>Ga0114999_10001925_pt1 | contig 28113 bp, 26 predicted proteins | sample ArcticOcean_MG_C_3_FD_89820 | JGI IMG/M metagenome (GOLD analysis project Ga0114999, IMG submission 89820) | Marine microbial communities from western Arctic Ocean - ArcticOcean_MG_CB8_126 | ecosystem: Environmental > Aquatic > Marine > Oceanic | place: Arctic Ocean: Canada Basin | collected...
ACTGGCAAAGTGTCACCGCCACGCACACCGCCCGCTTCGATCAACTGGCCAACGCGTTGCGAAACGGACTGAGCCGCCGGCAAATGGATCTGCTGGACCGCGATGCCGAACTGGCCAGCTACTACGGAGCCTATCACGACTACTACTTGCCCAATCCGCCACGAGCCCGGACCAGTGCCCCGGCCGACCTGTCGAGATTCGCCAACCAATTGATCGGACAAGTCCAAGGCGGCCCCAGGCCTCGCAACGGACTCAACGCTGCCGGAGTCCCCGGTGCACTGACTCGAGATTTCCTGAAAATGTACCGCAGCCTGGCTCGACAGGCTCGATTGAACATGCAATCCGACGCCGCCTATATCCCGCTGATTCAACAACTCGAGACGTTCGATTCGAGCCTGCGTCAATGAACGGGCGTCCTCGACATGACCTACCCGACCTGACTTACCTGCCATGACTGACCCCAGCAACCAGACTGCATCAGACAGTGCGAACGACCAATCGCCGGCCGCGACCGGCCTGGGCGACGTCATGCGACGATGCCGTCGCCGGACCACAGACCTGCTGGCCATTGGCTTGCTGCTGGTGGTCGGACTCGCCGTCGGTCGACAACTGACCGCCTGGTGGAACGAACCTGAACTCGATTCGCACCCGAACCCACTTGCCGTCACAGGGTCGGGATCCGCCTGGACCGAACCCCAGGACCTGCAACTCGGAGAACTGGGCCAGACCATCCACCGACAGCAAGTCTCGGGCGACCGCCAGGCAGCCTGGACTGCACTGGAACACTCTACCCGCAAAACGGCCCGACAAGCCGGGTGGCCCAACTCGGAAGCCGACCAGCCCGAACGCCAACTGCTCGAATTGCTCGCACAACGCAAACCCCACCAGAATCACACCGCAGCCAACACCGCCGCCAACACCGCCGCCAACACCGCAGCCTCAATCCATCGACTCGACGGCCCCCTGCCCATGGTCGTCGCCACCAGACGACTGCTCGGACAGACTCGGGTCGTCGGCTGGGGACTGGCCACACGAAGACCCGATCACGGCTGGGTGACTTGGACATTTGCCGCTGCCAGCCACATCGACACCCTGCCGGTCGAACTGCCCGCAGGCAGCCGACAACTGCTGGCCGTCGGCAACGAACACAGCCAACGACTGCTCGTCTTTTGCGGCAACCCGGGTCCCAACGACTGGTGGAACCACTTCGACTCGCAACTGAACCGCAGCGGTTGGACGGCACAGGCACCACCCTCGCGACACGCCGACGGCTGGACCGCTCGCTGGCAACACCCCTCCGGACAAGCCCTCGTCGTCTCGGCCCGACACGACCACTCGGGCAGATGGCATGCTATGCTGAATGTCTTCACCCCGACAAGAACGGGGCCAACCAACCCGATCCCGACCCGGCGGGCAGGACAGGAGTCAACATGAAGGGTGCTCAGGGCATCATGATCGCCGTCGCATTGGGCGTCGTCGGTTTCGTCTGTAACTGGCTGTACCTCGAAGGACAGGCCAGTGGCGACCAGATGGTCCAGTTCGTTGGAGTCGCTCAGGACGCTCGAGTCAACCAGGGCGACGTGTTCCAAGACGAACACCTGACCCCGATCCCCGTGCCACGGAAGTACCAGGGCAGCCTGGCACAGGTCGCCTATCGCTGGAGCGACCGCAACCTGGTGATCGGCCAGAAGGCCTCCCGCACCATGGCCACCGACGGCACCGAACTGGTGCTCCACCCCGACCTGACCACTCCAGCCGCCAGTGACATCAACGAAACGATCGCTGACAACGAACGAGTGATGTGGCTGCCGGTCGACTCGCGGACCTTCCTCCCTCAACACGTCGACCCCGGCGATCAGGTCAGCTTTCGGATCCCCGAATTCGGAAGCAGCAGCGGATCCCAACGACCCACCGCTGGCAGTGGAGAAATCATCGGACCCTTCCGAATCCTCGCCCTCGGCAATCGCAAGGGACGACGCAATGTTCGGCAGGCCGCTGGACTCGCATCCGGTGCCGAAAACGTGATCGCCATCGCCGTCCAGATCGAACAGTCCACCGGGAAACTCGAAGTCCGAGCTGAAACCCTGGCCGGAATCGTTGCAACCAACAACTTCCAAGGCGTTCAGGTGCTGCTCCACAAACGCACCCGCGAACAATAACTCGCAGACCACACTCGCCCCCGGCACTCTCCCCAACCTCACCCACACTCGCCCCATGAAAGTCTGGTTCAACAAAGTTCACGACAGCCGCCGCTCGTTGATCGAAACCGAAGATTCGGTGATCCGCATCGGCCGCGACTCTGGCAACACCGTCGTGCTGCAAAGTCCCCTGGTGGGCAAACAGCAGGCGGTCGTCCGACGTGACAACGGTCTGCTGACACTCGAAAACCTCGGGATCAACAGCTGCGTGGTCGGCGAGACCGAAGTTCTCGGCGGTCAGAGCTGCGAGTTTGCACCCGGCGACACGATTCGCATCTGGCCCTTCACTCTGACGTTCGAGTCCGAAGCGGCCAGTCCCGTCAGCCGTAGCCAACTCGAATCGCACCTCCGCTCGATCATGGCCAACCTCGAACTCCGAGTGCACCGCCAACTGCTCGAACGCTTCGACCTGTTCGAACTCGAAAACAGCCAGTTGGGCGATACCGAGAGCATCCTGATGCTCGAAGAGAACATCGAGGACGTCTGCCGTGAACTGAACCTCTTTGGTGACGACAACCTGGCGTTGCTCGAAGAGGTCGTCGCCTTGCTGCTGCGAGACCTGATGATCAACCAGCTGATCCTCGAAAGTGGCGACGAAAATACTCCGGTCAGCGGAGCGACCACGGCACTGGGGGCCAACGAATTCGACGTGCCCGCCACGCTGGTGCCCGAGCGGGAAACCGAACTCGAACACCTCGTCGGCTTCGTCCGCGAACAACTGGAACTCGAAGACTGCAAGGATCTCAGCCAACGGATTAGCCGGGTCGAATCGAGGATGGACGACATCTTCCCACGCGTCCGGCCTCACCTGCACCAGGAACTCAAACGCTACCTGATCCTCAGAACCCTGAAGAAAGACCTCAAGGACACCGTCTTCGGCTTCGGACCGCTGCAGGACCTGCTGAGGGCTCCGACGATCACCGAAATCATGGTGGTCAAAAGCGACCAGATCTATGTCGAACAGGACGGCACGGTCGAACTCTCGGGACGCCGGTTCATCTCGGACAAGGTCACCGAATCAATCATCGAACGGATCGTGGCTCAGGTCGGACGGCGGATCGACAAAAGTCAGCCGCTGGTCGATGCCAGGTTGCCCGACGGATCGCGAGTCAACGCGATCATCCCGCCACTGGCGACTCGAGGCCCCTGCCTGACGATTCGCAAGTTCCCCGCCTACCGCTTCACGATGGACGACCTCATCGAACTCGAATCGATCACCACCGCCGCCGCTCAGTTCCTCAGAGCCTGCGTCATCGACCGACGCAATATTCTCGTGTCTGGCGGAACCGGTACCGGCAAAACCACGCTGCTGAATGTGCTCTCGAGTTTCGTGCCGCACAAGGACCGGATCATCACGATCGAAGACACCAGCGAACTGCAACTGCACCAGGAACACGTGGTCACGCTCGAGGCCCGACCGCCGAACGTCGAAGGAGCCGGTGAGTACTCGATCCGCGACCTGGTCAAGAATGCACTCAGAATGAGACCCGATCGGATCATCGTCGGCGAATGTCGGGGCCCCGAATCGCTCGATATGCTCCAGGCCATGAACACCGGCCACGATGGATCGATGACCACCATCCACGCCAACAACACCGAGGATGTGCTCAAACGACTCGAAGTCCTCGTGCTCATGGCCGTCGACCTGCCACTGATCTCGATCCAACGCCAGGTCGCCTCGGCCATCGATATCATCGTGCAGATCAGCCGATTGCCCGGCGGCAAACGAGGCATCACCCAGATCTCGGAAGTCACCGGCTACGACGATCAACGCAAGTACGTGGCGACGACCGATATCTTCAGCACACGCGACCTGGTCCGGCTGGTGCCCACCGGCTACATGCCCAGCTTCATCGATCAGCTGATCTCACGCGACCTGCTGAAACTCGAGTTCCTCTACGGCGAACAGACCTAGGACGCTCACGCCATGGAAATCATGCAGGGACTCGGCAGCAGCATGGTCGCCACCGCGATCACCGTCGGGGCACTCGCAGGCCGCTCGACCTACTCGCACGCGATCGATTACGTCGAGAACGATCTCAAGCACAAGCTCCGCCGACTCAGACTCCGTACCGACAGCCTGAGAAAATACCTGGTCAGTTGGTCGATCGTGGTCGCGGTCACCGCCGCCGTCCTGCTCGTCGCCGCCGGTTCGCTCGTCTTTTCGATCACCGCCGCCGTCCTGCTCGTCAGCCTACCCTGGTATGTGCTCAGGCGAGTCGCCGAAACACGACGACTGCTGATCGAAGACCAACTCGCCGATGCCATGGTCTCGCTCTCCAACGCCATCAAGGCCGGCCTCTCGCTCGCTCAGGCTCTCGATATCCTCGCCCGACAAAGCCCCAAACCGATCTGCCAGGAATTCCAGCAAATCGTCGGCGAATATCAACTCGGCAAGGACCTCGAACAATGCCTCAAGGAAGCCAAACAACGACTGCAAAGCGAGAACTTTGCACTCTTCGCAGCGGCGTTAGAGGCCAGTCGTCAGAGTGGAGGGCGACTGAATGAAACGGTCGAACGGATCGCCACCAGCGTTCGAGAACTGCAGCGACTCGAACGCAAGGTCCGCTCCGAAACCGCTCAGGCACGCACCTCGTCAGTCTACATGGCCCTCGCACCGCCGGTGATCCTGCTGATGAACTACTTCATCGACCCGGTCCACACTCGCATGCTGTTCACCGAAGTCCCCGGCCAGCTGATCCTCTGCCTGGCCGCCGTCATGAACCTGCTGGCCTACCTCTGGGCCCGCATGATTCTCAATCCCGAGATTTGACAAACCGTGCTCCTGGCCCAAACCACATCCGAACCGTTCCCGATCCTGCCGGTGATCGCCAGCCTGATGCTGGCCGCCGGTCTGTCCGTCCTGGCCCGAGCCGTCCAATCTGCCGTCTCGGCCGAACCCGACGGCGACGACAACTGGCGACACGACCAGTTACGGATCGCCGAACTGCGCCGACGCAGCCTGGTCTACCGGTTCCTGCAACCGTTGGTGGTTGCCCTGGGCCGAGTCAACCGCCGAGCCTTCAAAGACTCGATGCCAGGCATCCTCCGCGACATCCACGCCGCCGGCCTGCCACGGTTCTGGACGCCCCAGGAATACCTCGGCACGATGCAAATCCTCGCTGCACTGCTGACCCCCGCATACATCTCGATCGGCTTCGACCTCGCCGGCCCTCCAGGCCTGCTGGGCGGAATCGCAGCCGGACCGGCAACCGTCTGGCTGCTCAGACGCCGCTTGGCTCAGAAAGCAGCACTCAGACTGTTTCGTATCAAACAACGACTGCCGTTCCTGCTCGACCTGCTGACTCTGTTGATGGAGGCCGGAGCCACCTTCATGCAGTCGCTCGAAGAATCTGTCGCCGAGTTTCGAGATCACCCGGTCGGCATCGAGTTCGGACGGGTGCTCTCGGAAATCAATATGGGAAAAAGCCGCATCGGTGCGTTGGAAGCCATGAGAGACCGGCTGGATGACGCGGAAATCACCAGCATCGTCGGGTCGATCATCCAGGGCGAAACACTCGGCACGCCACTCGCACGACTCTTTCGCACTCAGGCCGATGTGCTCAGAATCAAACGCACGCAACGGGCCGAAACGATTGCCGGCGAGGCCGGAGTCAAGATGCTGCTGCCCAGCGTGCTGGTGATGGCCGCCACCGTCCTGGTTATCCTCGGACCCTTCGTCCTCAGCTTCCTCTACGTCGACCTCATGGAGTAGCAACGGCCAATCACGCCGTATGCAAGACCCGATGCCAGACTCCAGTCAAAAATCCACGCGAGAACCGGCATCACTCACCGTCACCCGCGGACCCGCTCGGGGTCTGCTGTTCGAGATCGAATCGGAACTGGTCCACATCGGTCGAGCCGATAACAACCAGCTGGTGCTCGACGACCCCGACCTGGCCGATCACCAGGCCAGCATCGTCTTCCGCAACAGTCGCTACGCCATCTTCACACCGCTCCCGGACGCCGTCTCGATCGACGGCAACCCGATTCCTCCACAACGCTGGATCTGGTTGCCCGGAGAAGCCGATATCGCCCTCGGACAACGCACCAGCCTGAGATTCGCGATCGAAATCGAGGAAACCGGTTCCGAGAACGACGACGCAGCCGAATCCACAGACGACACACCCAGGTCCACCAAGGCCTCGGGCAAAACACAACGACGTGGTCGTAAGGGACGCCGACGAAAAAGACAACTCGCGAAATTCGTCACCAACGCCCAGGGGGAATCGCGAGTCCAGCTGGGCGAAGACGGACAGTTGCCCGAACTGAGCCTCGATGAAGAACTCGCCGGCGGCCAATCCGAACACAAAACACAACGCTCGAACTCGTTGCTACTCTCGATACTTTTGGTCGCCAGTATCGCCGCGTCAGCCCTGCTGCTGGTCGCCGAAGGACCGCTCGCCGGATCCGCCGAACAACAACAACTCTCGGCTCGCAGCCAACTCAAACTCATGCTCCAGGACACAAAACCCAAACAGCCCGAAGACCTCTGGTGGAGCCTGGTCCGAGATGCACTGTCGTCGGCCGCTCGAGCCGACCGGAACGGAGAACAACGAGCCTACGACCGACTGCTGAAACTGCTCAATGCCGAAGACCTGCCCGACACCGGTCTCACAGGTGACCGCCAACGCGACGACACACTCAGACTCCTGATCGCTCAACTCAAGAGCTCCTGAACCCCACAAGCAGCCAGCGGCTTCCCTTCCGCCGCCGCCGCCGCCGCTGCATAATCAAGACAGCCTCCGCGATGGCGAGGTGTACGCCCTGAGGACCGATGCAGTGGACGGCGAAACACGCTACGAATTGCTCGAAACCATCGGGACGGGTCGCTACACCACCGTCTACCGAGCCCGCGATCGAGAACTCGATCGCGAGGTCGCCGTCAAGCAGCTGCGAGATGAATTCCTCGGCGGGACCCTGCAACTGGACCGCTACTGGCAGGAAGCTCAACTGCTCGCCTCACTGCAACACCCCAACATCGTCACCATCTATGACATCAACCGCCAAAAGGGTTGGCTGGTGATGGAACTGATGCAGGGGACGCTGGCCGAACGGCTGGCCGGGCGACAAATGGACCTGCGCGGCCTGAAAACCACACTCGCCCACTCGCTTCGTGCTCTACATTATCTCCACGACCGAGGCATCGTGCACGGAGACATCAAGCCGTCGAACCTCATGATCGACGCACGCAAACGCATCAAACTCGGCGACTTCGGCCTCGCTCGTCGAGTCAGTGATGTCGACGGCACACTGCTCAAGGGGGCCACCCGATACATCGCCCCCGAAGTCGTCTCCGAAGACTTCGGTGAAGTCGAAGCCAGCAGCGATCTCTATTCGCTCGGCTTCGCCGCCTACGAATTGATGTGCGGACCCCCGTTCGAAGAACTCGCTCTCGGACTGGGAGCGTTGCGGAGCAACGCTCCCGGAGAAGACCCGTGGATCGAATGGCACGCCGCTCCCGATCGCCGACTGCCACGTATCAGCGAAGTGCTCGAAGGTGTCCCCGACGACCTGGCCAAGGTCATCCAGAACCTGACCGAAAAAGACAAGTCTCGCCGGTACCAATCCGCTCACGACGCACTCTCGGACCTCAACATCGACCTGAAAATTATCCGCAAGGACAGCGACACCACCGAAGACTCGACCGAACAACTCGCCAACGACAACGCCGACACGCCAACCGCCAAGCGACGACGTACACTCGCCATCGCCGCCGTGTGTGCCTCGATCTTCCTGTCACTGCTCATGGTCTTCCTGCCAGGACCCGGGACGACAACTCCCAACAACAACCGCGACACCGTCTCGGATGTCGTCGTGCTCCAGGAGGTCGCCAACAACGGACACCGCCTGAAAGTGCGGAACATGACGACGGGGATCGAGAGTGACCTGAGACTGGATGACCAGGTCGGAGTCCTGATCCAGGTCCACTCGGACAGCAAGCAACATGCCAAACTCTCGGACCTCATCCCTGGCGATCGACTCGAACTCAAATGCTCGACCGACGAAGAGTCCCGAGTGATCGAACTGACCGCCTCTCATGCCAGGACCGACCAGGGTCTCGTCACTCAACTCGATGTCCCCGCCTCGCAACTGATCCTCTCGCCTCAGGCCGGCGACCAGCGAGACGACATCCCACTGACCATCGCCACCGGCACTCGACTCAGACTCAACGGACGCAGCGTCGACTTGTTCGAACTGAAACCTGGCGACCAGGTGTCGGCCATTCATGTCGAAGACGCTGGAGGCAGTGGTTCGAGACTGGCGATCCGGGTCGAGATCCTGCGGACGATTCGAACTGTCGGATTGGTCTCGAAAATCGATCCCGGCCAACGACGATTGACTCTGCAATTGCAGCAGGGTGCCAGCAGCCCCGGTTCTCAAGCGTGGACTCTCGCCAAGGTCGCACGGATCTCCGGCCGAGGCAACTCGGCCGCCCAGCGGGCCAACTGGTCCATCGAATCGCTGAAGCCCGGCATGCTGGTTGTCGTCGAACACGATGACACCATCTCGGCCATCACCGTGACCACCGCCGGACAACCCATGATCCGCGGCGAGATCGACTCGGTCGACACGGCACAAGCTCGCACCGGACAACTCACTCTCAAAACCACAGCGGGCACAACCCACTTCAAGATCGACGACAACTCGCTCGTCTTTCTCAACAGCCGACCCGTACAGCTCGCCGACCTCCGACCCCAAGACACCGCCTGGATCGCCGCCGAACCCAAGACCGGACAGACACTCGTCGTGTCAGCCGAACGCGGAGCCTACCCCCATCGCTGGGCACTGCTGATCGGCACCAGCCGCTTCGATGACCAATCACTCACACCACTGCCGTTCGCCGGCAACGACCTGAAACTCGTCGCCGATCACCTCGGCTGGTTCTATCGTATCCCAACAGACACCACACACGCCTTGCGACTCAGTAATACCGGCCGAGCCGATCTCGAGAAACAGGTACCCGGATTCCTCGGCAAGCTCCGGGGTCGAGCCGAACTGCTGGCCTACACCACCGGACACGTCTATCGCGGAGACGACGATCGACTGTGGCTCGCTCCGAGTGGTTTTCAATGGGACAACATGGCCCAGACCGGCATCTCGCTCGATTGGCTCGCCGACCAGATCGAATCGAGTCGCGGAGCCGAAAAGACCTGGCTGCTCGATGTGACTCACGCCGGAAATGGTGTCGACCTGCAACGACAACCCGACCCGGCCGCACTGCTCGAATCACTCGGCAAACGACTCAAGACCACCACCCTGATCACCAGCTGCGGACCAGGACAAAAAGGACTCGACGATCCCCAAAGACGACATGGACTGTTCGCCTGGCACATCGCCAACGGATACCGCGGTGCAGCCGATACCGACCACGATGGACACGTTTCCGGATCCGAACTGTTCAATCACCTCAAGGACCGACTCCTGCAGGATGCCCGACGCCTGGGTGCCTCGCAAACCCCCGGACACTCCCCGCCACGCTGATCCACCAGACACAACACCCCAGACCGTGACACCCAAGTCTCCATCATCACGCACGACCCCGCGACACCTCAACCGTGTCTCTAGACTCATTCTACTCATCACGCTGCTCGGCGCCGGCTGCGGCAGCGGGTCAGCAGACCAATCCCCGCTGTCCGGATCCCCATCTGCAACCGGGCCTCGCAGCGTGCTACGACTGGCGACCACCACCAGCACGGCCGACACCGGGCTGCTCGACGCACTGCTGCCCGACTTCGAATCGGCTCACAACGTCCGAGTCGACGTGATCGCCGTCGGCACCGGCCAGGCATTGAAACTGGGACAGCGTGGCGACGTCGACGTGCTGCTGGTCCACGCGGCGGAAAGCGAACACGAATTCCTTGAGGCCGGCCACGCCATCCGACGCGACGACGTGATGTACAACACCTTTCTGCTGCTGGGTCCCACAACCGACCCGGCCGGCATCCGCGGCCAAAGTGTCGGCCCATCACTGACAGCCATCTGCCGAGCCCGGGCACGGTTCGTCTCGCGAGGCGACGACAGCGGGACTCACAAACAAGAACTCGTACTCTGGGAATCCGTCGGCGGCCTGCAGACCTGGAGTCACTACGTGGAAACCGGCCGCGGGATGGGGCAAACACTGATCACGGCCAACGAAATGGAAGCCCACGTGCTGTGCGACCGTGGCACCTACCTGAAACTCCGCGACAAGATCTCGCTGGTCCCACTGGTCGAGGGCGATGTCGAGTTGCACAACCCCTACGGCGTACTCGTCATCAATCCCGACAAACACCCGATGATCAACGTCCGGCTGGCAACCGAACTGGCCAACTACCTGGTCTCGGACTCGGTGCAGCAACAGATCGCCGCCTTCCGGATCCAGGGCGAACCGCTGTTCCACCCCCACCCACGTGGCACTCGCTGATGGACTTTCTGGTCGACGGTCTGAATGAAGCGGCGAGGTTGATTGCCAGCGGGGACGAGCAGGTTCTGGACGCCACGGGGCGGACTCTGAGCATTTCTCTGTCGGCGGTATTTTTGGCCGTGCTGCTGGGGCTCCCGATCGCCGCCTGCCTGGCCCGACGACGGTTCTTTGGACATCGCCTGCTGCTGACCGGGTTTCGCAGCCTGCTGGGTGTCCCCACCGTCTTCCTGGGCCTGATCTGTTTTGGCCTGTTCTCCCGACGCGGACCGCTCGGACCGCTCGACCTGCTCTACACACCCACCGCCATCGTCTTCGGTGAAACCCTGCTCGCACTGCCGATCATCGTCGCTCTCGCACACGGTGCCCTCACGGCACTCGACCCCAGGGTCTCTGAAACGTCACGTACGCTCGGAGCCGGCCGACTCAGACGACTGCTGACCGACTTCAGCGAAGCCCGCACAGGCTTGTTCCTCGCCGTGCTGACCGCCTTCGCACGCTGCTCGACCGAACTGGGGATCGCGATGATGGTCGGAGGCAATCTCAAGGACCGCACTCGCACCCTGTCTACCGCCACCGCTCTGGAAACCGGCAAGGGCGAGTTTGCTGTGGGGCTGGCGATGGGAGGACTGCTGCTGCTGCTCGCCACCGGTATGACACTGCTCGTTGGACTCGTCGGCCGAGAAAAGAGAACCGACCGATGACACTCCTCTCGACTCACAACCTGACAGTCTCGAAACACGACACGCCGATCCTCGTCGCGCCCGACTTCGAGATCCATGCCGGAGACCGGATCGGGATCACCGGTGGCAACGGGTCGGGCAAAACGACGCTGCTGAAAGTGCTGGCACGACTCGAAACTGCTACCGACCAACAGGTCCGATTCCACTGCTCGCACCGCGATATCACTCTCGTCCACCAACAGCCCTGGCTGTTTCGAGGCAGCGTGCTGGACAACGTCGAGTATGGTCTCACTGCTCGGCACGTCGCACGAAACAGCCGGCGACAACAGGCAACCGATTGGCTCGGACAACTCGGAGCCCAACACCTGCTCGAACGCGACGTCGATGGACTCTCGGCCGGAGAACGCCGGCGAGTGGCGCTGGCACGTGCTCTGGCGATCCAACCCCGACTGCTGCTGCTCGATGAACCGTTGGCCGAAATCGACGAGGCGGGAGTCGAAACGATCCGACGGGTGCTCGGCCAACTCGAGACGACCGCCATCGTCATCGCCTCGCCCGTCGGATTGCCCGATGGCATGGTCGAACGGACCATCGACGTCGTCGCCCCTCGCGACGCGTGCAGTTCGAGTTGATTGCGGCGGGAGCCTCGGATTGTGGACGGCCAACCTGGGCAGCGGTATGCTAATCGACAACCTCGTTTCGCCAACCGCTCGACGTTTCATCCACCGCCAAGGACAACCCCAATGAAACACAAGACCGCACTGCTCTCGATCGCCGCACTGATACTGACCGCCGGAGGCTTGGCACTGGTCGACTCGAACATCTCCGTCGCCGCTCCCAAGACGACCGCCGTCGATAAGCTGCTCAAGAATGTTCAGACCCGGGGCCTGAAGTTCTCGAGGATCGGCCGCATGAGTTTCGCGAAGGCCGGAGTCCTACTGGTCGCCGATCGGGGCAATGGGTCCATCGTCGCCATCGATACCGGCGACATCGGTCCGGCCGTGCCGCTGAAAAAACGGGTCGATGGGATCGATTCGCTGGTCGGTGGTGCCCTGGGGACCAACGCGGCTGGCATCCAGATCGTCGACATGGCCGTCAACCAGCAAAGTGGACGAATCTACCTCTCGGTCATCCGCAAGCAGGATGGGATCAGTGCTCTGCTGACAATCAACTCGGCCGGCAAGCTCGCCGCCGTCGACCTCGACTCGGCACGCTACGTCCGAGTCACACTGCCTGGCAATGGACAGGCCAAGGTCAGTAACGTCACCGGAGTCAAACTGGCTGGCAGCCGGGTGCTCGCCGCCGGACAAAGTGGACGTGAATTCGCCAGCAAGATCTACTCGATTCCGCTGCCCATGGAACACGGCAACTCGGCTGCCGTTTACAGCACCGAGACCTTTCACGTCGCACACGGACGCTGGGAAACTCGCGCTCCCATCCAGTCGTTCATCCCCGTCCAGGAAAATGGCAAAACCTACATCGTCGGCTCGTTCTCCTGCACTCCCATCGCCAAGTTCCCCGTCGATGGACTCGAAGATGGAGCCAAGGTCAAAGGAACCAGCATCGTCGAACTCGGTAGCGGCAATCGGCCAATCGACATGTTCATCTACAACAAGGACGGCAAGGACTGGCTGGTGACCAACACCGACCGGTTCCACCACAAACGACGACCCATCGGACCCAGCCAGTACTGGGGCTGCCGAGTGGACATGAAATACCTCGGGGCCAAACAAACCAACGAACAGGCCGCTCGACGAATCGTCAAACAAAAGAGCGGACCCGAAGGGATGGAAGTCGTCGACATGCTGTTCGGTGTCAAACACATCGACCAGTTCGACAACGATCAGGTCGTCGTGCTCAGAGACAACAAGGGACGACTCGACCTCGAACCAGCCGTCCTGCCCTAGCCCGCCTCCAACAGAGACTGGCTCCCCAATCCGCCATCGGCAGCGGCAGGTGCCTGTCCCCGCACCGAGACCTCCAGACCCGTCCGCCCCGATGAGCAGCCTCACGACAACACTCCGAACGACCGCCTCGAATCTCGTGCTCGCTGCGGTGGCGGCGGCGGCGGTGGTGACGTTGTGCTCTCTCGTAGCCTGCCGGCCACAACCAGCCACTCTGCCAGCAACCACAACCAACAACGGCAGGTTCGAATTGGCCGTGCGGGTCGATCCGGACGACTCGACCCGTATCACCGTCGTCGTCACCTCCAACAATGACGCGTTCGAAACGCTCGATACCGAATCAGTCGAGGGACTGATCACGCTCAACATCAAGACCCGCCCCACATCCGAACGCCGAACGCCGGTAGTCGGATCCCTGCGTCGCGTGTCGAACCGCGAACTTCACTTCAGTCCGTCGTTCCCGCTGCTGCCCGGCAGCGAACTGCTCGTGACATTCCAGCCCCAGGCCGCCCCAACCCTCCACGGACAACCTCTCGAATGCCAACACCTCGTCCCGGCCACCACGCCGGCCCAGGCACCGAGCATTGTCGAGATCTACCCCACGGCAGACGTGGTGCCGGCCAACCACCTGAAGTTCTACATCGTCTTCTCGGAACCGATGCAGCCCGGTGAGATCTGGAACCACTTTCGACTGCTCGATCTCGACAGCAACCGTTCGGTGCCTCGGCCGTTTCGACACACGCAATTGTGGTCGCGCGACAATCGAACTCTGACGCTGTGGTTTCACCCCGGACGAGTCAAGCAGGGAGTGAATCTCAATACCGAACTCGGAGCCATCCTCGTAGAAGGTCGCAGCTATCGACTTGGCGTCTCGGGCGATTGGCCGTCCGCACGTGGGACTCCACTGGGCAAGGATGTCTCTCGAGAATTCACCGCCGGAGCCCCCGATCACTCAAAACCCGATCCCGCCGACTGGAACATCCAGATTCCAGCCAGCGGGTCGAAACACCCACTCACCTGCCAACTCCATTCCACTCACGACTGGGCACTGCTCCACAGCGATGTCGCAGTCGAAACCGCCAACGGTCAGCCGCTGCCAGGGACCGTCACGACCTCGAAACATCAATCGAACTGGCACTTCACACCGAAGATGCCCTGGAAAATCGGTCGCTACCGATTGGCCGTCGGCAGTGTCCTCGAAGACCTCGCCGGCAATAATCTCCAACGCCCCTTCGAAGTCGATCTCACCCAAGAACCCAACGACAACTCAAAACAGACCCCCACCGCCGATACCGTCTACCGAGAATTCAGCGTCGTTGGACCCAAAGCAGCGTCCGAAACCACAACTCTCCGTAAATCCGAAACTCGCTAGAGACCGCAAATCGGAAGATTCCGATTAAGGCGAGTTTGCCGGTTGTGCCGATAATCCAACCGGGGGAATCGGCAATTCACCGAGCGCCTCGGTACGTGAACGGAGTGGCTAGCATGTCGATCGTCCTGAAATCCGCTAACGAAAACGTCGTCTCGGTGGCCGCTTCGCCACGGAGACTGATCGCACGAGCCCTGCTCGGACTCACCGTCGTGGCACTGCCCAGTGTGACCCATGCCGGGATCTTCGATTTCCTACGCCGTGATCGCGACGAATCGGTCGAAATCATCGAAACCCACCACTCGAGCAACTGCCGATGCCGGCCCCGTTGCAGCCACCCGCAGCACAAACACAAACACCAACACCAGCAAAAACACACCACTCCACAAACCACATATCGCCCAACACCGCAGCCCCAACCGCAGCCCCAACCGCAGCCCCAACCCCGGCAGTCATACACGACCCCACAAATTGCCGCTCAGCCCACAACCCCGATTCGCAACTGGGCCCCACCTGCACCTCCGACCACCCGTTACGCAGTCCGACCCAATCCCGGCATTGTCTACCGTCCGACGCCAACCTATCGCACCGGCCCGTCGGTCATTTACCAGCGAGAAACCGCGGTCGGCCAGGTCCCCGTCACGACCTGGCAAACTCAATGGGTCGACCAGGGCTCCTACCGTATGGTCTGGGTCTCTCGCCCCGTCCTCCGCCAGGTGCCTCGAACCAGCTACCGAGCGGTGATCGGCTACCGTGTCGTGCCCTACCAAAGAATGACTCCGACCACGGCCGGACGCCCGACCCTGCCCCTGCCCCTGCCCCTGCCCGCGACGCCAACTCCGACCCACCCCGAGCAATCCGCCGCCGCCCAAGCGGTCCCCAATCCACTCGCAGCTCAACCAGTCAGCTCCAGCACCACGAACACGCAAACTCTCAGACCCACCACCGCCCACCGCGTCTGGCAAGCTCGAGGACGTCTCGGACGCTAACCGGAACGCCGGATCCGGGCACACCCCCCTACCGAGCCAGCGGCGGTTCCCGCCTGCTAGCGGCAATCAGTGAAAGTCCGGCACGCGGGCCACGTTGTCGCCGTCGATCATCGCCTGCACATGATCGGTCACACGCGTGACAATCAACTCGACCATCGCCGCACCGTTCTCGGCCGTCGCCGCCAACGGCTCGCGGTCCTCCTGATCCTCCATCGCATCCTGCCGGACGTTCTCGGGAAAGACCGCCAACGCAAAGGCCGTTTCGAACTCCTGAGCGTGACCGGGGAATCGACCGGTCTCCAGGTACGGTGCCACCTCCCCGTCCTCCAGGAAATCCCAGTAACTGTGGAACTGCACGTTGGTCTCGAGTCGCTGCAGGAACTGGCCCCAGATACCCTCGCACGGGGCGACGTTTCCACCGTGACCATTGAGCACCAGGATGTGCTCGAAACCGGCCTGGTGCATGCTCCGGATCGTGTCGAACAACACCGCCAGCCAACTGCCCGGCATTGCCGAAAGCGTCCCAGGATGACGCATGTGGTGCTCGCTGATCCCGATGTTCATCGACGGAGCCACCAGCACACCGGGATGCAACCGCTTGGCCACTTCCACCGAAATGTGCATGCAACTGCGCCAGTCGTGCTCCATCGACAGGTGCTCGAGATGCTGCTCGGTCGCCGCTACCGGGATGATGCACGCCTTCAATTCGCCACCCGTCATCCGCTCGCGGAACTCCCGACGCGTGTGTTTGCCCACCAAGACCTGCTCGTCTCGCACGTCACTCATCACCTTGCACTCCTGCCAAACGGAAAATCACCTCGTCTTGTCCCACGATCGTCGCCAAATGACGCCCCGTTCGCCAGCAACCCAGACTCCAATCCATTCCACCACCCTCCACCACCCTCGCGTCCGGTCATTCAACTCGTACCGATTTCTCACTCCCTTCCGTCTGGTCCGACACGCACCGCTCGTTTCGCTCGACACACCCCCCTTCCACCGATCTTGCATAATTCCTTTCGGGCAATCTGGCGATAACAGCTAAACCAGACCACGAAAGGACAACCGTGAACGGCCCATACGAACAACACGACGTCACCAACACCTCGATCGAATCTCGATCCGACACCGACAACGACAACGCCTCAACCCACACCCAGCCAACGGCGTCAATTCGCCGGACCTGGTGGATTGCCGGGTTCGCCGTCGGGTTGTCACTCGTCGGAATCCAACTGCTGGTAACTCAACCACTCGCAAGTCAACTCGACGGGGTTCAACGCGAGTTGGTGCGAGTCGAGCGAAACATGAGTGAATTGGTCGGGACTGGCAACGAGGCGTGGGAAACCAACGACCTTCTCAGCGGACTGCAACAGCAATCCGACCAACTCGACGCGACCAGAAGTTCGCTGGAAACGATTCGCAGTTTTCGCGAACAGGTGCAGCAACAGGCCGCCGGAGTCGACACCGCTCGAGACGTGCTCGAACAACTTACCGCATTGCAAGATCGACTCGTCGATGACGGAGCCGCGAATCAGCAGGCGGTGACCGAGTTGAACCGGTTGGTTGCGATCAGAGACCTGACGATCGCACACACCGATCAGACCGACCAAGCCCTCAAGGAACTCGCTCGCTGGAACCAGGTCACCAGGAACCTCGGAAACGCTCACAAGTCGATCAATCAACTTGTCGCTCTGCGCGACGCCATCCTGGCCGGAACCACCGAAACCGATCAGGCTCAACTGACTCTCGATCGACTCGTCATCCTCCAGGACACACTCAACTCGCAATCCGAACACCTCACCAACGCCCAAGACAACCTCGACCAACTCCTCAAACTCCAAAACTCCCTCGGCTCACAATCCGACGCCATCGCCGACTCGATCGTCACCCTCGAAACACTCACCGATCTGCAACAGGACATCCGAGGGCACGTGGATTCGCTGCAAGGCATGCGACGAGACTTGATGGAAGTCGTGCTGCTCGAAAGCAGCGTCGCACGAGTCGTCAGAATGCTCGGACCGCTGACCGAGTTGGTGCAGCTGAGACGACTGGGAAACGCCGACCTGCAGGCCGCAGCACGGTCCATCTCCAAACAACGAACCACGCGGCAAGCCAAATCGCCTTCGAGAACCATCCCCGACACACACGGTGATGACCCGAATGCTGGCAAACCGGATGGGCCAACGCCGACCCGGACATTGCTCCCCACCACTGGTGAGATCCCAGCCAATCAACCGGCCGACAGACTTCCGGGCCGCAACCGCACTCTGAATGCCGACCGCATCGTACCGCCTCCAGCCGAAACCACCTACATTCCACGCGATCAACAAGACTCCACACCAGAATCTCAACCGAATTTCAACAGCCAGAACTGACAAAACGGGGCGATTCCAGCAGCTTGAGGCTGCTTGAGTCACTGAAGGCGGGGGACTATAGTGTGAGATCTCTCACGGCCACGCCGACGTTGAGAACAGGCTGGGACATTGCGGCGAACCGCAGAGCGGTTCACTCGGAGGCCTCATGCGTTTCACGTTGGTCGACCGGATCGTTTCGCTCGAACGTGGCGAATCGATCTCGACGGTCAAGAACCTGTCGCTCGCCGAAGAATATCTGGCAGACCACTTTCCCGGTTTTCCGGTCCTGCCAGGCGTACTGATGCTCGAAGCGCTGATCCAGACCGGGGCGTGGTTGATGCGAGACTCCGAGAACTTCCGCTACAGTACGATTCTGCTCAAACAGGCCAAGGCCTTAAAATTCAACAGCTTTGTGACTCCCGGCCGAACACTCTGTATCACAGCCAATGTGCACACCATCGAGGACCGAGAATGGACGTTCAAGGCCAAGGGAACCGTCGATGATGCCTCGGCCGTCTCGGCTCGCATCACTCTGCAACAATTCAACCTCGCCGATCAAGACCCCTCGCTCGCTGACTCCGATCAACGAACCATCGATCACATGAAAAGCCTCTTCGGAGAACTCTGGCGACCGGATACAGTGCCAGAACCCGATACCGACACGGCCCAAGACAACACACCCTGAACAACACCTCCGGCCGCGAGCCATTTTCAAACTTCACGACCGACACACGACAGGCACAATTCATGAAACTGGCGGGAAAGACAGCCCTGGTGACCGGCGGTAGCCGAGGCATCGGCCGAGCCATTGTCTGGGAACTGGCTCGCCAGGGAGCCCGGGTCGCGTTCGTCTATCACTCGAACACCGAAGCTGCCGACCAACTGGTCAAAGAACTCGAGCTCGACCAGCGTGAAGTGATCGCGATCCAGGCCGACGTCGCCGATCTCGACTCGGCCGATACCGTCGTCACCAGCGTGCTCGAGAAATGGGAACAGATCGACATCCTGGTCAACAACGCTGGCATCATCCGAGACGGATTGCTGGCCACGATGGACCAGGAACAGTGGCAAGCCGTCATCGACACCAACCTCGGCAGCGTCTACCGGTTTACTCACGCTGTCACACGACCCATGATGTCCCAACGACACGGCCGCATCATCAACATCTCGAGCGTCGCCTCGCACTTCGGGAACCCCGGGCAGGCCAATTATGCCGCCAGTAAGGGAGGAATCGAAGGGATGACGAGGTGCCTGGCCACCGAACTGGGACGACGCGGGATCACCGTCAATGCCATCGCACCCGGGTTCATCGAAACCGACATGACCGAAGCCATTCGCAGTGTCGCGGAAAAAGAGATCGTCAAACGCGTCTCCGTCCGACGACTCGGTCGACCCGACGACATCGCTCACGCCACCGCCTACCTCGCCAGCGACGAAGCCTCCTACGTCACCGGACACGTGCTGGTCGTCGACGGAGGACTCACACTCGGCGGACTCTGAAAAGGTTTGGCTCACCCCGACACGCCACCACCAATCAGCAGGACGCGACACACACAACTCACATTATTCCACAGTGATCTCGCTGCGATACGTTACGGAACTTACCATCGAAACAACATGCCCGAGGCTGGGAGAGGTTGGAATGTCAAGCAACGAAGAAATCCTTAGCAAGATCCAGGAAATCCTCGCCGACGCGTTGGGAACCGACGAGGATGAAGCCTCGGCATCGGCGACTTTGGTCGGAGATCTCGGAGCGGAATCGATCGATTTTCTCGATATTGTCTTCAACCTCGAGAAGACCTTCGACATCAAGATCAAGCGAGGCGAACTGTTTCCCGAGAATCTTGCGGCTGATGGCGATGGACTGGCGTCCGATGGAGTCGTCACCGGCGAAGGACTTGCCAGGCTCCGCGAACGACTGCCGTTTGCCGATATCGACGCCTTCGCCGCCGATCCGCAGGTCGACAACATCCAGGACCTGTTCACCGTCGACATGCTCGTGAAGTTCGTCGCCGCCAAAACGGCCTCGGACGAATAACCTCTCGAGCGGATTGCGACATGCGATGGATCTGGATCGACCGCTTCGAAGAACTCGTCAAGGGAGAATCGGCCCGAGCGATCAAGAACGTGACGCTGGCCGAAGATCACCTGCACGATCACTTCCCCGGCTTCCCCGTCATGCCGGCCAGCCTCATGCTCGAAGGGATGGCTCAGACCGGAGGCATCCTGCTCGGGGACCTCAATGACTTCCAACACATCGTCATCCTCGCCAAAGTGCCCAAGATCACCTGCCACAGCTGGGCCGTCCCCGGCGATACACTCTGCTACGATGCCCGACTGCTCGATCATCGAACCGAAGGCGGCACCGTGTCGGTCACCGCGACCGTCGGCGATCGACTCATCGCCGAAGCCGAAATCGTCTTCGTTCACCTCGACGAAAATGACCCGGAACTGGGAAACATCGACCAGAAAAACTTCGTCTTCTCGATGAAACTCATGGGAGTGATGGAAGTCGGACGAGCACAGACGGCTGGTGAGACGGCTGGTGAGGTTGGTACCGAGTATGAGGCCAACTGATCCGCCGACTTGTAGTTCGACCCCAAGTTCTCAGTCGCACACCCTTCATTTTCACGTCCGTCGCCTGTTACACTCAGCTCGTCTACCCCTCCCAATCCCCCCGGATCGAGACCGCCTCGGATGAGACTACGTGTGGTCGTGACAGGTATGGGCTGCGTGACGCCTGTGGGGAACAATGTCGAAGACATGTGGGCGTCGCTGCGTCGCTGCGACAACGGCGTCGGACCGATCACCCACTTTCCCGCCGACGACTTCCCCACCCGGTTTGCTGCCGAGGTCAAGGGCTACTCGGTGGCCGACTACGTCGACGACCCCGAACGGTTCGCTCATGCCAGCCCCAATATCCTGTTTGCCATCGGAGCCGCCAAGCAGGCGATGGCCGACAGTGGGTTGAGTGACACGGATCTGGATCCGCCCCGATTCGGAGTCTACCTCGGAGCTGGCGAAGGCGGACAGGACTTCCAACGCTACATGTCGGTCATCTCGCGGTCCCGAAACAACGGCAACGGTAGCCTCGAGGAATCCAGTGCAGCCGGCGCGCCGGCGGTCGATCTCGAAAAGTTCATCCGCTTCGGCCTGGAAACGATGGAACCCGAGGCCGAACTGGAACAGGAACCGAATCGGCCGGCCGGGCACCTGGCCGGACTGTTCAATGCCCAGGGACCAAACATGAACTGCCTGACCGCCTGTGCCGCGTCGAGCCAGGCGATCGGTGAGGCGACCGAGTTGATCCGGCGAGGAGATGTCGACGTGATGCTCTCCGGGGGGGCTCACAGCATGATTCACCCCTTCGGAGTCACCGGCTTCAGCCTGCTCACCGCACTCTCGACTCACAACCACGACCCCGCCACCGCCAGCCGTCCGTTCGATCTGAACCGCGACGGCTTTGTTCTCGGTGAAGGCTCGGGTATGTTGGTCCTCGAAGAACTCGAACACGCCCTCGCTCGAGGTGCTCACATCCACGGCGAAATACTCGGGTACGGTTCCACCGCCGACGCCTACCGCATCACCGACATTCACCCCGAAGGCCGAGGAGCGATCGCCTGCATCAACATGGCACTCAAGGATGCTGGCCTCAATCGAGACGAACTCCAATACATCAACGCACACGGCACCAGCACCAAGGTCAACGACAAGGTCGAAACGTTGGCGGTCCGACGGACTCTGGAATCCGACGCCAATTCGACTCCCGTGTCGAGTATCAAAAGTATGATGGGACACCTGATCGCCGCGGCCGGCAGCGTCGAAGCGATCACCTGCCTGCTGGCGATCCGAGACAATGTGCTGCCACCGACGAGAAACTACGAAACTCCCGACCCCGACTGCGACTTGGACTACGTTCCCAACGAAGCCCGTGAGGCTCCGATTACAACAACGTTGTCCAACAGCTTCGGGTTCGGCGGTCAAAACATTTCCCTGGTTCTTTCGGAGTTCAACGGCTAAGGAGACCTGGCTGGGATCTCGTCTCCTGCGTCGATACGAAAACACATTCGAGTGGGTCCGGCCTCCGCGCGCATGCGGTGGTCGTTGCGTTGGAGAAACACCGTGTATTGGGTCATTCTGCTGGGATCAGTCGCCATCGGCTTGGTCGTGCTTGAACTCGTTGTTCAGCTCGTACTCGTCCGTCTCATCGTCCCCTGGTTCGAGAACGGGCCGCCGTTTCAGGTGCCCGACAGCGACGAGGACCATCGAGCCGAACGCTTCGAATTCGAAACCGACGACGGTCTGACGCTCCAAGGCAGCCTCTATCACCACCTCGATCAGACACCACGCGGCCTGATCGTCTTCTGCCACGAATTCACCGGGTCGCAGTGGACTGCCATGGCCTACTGCGAAGGACTCTACCAGTCCGGCTTCGATATCCTCGCCTTCGACTTCCGCAACCACGGCTCCAGTGACAGCCAACACAATTATGTCCCGCTGCATTGGCTCAGCGACCACGAAATGACCGACGTCCAGGCAGCGATCCAGTACGCCGCCGATCGACCTGAACTGGCCGGACTGCCGATCGGTCTCTTTGGAGTCAGCCGAGGTGGAGCAGCCGCACTGGTGGCCGCAGCACGGAATCCCGCCATCGAAGCCGTCGCCAGTGATGGAGGCTATGGCACCAACACACTGATGGAATTCCACACTCCACGATGGGCTCTGCTAGTCGTCCCCGCCTGGATCTACAAACTCATCCCCTGGTGGCACTCGCTGCTCACTCTCGCAATGGTCCGGTGGTGGAGTCAAAAACGACGGGGGGTGACGCTGACCCACGTCGAACGCTGGCTGCCGCGACTCGCCAGCCGAGACGTTCTGCTCGTCTCTGGAGGCAGCGACAACTACGTCGTCCCACAGGTCACACACACACTCCAAAGCCTCATCGGAGGCGACAGCCCCGAACCGTGTATCGTACCCCGAGCCAAACACAATCGGGCTCGATCGGTGCAGACCATCGAATACGATCAACGACTTGTTGATTTCTTCGGTGACATGCCCGGAGCCGAAGTGACCGAAACCGTCGTCGAACGGCTGCACGAACAAACGCCCGTTGTCGTCGACTGATCCGGTCGCCGCCGTACCACACTACCACCGACTCTCCCCTCCGGTAGCCACCGACACCGTTCTTGACGATACCGCCGAACGGCTGATACGGTGAACTCACACGGCCACCACGGTGTGGCTTCTCCGCAATGCGGGCCAGACGCAAGGGGAGGCGATGGCTGACATTACGATCCAGGTCCTCGAAGGACTCGAACGAGGCAAAGTCTTCGAGGCGATCGAAACTCCGGTCACGATCGGCCGAGAAGACGACAACACTATCCAACTCAACGACGAACGGATCAGCCGCTTCCACTCCAAGATCCAAGAAGATAGCAGCCGAATTATCCTCACCGACCTCGACAGCACCAACGGAACACGAGTCAACGGACGACCGGTCCAACTCCGAGTGCTCAAACCCGGCGACCAACTCGCCATCGGACGCTGCCTGCTCGTCTTCGGCAGCCCAACAGAAATCGCCGATCACCTCGGAACGCAACAGAACCGGAAACAACAAGAGACCACTCCAGCCGTCGATGTCACCGTCGGAGCCACCGCCAGCTTCCTGCCGCCCGCCAACGACCAGGAACTCGACCTCATCGATCTCTTCCCCGGCGGACCACCCGAATTGCCCACACAACTCAATCCGCTACAGCAGGCACAACTCTCGGACCTCGTCTCCTTCGTTCACGATCGCATCGGCTCGGTCCTCGCAGCAGCTCACTCAAACCAACCCGCCGACGAACTCGAACTCTCGGCATCCAACACCACCGACAACTCCCTCGACGGACTCCGCGAAGACAATCCCGATCAGACGGCCGGGGAGGCTAATACGGACATGGTCGTTGCGGCCGAGACGTGGCAACAACTGCTGGCACTGGAAATGAACCTCGCCAGATACCTCCGCGGAATCGCCGAACCGGGCGATTCGACCAGCCAAATCGGCTGATCACTTCCGCTCGGTCGACACCCCCAACACCAGCCGGTTTTGACCAGTCAAAACAATGGCCAATTTGGGTGGAGCCGGTTGTAGGGAATGTACGAATAAGAGAGGTAGGGCAAGTTGTGCGCAGGGTCCGAGCAGACCAAAGCCCGTTTCGTACACCAATCTCACCGACAGTGTTGTTGTCGGAACTGAGTCATGGAGCGGCCAGGACAATGAAAACTGCATTCCACATGCTGATGGTTCTGCTGCTGGCAACCGGATCAACGGTGGCGGGTGAATTGGTCTGGATCGAGGATGACGGGACGACGATCGAACCGGCCAGCCTGCTGGCCGCCGCCGTCAGCGAATCGTATCTCGGATTCTCCGACGACGACAACGGCCCGGGGACTCTGCTGAGTTGGCGGAACGGCGAGGGCAACAGTGGAGGCCCCGACCGGGACGCTCCGCTGGTCACCGACCGGCCGGACTTCACCGAGGCATCGACAACGGTCGGTCGCAGGGTCCTGCAACTGGAATTCGGCTACACGTTCACGATGGACCAGGAGCCCGGCGAACGGGTCCGCTCGCACTCGGCCGGCGAACCCCTGATCCGCTGGGGTGTCGGAGCCGACTGGCTGGAACTGCGACTCGCACTGTTCCCGGTCAGCCAACGGACCAACGACGGCAGCGGGTGGAGATCCGTCGGCGGCACCGAAGACCTGTACATCGGTTCCAAGATCGCACTGACACCCCAGGAATGTCATCTCCCCGAAACCGCATTGATCCTGCAGGCGACCGTGCCAACGGGTAGCAACGGATTCACCAACGACGACACCCTGCCCGGCGTGAACTTCATCTATTCCTGGGAAGTGAACGAAAACGTCGCGGTGGCCGGCAGCACGCAGGCCAACAGGGTTCTCGACGAAGGAACCGGAGCCGCCTACATCGAATTCGCTCAGTCGGCCACCTTCGCCCTGGGACTCTCCGACGACATCGGGATGTACACCGAATGGTACGCGATGTTCCCCAACGGAGCCGATACCGCCGAAGTCGAACACTACCTCAACGGCGGCTTCACCTTCCTACTCAGCAACGACGTCCAGTTCGACGTTCGTGTGGGTTATGGAATGAGCCGTGCGGCGGACGATTTCTATGCCGGAGTCGGATTGTCCCTCCGCTTCCAGTAGACACCCGCCTCCTCCGCTTCAGGCCAATACCGCCGCAATCGGGCGGCCGTGGTCCAACACGGCCACCGGGCGGTTCTCGCGGTCGCGGATCCTCGCGTCGATGTCGATCCCCAGAGATCGGTAGATCGTCGCGGCGATATCCGCAGGACTGTAGGGCCGGGTCGTCGGGTAGGCCGCCTGCTTGTCACTGCGACCCACCACCTGGCCACTCTCGATCCCCGCTCCGGCAAAGAAGATGCTGCCGCAGGCCCCCCAATGATCGCGGCCACCATTCTTGTTGATCTTCGGCGTCCTCCCGAACTCGGTCAGGAACACCACCATCGTCTCGTGCAACAAACCCCGAGTCTCCAAATCGCGGATCAACGCCGCAAATGCCCGGTCGACTCCGGCCACGTTGTAGCCTCGCTTGACCATCTTCGAGACATGAGGAAAATTCTGGCTCGCGGCGTTGTGGATGTCGAACAGGTTGCCGTAGTCCGGATCGTACCCGTAGTCGACCATCACAAACCTCGCCCCCGCCTCGACCAGCCGACGAGCCTGCAAACAACGGCCGCCAATCTTCGTGCGACCGTAATCGTCACGCAGACCAACCGACTCGCTCGACAAGTCAAACGCCTGGCGGACCTTCGGAGACAGCAGCATGTTCAAGGCGTTGCCGTAGTGACCCTCGATCGTCACCAGTCGCCGATCGGTCTCGGCCGCACGAGCCAATCGATTCAAACCCGCAAGTAAACCCACCCGACGACTCAAACGACCGCGATCCAAACCGCCCGGATAGACCAACTCGCGAGGACTCAAATCCTCACTCATCTCAGCCGGCGGATTGTCCAGCTTCTTGCCCACCGTGAAATCCGGCTGCGGAGGTCGACCACCCACGCAAAACGGAGCGTACTGGTTGCCCAGCCAGCCTCCGACAAACAGGTTGTGAGGCGGAGGCCCGGGACGGGTGATGCCGGGGACCGCAATGTAGCCGGGCAGGCCGTTACGCGAACCGTACAGGTGAGACACGACCGCACCAATGTTCGGCTCGCTGAACAACTGGTTGCGGTTCACCTTGCGACCCGAAAGCGTGTACACCTGGCTAAGCAGGTGGTCGTTGCTGTCATGAGAAAAACTGCGGACAACGGCCAGGCGATCGGCCACCTCGGCCAAACCGGGCAACGTCTCGCAAAACTGCACGCCCGGCAAACGCGTCTTGATCGCCGTCAACTCGCCACGCACCTCCTCCGGAGCCTCGGGCTTCGGATCGAAGGAATCGATATGAGTCATCCCGCCGCCGATCCACAAATAGATCACCGACTTGGCTCGGCCCGGTAGGTCCTCCTGAGCAAAAGTGGAATCGAGACCGAGACCGGCGAGGACCGAGGCCGACACGCCCAGCGCACCGGCCTGCAACACGTCGCGTCGTGGCCACGCAAAACGCTCGATAGACTCTCGCGATTCCAATTCGTGACTGTCCTTCCCGGCTGGCTGCAGCATGTTGCCCATTATGTCGCTCTGAAGACGCCGGCGAAAGTGGAGTCCGCCACCACAATGCTCTAGCATACCTCGTATGAAAATCTCAGAAATCAAATGCCAAGTGTTGAGAGTCGAATCGGTCGAAGAAAAGACCGCCAGTTGCCAGGACGTGGCCCTGGTCCGCATCCGCAGCGATTCGGGACTCGAAGGAATCGGCGAAGCGGATGCGTCGCCCGAAGTGGTCCAGGCGGTGATCGATGCACCCTTCAGTCACAACATCGCCTGCGGACTCCGAAAACTACTCGTTGGCGAAGATCCCCTGGCCATCCGCAGGAACTGGAACCGCATGTACCGCGGCTCGATGTACTTTGGTCGAACCAGCGTCACCATCGCCGCCATGGCCGCCGTCGACATGGCACTCTGGGACCTCGCCGGAAAACACTACAACGCACCGATCCACCAACTGCTCGGGGGCAAACAGCACGACGGCATCCGAGCCTACGCCTCGATCCTCTTCGGTAAGGATCGAGCCGAAACCGCCGAGATCGGACAACGATGGGTCGAAGCAGGCTACTCGGCCGTCAAGTTTGGCTGGGAACCCATGGGCCAAGACGAAGCCACAGATATCGAACTCGTCCGAGGTGCCCGCGAAGGACTCGGCCAGGACGCCACGCTGCTGATCGACGCCGGTTGCGTCTGGGACGCACGCACCGCTCTGCGACGGGCTGTCGCCTTCGAAGAATTCGGAGTCGAATGGCTCGAAGAACCTCTGCAACAGGCTGATGTCGACGGTTACGCTTGGCTGCGAGACCGATCGCCTCTGCCGATCGCCGCCGGAGAAGGTGAGTGCGGTCGCGAGAGCTTTCGGCCGTTGATCGACCGCCACGCACTGGATGTCTACCAGGTCGATCTGGCGAGGAACGGATTCACCGAAGCCGCCTACATCCGGGACCGGGTCGAAGAAATCGGAGCCCGACTCTGCAACCACTGCTACACCAGCCCCATCACCGTCGCCGCTAGCGCCCACTGGCTCTCGACTTGCCGCGACGCGTTCCTGTTCGAAGACTGCGTCGAAGACGAACCGCTGCGAAACGAATTGACACTCGAACCTGTCCAGGCCGTCGACGGCACCATCCAGGTCCCCGAGGGCCCCGGACTCGGCATCACGCTCAACGAAGACTTCGTCGCCGCTCACCTGGTCAGCGAATCCCGATAGTCGACCGACCCTGAGCCAGAGGAACCAACAGATGAGCGACACCGACAGGCTCCTCGAAGACCTCAAGAACCAGGTGGTCGTCGTCGATACCGCGGCCGCATACGTCTACGCCGGGACACTGGCCAGCTTCGACTCGAACCACCTCGTGCTCGAACACGCCGACGTCCACGACCTCCGCGACGCCGCCACCACCCGCGAACTGTACGTGCTCGAAACTCGCATGCACGGTGTCCGAGCCAACCGCAACTCCGTGCTCGTTCGACGCGACCAGGTGGTCAGCCTTTCGGCTCTCGACGATGTGATCGAATGACCCGCCGACCTGCCGACCT
>Ga0114999_10001926_pt1 | contig 28105 bp, 29 predicted proteins | sample ArcticOcean_MG_C_3_FD_89820 | JGI IMG/M metagenome (GOLD analysis project Ga0114999, IMG submission 89820) | Marine microbial communities from western Arctic Ocean - ArcticOcean_MG_CB8_126 | ecosystem: Environmental > Aquatic > Marine > Oceanic | place: Arctic Ocean: Canada Basin | collected...
CGACAGGGGGAGGGAACCGTTCTCCTCCAGAGAGAGCCAGCCGGGACGGCTGAGGAAGTCGCCGCGGCAAAGCGCGCGATCGCGCAAGACGCTGCAACCGCTGCTGCGGCCGCACGCGCGGCCGAGTATCAGGCCGCGCGCGAGCGCGACGCTGCAAACGGGAACTCATAATTATGTCATTCGCTGTCATTATACCAGATAATCCGTTAACGGAACAACAGATTACACAAGTTCATAAACAACGTGGATATGTTGCGCGGTATTTTGCTGCGAAAGCAAATCATGTAACTCAAGAAGTATTTGAAATTACTCGTAGAGATTATGACAAGCTTTATAGTAATCAATATGTTATATTGGGCCATTTGAATTGGGTTATTAAGGGACGATTAGACGATCAAATTATTCATTTGTATACCGGCAATCCTGCATATGCGGGGGGAAAGGAACCAATTAATATCCCAGGCGTCTTGACACAGAACGCGGGTGCTGTTAGATTCCTTGGTAGGAAAATACCAGTGGTCAAAAATTACTTGACTAACTATGAACAGTTTTATATCGGAAATTAATGCAATTTTTAACAGGTTATGATTTACAAACAATCCTAACTTCTGATGAACCGAAGGTTTGTTTGTATTTACTTTCAGATCCAAAGACACATCCTCTCTTGAATTCTTTGTCTTGCATCTATATTAAGACCCAAGATGGAGAGTTTTATTCTTCGTTTACTCACATTGATTATCCCCATCAAGATTATCAAGGTTTGGTTTTACGAAATGCTTTTGTGTATGACATAAAACAATTGTTACATTTGGGGCTGGATGTACAAGATTGTTTTGATTTAAAGTATTTTGATAACAAAGAAGTTTACAATCAACTTTCTACTTTTTATTCTTCGCGACTGAATCAAATTTCTAATTTGAATTCGGTCATTCCTATCTATTCCCATTTGAATACACTTCAACGGATTGGTCAATCATTAGATATTGCATCGTTGGTCAAGAAGAAAGATGATTTCGATCAGAAATATTTAACTACATATCATAATACTATTCCTTACGTCTTTTCTAAAATAGAATCTGAGGGATTGTTTGTTGACCACGATGCCTTTTTGAATTCGTTTGGAGTGGAGAGACGTAAGTTAATTAATGATGATAAGGTTTTAACTAACTATAATCATTACACCACCACAGGCAGACCCAGTAACGCACATGGTGGAATCAATTATGCTGCTCTCAATAAGGCTGACAACTCTAGAACCTCGTTTGTTTCTAGACATGAGAATGGTAAATTAGTAAACATGGATTTTAAAAGTTATCATTTATTTTTAATTGAAAAATATATTGGTATAACACTTCCAGAAGATCCACACAGAACGTTGGGTCAAGAATATTTTAAAACAACAGAACTAACACCAGAACAATATAATGAATCAAAAGTAATAACTTTTAGAAATCTTTATGGATATCAGTTTGAAGATATTGTAAAAGACATACCGTTGTTTGATAAAGTTGATAGATTCCAAGATAAATTGTGGTCGAAGTATCAGAGTACGGGTATGTTGATTACAGAGTTTGGCAAAAAGATTGTGGTAGAAAACGCTACACGAAATAAAGTATTTAATTATTTTGTTCAGTCGGCAGAGGCTGAAACAAATATTAAATACTTGTACAATCTTATAAAACAAGATATGGTTCCGATTCTCTATACTTATGATTCAATGCTTTTTGATGTAGAGGAAGCTAAAATTGATAATTTAATTAATGTTTTACAGAAAACATTAAAACATCCGTTTTCAGTTTCTATTGGTGACAACCTGAAAAATATGAAATTTGAGCATTTCTAAACCTATTTATAGACAATTCCAACAGAGGGATTGTCATGGAGACACAGTTACTTTGTACATTTTGTACATCAGATGAGTTGGTTGATACTTGTCAAAATATCTCAGAAAAATATCAAGTAGTTTCAAATAAAATTTTTATTTTAGAAAATACGAAAGAAACAGCGGACATTTATTCTGATGATGAACAACAGTTAATTTTAACATATAATGTTACAAATGTTGATTTAAGTGATGTTTTGAATTCTACAATATCTGTTCATCGCAAAAAACAAACCAATACCATTTATACAATCAATGCTCTTAATAAATTAATCATGGAAAAGAATAATGGAATCTTAGATAAAAGATTTAGAGTTGATTGGGAAGAATTAGAGAATATGGTTTTGGTCACCGCTTATGGCAAATTGAAAAGAATATCAACACAAGTAAAACAAATTTTAAGATTAGACGATAACCCGTAATAAATAAACGATGAATTAGATGCTTTTAAACTACAAATACTTAATAATAAATAAACTTTAAACCACCCCTTGACAACCACTACTAAACCTGTTACATTATGTAGTGTTAAATTATAAACCCTAAACCATAAGGAGAAAATTATGGCTCTTGATATTAACGCACTTCGTGCCAAGTTAAACACTTTTCAGGGACAAACTAAACGGTCATCCGCTTTTTGGAGGCCGGCAGAAGGCAAGTCTCAAGTAAGGATTGTTCCGTTAACGGCCAGTCCCGAAAACCCTTTCATTGAACTCTATTTCCATTATCTTGGAAACCGGAGTCACCTAAGCCCAATTTCCAACGGCAATCCCGATCCGATTGCAGAGTTCGCTGAGAACCTTCGTGCTGAAGGAACTCGCGAGGCTTATCAACAGGCACGTGCCTTTATGCCCAAACTTCGTACCTTCGCTCCAGTAGTGGTTCGTGGTGAAGAAGACATGGGTGTACGTTTTTACTCGTTTGGTAAGACTGTGTATCAAGCACTTCTTACTTATATTAACGATCCCGATTATGGTGATATTACTCATATCGAAACAGGACGGGACATCGTAGTGGATTATACTCCACAGGACAAGAGTGATACGAACTTCGCGAAGACTTCGATTTTGGTGAAGCCGAATCAGACGCCAGTTTCAGAGGATGCTTCCTTGGTTGACCGTTGGACAACCAATCAGCCAAATCTTACTACTCTTTTTAAGGAACCTTCCTATGAAGAGTTGTCTGTTGTTCTAAAACGTTATCTTGATCCTAATTCTGCTGATGAAGATACTGGTGTAACTGATTCTTCGGTCGCACCTACTACAGCACAGGCTCCATCTAGTGCTGGCGATACGGTTAAGTCAGCAGTAGATGAGTTTGAGTCCCTGTTTGCAGAATAAGGAGCTAACTTATGGCCGTCAAAAAGAAAATAAAGACGCCAGATCGTGATGAGATGGCGCAAATTATTGCTGATAGTTTAAATTCTTTGATGTCTGATGAAGATCAAGTTGCATTTTTCTTAGACGGCGAGGACGAGACTCCAATTGATTTAAATGATTGGGTATCCACAGGAGCCACCATGCTTGATTTGGCGATTTCAAATCGTCCGCATGGTGGTTTGCCTGTGGGTAGGATAGTAGAAATTACAGGACTAGAACAGTCAGGTAAGAGTCTATTAGCCGCACACGTTATAGCTAATACTCAAAAGAAAGGCGGTATTGGAGTTATCATTGATACTGAATCTTCTGTACATGATGATTTCTATCGTGCTATCGGTCTTGATATGACTAAGTTGGTTTATGTTCATGCTGAATCAATAGAAGATATCTTTGATATGATTACCAATATCATTGAGAAGGTCAGAAAAACAGAGAAGGATAAGCTTGTTACTATTGTAGTAGATTCCGTTTCCGCTGCTTCGACTAAGAGTGAAATAGAATCTAATTTTACTAAGGATGGCTATGCAACTGATAAGGCAATCATTCTAAGTAAGGCTATGAGAAAAGTTACGAATATGTTAGCCAAGCAACGTGTTCTATTAATCTTCACCAATCAGTTGAGACAGAAGATGAATGCAATGCCTTTCGCAGATCAGTATACTACGTCTGGGGGAATGGCACTTCGATTCCATTCCTCAGTTCGGCTGAGGTTAAAGATGGTTTCAAAGATAAAAAATTCTTCAAATGATGTTATTGGCGTATCTGTCAAAGCGGTTGTAGTGAAGAATCGTTGTGGTCCTCCACTTCGTGAAGCTGCATTTGATATTTACTTTAATCGTGGTATTGACGATTATTCTGCTTGGTTAAAAGTTATGAAGGAAAAGAAACTGATTAAACAGGCTGGTGCTTGGTACAAATTTATTGATGAAGCTGGAGAGGAACATAAATTCCAATCCAAAGATTTTGTAGAGTTTCTAGAAGCAGATCCAGATCGCAAGAGTAAAATCTATGATGATATTTGTGAACATGTAATTATGGCGTATCGTTCAACAGATAAGAAACCAATTTTCGAGGATGCAGAGGAATGACACAAGATCTTTTAGAAGTTTTTCAATCAATGGATTTTTCTAACAAGGACGAAGGCACTACTCTTAATGATCGGGTTCTCATTATAGATGGAATGAATACGTTCATTAGAGCTTTTGCTGCAATTCCAACTATGGATGAAAATGGAAATCATATTGGAGGAGTGACAGGATTTTTAAAGTCAGTTGGTTATGTAATTCGTAAGTTTAAGCCTAGTCGGGTTTATGTTATATTTGATGGGAAGGGTGGTTCTAAACGCCGAAGAGAGATTTATCCCGATTATAAGGCAGGTAGAAAACCTTTAACTAGGCTCAATCGAACTTATGATATGACCACCGAACAAGACGAACAAGACTTGATGAGATATGAATTGGTGATTGTTGCAAAGGCTTTGATGAAATTGCCCATTACAACGATTACTCTTGACCACGTTGAAGCAGATGACATCATTAGTTATATTGCTCAACATGTGGTAGAGAATGGTGGAGAGAGTATTATTTATTCTACCGATAAAGATTTTCTTCAATTGGTCGGCGACGGTATTAAAGTCTGGAATCCGGTCAAAAAGAAAACATATATTCCAGAAACAGTACTTGAAGATTATACTATACACCCTAATAACTTTCTTTTGTATAGAGCCTTAACCGGCGACATAAGTGATAATCTCCCAGGCATAAAAGGATTGGGAATGAAAACTCTATTAAAGTTTATGCCTGGGTTTGCTACTGAAGAAAAACTTGATTTGGATGATGTCATCACTATTGCTGAATCTTCAAAGTCAAAAGTTATGTCAAAGATCGTGGATCAAAAAGAAACTATTCAGAGAAATTTAATTATGATGTCTTTGTTATCTGTTATGATGAGTGACAATAATAAACTGAAAGTTTTAAATAAAATAAACAAACCCCAACTCTTTTTAAAGAAGTATGACTTGACAAAGTTGCTAATAGAGACTAGTATACTACCAGCGATGCAAAACTATGATAGTTGGGTGGTTTCCACGTTTAACTCGTTGACGAGGTTTGATGGTTGATTTTAACAAGAATGTAGATACGATTACGCAGTTCGGTCCAGCGTTTCAATCTAAGGTTATTGCTTCACTGATCCTCAATGGATCTTTCTTGGGACAATCAATTGATGTTTTGAATCCAAACTTTTTTGAAAGTCAAGCTTCGAAATGGGTTGTCAATAAAATTATTCAATATTATTCGGAGTATAAGAAAAACCCAACAATGGAGTTTTTCAGAGTTGAAATGACTACTCTGGAGACAAAGAGTAATTTAAAGGTAGAGGTTATTGATCAGTTAAAAAATAGTCATACTCATTTTACAGATCAAGATCTTGAATATGTTCAAAACAGATTTTTAGAATTTGCTAAGAACCAAACTCTTAAACATGCTATTCTTCATTCTGCTGAACTGTTGCAAAGAGGTCAGTATGATGATATTAAATCTTTAATTGATAATGCATTAAAGGCAGGAACCCAAAAAGATGTTGGACTTGTGTGGGCAGAAGACTTTGATACTAGATATCTTGAGTCCGCAAGAAACACCATGCCTACGGGGTGGACCCCCATAGATGAACATCTAGACGGGGGGCTGGGTCCGGGGGAACTAGGCGTCATTGCAGCCCCCTCAGGCATCGGTAAATCGTGGGCCCTAACTAACTTAGGTGCCACCGCGCTTAAGTTGGGTAAGAATGTTCTCCATTATAGTTTTGAGTTAAATGAAAACTATCAAGGTATCCGTTATGATACTGTGTTTTCACAAATTGAACCTTCTAAATTAAAAAATCATTTAGATGTAGTCAAGGATATTGTTGATAAAATAGAAGGAAATTTAATCATTAAATATTACCCCGGAAGATCGGCCAGTGCTAATACTTTGACGGCTCATATTGATTATCTTAGTATGCAAGGTTTCGTTCCAGATTTGATTGTTGTTGATTATGCTGATTTAATGAGAACGCCTACGAAATCGAATGCGCGTTACGAAGAGTTGGGGTATATTTATGAAGAACTAAGATCAATGTCAGCTGAATTACAAGTTCCAATTTGGACCGCAAGTCAGACGCAACGGTCCAGCATTCATGACGAAATAATTGAGGCTGATAAGATTGCAGAAAGTTACAATAAGGTTAAAACAGCAGATGTTTTGCTTTCGCTAAGCCGTAAAACCGACGATAAGATTAACAATACGGGACGAGCCCATCTTATAAAAAATAGGTTCGGCCCGGACGGTGTTACATTTCCGGTTCGCATGGATACCGCAAAAGGTATCGTAAAAATATATGACCCAAATTCTCCAGAGGGTGATAAACTTAAAGAGACAATGGCCAGCGGTGAAGCAAATATGAGAAAGTTTTTAGCCGATAAGTTGGAAGGTTTTCAATCAAATGGAAACTAGTAGTCTTTTTAAAAATACTATAAACGTTAACCCTATGGAGAATTATTATGGATCTGGCCGCTTCTATCTTATCTGATATCACGGTTTACATGAAATATGCTAAATTTATAAAAGCTTGGAACAGACGAGAAAACTGGAATGAAATTGTTGATAGAAACAAAATGATGCACGTTAAGAGACACCCACATTTGCAGGATGAGATAGAAACGGCTTATAATTTCGTTTATGAGAAAAAGGTTCTCCCTAGTATGAGAAGTTTACAGTTTGGGGGTAAGCCAATTGAAATCAACAATGCAAGATTATATAATTGTTGTTATCTTCCAATGGAAAGTTATGAAGCATTTTCTGAATTAATGTTTCTTTTGCTTTCTGGAACTGGCGTTGGATATTCTGTTCAAAGCCACCATGTGGACAAACTTCCTCAGATTAGAAAACCAATAAAGACTCGACGTTATCTTGTTGGCGATTCTATAGAGGGATGGTCAGAAGCTGTTAAAGTATTGATGAAAGCATATTTAACAGGACGAGCAGCGCCCAAGTTTGATTTTGGTGATGTCAGGCCCAAGGGTGCCCACCTCATTACCAGTGGTGGAAAAGCGCCGGGCCCCGAGCCCCTACACGATTGTTTACATAACGTTCGTAAGGTATTAGAGAGAAAGGACGATGGTGATAAGTTAACTCCATTAGAAGTTCACGAAATTAATTGTTATATTGCTGATGCAGTTCTTTCTGGTGGCATTCGTCGTTCCGCAATGATTTCTCTTTTTGATTTAGACGATGATGAGATGTTGACTTGTAAATTTGGAGACTGGTACGAAAGTAAACCCCACCTTGCACGTTCAAATAATTCAGCGGTTATTCTTCGACATAGAGTTGATAAAGAAAGTTTTATGAATTTATGGTCTAAGATTGAAGCTTCTAAGTCTGGAGAGCCCGGATTCTTTTTCACAAACGATAAAGATTATGGTCTTAATCCTTGCGCAGAGATTTCCCTTCGACCTTATCAATTTTGTAATTTAACTACTATTAATGCTTCTGATATTCATGACCAAGATGAATATAATGAAAGGTCTAAAGCGGCTGCTTTTATTGGCACTCTTCAAGCGTCTTATACTAATTTTCACTATCTTAGAGACATTTGGACGCAAACAACTGAAAAAGAGGCATTGATTGGTGTCAGTATGACAGGTATTGCTTCTGGTAATGTATTGAAATTGAATATGCCGGAAGCGGCAAGAGTGGTGAAGGAAGAGAATGAACGAGCTGCTAAGTTGTTTGGAATACGAAAAGCAGCTAGAACTACTACGATTAAACCAGAAGGAACTTCTAGTTTGGTTTTAGGTTCTAGTTCAGGAATTCATGCTTGGCACAATGATTATTATATTCGTAGATTACGCGTTGGCAAGGATGAGGCTATTTATGGGTATCTTTCCGAACATCATCCAGAATTGGTCGTAGATGAATTTTTTAAGCCGAACCAACAAGCTGTAATCGAAGTACCTCAAAGGGCTCCAACCGGGGCTATAACACGACAGGAAAGTGCATTACAACTTTTGACCAGAGTAAAAGATGTTTGGTCGGGTTGGGTGAGAACTGGACATCGCAAGGGCGAAAACAGAAATAATGTGTCCACTACCGTTACCATTAAAGATGATGAATGGGGTGCGGTTAGTGAATGGATGTGGGAAAATAGAAACGTATATACTGCATTGTGTGTATTACCGCACACCGATCATTCGTATGTTCAAAGTCCCTTTGAAGATATTGATGAAGAAACCTATAATGAAACAGTGGGTTCTTTAACAGAAATTAATCTTGATAATGTAGTAGAACTTAAAGATGAAACACATCTTCAAGCTGAGTTGGCTTGTTATGCAGGACAATGTGAATTAGTTTAATTATAAAGTGAGGAAAGTTATGTCAGATAGTCCAGCTTGGAAAAATTTAAATTTTGGAAGGCCCGCGGGGTATCCATTACCAAAGACACAAACATATTATTCTGTGCCCGAACATAAAATTGAATGGGAGGAGCACAAGTATTATCCAAATTTAAAGTTTAAGAGGTTGAGTAAAGCTGCAATCGCTCCAACAAAAGCTCATAGTGGGGATTTGGGTTACGATTTATATGCTATGGAAGATGTTACAATTGCGTCTGGTCAAAAGATGAAAGTTAGTACTGGAATATCTTTTCAATTCCCCCCCAAATGGGCTGGGTTTGTTAAGGATAGATCTTCTATGGCTACTAAGACTACATTAGAAACCATCGGCGGAGTTATTGACAACGGCTATACTGGAGAATTGTTTGTTATGTTTGCTAATTATGGTAATGAAGTTGAATATATCAAACAAGGATCTAAGATTGCACAGCTGATATTAATTCCAGTAGCTAATTTTGAACTGGAAGAAGTAGAAGAAGTGTCTTCTAATGATGGACGTAATACTAAAGGATTTGGATCAACCGGAGTTTAATATGAGTAACTATCACGAACACATGCCTTGGCACACATGGAAAACCTTGCCACAAAATAAGGACTTGACATATGATGAAGCTCTTCGTAAATTTGAAGTAGAGCGAAATGAAAGTCTGAAGAAAATGATTTATTACGAGAATCAAGCAAAAATTAATAAGAGTGGTTTAAAATAACAGTTATCCAGAATTGTCTAAGAGGTTGACAGAACCCCATAAAGCTGGTATATTTAAGTACGACCACTTAAGAATAATAGGACAATAACAATGTATATGAATATCTATCTAGCAAACGATAAGATTTATATATGGGATGACAAGAAAGGGTTTTATATACTTGATGCGAAAGAGTATCAATATGCTTATCGTAAAAATCCAAAAGGAGATCAACTAACTTTCACCGGCGAACGGTGTTCAAAGACGCGACGTTTTGAACGTGGAGAGCCGGGGATTTTTGAAAGCGATCTTCCAATAGAAACTAGGGTTCTAACAGACATCTATCTAGAAGATGACGAACCATCTGAAGGACATCGTTTGGTGTTCTTTGATATTGAGGTTTCTATGGAAGGTAATCTTCCTAATGTAGAGACTGCTAATAATAAAATTACTTCTATTGCTCTTTACGACCAAATCACAGATGAGTATCATGTTTTGGCTTTAGATGAATATGGGTCAAAAGACAATTATGACAGAGATAATACTTATGTTAAATTCTTTTCAGATGAGCGCGATCTCCTTTCTTTCTTTTTAGATCTATGGGAAGGCATAAACCCAACAATCATTACAGGATGGAATACTAATTATTTTGATGTTCCATATCTCTATCGTAGATTAAGCGAGGTGTTGGGTAGGGGACAAGCTAATAGACTTTCTTCTATTAATAAAGTTAAATTTTCCAAATACAGAAACAAATATCAAATTGCTGGCATCTCTTCGTTAGATTATTTAGATCTTTATAGAAAGTTTACTTACACTGAACAGCCCAATTATCGTCTTGATACGATTGGTAAATTGGAAGTTGGAATGGGTAAGATTGAATATGACGGCACCTTAGATGATTTGTTTGAACAAGACTTAGATAAATTTGTTGAATATAATTTGACTGATGTAAAGATCGTTGTAGAGCTTGAAAAGAAAATGAAATTGATTGAGCTTGTCCGCGGCATCTGTCACATTGGTCATGTACAGTATGAGGACTATGGGTTCTCATCTCGTTTTCTTGAGGGGACAATTGTAACGTATCTACATCGTAAGGGTTTGGTTGTTACTGATAAGAATCCAAAGGCACGACAGATGATGAATGATCGCGATGGTACCGATAAATTTGTCGGAGCCTATGTCAAGGTTCCTAATCCAGCAAAACATGATTGGGTATTTTCTTTAGATTTACAGTCTCTATATCCTTCTATTATTATGTCTCTTAATATTTCACCGGAAACAAAAGTTGGTAAAGTTGATAATTGGAATAATAAAAGTTTCGTAAACGGTGAGAAGGATACATTCAGTGTTGATACCGATGGGGTAGGGAAGAATTTAAATAGAGAAGATTTTGATACATTTATAACTGAAAATAATTTAGGTATAAGTTCTAATGGTATTTTATATCAACAGGACAAAAGAGGAATCATCCCAGAAATTATTGAACAGTGGTTTGCTCAGAGAATTGAATTTCAAAAATTAATGAAGAACCATGCTACAGAATTCTCTTTGAGCGGCAAGCAACACGATAAAGAGATGTCGGAATTTTATGATCGTAGACAACACATTCAAAAGATTTTCTTAAATTCATTGTATGGTGTCTTGGGACTTCCTATTTTTAGATTCTTTGATTTGGACAATGCTGTTGCTGTTACTGCTACTGGACAAGATGTGATCAAGAACTCCGCGACATATGTGAATGGTTTGTTTGAACAGTTGGGTGCTGAACCTAAGAGTAGTGCAGAATTGGCAAAATATGAATTGGCTCTTAAACAGGAAGCAACGAAGAGGAAAGAAACATTTATACCTCCTTCAGAGAAAGATTGGTGTATTTACATTGACACTGATAGTTTATATTTTTCTTCTCTCCCCCTGAAACATAAATTGAAAGGAGACTTACTAACAGCTACAATTAAAATTTCTCGTTTTGTAGAACAGAAATTGAATGAATATTATAATAAGATGGCTGTTGATTATTTTAATTGTCTTACTCATAGATTTCATATTAAGGGTGAAACAATTGCTAGGTCTGGAATTTGGATTACTAAGAAAAGATATGCGATGTTGAAAGTTTATGATTTGGAAAAGAACATTGAGATTGATCCTAAGTTAATTGTTAAGGGATTGGATATTGTTCGTTCAACATTTCCAATTGTTTTTAAAGAGTACATGCAGAAATTTATTATAAGTTTGTTGAATGATGCGGACAAGGGTGATATAGATAAAATAATGGTAAACTTTGTTAATGGTCTTTCAAAGGTTTCAGCTAGAATGATTGCAAGAAATACTGCGGCTAAGAATGTAACGAAGTATAGAACACCAAATGATAGGTTGGGACATTATAAGAAGAGTACTCCGATGCATGTAAAATCGGTGATAAATTATAATCATCTTTTGAAAGAATTTGAAATTGATAAACAGTTTCCATCTATTAGTGATGGAGAAAAGATAAAGTATGTGATGTTACGTCAGAATCCGTATCACATAGATACGTTAGCATTTAAAGATTATGAAGATCCTCCACAGATTATGAAGTTTTTAAAAACGTATTGTGATCATCAAAGATTGTTTGATGCTGAATTGAAGAAAAAATTACAAGATTTTTACAATGCTTTGGGTTGGGGAGAGTTGCCCATTAATATCAAAGTTGAAAAAGATCTGTTAAATATGTTCGGTTTATGACTTGACATGTAGTGCAAATTGTATTATATTTAATAAACGTTAAAACAAAGAGGTTAGGTTATGAAGAAGTCTTCACTTGAAATGTTCATTCAGAAGTATACCCTTAGCGGAGCTATCAATTCTGTAAATTTGGATTCTACAGATGGAGTACTTTCTGTAAGTGGAACTACTCAAGACATGCAGGCTATGGCTTTTGTAAAGAGCGACAAACTTCCACTTCCCAGTGGAAATTATTCTATCTATGATACGTCTCAACTGCGTTCGTTGTTGGGAGTGTTCGATCAATCAGATAATATTAATGTGAATGTAGAAACGTCGCAAGATATTCCAATTGCTTTACAGATAGATGATGATCCGTTTCATACTAAAGTAAAGTTTGTATTATCAGATCCCCAAGTTATCCCCGATGCGCCTAAGGTTGCTAATTTACCAGAGTGTAATTTAACAATTCCTTTTGATGAGAAGTTTATGTCTCGCTTTGTTAAAGCAACATCTGCTCTTTCAGAAGTGGATACATTTACTATAGTAACGGAAACACAACAGTCGGATGGATCTGCTTCTAATTACGATACCAAATTGGTTATTGGATATACAGATATGAATACAACTCGTATTTCCCTTGAAGTAGAATCATCTGGCGATCTTCAAGAAAAACTAACGTTTTCTGCCAAGTATTTGAAAGATATATTTTTGGCTAATAAGGAAGCGCAGTCAGGTAGTATTGAAGTGTCTGATCGTGGTATTCTTTCTACCAAGTTTAATAATGGTGGATTTATTTCGGAATATTATCTTCTTAAGATTAGTAATATTGTGATCTGATGAAACAAAAGAAAATACATTCTTCAGTAGATTTGTCTGTAATCGATGGTTTTTTTGATGTAGGTCCACGGTTTGATTATGAGGTAGATAAAAGGTCTTTTATCAAACATATGGATGACTTGAAAACTCAAGATGTACAAGAATCTACACTTTATAAAAAATGGATAGAATTAAAGCAACTTGGTATTAAGAATAGAGAACGTAATCTTGCAGCTATAGGAACTTTACAGACATTCTTATGGACTCCAACTGATATCTTTGACAAAGAAAAAACTATTGAAGAAATTAGTAATCTAAAACCACAGATTATCATTTGCGATGAAGGAACCCAGTTCTATGATATGTGGAAGTATTTAAGACTTCTTATTCATACAATGGAGTTTTCTATTGGTATTGGTAGACTTATTAAGATTTTGATTTTTGATGCGAATACTAATAAAGTTCTTGGGGTAGCCTCTGTTGCTTCTGATGTTATTTCTATAGGTGTTAGAGATAAATGGATCGGCTGGACGAAGGAAGATAAATTTGAAAAGGGTAAGTTGAATCAAACTTGTATTGCTTCTACAATTGTAGCGACTCAACCGTTTGGTTATAATTTTCTTGGTGGTAAATTAATTGCTTCTCTTCTCTGCACTAAGGATGTTCGTGATGCTTGGGAAAGGAAATTTAATCAGAAGTTGGTGGGAATGACAACAACTTCTCTTTATGGTGGACATTCTATGTATCAAAGAATTCCTTTTTGGAAAAAGCTTGGAAAGACTACTGGAAAAATTCTTCTTAAGCCAGATGATGAACATTTTAAAAAGTGGTCGAAGTGGTTAAAAGAAAATCATATTCAAGAATATGAACATGCAAGTTGTGGTAAGGCTGGTATAATTTCTCACGAAAATGATAAGTGGGTATGGACATTTAAAGATACAGTTCGCGAACACGCTACTACTAGAGAGGAACTTATTGATCAGCTAGCTGAACAGAAGCTTTCTGTTCACGATAATAATGTTGTCCACGATCTCCGCGGGAAGCTAGTTCATCCACCGTCCGGTCCAAAACAAAATGTAATTAATAGAATTTACAAACATCTTGGCTTGAAGGCTTCTGAATATGTTCATGGGTTTAAAAGGGGAGTTTATTTTGCTTCGTTATATGAAAATACTAGAGAATATTTGAGAGGTGAGATTGTAGAATCGGAGTTGGTTGATTCAAAGAAATTGGAAAATGATATTGATAGTGTAATGGATTGGTGGAAGCCCAAAGCAATTAGACGGTATACCAATCTTCTTGAACAAAATAGAATTAAATCAGAACATCTTTATTATAAAGAAATGATAGATATGAAGTGGGATGTAGTGAAAGATAAATATATGACTGAGGTAGGACGATAATATGCAAACAGAGAATACTCTTTGGTGTGAACGATATCGGCCATCTACTATGGATGACTTTGTTGGAAATAAACTTATTAAAGATAAGATTAATTCTTTAATAAATGAACAAGATATTCCACATTTGTTGTTTGCGGGTAAGGCTGGGTCAGGTAAAACTACACTTGCTAAGCTTCTTATTAAGAATATTGATTGTGATTATTTGTTTATCAATGCTTCTGATGAGAATAGTGTTGATACGATTCGTAATAAGATCAAGGGGTTTGTTACCACGATGGGTTTTAAGGGACTTAAGATCGTGGTGTTAGATGAGGCAGATTATGTCTCACCAAATGGACAAGCGGCACTTCGTAATCTAATGGAAACGTTTTCCAAACACGCAAGGTTTATTCTTACCTGCAATTATCAAGAGAGAATTATTGATCCGATCATTAGTAGGTGTCAATCGTTTTCTCTCATTCCCCCTTCACAAAAGAATGTAGCAATACATCTTGCTGGTATTTTGGAGAATGAGGGTGTTGAGTTTGAGTTGGAAGATGTAAAGACCTTGGTGGTCAGCTATCATCCAGACATTCGTAAGGTCATTAATACCGCACAATTGTTTTCCAAGAATGGTAAGTTAACATTAGACGTTGAACAATTGATTGGTTCTGATGTTAAGTTAAATATGATGTCAGCGTTGTTAGAGAGTGGACAACCCATTCTCAGCAGATTTAAAGTTATTCGCGAAATGATACACGCGAATAGTATCAGAGATTTTTCAGAGTTTTATAGTTTTCTTTATGAGAATCTTGATAATTTTTCTGAAGATGTGCAACCGATGGTTATTTTACAACTTGCAGATGCACAGCATAGAGATGCTTTTGTTGTAGATAAAGAAATTAATTTTAGTGCCTGTATGTATAATATTTTAAAACTTTTTAAGGAGTAAGATAGATGTCTAGAAGAAGAAACAAAAACCCAAGTAATATACAACTTATGAATGAGCAGCCGGCTGCTACTATCAATGAGTCACATTTAGCGCAAGCTGAAAGTGTGTCTTGTGAACATTGTGCTAATCTAACTTTCATAGGTGTTATGATGATGAAGAGGATTTCTCCCATCATATCCCCGACAGGTAAGGAGGCGGTTGTTCCAATTCAAACATTTGCATGTAATGCTTGTGGTTTTGTTAACAAGGAATTTTTGCCTGATATGGACCGCGATGACAGTGATGAAGAAAAAACTTAGTCCGTTTACACATGTGGGGGCTATATACAAATCCAAAGAAAAGTTTGGAGGCGATGAAGGATATTCACAATATGTGATTAACAAAGAACTTTCTAAGAATGGCGATCTGGTTGATTTTGTGAATTTAGTTCAACAATATACTTTGAGTAATGAATTACATTTTAAACTTATGCAATCTCTTTTTCCATATTCTAAGCGGCCAGGGTTCAAGCAGTTCCCTTGGATATGGAAGGGGTCTAGTAAGGTTAATAAAGAAGTTGAAGTTATTGCTAAGCATTATGAAGAAAGTTTAGATAATGCAGAAACATATTATGAGATATTAAAATCTTCATCGGAAGGTAAGGAAAAAATAAAATGGTTAAAGCGAGTTTACGGTCTGGAAAACAAATGAAAAGAGTAAGTTATAGTCAATATAAAACTTGGGTAGAATGCCCATACAGGTGGAAATTAAAATATATAGATGGATTAGATTCTTTTGATCAGTCTATCTATACGATTTTTGGTACATCTATACATCGGGTTATTCAAGATTGGTTGGAGCAGGATTTATATAGTGATAACGTTTCTGATGCTTCGTCTATAAATTTGTCACAAAAGTTTAAATCTATTTTGATTGAAGAAGCTGCTCCACATATGAAACAGACTGATGAAAATGGAGAACAAACCTTTTTATTTTCCAGAGAAGTATTGGAAGAGTTTTATGAACAGGGATTGAAAATTATTTCTTATGTTCAACAAAATCAAGAAAAGTTATTTCCTACTAAGGATGTAAAGTTGTTTGCTATTGAACATGAACTTAAGGCTGATGTAAACGATCATGTTTATTTTATTGGTTATATTGACATTGTAACTCATAATGAAGTCACTGGAGAATATTCTTTATATGATTTAAAAACATCTACCCGCGGGTGGAACAAGTATATGAAGGCAGACACATCTAAAACAGATCAATTGTTGTTGTATAAGATTTTCTTTGCCAAAGAGATGGGGATTCCAGATCATAAAGTGAACGTCGGTTATCTTATTATGAAAAGAGAGTTGTACGAGACAAGTTATCCCAACCCTAGAGTTACAGAGTTCGCTCCGTCAAATGGTCCACCCTCTTTAAAGAGAGCGTGGACAGGCTTTAATAACTTCACAGACCTTGTTTTTTCTGATGAAGGTAGTTATATTAGTGAACAAGAAGCAACACCGTCTAAGAGTAGTTGTAGGTTTTGTTCGTTTGCTAACGACGGAACTTGTGAATTTGCTTATGGTTCTTGATATTTATTTAAAAGATTTAAGGAGAAGTTAATATGGTAGGGATTCCAATACCCGGGCCACTGAAGAATTTAGTCGATATAGCTGCAAATGTGCCCAACGTTCTTAAGACAGTAACAAACATGGCCAAAGTAGGAGATGATGGAACCATAGGAATTGTAACAGAAGTAGTTAAAGCTGCTTCTGCTAAAGATGTAGAAAAAATTAAACAACAGCAGAGGGAAGCCCTCACCGCGTCTAATGAACTCCTCGCCCGCGGCCGCACGAGGATTGAAAATGACACTACGTTGTCCGATGCAAAACGAATAAAGAAATTAGCTAGAGTTGACGAGATGCTGTTGGAGAATAGTACAGTAAATCCCGATGAAATACTTTCTGAGACGATGGCTGCAATAGTAGATGCAAATAAGAAACAGCTAGAACCAACCATATTAGCGTCACTAGCACCATTTACAGCTATGATGGGAATTCCAATCTTTTTGACACAATTAATGACATACTTGAAACCATCTTCTGCCGGGGGAACCTCCCCCGGAGACGGACGATCCGGCGGCGGAGGCGGCGGAGGCGGAGGCGGCGGCGGAGGCGGCGGCGGCGGTGGTAATGGCGACAACGACGATGGGTACGGTGACGGAAACATCCTTGAATAATTGAGTACTATTTATTAAAATGCAAAATAAGAGGTTATAGAGAAAATGAAGTACAAATGGTTACCTAAAGAAGAAAGAAAGACTATGTTATTCCTTTCGGATGACATGCGTATACCCTCCGGCATTGGTACAATGTCCCGTGAAATAATAGAGGGAACCTGCCATCGATACAATTGGGTTCAATTGGGATCAGCTATTGATCATCCCGAACATGGAAAAATCCTTGATATTTCTGAAGACATATCCAATAGAACCGATGTCAAAGATGCTTCTGTAATAATTTATCCATATAGCGGCTACGGAGATCAGCTAGCTCTTAGAAGATTACTGAGAGATCACGACCCAGCTGCTATTCTTCACTTTACCGATCCTAGATATTGGACATGGCTTTATAATATGGAGAGTGAAGTTCGTCAGAATATTCCTATTTTCTTTTATACGATTTGGGATGATCTACCGTATCCTTATTACAATGCAAATTTTTATCGTTCTTGTGATTGGTTGGGTTGCATTTCTAAACAAACATATAACATAGTTAAACAGGTTCGTGCTGTCAAAGAACCTGTAGAAGATTGGCAACTCTCGTATGTTCCTCATGGAATTAATCCAAATAAATATTACAAAGTTAAAGAAGAAGACGAAGAACATGGCGCGATTGTTGATATGAAAACTAGACTTTTTGGAGATAAGGAATATAAGTTTGTAGTTTTTTATAATTCACGAAACATTCGTAGAAAAATGACGAGTGATATTTTATTAGCCTTTAGTCAATTTAGAGATCAGTTACCAGATGACGAGAAAGATGATGTTGCTTTGTTGTTTCATACCGAACCTTCCGATGACGCTGGAACTGATTTAAGAGCGGTTCATCGTGATTTGTGTCCAGATATTAATTTGATATTTACAGAAAGTAAATTTGAACAAGATGGAATTAATGGCCTTTATAATATTGCAGATGCTACGATTAACATCTCAAGTAATGAAGGCTTCGGTCTAAGTGTGGCAGAAAGTCTTATGACTGAAACTCCTGTGATTGTAAACGTTACCGGCGGCCTTCAAGATCAATGTGGTTTCCGTGATGAGAAGGGTAACTTGCTTGACCCAGATGAACATTATACATTCGATTGGGGATCTAACCACGATGGTCGATATAAGGATCATGGTGAATGGGTGACCCCCGTCTTCCCTGCTGCTATAAACCTAGTAGGCTCTCCAACTACTCCATACATTTTTGATGATCGTTGTACCATACCAGATGTTGCTGATGCTATGATGACATGGTATCGGAGAGGTGACGAGTCGAGAAGAAAAGCAGGAGCGGCTGGTAGAGAATTTTGTTTAGGTGACGGGGGACTTAATTCAGATAATATGTGTAACTTGTTTGTTGAAAATATGGATAAGGCTATTACAAACTTTAAACCAAGACAACGATTTTTCTTGGAGGGGGTATAATGTCATATAGACCAACGTGTGTAGTACGGGCGCCAGTGTCTACTCGCTCTGGATATGGAGGAATGAGTAGAGATATTGTACGACATCTTATTGAATATGATAAATATGATGTTCAAGTTCATTCAATCAATTGGGGTGAGACTCCTATGAATGCTTTGGATATTAATAAACCTGCTGATAAAATGATACTTGAAAGAATGGTTCCCGAAGATTTTTCTCTACAACCCGACTTGTATATTTCTATTTCAATCCCTACAGAATTTCAACCAATGGGGAAATATAATATTGGAATTACAGCTGGGATTGAAACCACCCAAGCTTCGGTTGAATGGGTTGAGGCAATGAATCGTATGGATGTAAATTTTGTAATCTCTAAACATGCTAAGGGTGTTTTTGATGCATCGAAGTATCAAGCTCAGAATGAAAAAGGTGAAACTGTTGGAACGATGGAATGTATAAAACCCATCGAAGTTTTAAATAATTGTGCGGATACTTACGTTTATAAAAAACTAGACCGATCTCAATTAGAATCTTCTGTAAAGAATATGATAGACACGATACCAGAGAAGTTTAATTTTATGTTTGTTGGACATTGGCTGAAGGGAGATATTGGTCAGGATAGAAAAAATGTTGGTCTTTTAATTAAATTATTTTATGAGTTGTTCAAGAGAGAAGAATTTGAAGAACGGCCTGGGCTTATTTTAAAAACGAATGAAGTGAATTTTTCTGTTATAGATCGCGAACACGTTCTATCTAAAGCGAAACAAATTAAAGATTCGGTAGAACTTAAAGATGGTGAGTCTTTGCCAAATGTCTATCTTCTTCACGGAGACTTAACAGACAAGGAATTGAATTCTCTTTATAATCATAACAAGGTAAAGGTTCATATTACTTTTACAAAGGGTGAAGGTTTTGGTCGCCCTCTTCTTGAAGCCTCTTTAACTGGCAAACCCATTATTGCTCCGGGGTGGTCAGGTCATATGGACTTTTTAAATTCAGAACAATCTATTCTGTTGGGTGGAGAGTTGGAAGATGTTCATCCATCTGCTCGGTGGGATACTATTCTTATTGAGGGAGCAAAGTGGATGTCAATAGATCCAAATATGGCTGCTACGGGAATGGTTGAAGCTTTTCGTAATTACAAACCATGGCGTGCTAAGGCAAATAAGTTGGCTAACGCTAATAAAAGTAATTTTAATTATAAAAAGATTAGATCAAATATGTGGAAGTTGCTTGATCAATATGTTCCAGAGTTTCAAGAACCACCAAAGAAGATGGAATTAAATTTACCTAAGATGACAAAGGTGGGGGAACCACCCGCAATCAATATTCCTGAAGTTAAATTACCTAAATTAATAAAGGTGGAAAAATGAAGATAAGTTTCATTATGCCCAGTTATAATAATTTAAGATATTTGAAACATGCATATCGTAGTATTAGAACTTATGAAGACGATGGCCAAGAAATTGTTATATTAGATGATGCTAGTGTAGATGGAACAGTTGAATGGTTGGATTCCTTAAATGATCCTAATTTAATAATTTGGAAAAACGAAACTGGAAAACGGTTGGGTCATACCATTACATATGATATCGGAGTAAAACTTTCTACAAATGATATCTTTAGTATTTTTCATGCTGATATGTTTGTGGGTGAAAATTATGCAAAAAATCTAGTTAAGCATTTAGAGCGTGGGAAGGTAGTAACGGCTACTAGAGTTGAACCTCCCCTACACCCAAGTGGTAAAGAAAAAATAACAAGAGATTTTGGTGTATGGCCAGAAGAGTTTAGAGAAGATGACTTTATTAAGTTTGTGAAAGAGGAACAAGAAAGAAGTAAAGATCAAACTACCAAAGGCATCTTTGCTCCTTGGGCTATGTATAAGGAAGATTTTTTAAAAATTGGTGGACACGATCCCCTGTTTGCCCCATTTCCATATGAAGATAGTGATATCTTTCAAAGATTTCTTTTGGCTGGATATGAAGTTTTACAGTCTAGAGATGCACTTGTTTATCATTTGACATGTCGTGGTCATAAGTGGACTGATGATAAGATTATTGCAAAAGTAGATGATTCTTGGGAAGCGTTGGAGAACAACGCTAGGAAAAACTTTATTCGTAAATGGGGTTCTTGGATTATGAATGATGAATGGATGCATCCAATTATAATTCCAAAATATAATACTTGTTTAATTGCAGATAATGTTGATAGTGTTGAACAATTGGATAATTTAGAACCTTGGTTTTGCCATACAGTAATTGATTCATTTGATTTGGTTGCACAGTATTTGTATAGAGAACAACCAAATACCACTTTGGATATGTCAGAACGAATTTCTAGTAAAGAAATGGAAGAATATTCTGATTATGGTGTAAAGATTTATATTGACTTACATCAATTGACTCCCGAAGAGTATGGTACTCTTGGAAAAATGAATTTAATTTTAGATGAACTAAATAAAACCACATCACCTGAATTTAAGGCAAGACCTTTCGAAGGCGATTACCAACTTGGAAATATAAAAGTTCATATAGAGTCGTTAGATAATATTACTGATAGTTTAATTGTAGCGGAGAATTATAATGAATAAAAGAATTCTAATTACGGGTGGTGCTGGTTTTATAGGACATACATTAATACATAACATTTTAAAACAAACCAATTGGGACGTTGTTACCATAGATAGATTGGATTATTCTGGAAACTTAAATCGGTTAGATGACATCTTGGGTGACCTTCCCAATGAAGAAAAACAAAGACTTGATATTATCTTTCACGATCTCCGTGCTGAATTGAATTCACAGATTTGTGCTGCTATTGGTCAGGTTGATTATATTTTACATCTGGCCGCGGCTAGTCACGTTGATAGAAGTATTGATCACCCAATGGAATTTGTTATGGATAATGTTGTTGGTACTTGTAATATTTTAAACTTTGCAAGAGATCAACAAAATCTATCTAGGTTCATTTATTTTAGTACAGATGAAGTATTTGGTCCAGCACCAGAAGGTATCCGTTATGTAGAACGTGACAGATATAATTCAACAAATCCATATTCTGCTACCAAGGCTGCGGCTGAAGAACTGTGTGTTTCATATGAAAACTCATATGGTATGCCAATTTATATTACCCATACTATGAATGTATTTGGTAATAGACAACACCCAGAAAAATATATTCCATCTACAATTAGAAAAGTTCGCGATGGAAAGCTTGTTACTATTCATAGTGACATAACGAAGTCTGTAGCAGGAAGCCGACATTACATTCATACCAGTGATGTATCTGAAGCTATTTTATTCCTATTGAGATTATCTGACCAAGGCCACATATTTGATACAGATTTTGGCGGAGCCAAGTGTCCTAAGTTTAACCTTACTGGTAAGGAAGAGGTTGATAATTTGGAGTTGGCTAAGAGGATTGCACAGTCTGTCGGCGAAGAACTAAAATATGAAATGATTGATTTTCATTCTGTTAGGCCAGGGCATGATTTAAGATATGCTATGAGTGGTGATTATATGAAAGAACTTGGATGGGAACCAGTTGTATCTTTAAATGAAAGAATTCAACAGGTAGTTGAGTGGACACTTGAAAACGATAGGTGGTTAAACGTATAATGTCTATTCTAGTTGCTACAATGAATGTCAATCAACCAGAGTTGACAAACAATTTGATAGAACAAGTTTCTAAGAACACAGAAGTTGAACATGAGATTATGGTTCTTGAAAACGGAGCCACAGAACGATCAAGGTGTTCTACACATGTAACTGAACAGAATTGTTTTTTCGGTGGTGGTTTGAATTTAATATTTGATTATTATCTTAATGAAACCGATCACGATTGGTTGATGGTTTTAAATAATGATTTGATTATTCATGGTGATAATTTTCTATCCACAATGTTAAGTGAAGCTGAAGAAAATGATATGTGTCAATTATCTCCAGCTATTATTAATGCTTCAATACCACAGTGTTATTCGAAGCAAATGCACATGTGGATGTCAGGTGGAACCAGAGCGGTAGAGTGGATTGATTTTCAAGCCCCGATGTTACGAAGAGATATATGTGATCTTATTAAAGTGTATCCATCTGAATTACTTTATGGTTGGGGTAATGATGTTTTAACAGGTATGATTGCTAAACAACAGGGTTTGAAAACGGGCGTCACTGATAAGTGTTGTATTGCTCATTTGAATTCACAAACTCTTAATAAAGGCATTGTAGATTTAGAAGGAAAGGCTCTTAGTAGTCAAGAGTATTGTGCACGGGCTGAACAGGGCATGATGGGTTATATGCGACTTGATCCCGAACGATGGGAAGTGTTCCAATCATTTAGACACAATGCTGCGAATTATGAATACTAATAAAGTTTTAATTAACGGTATAGAAATTAAATACGGTTCTTTAATGGAACTGGATAATAGATTAAATTTCTTTAATAGTTTTGGAAATGAATCGGTTGTAGATTTAAATGGCAAGCTTATTACTAACAACGAAGAGTATTATGAACATTTAAGTTTTTTACAACATACACAGGATAAAAAAATATTTTTTGATGTTGGTTCTGCTTACGGAGCATTTGGATTAACCTTTTGTAAAAACGAGAATACACAAGTTTATTCTTTTGATGGTGCGGTCAACGCGTATTTAGCTTTACATCAAACTATAGTGTTAAATAATATAAACAATTTAAAACATTTGAAAATGATGATAGGCGATTCGGACGGATTTGTTCATGTGGGTTATGATAATCATCAAGCTGTAGTAACAAGCAATAACAATCCGTGGCATTCTCTTCCGACTATAGAACTTATGATGAAATTAGACTCTATATCAGAAATATTTGATGTAGTTCCAGATTGTATTAAAGTTGATGTTGAAGGTGCAGAATATAGTGTTTTAATGGGCGCTTCTTATATTATACAAAACTATAAACCAACGCTGTTTATGGAAATACATCCTAATCTTTTAAAACAGTTCCATGACCATTCAATTTATGATATTTATAATTTTTTTGAAAAGTATGAATACAAAGCAATAGATCTTTTTGGAAATGAAATCAAAGATTATAAAAAATATTTGGAAGCGGAAACAGGTGATTCTAACAGAACCGTGTGGATATAATGAATAAGATGACATTTTGTATTTCTACGTTTAATAACTTAGAATATCTTAAGATAGCCATTGACTCTGTTCGTACAAACAGTTATTATAATGATGCACCATTTATAATACATGCTGAGAATTGTGATGATGGTACAGATGAGTGGTTAAAAGAACATGCTAAAGAATATGATTTAGAATATTATATAGACAAAAACGATGTTCCGTTGGGCATTGGCGGGGGTATGAACTTTTGTGCTGAAAGAGTTAAGACCGAATATATAATGTTCCTACATTCAGATTTTTATGTAACGAAGGATTGGGATTTAACTTTACTACAAGTTTTTGAACAGTATCCAGACGAACAACTTTGGGTTAATTCTCATAGAGTAGAACCTAAAATGTTCACTCCCACTGACGTAGCATACACTCTTTGGGACGGCGATGCCAGTTACAGGCACGGTACTGTGATTGTTCCGCAGGATACATTTGGCGCATACTATCACGATTTTCAGAAGGATGAATTTGAACAGTGGGCGAGAGAATTTACACAGTTGAATGATTTTCATGTTCCAAAGGGAGAGGGAGTAAGTGGTCTGATCAGAAAAAGTGATTGGGATGCTGTTGGAGGAAACGATCCGTTGTTTGCTCCGGCGAGTTTTGAGGACATAGATTTGTTTTTACGAATGATACAGGCTGGATTTAGATTTGTATTACCATCAACTTCTGTGGTGTGGCACTTTGGTGCAAGGGGAAGTCATAGATTGGAAGAAAATGATGGAAGGTCGTGGATGCGTCAAATAGAATCTGAAACAAATAATCAACGCAAGTGGTTACAGAAGTGGGGATCGCTGCCAAAATTTGATAAATTTGGGATGATTTGTGGACTTAAATGACGAGAGAAATAAAATTAGTAACTAACTGTGAACGGCCACCGAACTGGTTAATGGACATTGCGGTACGTCATTGGTTAGAAAGTGGCTTTAAGCCAGAAAATTTAGTATTTTTAGTAAACAATATATCTCATTTTGATTTGGTAGAAGCATTAAAGGAACGATACGATATAGATGCAGTTCGTGTTTATTCCCCAGATGACATATATAATAAAAATCAATGTGTGGTGTGGTATGATCTTGAAGAATATGATTATGCTGAGTACCACGATGTTGAACATGAGATAATAAATGATGTTCAGCATCGTTTATTGGAAGCGGGCGTTGATGTTGTAGTCTTCTTAGACAGAGATGAATTACTTTGGCACGAAGATGGTATACTGAATGTATTAAATACCTTTGAAGAGCCTGTTATTAGGCCGAGAGGTATTGAAGTAATACAGGTCGGAGATGAGGCCCCACTTGATTTGAGTAAATCAATTGCTGAACAACGGAAATATTGTAGATGGTTTCCTTCTAAGAGCAAGGCATGTATAACAACGATACCAGTTTCTTGGATAATTGGAAGACATGGTACAAGGTGTGGACGTTGGCCTCACGCTGATACACATGTGCATCCAGAACTTCAATGGAATCCAGATGCTGATATAAGTGAATATCCCGGCCTCTATCTCGTTCATTTTGATAAAGTAGATATGAATATGTTATATGAATTGAGAATGGAAAGTCAACGAATATTCAAAACGAACAACAGACACACAGGTGTAATTGATGAAAAAGAATACACGGAATGGTTTACAGAAGCACATAGAGAGATCATTCCCGAAAGACAACTATATGATTGTGGTGATTTCTTATACAAGGTAGGAGTTTAATGGACATTGCGGAAACTATATTTGAAGATGTGAAGTTATTTTATCCAAAAGTTTATGCTGATGAGAGAGGATTCTTTACAGAATCATATAATCATATAATTCAAGATGAACTTGGTGAAACGTTTATACAAGATAACCATTCAAAATCAAAAGCTGGAGTTATTAGAGGATTACATTACCAATGGGATCGCCCAATGGGAAAACTTTTGAGGGTTGTGAAGGGAAGTGGATTTGATACGATTGTTGATATTAGAAAAGACTCATCAACGTATGGTGTACACGAAACCTTTACGTTATCAGAGGAGAATTTTGCAATGCTTTGGGTACCACCGGGGTTTGCTCAAGCATTTTTAGCCTTGGAAGAAGATACCCACTTGTGTTACAAGACCACAGCATTACACAATGGTGATGCCGAGGGTGCAATACATCCAACAAAGTCTGGATTGGGTATTGACTGGCGGGTTCCAAACGGTTATATTATATTATCAGAAAAAGATACTACAGCACAAACGTTTGCTGAGTACGCCGAAAATCCAAGGTTTTAAGATGGAAGATAGAGTTAGAAAGATATTCGTAGCAGGCGGCGCTGGTTATGTTGGTACAAGACTTTGCAATCTGTTGGCTGATTCTGGAACTCACGAACCAGATTATGAGGTAACGGTGTTTGATCAATTTTGGTTTGGTGATAGTTTAGACGATAGAATAACCAAGATTAAAGGTGACATACTTGATCTGAAATCAAGTGACTTGCTGGGATATGATGCTGTTATATTTTTGGCAGGACTATCCAACGATCCAATGGTAGCTTACAGACCTGACTTGAACTTTATTCAAAACAGTGCAGCGCCCACTTATTTAGCATATATTACGAAGCAAGCTGGTATTAGAAGGTTTATAGGGGCAAGTTCGTGTAGTGTATATGGACATACAGAGAATAAAACACTTACAGAAACTAGTACAGTTAAGCCGTCATACCCATATGGTATCTCAAAACTTCAATGTGAAAGAGGCATCATGTTGTTGGAAGATGATAACTTCAAACCTATATTGTTTAGGAAGGGTACGATTGGTGGTTGGTCAGAGAGAATGAGATATGATTTGGTTGTGAATACAATGTTGATGACTGCTTTTACAAAAAGAAAGATAATCGTAAATAGTCCACAACTTTGGCGACCTCTGTTAGATATTAGAGATGCAATACAAGGATACTGGTTAGCAATAGATTTGTTTCCAGATTCAGAAATTTCTGGAGTATATAATTTATCTGGAGGGAATTATACAATAGGTGAACTTGGAAAAATTATCTATGATACTTTGTCTGAGAGAGGTTATGATATAGAATTGGAATGCTTGGATGTACAAGACATTAGAAATTATAAAGTTGATATAACAAAGATAGAGGAAGAATTGAATTACGCACCACAGTTTACACCAACAGACACCGTTCAAGAGATATTGGAAAATATTAATTTAGATGAGTACGATTTCACAGATGACAAATATTATAATATAAACGTATTCAAAGGGGTAATGTAATGAAAGTATTCTTAACAGGCGGTTCTGGATTGCTTGGCCAACATCTTGTGAGGGAATTAGATGAGAGAGGAATTGAATACCATAGTCCCACACATGACTCGTTTAATGTTACTGAACACCGTCTTGGAGCTGTGGATCGATGGGGTGACTCTAAGCCCGATGTAGTAATCCACTGTGCAGCGGTTGCAAGATACAGAGATGTAGAAAAAGATCTTGGAATGGCCTTGAGAACCAATGTTGTGGGAACATGTCATTTGATTCAAGAATGTATATCGCATGATATAAGAATGGTTTATATATCAACGGACCATGTATTTGATGGTTTAGATGGACCATATGGTGTTGATGATAAGATAAATCCACTTACCAAGTATGCTAAAACCAAAGCAGCTGGAGAACTGGCAGTAAGAACATACGACAATTCATTGGTAATTAGAACTTCATTTTGTCCACCTGAGTTTATGTTTGATACAGCATATACTGACAAGTGGACATCTCAAGATTATGTAGATAAGGTTGCTCCGAAAATACTTGATAAGTGTTTAAGTGATCAAGTGGGCGTGTGTCACGTTGGTCACTCTAGAAGAACTTTTTATGACCTTGCAGTAGAAAGACATCCAGATATAAAGAAGGGAAGTGTTGCCGAGATAATGAAGACTTCAAAGTTACCCATACTAGTAGATACTAGTTTGGAAATAGGATAAAAAATTATGTTAAACATAGAAGGTATTGGTGAAAGATTTACAAAGATTGTTAATTCTTCAGAGTGGAATGATCTCCAAGAAAAGTATAACAATTGTGATGACA
>Ga0114999_10001931_pt1 | contig 28063 bp, 26 predicted proteins | sample ArcticOcean_MG_C_3_FD_89820 | JGI IMG/M metagenome (GOLD analysis project Ga0114999, IMG submission 89820) | Marine microbial communities from western Arctic Ocean - ArcticOcean_MG_CB8_126 | ecosystem: Environmental > Aquatic > Marine > Oceanic | place: Arctic Ocean: Canada Basin | collected...
CGGAACTGAGCCGCCCGGAGTCAATTCCTCGTAGCCCTTTCATCTCGTTCGCCAGTTCAAGAACTACCCCTTTCGCCTCATCGTCGTCACCGCAGATCAAGGCATCGCCCTCAAAGCTGGCGTGTGGGTTCTTCAGTTCACCGGCTGGCAGCGTGTGGAACCCCGCAACCCAGCGTGCGTCCGGGCACAGACGTGCGGCTTCCTCTGCGGCAGATCCATCCTCCGGAGGTGCAGCAAACGCCTGTCCTTTGGAAAACTTGAGTGGGGCGATTACGTTGACGATGATCTTTCCCTTCACGTGAGGGGTGATCACTTCCAGCGTGTCCACCTGTCCGGCGTAGGGCACGGAGAAGATGACTAGCTCCGACGATTCGCAGGCATCCGTGTTGAGATGACCGGTGATAGTGCCGCCTGAGGACACATCCCGCAGCGCGTCGGTCGCCTCTTCTGCCGCCGCGATAGCGCGCTCTTCTGTGCGAGAGCCAATGAACACGTTGTGTCCCGCTGCGGCAAATCGCACAGCCAGGCCAACGCCTTCTGCGCCCGTTCCGCCAACAACACCGATGTTAATTTGTGTTTCCTGCTTCTACTACCGATAGGGGAAGATATTGAATCTGCCCGTCAGATAAGTGATACGAGCCATAGCAATCATATGGATGGAATATCAAGATTGAATTAAGGCTACCGTTGTGGCGAGCAGGAGGTAAGTACCTCAAGGGCTGTTTTCGGCCAATCGTTTTGACTCGACTGGAGGGGCGGGTTAGCATCCGTTCTCTCATGCCGCTAACTGAACGGGCGTGGATTTAATACGAAGGGACCCCAATGCGTTATTTCCAGTTGAACATAAGAGGCGAGAGCCACGTCGCGGTGGAGGCAACAGAAGACACGCTTGTTGACCTGACGGCGATATCGCCACATGCAAAGGGCGTTCTCTCCCTGCTCCAGACCGCTTCCATCATGGGAACGGATATCGATCACGTTGCACGAACGATCATTGATCGATCTTCCGGTGGTTCCACGATGTCCCTCGCCGATGTTGAGGACGCCACCGCACAGGGAAGTGGCCCCGTCAGATACGGCTTGCCACTGCTTCCGCCAGAAGTGTGGGCAGTTGGTGTGACGTACTCAGACTCCATGCGAGAGCGTCAGGCGGAGAGCGATACTCCAGACGTGTACGCCAAGGTCTATGTCGCTGACCGGCCAGAGATATTCTTCAAGGCCACTCCGGACAGGGTTGTGGCTCCGTTCAATGAGGTTGGGATTAGAGACGATTCAGATTGGGATGTCCCCGAACCTGAACTGGCGTTTGTCGTGTTTGACGGAGTTGTAGCTGGATATACCGTTGGAAACGACATGAGCAGCCGTACTATTGAGGGCACTAACCCGTTGTATCTCCCGCAGGCCAAAATTTATGACCGATCGTGTTCCATCGGGCCGTGCTTTGTTACGCGGGATACAGTTGGAGACCCTCAGGATCTCGAGGTGCGATTGACGATTGAGCGCGATGGCGCTCAGGCGTTCGACGGCACTACCAACACGAACGAAATGATGAAGGACTGCGACTATCTCGCAGACTGGCTCCAGCGCCACAATCCCGTACCAGACGGCACCACGGTTCTCACGGGAACAGGCGTGATCCCGCCACCTGAGTTCACCCTTGTAGGCGGTGACGTCGTATCAATTGAAGTTGAGAAGATTGGGAAACTAACGAACACGGTGGTTGTTGTTTAGGTGACGATCAGGTTCCAATATGAGACTCCAAATTACTGGGTGAGGCACACGTCCCTTTGACATCAGAAGACACAACGGTGGCAGCGACGGATTCTGCTGCAACAAGCGAAGCAAGCGCATCCGACCTGGCGGATCTGCATGAAATTGCAGAGCGGATCAAGACCAACGTTCAAAAAGTGATCGTGGGCAAGAACGACGCTATCGATTTAGCGCTTGTCGCGCTGCTTTGTCGTGGACACGCGCTACTTGAGGACGTTCCAGGTATCGGCAAGACAACTATGGCGAAGGCCCTTGCCGCTTCCCTGGACTGTGAATTCAAGCGCATCCAGTTCACTCCAGACCTGATGCCGGGAGACGTGCTGGGCGTTAACGTTCTCAACATGCAGACGAGTACGTTCGATTTCCGACCCGGCCCGATCTTCACCCAGGTATTGCTCGCAGACGAGATAAATCGGGCGACTCCTCGTACCCAGACAGCGCTTCTTGAAGCGATGCAGGAGCGGCAGGCCACCATAGATGGCGACACGATGGGCTTGCCCGATCCCTTTATTGTGCTGGCAACGCTTAACCCCATCGAAATGGAGGGCACGTTCCCGCTGCCGGAGGCTCAGTTGGACAGATTCATGTTGAGGATCACGCTGGGGTATCCATCTCAGGCAGAAGAGTCAGAAATACTTTTGCGGTTCAATAACCCTGCGGTTGAGCCTGAAATTAACGCAATCATGCACATTGATGAACTGAATTCGGCTCAGAACCTGGTAACGACTGTGCGCATGGACGACACCTTGCGCACATACTTGTTGCAGGTAGTCGGTGCCACTCGCCAAACAGATGAGTTGCAGCTAGGCGCAAGCCCCAGAGCCGCGATCTCCCTCTACCGAGCTTCGCAGGCGTGGGCGGCCATCGCTGGCCGGTCATATGTGGTGCCAGACGACATCAAAGCGATGCTATCGCCCGTGTTAACCCATCGACTCATTCCTAGTTCTCAGGCTCGACTACGCGGCCGCACCACGGATGCCATTCTTGACGAGTGTATGCGGGGCATACCGGTACCCATTGAGAGATAGCACACGTCCGGCTTTGCAGAAGGCTGGTTGATGGACGATGAATAAAGAGATCAGAACGGGCCTGGCTACGAAAGCGGCAATCGATAGCGCACGGGTCGACCGCGGTTGGGCGTCTCAGATCCAGATGTCCGCGAACAGACGTGACTTGCTGGCTGAGGCTATGGGTGAGCTTTGGATCATTCTTCTAGTTGCGGTGCTGATCGTAGGAATCGTATCGGGCCAGCCTTGGATTATCGCCATCACGATGATGACCGGTGTGATCGCAATTGGTGCCAGGGTTTGGGCCCGCCTGGCTCTGGAAGACGTCTACTTCACCCGAACCGTGGGCCGGCGCTATCTGTTCCCCGGTGAGACCACGGAACTAACGCTCATGGTGGAGAACAAGAAACCTCTGCCAATACCGTGGCTGAGGGTCAGAGACGAAATCCCAATAGAACTTGAAGCGTTGAACGCGAAGACTACGCGCACAGAACGCGCCGACTCAGTCCGCTTGGAGGACTCACTCAGTGTTGCGTGGTACGAGCGCGTACGGCACAGATTTGAAGTTAGGGCCGTCAAGCGTGGGTACATACGGATTGGCCCCGGACAAATGGAGGCTGGAGATCTGTTCGGGCTATTCAAGTCTCGACTTGATCTTCGGGCATCGGAACCGATTATTATCTACCCGAACGTTGTGCCGTTGGATGACTTCAATTTTCCATCTGGCCGCCCCATGGGGGATGCCCCAAGCCGCCGTCGGCTGTATGAGGACACTAATCGCCCATCCGGATTGCGGGAATATGTTGCGGGTGATCCGATCCGAAGAATCGACTGGAAGACCACAGCGCGAGTCCGCGTTCCTCATGTTCGAACCTACGATCACACGGTTGATCAGTACATGGTCGTCCTGCTAGATGCCGCCACTAGCTCAAAGGCGTGGGAGGGATTTAATTCCGTGCGGCTTGAAAGAGCAATCACGGCCGCCGCGTCGATAGTCACGAAGGGCGACGAGTTCGGCTACAGGGTTGGATTGGTGTCGAACGGCGTTCCACTGGCAGGCGCGGGGCAAATGGTGGTGAAACCGGGCGCTGATCCGAAACAACTCCCGGTGTTACTTGAGTCACTGGCGATGGTCAGGCCCTTTGTGGTGAAGTCTTTGCCGGAAGTGATAGCCCAATCCCCAGAGGCGATTCCATTTGGATCCACGATTGTTGCGATTTCACCTGTCATGTCTGAGTCGCTATTGATTGAACTGGAGCGGCTCAAGCGCGATGGTCACCCAGCCGTGGCTATCTACGTTGGTGATGGTGAGCCGGAATTTACTTCAGCAACCGTTGAGGTTCGGAGTGAGGCCGCTCGTTTTGAAGTTGAAGAGCTAGAGCGGACGGTTCCCGTAGATGGTGTTTAGCCGCACTCAGCTTTTGTACGCGTCGCTCGCGATTGCGGAGTCCGCGTGGATGTTCGCGATCGCCTCCATCATTGGCGCTGCTGTGGGTCTTGGAGATTCACCGCTTCCAGCGTTGGTGATATTTGCCGTCATCGTGCTGGCGATGTCCGCTGCATGGGTGGCTGGTGACATGGGAAGCGATGTTGTGACACTGGCACTGCTCCAGGGCGTCACCGGCCTCATAGTCGTTTACGTCGCCGTGGCATTCAAGATGACGGAGGGATCCCCAATCTTTGATGGCCTGTGGTTCAGCCGGATGCTCTCAGGTGAGTTCGGTCAGGCAGAAGTCCTTGGCATCGTCTCCGGGTTCATCATCGCGATGTTCCTCTGGCGGAGAGGAATCGTGCTGGTGGTCCGAGGCGAAGCGTGGGAGACGCTTCACAGGACTTTCAGAATTGGGATAGCTGTTATTTCAATTGCTTTGATCAGTGATCTTGCCACTGAAACAGAGATCGGTGTTGGGATCGTTATCTTCCCATTTTTCGTTGCATCCCTCGCTGGAATGGCGATTGGTCGGGTGGCTGAGGAGGGTGCCTGGGATGCAGCAAGTGCTATTTGGGGGCGCGTGATCTTTGCGGCGGTGGGCGCAGTGATCACAGTTGGTGTGGTGCTGGGCGTGCTGGGAGCCGCTTATGGCAGTGGACCGCTGGGGTTAGTCGTAAGCTTGATCGTTGCCACCAGGGACGGGATTTTCTGGGTCCTTGAGATTGTTCTGACCCCGCCGTTAACCCTGTTTTTTTGGTTCATGCAGTGGTTACGGGATCGCTTTGGAGATCCGATCACGGAGAACCCCGTCCAGGGAGGACAACAGGGGCTTGAAGAGGAGATACTCGTCGAAGGCAACCAGGCAGCGGAGGCGGTGGGAGGCAGCCTCATCGACACCATCATTTCAATCCTGGTCTGGCCCGTCGGATTCATCCTGCTTTTAATTGTGCTGTGGATTCTGATCAAGAGCTTCCAGAAGCTGACAAAAGAGGAGAAAAAAGAGCCAGACTCAAGCCGGGAGTCGATTCGAGGCGATTCAGACGCCCGAAGCGACCTGGCAAACCTTCTTGGCAGGCTGGTTCCGGGATTCTTGAAGAATCGGAACGATGAACAAGAGGGACTACGTTTTCCTGCAGATCAGCCTGGGATCACAGAGGTCTTTAAGCTCTACTTCAGGTTGCTAACCGTGGGATTGACTCGTGGAGCGGTTTTGGAATCACACATGACGCCGGCTGAAGTAGAAGGCCGACTGGTGATGGCTCTTCCCGGCGCGCAGGTTGACCAGATTACCCGGCGGTTTGAGGCAGCGTGCTATGGCCACGAGCCGACTGATATGGCGCTCCTGAACACACTGGCAGCCAGCCTGGATGAGGCTGAGACCCGGCCGGAGTCAGAAACTGACTAGCCGTCTTGACGCACGATTTCGTCAAAGTTGTCCTGACCAAATGCAGGCTTCGGTTCAGGAAGACTGATCACACGCACAAGGTTGGTGTTTCCTGACGCTCCCACCGGCATTCCCGCCACGACGACTACGGAATCCCCATCTCCACCATAGCCGTTCTCCACGGCAGTTTTTGAGGCCTGATGGAACATCCACTGAACGCTGTTGTAAGAGCCAACCTGGATTGGCGTGACGCCCCAGCGCAATGAGAGTCGCTGCGCGGCGACGGGCTGGTGATACAACGCAATAATCGGTGCTTCTGGCCGGAAAGAAGAAACTCTGGCAGCTGTGCCACCACTCTCAGTAAAAGCGATGATCGCTCTTGCCCCCTGGTTGGCGGATGTCCAGCAAGCCGTATATGCCATGGCTCGGTCAACAGACTTTTCCAGGGATTCCCAGCGTGACTCAAGAGCGTCTCGATCGATAAATTTCTCGGCTTCACGGGCCGCTTCGGCCATGATTTTGACTGCTTCAATTGGGTGATCTCCAATTGAGGTCTCACCGGAGAGCATGATGGCGTCTGACCCATCGACGACAGCATTGTGAATATCGTTGATCTCTGCCCGAGTTGGAACGGGTGAGTTGATCATGGACTCCAGCATCTGGGTGGCGGTGATAACCGGTTTGCCTGCCTCGTTGGATTTACGAATGATCAGCTTCTGAGCACCGGGTACCTGTGCCATCGGTAATTCAACTCCAAGATCCCCACGGGCCACCATTAGTCCATCGGAGGCCGCAATAACTTCGTCCAGACAATCCAGCGCCTCCCGGAGTTCAATCTTGGAGACCAACTGCGCGTCGGAACCACGCTGGTCAACATATTCACGGGCAACCATTACGTCATCTTCTGACCGGATATAGGAAAGTCCGATGAAGTCGACGTTTTCGTCGACGGCGAACTCCAGCGCTACTTCGGTATCTTCCGTGAGATACGGCAAGGTTGAAGTCTTGGCCGGGACCGCCACAGCTTTTCGACTTTCGATGAGGCCAGCAGTCGTGACTTTGGCTGTAACCAACGAGCCATCAACTGACACTGCTTCCAACGCCACGACTCCGTCAGCGATCAGTATCGGATCGCCGGGGAGAACATCGTTATGGAGGCCGGGAGGAAGGACGGTCAACACGCCGTCTGGAGAGTTGAGGGGGTCACCGCTAAGGCGAATCTCACTGCCGTCAGAAGTCTTTATTCCGGCATCATCCAACACATCAAGCCGATATTTTGGTCCCGGTAAGTCAGCAAGGATCCCGATGGGGACGCCCATCTCTTTTGACACTTCACGGACCGTGGCAATTGTCTCCCGATGAAACGATAGAGACGAATGGGAAGTGTTGATGCGAGCAACTGACATTCCAGCCTCAATCAGAGATTGAATCATTCGTGCGGAAGAGGTGCTGGGTCCAAGGGTACAGACGATGCGGCTTTTGGGCCGATATTTCACGCAATCTGGGACAAGTGAAGGCAAGTGATCCTCAAAGTATTGAACGGTGCAGATCGATCAGTGGAATTCATGAATTTGGAAAGACAAGGCTTTCAATGTCATTTCGACAAGGACCCATCTTATCTGTAACGGGAGGGTCAATATCGAGTTGGGTTCAATGCCAAAATGCGCGAATTCGTTGACGCTAGTGCCAACTGTGAATAGACTTTTGAGTGGAATATTTACCCACCACTGGTTTCTTAATCAAACGGGAACAACAATTGAGCTCAGCCCGCCTTCTCCTCGACATGCAAGAAATTGACCAGCGCCTCGCAAGGAGTGCTGCTGAGTTCAGAAAATTAGCAGCCGAACTGGAGTCTGAGGGCAATCTCAAGCGCCTTCGAGAAGACTCAGAGACCACCAGAGTCAAGGTGATGGAGACCCGGCTGGCGGCCGGGAAGCTTGAGGCTGAGGTCACCGACCTGAAAGCCCGAATGGAAGACATTGAGTCACGGCTCTACGGTGGAGCGATCACGAACCTACGTGAACTTACGGCACTTGAAGAGGAACATCGCGCCTCCAAGCGGAACCTCGCCGCCGCTGAGGAGTCCGTTGGACCGGCAAAGCTTGTCAATGAGCAGGCATCATCAAAGTATGACGGTCTGCAAATTCAACTTCTGGATACAGAAGAAGAGTGGAAGGTAACTTTCAAGGACCTCAAGAAGCGTGCCCGTGATGTATCCAAGATATGCAAGGGCCTGGAAATTGAGCGAAACGGTGCTTCCGAGGGTGTGGGCGAACGTGACCTCGCTCTCTACAGAAATCTTCTCCCACGTAAAGGTGGAGTGGCCGTGGCACGCGTCGAACGTGGAATCTGCCAGGGCTGCCGGATCAAACTTCCCATCAGAGAGATGGGGCGGTTGAAGAGCGCTGACAACCTTGTCATGTGCAGCAGCTGCGGCAGGATCCTCCTAGCGGGCACCTAGTCCGTGAGAGCCGTCGGGTATTTCAAGCCACTGACGGACGATGTCGCAGAACCCACCGCGCGACGAAATGATCCGCTCTCGGTGATCAAGCAGTACTGCGTTGAAGAACTTCATCAACTGATCGCCACTATTCCAGGCGATGAAGTTGGCGTTGCAGTAACTCCTGAGTCCTCAGATTCAGAGCGACTCCAGAGCCTGATCCGCTACTTCGAGCAATCGGAGCGTCGGCAGGCGTTGGTCGTTATTCCAGATTCCACTCATCTAGCCAATGACCTGGAATCCCTCGTCAAAGTTCTGATCGATATCGAAGCGGTGGGTGGAGACGTTCGCTGCGCCAATTTTGACGCTCCCGACGCAGTACAAGACGGCCTGGAGAAGCTAGCGCTTGCCGGTCGACGCCCCGGCAGACAGCGCCGCATTCAAGAGGCAATTCTTGCGAAAGCTGCGCGAGGGGAGGTGCTTGGGCGCGTGCCGTTCGGGTATCGAGGTGGTCCCGATGGGATGATGCATCCGATCGTTGAAGAAGCAGAAGTTGTTGCGCAAGTATTCGACTGGTACCTCGGAACCCCTGTGCCTCCAGATGAATTGGGAGCAGGTGCTGACGGGCTTGGCCTTAGGAAAATAGCGTCAGAACTAAATGACCGCGGAATCCAGACCCGGGCAGGCAAGCCATGGAGCCCCGTGGCGATAGCAGGGATGCTGCGCAACCGAACATATATCGGCACATATGCCCGCCACGGAATGCGCATCGTTACGAATCATCAGCCAATTATCCAGCGGGAGAGGTTCAACCGGGCGCAGGAGATACTGGGGTCGCGTAAGCCCATCAGGAAGCCGCGCACCATGGCCTCATTCCCGCTGGGCGGGGTGCTTGAGTGCGCTACTTGCGGCAACGGCATGAACGGCGTCACGCGATCACGCTCGTGGACCCTGTCTGACGGCTCCAGCAGGTCGCGGCAGTATCGCTACTACGCCTGTCGCCTCTTCTCACGCTCACACGACGCCGAACATGCGCACGCCTCATGGGGTGCTGATGAACTGGAACAAGCCGTTCAGGAAAAGCTGAACAGCCTCGATAAGAGAACGCTCAACCGAAAACTGGTCGAAGAAGTTGAAGGCGCATCATCCGGCATCTCGGATGCAGAGTCGCGTTTCATGCGCCAGTATCGAGCCGTTGCAGATGGCCAGGCGCCGTTGCGATCGCTGGTCCCCAATGTGCAGGAACTTGAGGCTGCCAGGTCAGGTCCCGAGTCAGGAGCGGGCGAGTCGCAGGACCCGGCAGAAGCAGCTAAACGCGTCACAGTCGGCGAGTTAGTTACTGCATTCAACGAGGGTCAGGCAGATCTCAAAACCACAGTGTCAAGGCTGTGCAACCGCATCATCGTAGGCGCTGAAGAGATCGAACTAGACCTGAACACCTAACGCTCGCCTCTCACCCACGCTGAGATGCGCTGGCGTCAACAAGATATGATTTGTGTGTGAGGTGGACGGGCGGCCGCTGTTTCGACTAGTTCGGAGCAGAGGAAAGTCCGAGCACCACCGGACAGGATGCCTGCTAACGGCAGGGCAGAGTGATCTGACGGATAGTGCCACAGAAAAGATACCGTCCCGACTCGTCGGGATAAGGGTGAAATGGTGGGGTAAGAGCCCACCGCCCTGATGGTGACATCAGGGGCATGGCAAACCCCATCCGGTGCAAGGCCAAATAGGGAAGCGTAGCCGTCCGGGCTGCTTCCGGGTTGGCTGCTTGAGCCCCGCAGCAATGTTGGGCCCAGATGGATGGTCGTCACCCGGCGACACGGACAGGGATGAAGGTTAACCGTAAACCTGTCCTCACCGGGAACAGAACTCGGCTTACAGTCCACCTCCAGCTAACAGCAGGGAGCCGTCGGAAACCCGGCGGCTTCCTGTCCACACTATCGCGACCGCTGCTACCTACGGCGTTGAATGTCGTTCAAATTTGGTTGGGTGCCGCCTAAAAGTGCGAGCTTACGGGCATTCCCGCGCTGAATTAGCACCCGAAGGCCCTCGTGGATGAGAGCTTCATGATCTTCGATCCCAGTTACACGGCGGGATTCGAAGACGAGCTCTTCATTGAGGTTGATCGTGATTCGCATAATTCCATTATCCAAGATCGCGAGTCGCGACGTAGGGGTGCCCCTTGCGGGTACCCGGTTTTACGGTTTTAGATTTTTGAAAAGTGCTCTACGTGATGGGGTGAGGGCAGCCACCAACCACGAGGGCCGCCTCTACGGTGTTCGAGCGTGCCGCTCGTTTTGGATCGCCTACTCCTCTTGCCCACGCTCCGCCCAGTTGGCGTTTTCGAACATGTTTAGGCCGGGGTCTGCGATTACGCCGTTGACGTAGTCCGGTGGGTTGGCGGCTATGAACTCTTCGTTGAGTTCCACGCCCCAGCCAGGCTTGGTCGGCACTGGGAAGTAGCCGTCTACGACTTCTGGGTAGTAATCGCCAGCCTGCTTTACGTGAGGGTCTGCGAAGTCGTTGAAGTGCTCAAGTATCTTGGTGTTTCGGAGCGTGAGGCAGAGGTGCAGTGCGGCCATCGTTGAGATGACGCCGCCCACGTTGTGTGGCGCAACCATGATGGAGTAGCTCTCCGCCGTGGAAGCAATCTTCTTCGTCTCCAGAATCCCACCGCTCTGGGTGATGTCCGGCTGCAGCACGTCCACGTTGCCTGACCCCCAGACCTCTCTGAACTCAGGTGCGCCGTAGAGGCGCTCTCCGGTGGCGATAGGTAGCGATGTGTGCTGACGGACTGATTCCAGCGCTGGCATGTCTCCAGGCCGCGTTGGCTCTTCAATCCAGCCGATGTTGAAGTGCTCAATGGCGCGAGCGATCTCACGCGCCTGATGTGGCGCAAATCGACCGTGCATCTCGATCATGATCTGGGCGCGCGTTCCGGCCACTCCAGCGACTGCCTCTATGAGGTCCAATGAGCGATAGAACTCTTCGCGCTCCAGTTCCAGGTCGCCGTTGCCAAACGGGTCGAACTTCATGCCGCGATATCCGCGTGCCACAACTTTCTGCGCCGCCTCTGCGAATCCCTCCGGCGTTCGCTCAACGGTGTACCAGCCGTTTGCGTAGGCTGGTACGCGATCAATCGCCTGGCCGCCGAGGAGTCGGTAGACGGGCTGATTGGTAGCTTTTCCGATGATGTCCCAGCAGGCGAGCTCGACCAGCGCCAATCCTGTGTAGACCACCTCGCCAGGCTTGCCGAAGTCCAGCAGCGTCATTCGACGATACAGCGCTTCGATATCAAACGGGTCATGGCCCACAAAGTGGCGTTGCACGTCAATGAGGTACTGGCCAACGGTGTGGGTCTTCCCCAGCACACGGGCTTCGCCGACGCCGGTGATTCCCTCATCGGTCTCAAGAATCAGGTACGTGAGATTGCGCCATGGCGTGCCAAGAATCAGCGTTCGGAATCCAGTGATCTTCATCGGTGTCCCATCTTTGTTTGAGCGGAGTTGTGTGCGGCGTGAGATTGTCCCATATGCGAGGGAAGTGTGTATGAATGGAGCGATTGATGTTGCATGATTGGCTGATGCCGTAAAGGTGCCCTTCGAGTGGCCTCAGGGAACCTTTCCTCGCGTTGGCGATTGATGACGCGGTGGAGATATTGGTCGCCCACCTCCCATACGTAATAACATCGGCGTACTCAAGAAAAGGACGATGTACATGCCGCAAGATCTGACCGACCGCCTCAGCGCCTGCTATACAGGTGCCGTATTCGATGTGATGCGTGACCTGGGTATGCGCAACTGTTTGTTGCCGCGGGAGATTCGGCCGCTTGATGACTCGCTTACCCTGGCGGGGCCTGCGTGGACATTTTCTGGACGCATTGATAGATCGGCTTCTGCGGACGACACGCTGATGGCGTGGACGGGGGTGCTCAGCAAAGCACCAGGCGGATCGGTGCTCGTATGTCAGCCCAATGATGACGTTGCCGCACACATGGGCGAGTTGTCAGCAGAGACGCTCAACGCCCGAGGTATCCGCGGGTATGTTGTTGATGGTGGCAATCGAGACACGGACTTCATTCGGAAGCTGAAGTGGCCCGTGTTCTACCGATACCTGACACCTGCGGATGTGGTGGGCTACTGGATTGCAGATGGCCTGGGTGATCCGATCAAGATTGGCACGGTGGAGATAGCAACCGGCGATTACATTCTTGCCGACGTTGACGGTGTTCTGGTCATTCCGGCGGCGATGGCGGAAGACGTGATCTCGAAGACCGAGACCATCATGGGCGATGAAAACGCACTGCGGAAGGACATCCTGAATGGGATGGATCCGCAGGAGGCGTACAAGAAGCACCGGCTTTTCTAGCGATCACAGAAGCATGAACCGGCCTTCGATTACATACGATCCTCGTGACTATGATAGTCGCGTAACGACCACAGATGATTTGGAATTCTGGATCTAGGAATCAGAACTTGCCAGTGGGGCTTTGCTGGAACTCGGCTGCGGTACAGGTCGGCTGACAATTCCACTGGAGCGAGAGGGACACGACATCACGGGGTTGGATAACTCAGACCGGATGCTCAGACGTGCTCGATCGAAACCAATTGCAGTGGGCGTTGATGCGACGTGGAGCGAGGGCGACATGCGTGGTATCGACTTGAGTCGCCAGTTCTCCCTTATCTTTTGCCCATTTGGTACGTTCAATCATCTGCACCGTGACGAGGTCTCTGAGTGCCTGGCTTCAGTGCGAGAGCATCTATTGCCGGATGGGCATTTCGTTCTGGATACGTTCAACCATTGTGGCAGTGATCACATGCCCCGCAGCGATGTCGAAGGCTTCTCATCATTCTCTCGCTCTGAGATCGAAGAATTCCTGTTGGCATCGGGCTTCGACGTGATGGAGACATTCGGTGATTACGATCGCTCAGAATACTCGGAGAGTAGTAAGAGGCTGATCACGAAGGCGGCGGTAGCTTGAAGGTTGGTGACCGTTGGTTCCGTGCCGTTTGGTGGGAGGAATCTGGAGTTGGCTACATCGACCAGCGCCTGTTGCCGCACCGGTTTGAGCAAGCCGTAGCGTCATCTACAGCTGAGGTTGCTCACGCGATCAAAGATATGGCGATCAGAGGCGCCCCGACCATTGGCGTAATGGCTGCATATGGTCTGGCGCTAGCATCCCGGCATGGCGAAAGCTTCGAAGCCACATACGGCATTCTCAACTCCACCCGTCCGACCGCGGTCAATCTTAAATTCGGTCTTGATGCAGTCGCTCCTCACTACTCCGACCCGGCAGCAGCACTTGATGCCGCTCGTGCGCATGATGATGCGGAGGTCGCCGCAGCAGAGTTGATTGGCGAGCACGGATCAGCGCTGATCCGCAACGGAGGAACAGTGTCGACGCACTGTAACGCCGGGTGGTTGGCAGCGCAGGATTGGGGCACGGCGCTCTCTCCGATATACAAGTCAGTGGAGGACGGGAAGTCGGTCAGCGTAATCGTGGACGAAACCCGTCCGCGTCTGCAAGGTTCCCGCCTGACCGCGTGGGAGCTTGTGCAGTACGGTATTGATCACCGAGTCGCGGCTGATGGCGCTACCGCATCGCTACTGCGGCGGGGTGAGATCGATATCGTGATCACCGGTGCTGATCGAATTGCCGTAAATGGTGATGCCGCAAATAAGATCGGCACCTACCCGCTGGCCCTTGCAGCCAAGGCGGCCGGCGTACCGTTCTACATCGCAGCGCCAACTTCGACAATCGACGCCAACGTTGCGTCTGGCGATGACATTCCCATAGAGGAGCGCGACGATGATGAGGTGCTCTACATCGAAGGTCTCACGGACAACGCTGAGCTAACCCGCGTTCGTGTGGCGCCAATGGAATCGACCGCTGTGAATCCGGCGTTTGATGTCACACCAGCGGCGCTGATTTCAGGGCTGATTACCAATGCGGGAATAGTGCCCGCATCGGTTGAAGGTGTGCGTTCAGCCCTTCGTAAGTGACGGGTTCGGACAACGTAATCACGCCGGTTTGCTCGCGCTTATGTATCATCGAGACAGACCCGAAGGCTTTTTACGTTCTGAAACGCCCAGAAACACCAACATAGACACCAACATAATGCAGCAATTTTCACCTTCAGATCTCGGCAAATGGGAAGAACAGTACCGTCAACTGATTGACGGCGAAAAGCACTCGCTCAGCGAAGCTGGCACATGGGCACTGGCTGACAAGCCGGGGCTTGTTGCCATTTTCGATGGTGAAGAACCCGTATTCCTGACGGGCACCAAGACCCTTGCGAAGACGCTGCAGTCGTTTCACAAGCCCGCCTCGGTGAATGATTTCAGGAGCCTGGTGGCGATTGTTGAGTGCGGCCTGTCGCCGAAGAACATCGAGAAAAAGTACAAGAGTGGTCGCACAGGCCAGCGGGTTGATACCGCGGTTGCGAGCTACACATACGCGATCTGCCCGGCACCGGCAGCGCAGTTGGATTCGCTTTCCGCGGCTTTCACAGCGGTAGCTGATCCACGCTTCAACGGCCTCACAGCCCAGGCCAACCTGGCAATAGACGCCCTCCCCAAGTAGGTCTCTGCCAGACGGGCACTTAGGAAGATGAGCCGTCGCGGCTGCGTTATTTGGTTGACGGGACTTTTAGCTGGCGCGCCAGATCAAGATATCGCCGTTCTCGAGGCCAACCGCCACTTCGATCTTGCCGGATGCCGTGGTCACTACGCCCAGGTTTGTTGCTAGGCGGGCTGGAAGTGGGATTGACCACACTTCTTCTGCCCCGTTTGTGGTGTGTCTGATGGCGGCTAGGCGGGTGTTATTTTGGTCGGCGACTAGCAGCTCTACGTTGCCATCGCCATCGAAATCTCCAGCGGCTGCCATGTCCAGGTTGCGTGAGCCAATCCTGTGTGAGGTGTAGCCGGGAAGTGAGGCGTTCAAAACCAGTTCATCGCCCTGTAGCTGGAAGAACTCCACGATGCCTCCGATGTGCGGCGTCAGTACATCCACAATCTCGATTTCACCGTTGGGGCCAAACGGAGCCACCGCGATCTGATGTCGCCAACGGCCACCGCTCCCAATGATGGGACCACGCGCCACTACCTCACCAGACTCGTCGTATGCGACGATCCCGGCGCCGACCTGGTCGTTGCTGACCGTAACGATGATCTCGCGGTCGCCATCCCCATCGATGTCTGCCCAGATTGGCGATATACCTTCGATCACGGAGTCCGACTCAACGTGCGCTGTGACCATAGATGACTCATCAAACGTGGAGTCCAGCAGTGCGAACCCAGATGCCTCAATGCGATCGCCAACCACGCCATGGGGATAGCGGTCCGTCGCGCCAGTGAGCACGAGCAATCGACCTTGTTCGTCGGTCAAGATACGGGCGTCTGAAGGGATATCGAGGTCTAGTCCGCCAGAACCGGGATCAAGCACCAGATCGCCCAGATTGGCCGAAACTACGTTGGCGGGTGTTCCGACGTATGTCGGTGGTGAGTGTTGCTAACTGCCTTCAGGGGACTGAACTAGCACGAGGTTTCTGTTGTCAGCGTAGAGCAACGGAGGACCAGCGCCGTCACCCTGACGTGTGGGTCGCACAGGTTCCAGATTGCTTCCAGGCTGAGAAAGCAATGCCCCGCACGGAACCATCACTGTTCACGATCACCCAGGTCACCTCGTCCATGAACGCAGTTCCGACTACCCATGCCAGTTTCGTTCCGGACGGGATTACGTCCGGCGCGGTATTCGGCAAATCGCCCTTTCCTGTCGCGTACCGATTGCCGTCAGACCGGATGTGAGTGAATCCAACGGCTCTGATGCCCCCCGGATCAATCAGAGATTCAGCGGCTTCGGGCACCGTCGAAAGTGATGGAGTTGCGATCGCTGGAATAGCCGTTTCAGTGGGGGACGCCGCTGACTCGGTACACCCGATTGCGGTCAGCAAGAACAAGGCTGTGATTAGTGGCACTAGTGGCACTAACGGAAGTTTTATTTATGTCCCAGAAACATGTGGCGTGATCAATTCAGGTATTGTCGCGGAGCAACACGGCAACTGGATACACATCATGGTGAACTGACACATGAAAATAGTCGATGCACACCCGCATATCTACTCGGCGGACAGATCTATCTATCCCACTATCGATGACCCCTGGGAGCCAGGAGAACCGGCGGAAGTGGCTGATCTGAAAGCTCAGATGGCTGAGTCTGGAGTTGCGCGGGCTGTCTTCATCCAGACGGGTACCTACTACGGCTTCGACAATCGGTATGTGATGGATAGCGCTCGTGACAATTCGGACTGGGCTACTGGTGTCGTGACGCTGAATCCGGAAGACGCTGCGCACGTGGATGTGCTCACAGATGCCTCTGAGAACCACGGCGTGCGGGGACTTCGTGGAGTTGGCCCTATCGGGAGCGAGAGCGGTTACCGACTCTGGACGCGCGCCAGAGACCTTGGCGTGGTGGTGAACTGCATGGTGCTGGACGATCTGACCGCAGTTCCGGCAATTGAGAAGATCTCAACTGACCTAGACGACCTACAGATTGTCATCGACCACTGCTTCATGCTCAACGTATCCAACATGACGCAAACTCACACGCTGGATGACAAGTTGCTCGCGCTGAAACGACTCAGCGAGCGCCCAAACATCCATGCCAAGCTCACGCCCGGCACGCACGGCTCGCAGCGCGTGTATCCCCACGAGGACATGCACGATCCGCTAAAGCGGGTGATCGACATGTTTGGCCCAGAACGCTGCATCTGGGGCTCCAACTTCCCCAACGCGCTGTGGTCTAAAGGCACTTCGTACCGACAGAACCTGACAATCTTCACGGAAGAGCTAGGCCTGTCAGAGTCAGACCAGTCGGCGATTCTGGGCGAGACAGCCATGCGGCTGTGGTTCTCCTGAGCACTGCCGGTTCAAATACCATTGACGGTACGAATCCAAACATTCCGATAAGGCTCTTTCATGATCCCCGCCGACCCCATTGTTGTAGCGCCAATGCCAACGCCGTTCGATGCTGATGACCAGGTCGACTATGCCGCTATTGAGCGGAACACACAGCGCTGGCTGGACACTCCGCTCTCTGGCTTCGTTCTGAACTCAGAGAATGGCGAAGAGTCGTTTCTGGATGAGGCCGAGCGTATACAGATCGTGAAGACCGTTGCGGCGATTGCGTCTGATTCGAAAATCATCATTGGTGGCGTCGATTCACCGTCAGTCACCGACACCGTTCGCAAGGCCAATCAACTTGTTGAGGCGGGCGCCGATATGGTGCGGATTCGCATCCCGCGGTTGACCGACAACTTTGAGGGTTACTTTGAGCAGGTGTTGCCGCGTGTAGATGCGCCTGTCCTGATCATCCATCAGCCGGCACCAGGAATGTTTGCTCAGACGGAGACCATTGGCACACCAGAATCAGTTGCTCGGCTCGTTGGGATGCCAAATGTGTTCGCCTACCTTGCCAGCGGCAACATCCGCTTCGAAACGATGGTGCGCCACTTCATGCCCTCGGACGCCCGTTTCTGGATTGGTAACGGCGTTTTACTGCTTGCGGGAGCCGCTCTGGGGGCGAACGGGGCGTGTTTGATGTTCGCCAACATCGCATCTGGCCAGTGCATCGACATAATCACAAGGGGCATGAACGCAGATATCGCGGGAGTGCGTGCGGTGCATAAAGAGCTAGTGGAAGTCGACTACACGATTCTTGCTCGGGGAGCCGCAGGGATAAAGGCTGCGCTCAATCTGCAGGGGTACGAACTATCCGGGCCACGCGCACCATCGACGCCACTATCTACGGACGATATCGCAAGTTTGCGGTTGAAGATGGAGCGACCGGGACTGCTTTAGAACCCCCGACGAGGTGTACTAGCGCAGCCCAACCATCTGAATTGACGATATGCGTACGAAGTTCCGCAGTGGCGTTTTTCCGTGGACGGTGCGGAATTTTCGCCAGGCTCCAACAACTCTAAATGCAGCAATCATGACCAGCGCACCGCCAACTGCATCGAGCCAGAAGTGAGCGCCAGTGATTACGATGGCGAACAGCATGATGATTGGGTACATCACACCAAGGAACTGCAGGAACTTGTTGCCCGATCGGTAGAAGATATAGCCGAAAGTCAGGCTCCAGCCGAAGTGCAAGCTGGGCATCGCCGCAAAGCCGTTGTAGAGATCACCTACCTGCGTACTGGAGTAGAACGCAGGGCCATACTCCCCAATCGTGTCTATGAATTGCCCGGTAAGCATCCGCGGTGGTGCCAGTGGGAAAATGGCGAACGAGACCAAAGCAATCCCAAATGAGGCAAGCACGATGGGCCGGTAGTAGTCATAGTGCGATCGGTACCGCACGTAGATAAATACTGAGCTGGTGATGATGATTGGGTAGAACGCGAAGATATATACCCAGTTGAGAATGATTACCGCGGCGTGGATGTTGTCCAGCGCCCATGCCTGGGCTGCAGGCTCCCAGAAGACGCCAAGTGATTGCTCAATTTCGACCACAGTTTTGGCGTTCTCAAAGGGGACAATTGGCGCGTCAATAATCAGCAGAGCTCTGAGAAGCATATAAACGCCATATGCTCCGCCAATAATGGCGAACTCTCTGGTGTGTGGGACTAGTGACCTGACCATGGTCAGAAGCCGCGTAGATGACTGGCGCATTGATCTCCCCGGGCTGTCCGGCAGGATAATAACTGAAACTATTATTAAAAATCCAGACACCGCTGGCATTTTCTAATGCCATTTTGACGAAACTCAGCGTGGAATAGATACATCAGTGGGCGTTTCAATCGTCAGTGGCAGGCCCCGGCAATCCCCCGTTTATTGCCTCGGCCATGGCATGATCATGCCCTCTCGGCCCCACACCAGGTCGCCCCCAAACGACTCTCTGGCTTCCCGATTACTTGCGTCTGCGTGTTCTGGTTCGATGAGTCGTGGGCCTATGTGGACAACTGTTAGCTGCTTCACGCCCATGTCCTCTTTGGGTCGCTTCGATCCCAGCGTGTGAAGATAAATGTTAGGAAATCTGCATCGTGATCGCAATGGTGGTGCGTGCACAAGACCGTGTCGACCTCCGTAGGTTGGATGCCATTTCGAACCAACTTCCTGGTGGCGGCAGGTCCATAGTCGAACAGCAATATTTCCCCGCCGACATCAACGACGTAGGCGGAACCAAAACTTTCCGGCGTGGGGCTAGGGGCTCCACATCCAATGATCGTGACCTTTGGTATTGTCGATTCTTTTGCGGCCACTTTTGCCTCCTGGATTGGCGTTTCTGCTGAATGGCGGAAGTGTAGAGGTGGGTTTGTGTGCGCTATACCTCGAATGACTGACCAACATCAGATTCCATGACATCGAGCGGCGAAAGTTCCATGAAAGTAAAAGTGAGGAGTCTTTGTGATCGTTTGACGAGGCTGAAGGCGGACCAAGGAGGAGCCGCAGGATGGAGATGCTCAATGGCCAATGACGCGATGCGCGCAATTGAATTTTTCGACAGAGCTTTGAAGGGATTTCGGTATTCCTATCCATCGGCTCGATTTATTAACGAACGGGATGTTGTTAGTGACATCCAAGCACGACTTCAAGATATCGTGAGCGTCCAGGAACCCCAGTGGAGGGTATTCCACAATGAACGAGCGATCGACAAAAATAATTCAAAAATTCTTGTTGATCTCGCTGTGATGCGCGAAGGACCGACTGCGGAAGATGACTCAATCATGTTAGCGATTGAGTTCAAATTTGAGCCAGATCATGAGCGAAATGATATTCGGAAACGCAAACTGCCATTGTCGACGTATCCAGCAATTGGAGCCGATGTTTCAAAAGTATCGGAAATCGTTTCGGCGGTGGCGCCCAGGCTGGTATCGCTCTATTTATTGATGAAGGCCAGCATTATTACAGGAAACAAAAACACCAACCGCATCCATGTAGCCGTTGGGAGGTCTGGGGACGCGCTCGACCGGGATCCCGTCCTGTGACTATCCTCAGAGCTGATTTTTTGAACTAGCCTTCAGTCGGGCTCTTGGTATCAGCAGTTGCAGAGATTGCGCGCTACACTTCACGCAAATCTGCACCAATCTCATATGCGAGTGAACAATGAAGATCACGAAAATCGAAACAATCACTGTCGGTGAGTTCTTTCACCTCTGCTGGGTGCGGATTCACACCGATGCGGGCCACATTGGCCTTGGCGAGACCTGGTACGTTCCCCGGGCGGTTGAAGCGGTGATTCATGACGTCTACTCACCTCATCTCATCGGTCAGAACCCGATTGATCGAGAGCGCTTGTGGGCCAAGATGTTCGCTATCGCAGAGGGTTTTGGGTACGCCGGTGCTGAGTTCAGGGCGCTGTCTGCAATCGATATCGCCCTGTGGGATATCGCAGGGCAGTCGATGGGAGAACCGATCTACAACCTGCTTGGCGGCATGAGCCGGGACAAGATTCGGATCTACAACACCATCGGTAGCTACGGCGAGTATCAGGATAACGAATGGGAATTGAAAGATCCCGTTGGACTGGCGCAAAGCTATATCGACGAGGGCATCACCATGTTCAAGTCGTACTACTCAATGGCTATCCCACAGGACGATCAGGGTAATTTCGTGGCCGCGAAGGACATCCGGAAGGCGCTGGAGCCGCTGGAGAAGGTTCGCAATGCGGTGGGCGACCAGATCGAAATCGCGCATGACGGCGGTGGGCAGTGGTCGCTGCCTGCTGCGATACGTATTTGCCAGGCAATGGAGGAGTACGACATCTTCTGGCAGGAGGAGATGATCCGGCCCGTGAACGTTGATGCCCATCTGCGGCTGAAAGAGGCCACGAAGACGCCGATCACCGCGGCCGAGCGCCTATTCAGCAAGTATCAGTTCCGAGAATTCATCGAGAAAGGCGCCGCAGAAATCGTAATGCCTGACCTGATCTGGACGGGCGGCATTACGGAAACGAAGAAGATCGCGACGTTAGCTGAGACGTATCAAACCCCCATCACGCCACATGATTGGACCGGGCCGATCAACGTGTTCGCCTGCGCTCATATCTCTGTGTCAGTGCCTAACCTGCTGATGCAGGAGACCAACAGGGCCTACTACAAGGGCTGGTACGACAAGTTCATTTCGCCAAACATCGTAGTGAAAGACGGCTATCTGATGCCGCCGGAGGGGCCGGGGCTTGGCACCCGCCTCAAAGATGACGTGTTTGATCGCTCTGATGTCAAAGTGCAGACCAGTGATGAGGCGTACGAATTCAACTGGCCCGGGTTCATCGATCCCGGTCAGACAATAGGCAACGTCTGGACGGATGCGCCCCAGTCATAGAAGCCGTAGACGCGCCTGACACGCTCCCCCCGTTGACGGCTGGCGGTTTATCATCATGTGATGACAATACAGACCGGCAAATCCACTGATGGCGAAGATCAAGCTCTACGAGCCGATATACGACTGCTTGGCGAGATACTGGGCGAGACGCTTCGTGAGCAGTTTGGCGAGGAATTTTTCCAGCTTGAGGAAGAGGTTCGCCAGTCGACGCGCACACTTCGTCAGTCGCCAGATCCAGATCAGCAGCAGGTGCTATACGAGCGCCTGAAGTCCGTCTCCTTGTGGGATGCGATCAGGCTGGTGCGGTCGTTCACCATCTACTTCCACATTGCGAACACGGCGGAACAGCACCATCGTGTCGGGGTTGAAGATTCTGGTGGCGAGCATGATCTCGCGACAATCTTTCAACGCGCGCTGGACTCCGGCCTTACCGGTGAGGCGTTGCGAGAGTTTGTCGGCAGGCTAACGGTACGCCCGGTTTTCACCGCGCACCCAACCGAAGCTGCTCGCAGGTCAATTCTCGATAAGTTGAACGCGATTGATCGGGAGCTTGCAGTGTACTCGAACCCAGAAGCCTCTGAGCGCGAGCGACGGCACACTCGGACGCGCGTGGCTGAAATGATTGAGGCTGTGGTGCAGACGGATGAGTTGCACCAGGAGCGGCCTGTACCGACGGACGAAGCCCGCAATATCATCTACTACCTGGAGCGACTGGCGCGGGGCGTGGCCGTCGATGTGACGCACGAGATATTCGACGCGCTGGAAGAGGTTGGAGTTGAATCTGCTAGCGATGTCGCCCCGCTCCGATTCGGAACATGGGTGGGCGGCGATCGGGACGGCAATCCCAATATCACCAGCAACCTGACCAGCGACATTCTGGGCCTACAGAACGAACGTGCGTTACGTATCTACCGGGATCAGGTCGCCTCGCTCGCCCGTGAGTTGAGCCAGTCGACGCGAATTACAGATATCTCAGATGAGTTGTCGGCCGCACTAGAACGCGAGCGTGAAGCACAGCCATCGGTGCATGGTGAGTTCTCTCGACTGAATGCCGAGGAACCGTATCGGCTGATGTGCTCGTATATCTACGAGCGCATCCTCAACGGCCTGCGGGTGGCACGAGGCTGGAAGACTACCGACAAACCGGTCTACTCGTCCGCACAGGAACTCATAGCGGACCTGTTGATCATGCAGAAATCGCTGATGGAAAACCGGGGGAAGAACGCGGCAGAGGGTCGACTGAGCCGCCTGATATCTACCGCCCGCATATTTGGCCTGACGTTGGCTGAGATGGACATTCGACAGGACTCCGGCGTAACGATGACCGCCGTAGGGGAACTGATCGACGCCGTGGATTCGTCAGACACGCCGTTCGTCGATTGGCCGCTCAGCGAGCGTATGGAACGGCTCGCGCTGGAACTGCGTGAGCGACGGACGCTTGGCTCGCCTTCGCTGACACCAAGTGCGGAGACGGAAGAAGTACTGGCTACGATGCGGCTGGTGCGGGAGGCGCAGGATCGCCTCGGCCACGAGTCGGTCAGTACGTGGATTGTTTCCATGACGCACAACGCGGCTGACTTGATCGCCATTCTTGTGCTTGCCAAAGAAGTAGGGCTTATTGACGTTGGAACTGATGTTTCGCGTCTCAGCGTCGTGCCTCTGTTCGAAACCATCGACGACCTGCGAATAGCTTCGGACGTTATGGAGCAGTACTGGGCCGTGCCCGAAGTTCGTCGTCTAGTGGGACTCCGAGGCGATGTGGCTGAGGTGATGGTTGGTTATTCAGACTCAAACAAAGACGGCGGAATCACCACGTCTCAGTGGGAGTTGTATCGAGGACAGCGTGCGCTTCGAACTTGCGGGCAGCGCAACAAGATCGCGCTTCAGTTGTTCCACGGCCGCGGTGGATCAGTAGGGCGGGGCGGTGGCCCGACCAGAGACGCAATCATGGCGCAGCCTTCCGCCACGGTGGATGGCCGAATCAAGATCACTGAGCAGGGTGAGGTGATCTCAGACCACTACCCCAGCAGTCAGATGGCGAAATCTCATCTCGAGTTGCTGGTATCAGCGGTCACAGAGGCGTCACTGCTGCACAGTGAGCCGTACCACTCGGAGGAGACTGTTGATCGATGGTCGACTGTGATGGATCAGATGTCGGCCTCGGCGTTTGAGAAGTATCGATCATTGGTAGAGCGTGATGGGATTGTCGACTACTTCCTAACTGCTACGCCGGTAGAAGAGTTGGCGCGTATGAACATCGGTTCGCGTCCGGCGAGGCGTGCCGGGGCCATCACGGGCATCGACAACCTGCGGGCGATTCCCTGGGTGTTCGGCTGGACACAATCACGACAAATTGTGCCGGGCTGGTACGGAGTCGGTACTGCGTTAGTCGGCTTGAGAGCCGCCGGGTTTGACGCCGAAATAGAGGATATGTACAAGAACTGGAGCTTCTTCCAGACGTTCATTGGCAACGTTGAGATGCCATTGGCTAAAACGGATATGGGCATTGCTCGACGCTACGTGGATGAGCTTGTTGACCCGTCTCTACATCCCATCTTTGAGGACATCTGCGTTGAGCATGATCTAACGCTGGCTGAAGTTCTGCGGGTGACCGGACAGCAAGAGCTGCTTCAGAGCCAACCGGTATTACAGCGGACGCTCACGGTTCGAGAGCCGTACATCGACCCGCTCAGCTATCTCCAGATCGCGCTACTGGCGAGGCATCGCTCCGAAGAGACGCCAGATCGCTCGCTCACACGGGCGCTCTTGCTGAGCATCAATGGCATCGCGGCGGGGCTGAAAAACACCGGCTAGGGGGCCTAGGGAATCGAGTAGATCTCCACGCTGCGCTTGGTTTCATATTCACCTCGTCCCAGCGATGCTGCGCCCCCAGCGACGAGCACTCGCCCATCGTCGAGGACAATCGCGGTTGATCCGAGCCTGCGCTCCGACATGTTGGGTACTTCAGTCCATGTGTCATCAGCTACCGAGTAGAGCTCAACGCTGTTGAGTGTCCTGAAGCTGCTGCGCCCACCAAGGGCCATAACTCGGCCGTCGTTCAGGACCGCTATCTCGTGCCCCTGACGTATCCCCTCGGCGGCTCCGCTGGTTGTCCACGTGCCGTTTCCCGGATCCCAGGACTCTGACCGAGGATTCTGATCGGCGCCACCCGCTGCCAGAATCCGTCCATCGGGCAACAGGGCGAGTCTTGTGCTCTGCCGCCGTGAATTGGAAGGCTCTGCGAATCTCCATTGCATGGTCTGGGTGTCCAATAGAAGCACGGATTGGACCGAGTTGTATTGCACGCCATCCGTGCTGACGCCACCTACAACCAGAATATGTGTGCCGCCGACGAGAATCGCATCATGCATAAACCTGCTCTGAGAGATGCTCGACTCACTAGCGATGAGTTCAGGGCCATCGGACCATTCTCCGGTTTTGGGATCGAATATTTCGACGGTACTGGGAGTCCCCGGCTCTTCACCCGGTACGCGCTGTAGCCCTCCAATGAGCGCAACGGTACCGTCCGGAAGCAGCGTGGCCGTGTGAACAGCGTGTGGCGATGCCATTGAGCCTGTTAGCTGCCATCTGCCAGTTTCTGGATCGAATATCTCAGCACTATCCAGTGGGACGCCGTTGTCCGATTCACCACCTGCGACAAGAACAGCCCCATCATCCAGAAGCGTGGCGGTCGCGTTTGTTCGAGCGACGCTCATCGGGAGTACAAAACTCCACTCTTTTTGATTAGCGTCCAGAATCTCGGCAGTAGCGATGCCCTCGCCTGATTGATCGCCGACGAATCCAAGTATCGTGCCGCCGGGAACTCGGCTCAGACCGATGGGATGACTGCCGCCGGCAACCAGAATTCGCCCATCGTTGAGCTTTACGGCAATATGCCCGCTGCGCCGATCGTTCAGGCCGGGGCCCTCGCTCCAGTGCCCCGGTTCCGGAGTGGCAGTTGGGATGATGATCTCTGCTTCGGCCGTTTTGGCAGCCACGGTGATGACGATATCCGGGATGACTGGGGAAGGTGCTGTCTCAGGGAGCTGTGTTGACACTATTACGTTTGTGGGCTCGGTTCCGCATGCAATTACCAGCAGCGCGATGATCGCTGCGATGTAACCCCTACCCATTCGTCGTGAACGCCTCCACCAGATTGTTGGCGCCAGATGCCAGGTCACCGCCATCACCACCCGCCGCAAGAATCCGCCCATCTTCCAGCAGTGTCGTCGTAAAACCGCATCGAGCGACGCTCATCTCACCAGCGTCTTCCCATGTCACAGACCCGGATGAAAGGAATTCAGTCGATGCGAGTTGATTGAAATTCGGACCACCCCTTCCTCCCATCACCAGCAGTCCGCCGCCGGGTAGCGCCACTGCATTGTGTCCCAGGCGAGGCGTAATGTTGACCCCGGCTCCGTTCCAGATGTCTTCTTCAGGGTCATATATCTCTGCAAATGGCTGTGGCCCCTGGCCGCCGGTAACCACCACCTTCCCATCACTGAGCAGCGTTGTCGCGTGATTTCGGCGACCGTTCAGCATCGCTCCGGCGTCGGACCATTCGCCAGTCGTTGAGTCGAAAATGATCGATGACGCCAAATCTGGCAGTCCACCTGAGCCGAAGCCAATTCCGGCTACGATCATCACTTGAGTATCACTGAGCAAGACCGATCCATGGGCTGCGCGTCCGCCGTTGTTTTGCAGCAGACCGATCGTCATTGACTCCGCCGATTCCCAGGTATCTGTTTCAGGGTCAAACAACTGGACATTGGGAGTAAATAAATCAGGATAATCGCCGCCGTAAGCCCCCCCGGTTACCAGCACACGCCCATCGCCGAGGGTTGTCGCTGCGTGCCACGCGCGTCGGGTCTCTATTGGATCAACCAGCGTCCATTGCCCGCTCTTGGGGTCGAATATCTCAGCGGAATCAAGTTCTCTAATGTCATCGTCCAGAGGACTGTCAACGGAACCATTTCCGCCGGTTACGAGGACTCGACCATCTGCAAGTAGCGCAGCGGCTGTATCGGTGCGAGCAACGTTGAGTTCGCCGGTTTCCGTCCACTCGTCATTATCGGGTGAGTAGATCTCAGTCGTCTGGATGACCCCATCCGCTCCAACACCGCCGCCAACAAGGACTCGCCCATCGTTCAATCGCACCGCGAAGTGATCTCTGCGGGCGTGAATCATGGGCGCGAGTACGCTCCAATTGCCGACAGGAATCGGCGTGGCAGTGGGCGCGGGTGTGGCGGTCGCGTCCGGCTCTGCGGTCGGTTCGGCGGTTGGTGTCGGAACCATGGGTACCGCCGGGGACGGAAGCGGTGATCGCACGAGAGTGCTCACCACCGATCCGGATGACTCAGGTCCGCACGCGGATAACAAGAGCGCGGCAAATAGAGACACAGCCCACATTACTTTCATAGGCGATGATGCTACACCGGCGTTCAGCCAGTTCAGCCAGTTCAGCCAGTTCAGCCAGTTCGGCCTATCGATCAGCTACCGAGCCATCGAATCCGATGGGGGTATCCAAAACCTTGTCCACCACCGGATGGTTCTTGAGCGCCGCCTCGTTCAGCTCGACGCCCAACCCGGGACCTTCTGGAACGATCAGGTAGCCGTCGACTAGCTTAAGCGGCTCAACCAGCAGATCGCTCTTCGGCGGCTCAGACTCTCCCGTGTACTCCTGCAGTGCAAAGTTGGGTATGCAGGCATCCAGCTGAACACATGCCGCCGTTGAGATAGGACTCAGCGGGTTATGCGGGATGACTTTGACGTGGTGGGCCTCGGCCATCGCAGCCACCTTCTTGGAGCCGGTAAGGCCACCGCACAGGCAGAGGTCGGGACGCACATATGACGTCGCCTTCGCCTCAAGAAGCTGCTGGTACTCAAATATGGTCGTGAAGCGCTCGCCAGTGGCGATTGGGATGTTCACGTGATCCTGAATATCAGCCATGATCGCCGGGCTGTCCGGAAGCATCGGGTCTTCATAGAAGTACGGGTGGAACTGCTCCAGCCTGCGTCCCAGCGCGGTCGATTCTGCGGGGTTCATCTCACGATGAATCTCAACACAGATGTCCACGCCTGGCCCAACGGCCTCCCGAACCGCACCAACCCGAGTTACTGCGTCCTCTTCCATTTCGGCGTGGGCCTTGTGCAACCAGTACTCAGGCTCGAATGCGCTGAACCGAACGGCAGTGAAACCCTCATTCGCCGCGGCAACAGCACTGGCTGCAAGATCATCAACGGAATCGCCACCAACGTGCATGTAGCAGCGCACACGATCCCGCGTCTGACCGCCCATCAATTCGTAAATCGGAACGCCAAGTCGCTTGCCCTTGATATCCCACAAGGCAATATCCACGGCTGAAAGAGCACCCTGGATCACAGAACCCATGAAGTGGGAACTGCGGTACAGATACTGGTAGTGGTGCTCGATCTGGGACGGATCCTTGCCAATCAGATACGGCTCAAAGACGTTGACCATCGTTTCCGTGGGCCGCTGCCAGCCGTGGACGCCGCCTTCACCAATCCCAACCGTGCCATCCTCGCAGTAGATGCGGATCAGGAGCCAGCGGTCCCAGAGGATAGTTTCAACTTTTTCAATCTTGGTGGGTTTCATCAAGTTACCTTTGTGATGGGTGTGGGGAGTGGTCTATCTGTTTTTGTTGGGGCGGCAGCACGTTATTACTGATCGCCAGCCGAATCAAGAA
>Ga0114999_10001933_pt1 | contig 28041 bp, 54 predicted proteins | sample ArcticOcean_MG_C_3_FD_89820 | JGI IMG/M metagenome (GOLD analysis project Ga0114999, IMG submission 89820) | Marine microbial communities from western Arctic Ocean - ArcticOcean_MG_CB8_126 | ecosystem: Environmental > Aquatic > Marine > Oceanic | place: Arctic Ocean: Canada Basin | collected...
AATTAGTTGTTGAAGGTTATGATTTTTGAATTGCAAATTGTTAAACAAAAGGCGACTCAATGTATCAGCAAATCTAGCTGTCTCCGTTTCTGTCTTGTCGTCAAAAAAGGCGTGTGTTACTTCATGTATAACGGTATTAAAAATGATTTGATTTGATTCGCTTGGGCTTACTTCAATATCCGCTTTACCGTTGTGAGGGTAATAGCAAAACCCAGCGCATTGACCGTGCTTACGCGCATCGGGCTTTTTGAACCTTACGGTGTATTTCGTTCCTTCTGTATTTTTGAATTTTAGTTTCATATTAAATAACTTTTTTATAATTCCACTAGGTAAGGCTCTCTCTTGCCAACGGAGACCAGAGTTGTGTTTCTTGTGCGCTCCAGCTTTTTACCGCACCGATTGCAGTTGTAGTAAGACCTTCCGCTCTTAATTTTGTTGTGGCGAATAGCTGTTAATTTGTGAACCTGACAGCCACAAGAGTATTCATATTTACGCGCCACCTTTCGAACTGGCTCAACATCAAAGTTGTGACATCGGGTTGGCTTGTAGCCAAGCAGACGCATCACACGCTTCCACTCGTCACCATGAGGTTTAATCTTACGCCTACCTTTGTAATCTCTGTCTGTGCCGTACAGGACATAGGTTACAAGGTGAGCAAATTCATGTGGTACTGTGTCGTCAATAAACTCTTCGCTATTCTCCATGAGGATTTTCCTATTAAACCTAAGTTTATGGTCACCCGACTTCGAATACTGTGCTGTGCCAGCACGGCCACCTCTTAAATTAAAACTTACCTCTCCTTCGGGGGCAATCCCATCTTCGAATTTGTCACCCCAAAGCTCTTCGGCTTTCAACTGCAACTCAGCAATCTTGAGACGAACCTTGTTACGTAAGTCGTTAAACGTGTTATCCATGCCCCTAAGATAACACAAAACTCAGATTTGTCAAGAAGTTTTTTTATTTTCTTTCCAGCCTAGTTCTACCTCGTTTATCTTCGACTTTAAATCTTCATCGTAATTAGCCCACACTTTTTCATTGAAGTGGCTGGTTCCGTTCCGAGAACAGTAGTGCTTGAAATAAGATTGATCTACGTACTCTTTTTTAATCGATGGTATGAAGGCGTTCCAGTTCCAAGCCAAAGGGGAAAAGTTTATACTCTTAGAGGTATGGACAATGCCGTTGAGGAGAGGCTGATCGTTGAGCCACCATTCAGAACCACTGCATTCCAAACTTTCGCAATACGGCCAAAAATTTTGGGCTTCGACATACTTATCTTCCCAGCAAGACCAAATAATTGCCCTAGCCTTCTTGTCTGCAACGAATACCCCAGAGTTAAAATACTTATGATTTTCTCTGTACCACTGATAAAGATATGCATGATCTTTTATCCAAGAAGATTTTTTATATGAAGCAAATTTGTTTCTGTAAATATCCTTATACCCCGTTACTTCTTGAACGGCAAAAAAGTTCCCCTCGTTCACGCCGAAATGGTCAAGTATATTTGGGGAATTACCTTTCGGAACCACATCTGAATCCAAATAAATCACATAGTCATAGTGCCTGAATTCGGGCGACATGACTTGAAGCCTCTGAAAACAAGCATGGTGAAAAATAGGTTTCGCTCCCACACTTGGGACACTTATTCTTTCTTCGTTTATCAACAAATAATCTGCACCTATCTTGTCCGCATATTTTCTCGCGTGAAAACTTGAAGCCTTGTACAAAAGAAAATTGTCTAGAGAGTAGGGGGTATTATTTCCATCGGAAGTCTTTAGCTCTATCGCGACTTGATAAACAAGAACCCTCATCTATTTTGGATTCAAAGCAAAGACGCTTGGCCCTAACGAACCTCCCTTAACGTGAAGTGTACCGGAATCCATTACCACAGCATCAGCTTTATTAACTGGTTTGCCTGTCTCCCTTAATACAAAGCTATTATGTTTTTTAGGGTTATAGGTAACCTCACGCCAATCATCCGTAATCGGCCAGCGCAAAGATTCATCTTCGGTCTCATTCCTATTCCCCCTCACGAAAGCGTGTACGTTCTTTACTCCCGTGCGTTTGACTCTTGCATTGCCAGCGGGTTGAACATCAAAGCTAGGGTTAAGAATCTCTACGTAGGTGCAATGGTCAATCACTCTCCCTTTTCTCCGTACAGACCAAACCTTCTTATGTAGGTTGTAGTACACCTCTAGTCTTTTTGGTTTATCCTTCATTCTTTGTCCCATTGGCAACCCTTGTTCCAATCGCATTGGTCGTCCGGTATATCCGGTATAACCTCTTCGTATAGTTTGATTAAAGACTCGTCTACCACTTGTACGTTCTTCGGTATCTCCACCTTCTCGTTTTCGCTCAAGTATCTCTTGTAGACATCCCACGATTGAATGACAGTCTCTAGCAAATCCTCTTCCATTGAACAAATGTACCTCATGGCTTATTAAATAACTTTTTTATACTTTACGCAATTACTAAAGCTCTTCCACTTTTAGTTCTGAGTCCGATCCCCAGCGAGACATAACTCTGTCCATCATGCCTGTCATTTTAACACGCGCCCACCAATCTTCTGGGTAGTATTCGCCTCTCGATTTTTTGATTTTGTCGCAAGCGTTTCCCCAATCTTCTGCGGTTTGGCAAGCCTCCAACATCCCCATTTCCTCTTCTGTTAGATTTTTATTCTTCATGCTTCTATATCTCCAGCGAACGTATTCCCAGCATATTTTCCAAAACGGCACACTCATGCAGCTTATGGTATCTCTGCCTCTACGTTCGAAATTAATCTCCCCGTCCTTCATCCTCTAAGCTATCGTTGTAGTCGAGAGTCCATGCAAGCACAATGAAGGCAGCTACTATTGCAGCCATGTAAACTAGAATCTCCATTTAACTTATCTCCTTTTCTACTTCTTCCCCTTTGTAAAATTCCTTAACCCAGCGACTAACATCGCTAAAGTAATCGAAAATGTATTCGTGGTTGTCGTCAGTTTTATCGTAGACGTACCACATTTGGTCGTCTTTATCGTGGCGAATTTCTAGGTTTGTTTTCATAATTTAATTGTGATATTTTTTGGCTAATGCAATCCCATCTTTCAAGTCGTCATCGTCACCATCCGAAGTTGGCTCGATAAGTTTACCGAAGTGTAGTTTTGCTAATTCCAAAACAGCGACAACATAAAGGTCATAAGGTTTTCGCGCCGTTTTACAAAAGTTAAACCCACTCGCTTCGCGCTCAAGGTAAAATGTTTCGTGTCCATTTTCGCCGTCTCCATTGAATCTAACGACCCCATCATTTACGAGGGGCGGAGTAGTTGGAGTATCATACTCAAGGCAAAGGGTATCTTTGCCGTCATCAAATAAGGTTTGAATATCATACTTAAATAACTTCCACTCATCTTGCGGGATTTCTTCTTTATTCCAATAGTGTGTGTATCCGATAGTGCTTGGTCTTTCTTTTTAGTTAGTTAGTTGTAAGAGCTTTACGGGCTTCTTTTTCGTTCTTATAGTGTCCAACGGGGGTTTGGTATCCTGCTCTGTAATTGTTTCCAGTCCATTTACCATCGACTTGCTTATACATCGTCCACGTTTTCAGGGTAGTCCTTTTTGTTCGACTCCAAACTTTTGTTGCTGGACACTTTTCGGCATCCCAGCCCGAATCTTGTTCGATGTGATGTTTTCCGTTGTAATTTTTCATTGATTTCGATTCCATCCATAATTTTTATTCCTTTTTTATATTCCCTTCCCGTAGGGGATTGTTTCTATTCTTTCGATTTGCTCTTCTAGATCGCGTACCATCTCTGCTTTATGGGCTTCGTTGAATTTCTCTTTGGAGTCCCACTCTTTGTAGAGGTAGATTTTTTCCAAGCTCAAATCATTTTGAGTAAGGTCGTGAGCTTTGATTATGTCCAATGGCCTCACATCATCTTTTGTGTAGCCAATGTATTGGTACTTGTCGGTGAGTTGCTTCCACACGCTCTCCTCCATGAGTCCCTTGGCACTCCGAAAGTTATCGGCTGTACCAAAGCCCTGCTTCTTCCAAGCCCAAGGCTCCCAAAGCATATAACGATCAGCATCTACCCATGTAGTTTCATCCCGAAGGCCCATCGAATGTGGTGAGAAGGGATAGTCTCCCACGCTATTATCGAAGTAGTAACCGTTCTTATCAAAGTCATAACGGTAACTGTGCCAATCGTTGCTATTGAAATCGCACTGCTCAGTAAGGCCCAACTTTCCCCCAGCCCACTCTTGTTTGCCTCTTGCTGGGCCGAGGGTTGTCTTGTTATCCCATTTGTGCTTGTACCCCTCAAAGGACACTACCCACTCACCAAGCCTCATGCAGAGCAATTCCGACTTATCTAGTCGAAAGTATTTCGATGTGGTGCAAACGTATTTCTCTGAGGCTCCTGTAGTCGTCATGTTTCTACTATACCACTGGTTTCATAAAAGTCAAGAAAAAAGTGTAATAAAATATGAATGCCTGACCTTTTCTATATACTTGGTTATAAGATCAAAGTCTGCCTCTGCAAAGACGGATTCTGGAAACACGATACGGTTTTCATATACAACCAATCAAAATGCATAGCAGAAAAAGAGATAAACTGCATCATGGAGTATTTGTACTCAGAGGGATTTATAAGAGACAGGCGAACTAAATACTACGTTGCCGAAAAAGACTCTGATTAAGGCTTCGCAAGTAAGCCCCCAAGAAACATCTCTTTTTTTAACTCTGTAAAACTGATGTCAATCTCTTCGTCTGTGTTGAGTTTGTAGTCTGGATGCCCCGCCTCAAAATCCTCAATGTGATAATCCTTCCTCAAGTCCCTTTCGGTATGAAGGTAAACCTCCACAACGCGAGTCTTAGAAATCCGTTTTAGTTCTTCACGTAAATCTTCGTATGGGTTCACGAAGCTAATGATGAGGATTTGGTAATCAGAGGCATGAACCCAAGTAGCAACGGAATTTAGGTGACGAATGTTTTCTCGTCTTCCCTCTCGGCTGTAATCCGTATTTTTGAATTTAGTCCTAAACTCATCCCCATCTAGATGCCCCACTGAATGAGAATTAGCGTAAACCCTACGGTCTTCTATGAGCGTTTCCCTTAGCCTTTCAGCTATGGTAGTTTTACCCGCTCCCGATTGTCCATAAATTGAGTAGATCATATAAAATAACTTTTTTATTTTTCCACGATCTTCAGACTGCCAACGGTATTCCCGTTTATGTCCACGATGGTGGTGAAGTCGCCAGCTTGTCCTACAAGATGCCTTTCAACATCGTCCGAAAGACGGGTTAAAATGCGTGATAGCTCAAGTATTTGATGTCGCTCGCCAAACGCTGCGTTCTCCATCTTGATCTCTATGACAGCGGTCTTGACCAGACTCGCGGGTGAGTCTTCCTCGCCTTTAAAAAGGTAGCGGGGTTTATCCTTAAACCTTTTGGCTTCGGCTAGATCGCTGATTATTTTTTGTACGCGCTCGTCCATTATTTTGTCTCCTCAATTTTGGTTTCGTACACGGTCTCCACATAATCTTCGTTGGGGTCGTACTGCATTGACCCTGCTAGGTCACCGATACTCTCCTCGATCTTTGCTTCCGCTGCTTCTTGGCTCTCTGCCTCTACGTACTCTGTCCCTGTTGCGTAATAGGTCTTCGCCCAGTTTACTGTATATCTTTTCATAATTAGATTCCCCTCCTTTTCAAATCATCCATTTGTCCAAGGTCTTCAATGACGCCCCATCCCAACTCGACCATCCGGTCTTGGATATTTCTCTCGTTCTTGTTCAGGAACTCTGCTGCTTGCTCCTCGTTCACATCGAACAGGTCTTGCACATCGCTAGTAGTCCAAACTACCTTCGCATATAAATTTTTGCCGTTTTTAATTGTCATTTTTCAACTTTCCCTTTGAGTTTAATCCCCAAGTGTCTTGCGCTTCGGGATCATTTGACCCAATGATCGTGTGAACTTTGGCATCTTCAACCCATGCAGAAGGAATTTCGGTATCTAGTTCTAATTCTTCCCACGCCTTTTCCTCTGCTTCAGCGCGGTTTTTTGCATCCACCACGAACTGGCGGTAAGTTGTTGATTTGAACTCTACTTCGTACTGTTTCGTCGTCATGTTTCAACTATACCACAAGTTTAGATAAAGTCAAGAATTACTTTAAGAAAAGATAACTGGCATAAGGTTTGCTATGCAGAGGGTATGGAAAAAATCCCCCCCCAGACCTATCTGGAGGAGGATCGAGAGAGAGACCATGAGCTTTACCGCAGTAACGGATTCCCTAACGATAGGGAATTAACTCATGACCAGTTTGTATCAACGCTGTAACGCCGAGTAGCTCTGGACATTATTTGTTCTTTGGTTTTAAAGTCATTCGCACACCCCCATGTCCTTTGGGGCAAAGACCCGTCACTAAAAAAAACGGGTACGTGGGTGCGTTCGCACTCTCACGCTGCTCGGAATAAGTTTGTTTCATGAATGCACCATGCCCAGTTAACAAACTAGACTCCTTTGTTTCAATGGGCACGAAAATAAGAGTAGAAGACCTAAAACAAAGTTCTCCGTTTAAAAATCCCTTATTAGATTTGCACTACGTTTTTAAAAGGCCACAACAACTTGGATTTATGTCTCTTTCAACTACCAAGAGGAACATTTCAGTTTCGTTATGGATTGATACGCTCAAATCCTACGGTTGCTATCAACACCCAGTAACAGCATGAACTCTTTTAGATGAACTAAAAAAAGTTCGTCACTCGGTCACTTCGCAACGATACCCCGTTCTGGGTTCTCCCCAGACACCATTCGAATACATTGTCCTAGGCTCTCCCTAGATACCATTCCAAACCCTAGACTTCAAACCAAATTTTTCAAAGAACTGATAGAGTATAGCACGGATTTGTTGCCCTGTCAAGATATTTTTTCTAAAAACCTAACAGGAATTCCGACTGCTATCTTTCCCTCTTTCAGTTTTACGTCACAGAAATGAGAATAAGACTTAATGATCTCACCTTCTAGGACATCTCCGCAATCAACCATCCTGCTCTCTATATCTCCCCCATCGGCGTAGTCCTCGTAAGACTTAATGATATTGAGACCAATCTTGTTTTGAACCTTGAACATCAGTCTTTGTTTTTGTTAAGTTCGAACTTAGAGCCACGGGTACGAAAAGGATTCTTCTTATTCTTGTCTAATCCTCGCCTTCGTTCCCAACGCTTATATGCTAAGTCAAAATCTTGGGCTAGGTTTTTAAGTGAAGCTGGATTAGGTGCGCCGTCTACGTCGGCATCAGCTACATTTAGACTAGGACGATCTGATAATTCGCTCATGCTTGTTTTTACCCTTCTTTAGACCATTGTTCAATAAGTTTCTTCCTCTCTTTATGATCGAGTTTGCCCATGAGGTCAACCACCATATCGGACTGCAATTTAGACTTCTTGTCAATGTTCTTTATCAATAGATCAAACGTAGCATCGTAAGAACTGGTGCTTTGTCCATGTAGCCTTGTTAACCCATACTTTAAGAAAAATCTAAGCACCTGAGAATACCCGAAATCAAGTACCCCACAGGTCTCTTTCATCTCAAGATATTCTTCCTCTGTTATTACCGAGGCAATCCTATGGTCTAGAATATCATCACTAGTATCAAGGTAAGACATAACCTCTCCTTTGTTTCTTATCGCTTTTTTCTTCTTCATAATAGTATGTCCAGTAGGTCGAACTCCTCCGATAGCTCTTCAGCTTCGGGCATTAGTGTAACGGGGGTTGTTGATTCGATGGGTAATATGGCATATTGGTCAGTATAAAAAAACTTTTTTATATCTTCCTGAGAGTAAATGTTCTCCTCTTCCACGCAGTAGTAGCAGCAAGTATTGTTTTCCTTTAGTCTTATGGGAATCATTGTCGCTACTTCTCCTTCGACAATGCTTCTTACGTAGAAGCCATCGTCATGCTCTACCACAAAGTAGTCAGTATCGGCTAAGTGCCGATTCAAATTCATTGGGCCGTGAACAGTATCCATTGTTAAAAAGAGGGAGTGCCCCGAAGGACACCCCCTTTGCTTACTAATTATTTGCGAGCATGACTATTTCTTCATGATCGTCTTCATCGGGATAATCCTCATACAAGTCTTCCTCTAGGATTGTCTCGCAAACCTTCAGCACCTTGTATTTCGTAGTGCGTAGTTTCTGCTGACCGCAATCATGAGGTACGCTTACTACGTCTGAGGGGTCAATCTCAACAACTACTAAGTGACCTCCACCGCTTGAATAGCCGTGTGCGTAATCATAACTTCCAGCGTGAAGCCCAGAAGAGCATCCGTGGTTTGCATCATCGCAAACTTGATTGCGTGGCATCGCTACAGTTTGACCAACGCTATTGTCGATCTTACCTGAGTATTTGTCGCGGAAGTTAGAATCAATCCCCTTGTAAGCTAAGAAGTTACCACTCTCTGTAAGGGGCATATTCTTATTCTCTAGGAACCTATACAACTCATGCACCGCTCTCCGTGAAGGGTTCAGCATGAGTTTTTCTAAGAACCGCAGCAAAGGCTTATGCGGTAGTCCCTCTCTTATGAACGAAATCAAACGATCAATAACATGATTGTCAATCGGTTCACCAGCGAAATGGGCTACGCCATCCTTTACCTCGATGTTTCCTTCTGAGAAGTCTGCAATAGTTTTTTCGCTATTAAACAATACCTCTAATCTTTCGAAGTCCTCGTCATTGAGGGCATCCACAGCGTCTCGCCAGTTATAGTGACTTTTGTCCATTGTCTGGAGTTTGCCACCTATCGCTACCGTTAAGCTGCTTCCCGTGAAGATATATCCATTTGTATCTTGCATCTCCACTAAGGATAGCGGAGGTTTAGATATTTGTCAAGAATTATTTTCGAACTCACTAATGTTTCTCACTTCGTGAGTATTTACTTTGAAGGGCTTCTCAACGAAACTTTTAGCAGCGTAATTAACCTCAAGGATTTCCACCAAACGAATGGCTTCCTCCTCTGTCTTGAAGAATGCTTCAGTTACCCATATAAGATTATTCATCTGTCTTTGGACTTGGTACACATATTGTGGTTTTCTTTTCCTCGGCATCTTTTTTAAACTTACACTTATCCAATCATAAGTTAAAGTCTAAAACTTTTATTTCACAATAGTCGGAGTCTTATGCTCCTTCTTCAATTTATAGAAAACATGGTGGCCCACAGTCATTACGGGCTTAATGGGCTTCTTGATTTCCTTGCCGTCAGGCAATTCGATAATTTCAAAGGCCCAGTATGGTGGGGTCTTCATGTACTTCGTACTGTAGTAATGATCGGCGTGTTTAGTGTATTCAACATCGATCAATGTCCTGCTTCTGCTGCTCATGTATAGAGAGCGGGCCAGTAGACTTGCATAGAATGCCTCTTTAGTTTTAAGGAGATGCTTAACATCCATGACGGTCTTACGCTTGCCTGTCCTTTTACTCTTGTTCCAGCAGGAGAACTGCCAATCCTGTCTGCAAACAGTTGTAGCGTGTAAGCCCCGATTAGCCATCCTCTGAGCGATAACGCCAGCCACACAATACATCCCCTTGTTTCCTTCTCCTCGTGCTTCCATGAGAATCGTGGTCGCAATGATTTTCTCATGCATATTTAATGGAGGGCTAATGACCTTCATTTTCGAGTCTTCAGCTTTCCCCATATTCGCAAAGGCAAACAAAGCAAAGCCAACGATTGCCCAAAGGATTAGTGAGACAATATCATCAAGTATATAAGTTATCTTTTTCATAAAAAAACCTCCTAGTGATTAGGAGGCTACAATAATCTTATGATTTTGTCAAGAATAAACTTAGCCTGTTCTCCAGACTCGACAATTTTCTTCATCGACTTTTCTGATGGTTACTTCGTATTCGCGGTACTTAGAGGCAGCATAGCATTGCTGTCTTTTATCGGCTTCGAATTCGAATGATTCGCCAACACCCATAGCCTCTACGGCTTCTACGAGTTCGCTGTTCCTTGGTCGAGGGATCGTTACGCCTTTCTCGATTCTGTACTTGTTTACTTTTTTCATGTTATCTTTTTCTTTCTGTTCTATGTATTTTTTCCAACACTTATCGCTTCGGGTAATGCACCGTTGCGGACTACTATTTTCGCGGATGAATTGCATATCTTCATCTGTAAGATTCCCTTGCCAAACGGTTTCGCCATCACTGGCGATGCGAGGATTCGAACCCCACGGTGGATTAGCCATTCCTAGCCAAGCGGTCTCGCCACTATCACTAGGGCGGTGTCCTTTCATGTAAACCAAACGATTGCGTGTTTTAGTATTATTAGCCATTAGTTGAATGCTCCTAGCCCTAGTTTTTGATGCAGTTTTCTTGTCTTGAGCTTCATAACGTATTCGTCAGCAAAAAAGCTCATCGATTTGCCGTCCGTATTGTTATAGTGATCGAAATTGATTTCCCTATTAGACCAAATGACAGAAAGGACATTCTCCCCATTTGGGTTTTCTAAAGAAATGTAGTATTCGTAACTTATCTCAACGCCCTCTATGTGAACCGCCTTTCCTACGAACACCTCCTTATCCGAACTCTGGCTTACGATTGTTGCTCTGATAATCGCCCCGTACAAAGAAAGATTATTCTCTGCTAGATGTTCAAACCAAGCGTTTCTAACAACATCCTTTGGTATTCGTATAGAGTCATGGTAAAAGGACGGAGGGGGAACCTCAGTTGTTTTGCAGCCAATCGGAAGCAAGGCGAGTAGGAGAATATAAAATAACTTTTTTATAATTGACCTATTCATTAATGCCCCCTCTCAGCCAACTAATGCCCTGACCAACTACTTCGCCGTAGTTACTTGGTCTACCAACCTGAGTTTCGTAATCGGGTATAGTCTCCCTTTTCTTCTGCTCGGATTCCTCTTGTATCTGTTTCATGAGTGATGCCTTCAGCAACACCATTTCTTTTTCTTCTCGTTCCATAATGTAATGTCTCCTTGGACTTTGTATAATCAAACGGAAGTCGTTTGACTAGGAATAATTATTAACAATAACCGACTGAAGGCGCAAGCTTTTATTTTATATAGAATATAAGCTAACTCCCACTTACTTCTCGAACATGGATCGCACTAGGTTAATCAACCTGACTACCAGCCCGACCTCCCGCTTCGTTTCTACTACTCTCTCTGCTTCCTTGAGGGACTTTACGACGGCCTTCTTAGCTACTACGGGAACAGTAGCCACATTACCTTGTTGTCGAGTTCTAATAGGAACCAGTTTATGCGCTCCGAAATCCTTTTCTTCAACCACGGGTTTCTGTACAGGTTTCTTAATTGTCTTTTTGGACGCTTCTTTCTTAAGCCACGCCTTCTTCTTTTCTGCTCTCGCCTTATCTTTAGCTAGAATATCTTTAGCTATCTGCTTGGCTTCTGGAGATGAGGAATATAGCAGTGCTTCCTCTGGCATTTCGCCGTCATATCCCTTCACTCTGGTATCACCTCGTTGGCCTACAGTGCCCTTTAAGCCAGAGGCAGAATATCTTTCGTGCTTGTAATTCACTTCCCCGCCCTTACGTGCGTGGGGGGCTTTCTCTACGCCTTTTCCAACGCCCTTCTTGCCTTCCCTTGGTGGCCCTAATTTAATTCTAAGAGGAATGGTTTTCCAGCGGACACTAGGCGGTACATAGTCTTCCTTGGCCTTGCCCTTGTTGTCGTTGTCTGGGGCTTCCTCTTCACCATCTAACTTCTCTCTAGGTTGGGTAATGTGAATTACTTCCTTAGATGCGTCCTCAAGGATAGCCAAGGCAACCCAAAGAGCTTTTCTAATTTCCTTTTGTGTCTCTGCTCCATGTGACTGATTGGTTTCGTACACCCGTCCATTTGGAATTACCTTGGAAATTATTTCATCAAGCTCATCTTCATTTGGCACTGCCTTGTTTAAGACGTTGTTGGTGTCAGCTTTATCCTTCGCTCTTTCACTGTCAGACCGATGACCATTGACGTTATAGTGCATCTCCTCAATCGATCTCTCAGTCCCCGCACTTAGGCTCTCACCAGAGTCTAGTCGAGATTTCTTTATGGTGGCCCAGAAATCCTTTAGTGGGCTACCATCGTATCCCCTAGTCCCCATTTCTTTAAGAAGTTCGTCCTTTACGCCATCATGCAAAAAGGGTATCACCATTCCATGATCCTTTGCTGGGCCACTCGTATTCAGCGGTGCTTTCCTGTGAAGACCTCCGCTTATTTCTGGGTAACACCAGTTGTCACCAAAGTGGTCAGACCCGCTATGAAGGAATGGTAGTGATCTGTAATATGATTCACCCGACAAAAACTCTTCCAGAGATTTTGAGTTACGAAATTTCAAGCAGTAAGTGTTTCGGTTGTTCCAGCTATCAGCAAGAACGACAAGGCTAGTTCCGTCAACCTTGTCATGCTGGGTTCCTATGACTAGACTTGGCAAATCCCCGTTGATAAACCTAAACTCGGTATACGGTGAATGTTCGAAGAAGACATCCCAATTTTCGCGAGCAACAAGTGGATCAATCTTAGACTTAAGAAACCCTTTGACTGACGAATCATTGCAATCAGCGACAAGAGGGTATCCGCAGAATTGACGCTGAGATTTTAGGAGCCAAATGGACATGGCGTCAGACTCATCAAGCATTTTTTTCAATTTGCCTTGATCTCGTCGATGCTGATCCCCAACAAACGACAGGCTGCCATCCGTTCCCTCTAAACCGCCAACCGAAGGAATCGGTACTTGGAATTTTTTCCACACAGTTGTGACTCTAGAGCCAATCTGATGAATTACTTCAGAGTACCAATCTCTGTAACCCTTATCGTAATCTTCAGAGTCCTCCCCATGCTGTTTCTTCAAACGATTAAGAATTTTGAAAGGGGGAGCGACAAGAGGAGTCATAACGCTCGCTAGTTGACTCTCGCCAGATGCGGGTTTCGGCATTGGCCCACTAACAGGCGGGGCATTGAATTGTGGCTTTTTCCTCCTCATTTTATAAAAAAGTTTATTTATATAGTTCGCGGAGGTCATTCAAAACTCTCCGGTATGTTGCAACGGTGGCTGCGTCCTCATCGTCCATGATAATTGTCATCTTGCAAATATCCTCGTAAGAAGACCTGAGTGACGACAACTCTTTTTCTCTCTCCGTGTAAACACCAAGAGTGTTGTGAAGGTTGTCGAAAACGACAGCCTGTTTATCTGTTAGTTCTAAGTTTGTTTTCATAGTTCGCACTTCGGTTCGTTTTTGATTCTTTCAAGAATCCTATTCGCTTCCTCGTTTGTTATCTCTTTCTCTTCAGTATACTTCGGGAAATGAATTCCGTTTAGTCTGCTGGCTATTACCGCAATGTCGTGGGAACGATCTTCACCTCCGTAAAATTGGGTTCTTACTGACGCTCCCCATCCATTATCGAAATGGATTTCTCCAAGACCATGTTTTTCTCCGAAATTATTCTCCCATACGATTTCGTAATCTATGTCTTTAATGTCAGTCATTTTAACCGTGCCTATCTAAAAGTTTCGCTAACTTACCCGCTTCTTCGGTTAAGTCCATTGTGTCTCCATCTTCTTTGTTAATTAGACTCAAGATAATTAAATCAGTAGGCTTCAAGCTCTCTGCTCCTCCTCCAAGCATACTTATTCCAAGTCTGCTTTTGAGCTTCTTCTTCGCCCAATCATCTAGTTTAATTTTAACAATCATGACTAGGAGGCAACTGGCGAATTAATAAAATGCCAAATCCAATCCCTAAATATATCCAGAAATTTTCAAAATCTCCTGCTGCTAAAATAAAAATCATAATTACTTTCTCGGCCCCATCAACTTCTCCATCTGTCCGACAAGAGAATCAATACCCTTTTTAATCTTGTAGTCTTCGCCAAAAACAACCTCATCAAATGTTTCTTCCCAGCCTTGTTTCAAGCATTGATACCAATTTCCATTGATACAGACAAAATCCCCAACGCTCATAGAGCGAATTCTAGCCTTCTTAAACGTCCCGCACTCTTCTCCAGAGCCAGCATTGAAAGACGCAAATACTTTCTCTAAAATCTGCTCGTCAGAATAGTCCCCATGAATGACAGTTTGAAATCCTCTGCACTCACTCATGGTGAGTTCTGGGTATTTGATCGTTATGAGCTTAGTATCATTTATATCGTTATTAGCTTTTTTGTTCATCAAGCCTAGCCTCCCTCTTCACGATTTTTGCCTGTTTCTTTCGCCACTCGTCTTTAGGGCAGTAGCCCCAACCTTCTTTCGTCATTACCGTTGCCTCTTCGTCAGAGACCCGCTGAACCTTCTTACCTTTTCTTACTGTCTTCATATTGATCCTTTCTAAGTTTCATCTCTGTTAAGAATGAGACCAAAACCTCCTGCGGAGCCTCACCCGAAAGGTCTGAAGCTTCACCTATCCTATCGGAGAGGGTTTTGAACATTTTATAAATACTCTTGTGTACCCGCTTGTCTGATGGATCACTAAATATCCAGCGACCTCGCTTTGGGAGTAGTAGCGCGACCTGACCGCTGGCATCATCGATAGCCATTTTGAATGGCAGATTTCCCATATCAAGTTCTTCGGGCAAGTTAAATATATGTGGAGTCTTTTCGCTCATAAATTACTTATTCTCTAGGTCGTGTTTCCCAAGGTTTTCCTCGTCGTCCTTGCGGGGGTGAGAGTAAAGGGCCACGGCCTCCAAAGCCTTCTTTAAGATTTTGACTTCTTTAGAGAGTTGTCTCATGACATCCTCCACATTCGCCAACTGCCTTGAGGCAGTTTTAACCCTCAAGTAAACCCTTGGGTTTCTTTTATACTCTTCGTGCTTATAGTCCACCTAAAATCCTTTTAATTTTATGTTTGCTTGTCTTGACCGTCTTCGCGACCTTTTGAAACCCGTACTTCTTATACTTAGCTTCCCAGCGATCACACATCTCCATTAGCTCTGCTCTAAGCATCCTATCTAGAATGGGCTTCTTCTTTCCCTTCTCGGCTTTTTTAAGCTCCCATTCTTCCTTGTAGCTGTAACTCATCTGGTAAGGTCACTATACTTCAAGTTTATGATTGTGTCAAGAATTTATTTTATGATTGTGCATTTTTGAGTGAATCGAGCAAAGTAGTTAAATTGGCTCTCGTTGCATATTATGTGCTTACTTTCACACATTAGCTCCATATCAATTAGATCGGTACAAAGAAGCTTCCACGGGTCAATACGCGCACTCCTCCATTGTCTCTTAATGTCCTCTGGGTAATCTTGGTCACTGATATTATGCAATGGCCCCCACCCAGCAGGAGGCCAATCGCGATCTATAGAAAAAACCCTATCACCAAAAACATCTTTGCACTCATTAAGAAATGACAGCGTATCTGTGCATATGAAGAACTGACTATCGCCGTGCTTCTTCATTTCCGTTATGAATTTACCCCTGTCTACTGCCATGCGTTTCAACGCACGTTTAGGAGCCCTTTTCATTGTCTCCTGCTCTCCATTCCCTAATCTCGCGTGTACGGTTACGCTGTTCCGAACTTTAATCTTATACCCTTCAATTAATGACCTGTCTTTTATGCGGATTGGCATTTTAACTTTTACAAGCTTATTGGATGAAGCGTCTCTGCTATCTACAACGCTTCTCCATGTTTCGCTCATTAAGTTTCGTGCGCTCTCGTATAGCGGGTATTCTCCAAACTCAAAGTCTTCTGGATATTTCTTGAGGGCCGAATCCCCTGTTGCCCACTCTATAAGGATATGAAGAAACCCCCCGTTACGCCAATCAAGAATTTCTTCAGACGGTATTGAGTCTATCTGGTCAAGGCCATATATAAGACTCGGATGAAATTCTATTAAATCTGCTGGATTGCGGTCTCGCAGAAATGATTTGTTGTCTTTTCTGAAATAAGAAAATTGTCGCAAATCACATATGGCATTCATGCCATGTTGCTCTGCGAAATCGACAAGGATAGAAAGTGTGCGAAGTTGACCGCCTAATCCGTCTCTCCTTTTCAAGGTCGTGTACTTAGGCAGTGTTTTCAAAAGGATTATAAAATAATTTTTTTATATGTCTCTTGGTCTATATATCACCGAGTATTCTTCTAACTGATGTGTGGGCTAATTGAATCGTCTTTGCGTTTTTGTACAGCTTTTTGCTTTTGTACTCGTTCGTCCAGAACCGAAAGAGACGACTGACTTCTATACGAAGATGTTTGTCTAACTGCTCTTTCTCCTTTGGTTTCATCAAGATTACCCAAGCTCCAGCTTCCGTAGACCTGATCCAGTATCGTACACTGTCTGTCTGGCTGCTTTGGTATCCTCTTTACTTTCTTCATCTATGTCAATCTAAATTGGTGGGCCTTGTAGGACTTGAACCTACGACCAATTCATTATGAGTGAACTGCTCTAACCAACTGAGCTAAAGGCCCAAAATGCAAAAAATGGGTGACCCTCCCATGACGACTATGAAATGGAGAGCCACCCTTCCTACGATCAGCCTATGAAAGCATCGCAGGAATATTGTTTAAGTCCACAAGGTTAATGTAGTCAGCATATGCCTTTTTGAGAGTTGGCTTATTCTTCCAGCCCCAAGTTTCGGCGTATTCCATCATTGGGTAAGCTTTCCTAGCTTTCTCATAAGCTTCCTCAATCTCGGTCTTGCCCCTCTTTTTGACAAACATTCCCGTGCCATCAATTTCGAGCCATCTTCTTAACGTCTCTATGGCGTGGTAAAACTTCCTGACAGTAGTTGGCCATTGTTTAGTGCCAAGGTTTAGGCTGGCATCTTCTTCAACAGGCAGAGAGAATTTAGCGAGCTTACTGGCAAGACCCTCAGAGAAATCGATCTGGTTCTTCTCTTGAAGATACTGAACAATATTTAGAAGTTCGCCATCAATCGCTCGACAGGACTCCCGCTGATGGTGCAACTTACTTAGGTTGTTATCATCGATGACCTTCTTTAAGGACTCCTTGATGTAGTCTTTTATGTTAGTCCAATTCTTGAGGTTGATCTTCTCAGATTCTGAGAGCTTGACCCCAATAATTCTTGGGACTTCGATTCCCAGATTTTCAAGAGCAGGGATGATGTTCGCAACAAACTTAGAGGGAATCATTGGCACGTACACGCCATTGATGTCCATCTTGTACTTGTCGATAACCACGAACACTCCGCTTCCGTCTTGGATGTCTGCCTCGGTCTTTTTCCAAGATGAGGCGAAACTGCGTCCCTCAGTCTCATGGTCAGCATTGACATCTAGTTCAAGAACCTTCTTAGAGTTCTGTGGGTTTTGAGCGTATGTTTGCCCGTTACCACCTTGGTAACCGTATCCCCACTTACTAATGTCCCGCTTCGGAAGCTCACTCATTTTGAGCATAGGCCCATCAAAACCAGTTTTCTCAATAAAGTGCTTATAGGCAGCATCGTCCTTCCAAGAAACGATGTATACTTCCTTATTGTCATCCAATTTAATTGGGAGAACCTTCGCAAGCGCACCTCGACGATGCCCAAGATCGTTATGAACGACGACAGAGTTTTCCTCTGCTGATATGTTCCAAGATTTATTCCAATGATACTTGGTGCGAGCCTTCTCAAGCTTGAACACAAGCATCTCATTGTCATCTTTCTGAGTAATGCGCTTAAACGTATTGTTCTTCACTACGATGCCGTCGAACTGAAGCCGATCAGCAATAATCTTCCGAATGTTATATAGATTGGAAGATAAATCGAACATCGAGTGATACAATTGCTTGGTCTCCCAGAGGGTGCTGCAACCTGAGAATTTTTCGATAATCCTATTGCCCATTTCGTCGCAAGCCTTTTCGAGCTTTTTGATTAAGTTAGCTTTAGTATAATCCGTATACTGAAGTCCCTCTCGGTTTGCTGCAATTTCTAAATCTCCAATTTCAAACTCAAGACGTACCTCACTACTAAGAAGCTCATCGATAGACTCCTTCACGTTGCCAAGGCTACGTCTGTTGATCGGGTAACCAATGTTTCCCATGATGGCAACAGCCCCAGTTGAACTATGGTATCCGTTGTGATCTCTCTGATCTTGATTGAGTAGGTATTCCCAATCGTCGCCAGAGAACAGTGTCTTCTCATCATCCTCCGCTCTCTTAAAACTATCTGGATTACCGCCAAAAATCTTCGGCTTAATTTTGAAAAGCTTGAACATATCGTAAGCTTTATCTTGGAACTCTTCTACGTCATCCTCTTGGACAGGGACAACGATCTCTAGACCATCCGGTTCATCAGTTGGTGTCTCGGAGAGTTTCGCAATTTGACCAATCTGAGTAGGGTCAATGAATGCATTGTAACTATGCTTTACGCCTTTCACGAAAGAGTTGATTACGAAGTTGTCTCCGTATGCGAATGCAGATTTACTGCCGATGCCAAGCATACCAATTTGGCTATTAGTATTTCGCTTGGTGGATTCCCCATACATGGCATAAATTTCATGAATGTCTGTTTGGGTTAAGGCTTTACCTAAATCACGAACCTTAAAGTAAAGGTTGAGCTTCGTTGGTAAAGTAACCTCTACCGGAATATCAACCTTGCCAGCGTCAACATTAGCGTCAATCGCATTGGCAACATACTCACGGATCACCGCGAGAATTTTATCAGTATATAGTTGGTTCCGAAGGACGTTGAAGATATGGGCTATTCCAGATTCCTTAATGCCGAAGCTTACGGTATCCTTGATTCCTTTTGTCTTTAGGGTCGTGTTGTTGATCTTTTGAGTTTTCATAGTCGTTAAAAAGACTATAGCCCAAAGTTATGCGCTTGTCAAGAAGTTTTTGTACTTTCCATTTAATTTTTTGACGCTACGATCCAACCTCATAATAAAAAAGTTTTTTTATATTTTAGAATTCCCACTTAAACGGAGGGAAAGGATTAAGAGATTCCGCTTTCATTAGGTAAGCACCGTGGAATTCCGATGGCGCACCCCCTTCCTCTTTATCATAAGTCTTACTAGGAAGATCAGAGTCTCTAGCCCACCCTACGACATGACCACAGTATTTATAGGCATCGTTCAACTTGGGGTTCTCTCTCGTGTGTTCAGTAATGAGAATCAAGGCGTAAACCCAATTCTTTCTCCTGTCGTGTGGCCTAATCGGTAATCTATGTCTTATAATAGGCAAACTTGTTCTCACTAGGCTCGCCTTCACATCAACGTTAAGCCTTAATATGTCTGAGCCACCATCCGAAACGAGCTTGGTTTTTCTTATTTGTCTTATTTCTGGAAAATGATTTGAAACCCAGTAGGCATCAAAAAGTTTCCCTATCCCTTCTGGCCCATGCATATGACGAAGATATGCATAGTGAGCCATGCAGCCCACGAACGCATCTTCATTAACGGTGTCACCACGCTCTTCTACGTGCCTAAATTGGCTGGGCGTTTTAGCCTTAACAAATTTCTCTCCAATGCTTCTTGCGTACTTAACAATAAAGTCAGGTATATCTATTTTCTTTATGTCGTTTTCACTTATCATATATCGTCCACCCTTAAAGGCATTTCGCTGTCGGTTTCGAGTTCGCTTTTTTTTATGATCGGGGTCGGGGAGGATCGATGGAATTCAAAAAGCAAGGGGTTTGCTCACCAACCCACGAACCGAGGACATTGTAGTCAAAATATTCTACAGCTTCATCGTAATCCATTCCATCCTCCATGAATATCGCTATCGCCGATTCGTAATCGTAACAAGCTATAGGTTCCTGTCCGAATCTAACGGAAACGCCAATAAATGCGTCCTCTAACCCGTCACAGAGCAGAGCATTATCGGAGTATTCCGAAACAAAATTTGAAACTTCATCCTTACTCAAAAAAAGCCTCCATTTCCTCTGCATCTTTATGCTTGGATGCAAACCGAAGAACATTCGCAGTCAGACAGACCACAGTATTGTATGGGTCGCCATCCTCCTTATCTTTGGCTGTTATAAACTCCGCTAATTGTAACTCTCCGGTTTCGTTGTAGTGCTTTTCTATTGCCCTCGTCATTGCCTCGTTGGCATCGTTGAATAAATTAGGTTCACTGCCTTCTTTATTTACTATTATCTCTTTTTCCCAATTTCCACAGGTGACCACGAATAGTGTTTGTTCCATTTTTTTATCTCCTTTATTTGATGTTTATAGTTTTCTTTTTAGAAAAATCCTAAGTCTTCTCAGTGCCTTCGATTCTATTTGCCTTACTCTTTCTCGCGTTATTGAAAGTTCACCGCCTATCACCTCTAGAGTCCTTTTCTCTCCAGTGGAGAAGCCAAATCTGTTTTCCAAAACGTAACGTTCACGATTTGTGAGTTTTTTCATACCCTTTTTTATTGCTCTTGACTCGTCTAAGTTCTCACAGGTTGTTAACGGGTCTAATGACTTTGAGTCTTCCAACGTATCGCCAAATGTTCTTCCTTCTTGTTCATCAACAGCAAGTGCCCTGTCCATACTGGTAGTAGTAGTAGATTCGCGTGAGCGAATAGCAGTCACCACATTATCCACAGTAAGCTTTAAGCTTCTGGCTATCTCTCCGTTTGTGGGGTTTCGACCCCTCCTTAGTTTAAAATCCTCTGAAAACCTATAGACACTCGCTTGCCTCTGGCTCATATAGATGGGAAGCCTAATAAGCCTCCCCTTCTCCGGTAGTGACCTAGATATTTTTTGGCGAATCCACCAACTTGCATAAGTTGAGAACTTATTGCCAAGGGAAGCATCGAACTTGTCTACCGCTACTGTTAGTCCGATACACCCTTCACTAACTAGGTCATCCAAATCTACGCCATAATTGGCATAGTCATTAGCTATTTTTATAACGAGCCTAATATTAGACTCTATAAACGTCTGTCTAGCACGTTCACCAGCATCGCCACCCTTCTTTATGAGTGACGCTAACTCGACTTCCCCTTCTCGTGTGAGGAGAGGTATGTCCTTTAAATTAATCTTAAACGGGACGACCCGTTCAACTGTTTGTTTCGGCAAGTTGTTTTTTTAGGCTAAACTGAGTATCCCCCTTCAGTCGTATTAGCATTTTAACAATCATGTCGAGTCTCCGTTGGTACACACTTATTTGGCGCAAAATGATTCGAAACTAGTAAGTCTCATATGCACCCTCTTTTAAAAAGTCGATAAATTTATATAGCCCTGCTTTCCGATCTCTTCCAGAGAACGTACTCAGCAGTTTATTTCCCGTGAGTGAATGCATCTCTAGAATCTTTTTTTGGAGATCATCCATCGTACCATCTGTCTTCGTTCCAAGTGGATGCTCTTGTGCTTCATCGGGTATATCATCGAGAGCCTTACTTAAAGCCTTCGCTATTCCTTTGGCGTCTGTTGATCCCACCTTCTGGCCATCATTGGTGGTGTACCCACCGTCCCAGCCATCTTCAGCATCAAGCACCGTTCCTTTTGGTTCCCAACCGTATTCTTCGGCTAGGGTTAAAACAGGAGAATACCCCCAGATACTAAATCTGAAGGTATTCCCTTTCACGTTCTGTAAGTCGTATCCCATGACCTCGACGATTATGCAAAAGTTTATCGAAAAGTCAAGATTACTTACTACTATGTTGCGCTCACTTTACTAACAGACTTCTTCACAGCGGGTTTCTTCGTAGAGAATTGGAATTCTGTTTTCCCGCTCGCTTGGAATCCAAACTCTACCAACTCCTCGGAGTCGTAGTTTTTTGCAGCCCACTTTGTGAGTTGTTTACCAATAGCTGGTTCACTGCATATCCTAGAGTAGCGAAAAAGTTTCTCTAAGTATTTGTCTTTCTTGGTGTCAGACAATGATTCGAATTTTATTTTAGCGTCTTCTACGATTTTTGAATCTCGACGCTTTTTATGGTATTCGCTTCTTGCCTGAGCTTGATCGGACTTCTCTTTCGATGTCATATTATTGTCTTTGTTTTCTCTGTATTTCTTTAGGTACTCTAGATATTCTGACTTCTCTTCAGTAGTCATATTGTCGTACCTATCTTTACTTTGTTGTCGTTTGTACTCACGGTAGTCTTCGTCAGTCTTGTACCGCTCGCGTTCCCAACTCGCTTGATAGTCGGCTCTGTACTCGTTGTACTCTTTATCCGTAAGCGAGTCGCCTTCTTTAGTCTTATGCTTTTGCTTTACCATAATTAAATGCCTTTCTTTTGAGTATTCCGTTTAGGGTAAATTCATACGGGTCTTGCCTTGTCTCAGCTATCATGAAAACCTTGCTCAACACCACCTCAACCGAGTTGGCCATTTCGCCAAAACTCATACCTTCTAGTTCCCCGCTGAAAGAGTATTTCATTCTGCCCCTCTTCGGCTTGACCTTAACTAGAAGATGGCTGCTAAGTCCAACAAAATATATACATAACTCGTTTTCTTTAGCCTTACCTACTTTAACCACTGCACTCTTCTTAGGGTAGTCTTTTAGCTTAATCGAAGACGGGAGGAAATCCTTTTTGGGTATTTCCTCTAGCTTCTTATTATCTATCCACCAAATTTTCATCTCCAACCACAATACCGCAAATTTGCGAATAAGTCAAGAATTTAGTGAACTAAAAGCAGGAAGGGTATTTTATTTTTATTTTATACCGGAGGACGGTTGATATCTTTGTCTATTCCCTCATAAACCTCGCGAATTTGCTGAATGCTCCATAGCGCAGCTTGCTGTTTACTACTAAGACTAATCGTGTCTTGAGAGACTGAGGGGGTTATTCGACACTCGAAAAGTATTCGCTGAACACACTCTTTGTAGGATTTGATAAGCCACTCCACCTTTTTTGGAAAATATTTGGCATCCGTGAGTTCTAAGTCGTCACGAAATTGCTCCGATTCTTTTATGTAGAAATCTATCGTTTCGAGATGGGTTTTTATCTCTGAATTTTCCACTTAATAACCTCTTTGGTGTCCTTGTCTAAATATAGAACTAACTCCTGCATTATACCCTCTCTCTTGTTATAAAAGCCAATGATTTCTACATCAAATATTTCTGACCAGTGGAGGTGTTGCATTAAATTATCTTAGTTCTTCGGTTAAGAGTCTCCATCTCTTGCTGTCCATTTTGATTCTACCGTTGTCTAGCTTTTTTATCATGGAGACTATTTCTTTTGGGTTGTTATATATGCATTTTGGCGGGAACATTCCGAGTAACCACAATGGAGTTTTCTTTTTACCTCCATCAATGGAAACGAATACTGGCTTCTTCATTCTGCAAGCCGTAACCAGTTCCTCCGCTGAACCCCACGACGCAACTGTTGGGTAAAGGTGGGCTATTATGAAATCACTCCTATCGACTAAGTTAAGATCGTAATTCCTTATTTCCCTCATCCTCTCGGAAACTTTATCGAATTCACCATTCCGCATTTGCTTTTCAGCATTTCGTCTGGCTTTTTCATCCTCTTTAACATCTTTTACGAAGGGTTTTTTGTAGGGGTTGTAAGTAACGATGTTCAATTTAGTCAACTCAGATTCGACCTCCTCCCTCCATCTTCGACCATTTTCGTACTGCATATGGCCAACCAAGTAGCATCTTGTTTTATTTAGGAGATTTTTTTTACCCATTGAATGTGTCCCTTTTCCGTATTGAGTCCTTTATATTTTTATGAACCTTGTCTATCGCTCTTAGACCAATGTATCCTGTTTTTTTCAGGTGGGGACGCTCGGAGTTGTACAGTTCCTCGTACTCGCTTCTGACCTCTACGATCATCTCACGAAGTTTTGAGTATGGAAGGTACATCAATAAGGATTACACATCCTTTTTGAAGTAGTGAATACTTAGTCAGCCAATAATTCCTTCATTTTCAAATCAAATTCAGAGAAAGGAATGTCAGAATAGGAAAGCGAACTAGAAGCCGACGAATCTAGTTGTCCTTGAGCCATTAGATCAGCAACGACAGAGATAGGAGTCGCTGTCGCTCTCTGCATCGCACTAGCTGTCGAAGTCGCATTGACAATGTTCTCCTTCCTCCATATTAGGTCGCCCTTTCTAACCTCAGAAAGTATAACCACAACGTCTCCTTTGTCAGCACTTGTGCTGCACCCAACCTGAAAAATTTGTTTCAAACATTTGTCGGGCAAGAAACAGTCGTTAATGAGAAAGCGAACTATGTCCCTATGACCTTTGTAGCGAAGCGTTTTATATGAGCAATCCCTGACTCCTCTGTCTTTCATAGACCGTAGGGTATGAGAAGCCCCTCCACTGGTATTAAAAGCCTCTAGTGTCCCAAGGAGTCCAACTTCAATATCTTCTAGCCCAGACATCCCTGCCACTTTCTTTATTTCCCCATAACTTAGGACTTCGCAATCGTCCCTATATTCGTTTATCAGCCCATCTACAGACCATGTGGTAACATAGTTAAGAGGGTTCTTATCGATTCTAGTCAAAGGGATACCCCCAACCATCATTCTTACTGAGTCTGCACCACCAAGCTGGCTAAATCCCCACTCAGATAAAATATTTACCCAACCCGGAGCCAAGCCCAAATCAGTCATCACAGGAGCGGAGCCATTTTCTTTAGCGTAAGAGTTTATCCTCTCCGAAACGTCCACTCTCCCGCCTAGGTCGCAATAACGAATTCCATTATCAATACAGTAACCAGCGACTGTCTCTGTTTGGTGATATGGCAGCGCAGAAATAACCACATCGTGATTTGACTTAAGAATGTCACCGATTTCCTCTTTGAGTGTTGAGCGAATTAAATACCCATCAAACGCCACAGAGGGAAGCTCTTCCTCTAAAGTTTTGAGATTATTCGTTGAAACGTCACAACAGGAAACCCTGTAACCAAGTTTTACCATCGTAGAGGAAATAACCTTCCCCATTTGGCCTACTCCGAATATAGCTGCTTTTTTCATTTACTCTTTCCAAGTGACCTTGATTAATTGTTCACCAAAAAATTCCTTAGTATACCTAAGTGCATCCAACGGATCGAAAGCCTTGCAAGTGTAGATATCGATAGAAAAGAACGGGGGCTTCCTGTCGTCCCAAGCGTAAATGTGCATCCCGCTCTCTTTCCAATGCATATAAGCACACCACCCGTAAGAAGCGTCATAGTTGCAAACTGGTGCTGTTACAGAGGTCATATTGAGAACCTTAGTCACATCGTTGCAATATATAGTCATTTGTTCCGCCGTAAATGGGGAGTGGAGCGTTCCCTCTATCACAATGCGTTGCCTACAAATGTCTGGGGCTAAATCTTTCCAGCCTTCCCATCCGCTCTCTCCAATTGGGCCACTATTACTCATTATCTTTTTTGTTTTCTAAATTGTACAAGAGGTCGTTCATCTCCCCCTTTGATTGACTATTTTTTTTCTGTGCGCTCCCGTTTTTGAACAACTCGTCCATCACTCGTAAGCCAGAAGATATTTCATCTATTAGCCTACGATCCTTGTCTTTCTTCTTCCTTTTTTTACCCTTCATGCTTCTTTCATATTTCCTCAATCCTTTTTGCTTTATCATCAATCACCATGTCGCAAGCTGGCTTCATGTATCTACCTTTTGAGCCTGTGGAAAGATCATGAAACTTGCAGCCCCATGACTCTAATTGTTTCCATGTGAAATCATAATAACATTTTCCATCCCTCTTCGACTTTTCAGAGCCTCCTCTTGCCGTCCAATAGATAACGTACCAGCCTTCATCGTGTAGGTTATTTATTTTATCTATATTTACTTGATTCGGAACCGCAAGATCATATCTACGCTTTTCCCCGTAGAAACAAATAGTTTCATCGATGTCTACAAGAACAACCTTCTGCCCATCTGCTTCAAACTGTTTCGATTCGTGAAATTCCATTGCGCTGTTCTCAAAAATAAAATCGTAATTATCGTTATACGCTTTTAAATTTGTCGGTCTTGGCTTGCTGCCTTTCCCATTAGTCATTTCCCTTTCCCAGAGTTTCCTCTAAAAATAAAATCTCTTATGCTCTTAAAGTCTCCAAAGTCCAAAAAATCCCTTTCCTGAATTCTCATGGGGGCAATTTGAGTCTTAGTGTTGAAATCTTCCATGTGATCCCGTGCGTTTTGTTTGTCTAAGAAAAACCCCACGCAAGTCCACCTAGTCTGAGTCCTTTGCTGTAGCTCGTAGAATATCATTTCATTCCTTGTGGAAATGTCAGCCTATCGGCGTGATTCACCGTCCAACTGAACTCGTTAGTAACTGCTCTGACTGTCCTAGCTGCACTTGGGAATCCGTTTCCTGACTTCTTTACACCACCAAAAGCGAGGTGAGACTCGGCAGCTATGGAACCCCCATTCCAGTAAATCATTCCAGCTTCGCAGTTGTCTCGGAGGATTCTCGCTTTCCTAAAATCATTCGTAAGAACACCAACCGCAAGCCCATAATCAGTATCATTATAGATACGAGTGGCATCTTCGATGCCGTCAAAAGGGATAATAGCAATATGAGGCCCAAACACTTCATTCTTTAGGTAAGTTACATCCCTCCACTCTGTTTTGTAAACACAAGGAGTTAAATAATATGATTCTGTGCTACCGCCCATTATTGTCATTGGTTTAAGTAAGACTTCTGCCTCTGAATCGTTTTGGACTATCTCGTTGTACCTATTAACTTTTTCGTACCCCTGCTTATTTATAAGTGGGCCATAGGTTTGATCAGGGTCAACCTTGTACGACTCCCAAGTCACATGAGTTGGGTCTTCGACAGGAAGGAACGGGTTACTCGTTTTAGCTTTTAAGGAAGCCTCAACAAAGCGACTAACAAATTCGTCGAGAATAGACCTTTCCACGATCATTCTTCCTGAAGAAACACATCTTTGGCCAGACAACTTATAGGCACTCGCGACAGTAGCCTCTATGGCTAAGTCCATCTCAACATCATCAAAGACAATACAGGCAGACTTGCTTCCCATTTCGCATGACGTAGTTTTATGCCAACTTTCTGCTGCTACCTTTCGAATATGCTGACCCACTTCAGCACTTCCGGTGAAACATATGTGATCAACTGGCTGGTTAACCAAAGCATTGCCAGTAACCCCGTCACCGTGGACAAGATTAATAACTCCGTTCGGTATCCCTGCCTCTTCATATATTTCTATAGCTAGTTGCGTTGACATCGGAGCATCCTCCGATGGTTTTATTACAACCGTATTACCTTCCACGAGAGCAGGAGCAGCGCACCAATAAGCCCCTATAGCTAAAGGAAAGTTAAACGGTGATACTATAGCTATTACACCTTTCGGTTTCCGTAGCATATATGAATCTTTGTCTTCAATCTCTGAAGAGACTGCTTCCCCGTGAGAACATCTGCCTGAACCAAATGCAAATTGAGCCATATGCAAAGCTTCATTTACCTCCGCAATTGACTCATTGAAATTTTTGCCCGTCTCTAATGAAATTATCGTAGCAAGCTCCTCCCTTCTCCTCTCAATGATCTTAGCTACTCTATACATCAAGTCTGACCTCACAAATCTACTGAGACTCTTCCATTCGTGAAAAGCGTCTCTAGCTGCGATGTAAGCTCGCTCAACTGTCTCCTTGTCACTATCTGGGAAAATCCCAATAAACTTTCCTGTTGAGGGGTTAACTAAAGAATACTCTGAACCATTTGAGCTTTCCCATTTGCCAGCTATGTAGTTTTTACCTTCTAGTTCCATTGTTTATTTCTCCTGTTTTTCTGATTTTGGAAATAGCCCCTTAATCGCATCTACAAATCTCTTCGTTCTGCTCCCTCTTTTCTCCTTCTTCCATTTTTCAAATAGCCAATTATGCTTCCCATAATTTGGGTCTTCTTTACGTCTCCTCCGAAGCTCTCTATTTGTTTTGACTTCTCCTGCCCACTCTTCCCGTTCCTTTTGAGACCACTTTTTAAAGCTGGATGGAAACTCACTCATTTTATTTTGTACCCGTAGGCTTTTTTGCTTTCGCCTTTAACTAGCTTGTGAAACGAGCGATATTTTTTATGAGCCTCTTCTCTTGAAAGGTGCGGAGCAAATTCGTTCCTTACCCAAGCACATACATTAGATATTTCTATCTCTGAACCATCTGGGGAAATTAAGTGAACCGGATCACTATGAAGCTGATTTCTGGCTTTAATCTTAGAGCCAGTTTTATACCAGCCTTTGTGCTGACTCACCTCTTCACAATGAAGATTCCAGATTGCC
>Ga0114999_10001935_pt1 | contig 28033 bp, 18 predicted proteins | sample ArcticOcean_MG_C_3_FD_89820 | JGI IMG/M metagenome (GOLD analysis project Ga0114999, IMG submission 89820) | Marine microbial communities from western Arctic Ocean - ArcticOcean_MG_CB8_126 | ecosystem: Environmental > Aquatic > Marine > Oceanic | place: Arctic Ocean: Canada Basin | collected...
CGCATTTGTATTTCAACTGTCTCATCGAATCGCTCAAATGCCGCAATAGCCATCCTTGGCCTCCCTGGATCATTCGTAAACAATTTGCTGGATGGCACTCCTAACAAATCACGGCTTTCTGAGTGACATTAATTTCTCGAACGGTCCTAAGCGTGATACCCGATCAATCCTTGACGTTCACCCGCACATTAATCTTCTGCAGCCCCGGGATGTGCGTTTTCTTGGCGGCGTCATCCAGCGGGTTGTCTTTCAGGTACAGGCGCCAATAGGGGGCGAATCGCTTTTCGCCTGCTGCGTCCTTCTGGGCCATCGCCAACAGTGGGGCGATGTTGCTGATTTTGTTACCCTGCAGCATGGTGTAACGCAGTTCGGTCATGCCAGAAAGCGGGGCGACGTCGGTGATGCCGGTCTGCCTGAGGTCGAGCGACGACAGCGATTTCAAACCGGCCAATGGCACTATCGCGCCCAGCGGGTTGCCGTCCAGGTACAGCGACGCCAATCGCGTCAGCCCGGCCAGCGGTTCGATCTTGCTGATCTTGTTTTTCGAGAGATAAAGGGCGGAAAGTTTCTTCAAGTCTTTCAACGGCCCGACGTTTTCAATCTGGTTGCCGTCCAACTTGAGATACTGCAGCCGGGTCAATCCGGCCAACGGGGCGACGTCGGCGATTTTGTTTTGCGACAGATCGAGCGACAACAGATTCTTGGCACCGGCCAACTGTTTGACGTCGGTGATCTCGTTGCCGGAGAGTTGAACCAGTTCGAGGTTGCCACATTTCTCCAGGCCGGCCAGATTCTGGATTTTTTTTCCACGCGCTTTCAGGACGAAAACATTTTTGAGTTCGTCATCTTTGATGGGATCTTTGTCGTTCTTCTTGCGCAGAATTTTGCGGATGACGGCATCGAGGTTCTTGTCCGGAAACGGGCTTTGCGCATTACTCACCGTCGGCAGGCAGCACACGGCGAGCAGACACAAGAGAACGACTCGAAAACCGGCAACTGGCTTAATCATCAAAACAACCCCTGGGTACAGATTTCATCGAACGCCAAAGAACGACGGCGTAGTTTCTCTCCTTTCAGTCTACCGCGTGGGCATGACCATTCTCAAGCGTTGCCTTCGTTCCCCATCTGCAGCGGTGCGTGGCGGTGTTCTTCTTCAGGCATACCCGAGGCGAGCGGAGCGAGCCGTGAACGCAAACCGACAGCTCGCTGTCGAACGGCTGCACAAGACGACCTACGACAGCTTGCTGTCGGTTTGGCCCCAGTGCAACTCGTAAAAGGGCGCGCCGCTGCGCGGCTGTCATTCTGTCAAACGCGGCGGATCAACGCCTGGTAACCGCCGTCGGCCGGTTGGCCGGGAGAGTGGTTGCGTTCTTCGATCAACTGGAATTTGGGGTTCTGCCCGATGAAAGCAGCGGTGATTTCGCGGTTTTCTTCGGGTTCAATGCTGCAGGTTGCGTACACCAGTCGGCCATCCGGTTTGAGTCGCTTGGCGGCCGCTTCCAGCAGTCGGAGTTGGATGACGGGCAACTCGTGAAAATCGGTCGAACTCAGCCGCCAGCGAACTTCCGGCCGTTTGCCCAACACGCCCGAATTCGAGCAGGGAACATCGACCAGAATGGCATCGAATGGACCGTCGGGAATATCGCTGCCGTCACGCTCGATGGGCATCGCCTGCACGTTTGAGATTCCCAAGCGGTGGCAACTTCCGGTGATGCGTTTGAGCCGGTCGGGCTGAACGTCGGTCGCGATAATTGTTCCCGTGTCCTGCATGCGCTCGGCAATGTGTGTCGTCTTCGTTCCCGGGGCGGCACACAAATCGAGCACCGTTTCGCCCGGTTGCGGATCGAGCAAATCGACCGCACACATGGCCGACTCGTCTTGGATAGTGAAGTACCCCCGCTTCAGCCCCTTGAGGGCATCGACCCGGACGCGGCTATCGAGCCGAATCGATTCGGGCAGTGCGCCGGGTGAGGCTTCGATGTCGGCTTCGCCGAGTACATCCAGCGTTTGCCTTGCATCGGACTTCAGCAGGTTGACGCGCAGAAAGGGGTTGGCCGGCGCGTTGAACCAGAACGCCAACCGCTGCACCTCTTGCGGGTCGAATCTCCTGGTCCAACGGTTGATCAACCAACCGGGGTAGCTGAATGCCTGCGAAACATAGCCGGCGAAATCAGCTGCCGGATCGGGAAACACGGGTTGCTTGAGTTTCAGAAATCGGCCATCGGCCAGCGGCACGGCATCGGTGGCGGCATCTTCGGTGAAATCGTTTTCAATGGTGCGGTCGATCGCGCGCAACACGCCGTTGATCATCCCCGTCCACTGTCGTTTCCCCAGTCGTGCGGCGAGTTCAACGGTTTCGTTGACGGCGGCATGCGAAGGAATCGAGGAAAGCAGCACCAGTTGATACGTGCCAAGTTGCAGCAGCGTCCACAATTCCGGCTCGACACGATGGCGGGGCCGACTGACGCACGGCTGGATGATCGCATCGAGCGTTGCTTGCCTTCGCACGACACCATACACCATTTCGCCGGCGAGACCGCGATCCTGCGGAGAGAGTTCCGCCGCAGTGCTAAGTCGGTCGAGCGACGTAGCCACAAATGTTTTGGATTGGCGATATTCGTTCAAGACGGCCAACGCAACGCCCCGCGCGTCGGCCGGTTTGGCCGATTGCTGACCGCTGCGATTTCCCTTATTTCCGCTGCGTGGCCCATTCATGCTTCGCCCTCACACAGCGTCTGCAGATCGTCGAAGAATCGCGGATACGTTTTCGCCGTGCATTCGGGGTCGGCGATTTGAATACCTGCAGCCTTCAAACCGACCAACGCGAAACTCATCGCCATACGATGATCGTCGTAGGTTTGGATCGTGGCCGGTTGGATTGGGGCGGGATGAATCGTCAAGCCGTCCGGTTCCACATCGACGTTTTGACCCAGCCGGCGAAGTTCGTTTGCCGTCGCCTCGATGCGGTCGGTTTCTTTGTGTCGAACGTGGGCTATGTTGCGAATCTTCGTCGGTCCGTCGGCGAAGACTGCAACGGCGGCCAGAGTTTGAGCCGTGTCGCTGATGGCATTCATGTCGACATCGATTCCCTGTAGCCGTGCTCCCGTGAGCGTGATGCTGTCCGATTTCCAATCGACGTGGCAACCCATTTGTTCCAGCGCGCTGACAAAATGGACATCGCCCTGCAGCGAGTCTTTCGTCAATCCAGTGACGGTGACTTCGCCGCCGGTGATGGCCGCCGCGCCGAAGAAATAACTGGCGGCCGATGCATCCGGTTCGATGTCGTATTCGCGGGCCTGATAGCTTTGCGGTGCAACATGAAACCGCCCCGGTTGCCGTTCATCGACGGCAACACCAAATGCCTGCATCACCTGCAGTGTCATTTCGACATAGGGGCGGGAAACGAGTTCTCCTTCGACGTGCAACTCGACCGGATTGTGCGCACACGGTGCCGCCATTAACAGTGCCGAAAGAAACTGGCTCGAAATATTCCCCGCGACTCGTGCCGTTCCACCAGCGAGACCCGTCGCGCGAGCGAGTACCGGTGGGCAGTTGGTATCCAATTCACAGGTGACATCTCCGCCAAGCGCATTCAACCCGCTTGCCAGGTCGGCGATTGGGCGTTCTCGCATGCGGGCGTTGCCATCGAGGCGAAAGGTCCCACTTCCCAGCGAACAGAGTGCGGTGAGAAAACGGATGCTGGTGCCGCTGTTTTCGAGCGACAGTTCGGCCCGATCTGCAGGCGGCCGTCCATCGCTTCCACCGATCTCGGCAACACAATTCTGTCGATCGTGTCGCACTTCGATGCCGAGCCGATTCAATGCCTCGACCATCACGCGCGTGTCATCACTGTCGAGAAAACCTATCAAACGCGTAACGCCCTTGCCGAGCGCCGCAACGATCAAAGCCCGATTGGTCAGACTTTTCGACCCCGGCGGACGAATCGCTCCGCAAATAGGAGACGTAACAGGAGTTATCAACAGCGGTTGTGACATGATTTGACTCGAACTTTCAGGACCAAACGCCAGCATAACGGTCGCCAGGTGATGCGAAAAGAACCAGTGCGGACTCTTTTTGCCGGACGGCAGGAATTTCAGCGGAAAACGACGCACTTTCCCGATTTAACCCAATCACCTCGTCTTACCCAAAAGACCTGGCTGAAAAACTCCGATAGAACCCATAAGACAGGTATCAACGCGGCCGCTCCAATTGTGGGGCGTTTGCAAACTTGGCAGGCAGACAGCCGCTACGGGCCGATCCCGTTCCTGCTGAGCATTGCCAAACTTGAAAAGTACACCCATGCCGGAAACATCACCAACCAGCCGTCAAGTGATGCTGCTGATTCTGATCACCGGCCTGTTTGTGGCAGTCTGGTCGACGGACAGTGGGCACAAAGAGACGCCTTCCGAGCAGCCGGGTTCTCACTCTCGAAGCGCGGTTGCCATCTTGATGCAAGCAACGGCTGTTGAGCAGCCGGTTGACGGTATCTTGTCGGAGGACTTTGCCGATGAGACCGAAATCGGCTGTCCGAGGGGCGTTGTTCAGTCCCGAGTTTCGGCGTCATCCTGGATTGTGGCAGCAGTGCGCGGGATCGGCGAATGCCACTATCCCGATGGTTTTGACACAGCCGTTATCGACACCGTCGTGTTCGACGGACCGGTCGAAGCGCCGCTGCCTGGCCAATCGGAATCTCAAGCAACGCTGACTGATCCGCCGATCGCTGCACCGATACCGGCTGTTGTCGCCCTCGACATTCCGGTCGAAGCACCGATTCCCGTTGTCGATGCCGAACCAGTTATCGCGCCGGTCCCAGCGGCAGCCACGTTTGCATTGGTCGAGCAGAAAGATCGCATGCCCGTCTTCAGTTCGGTGGCGTACCGGGCCAGGATGGACTACCGCATGACGTGCCACTGTTGCCGCGAATATCTTGGCATCGCAGTGAGAAAAGTGGCATCGCTGCGGCGTCAGTCGCAACAAGCAGTCAGCGACATTGCCGAATCCGTGTCAGAAGCGGTGAACGGCATCGACTGGAAAGCGCGACTCGCCTCGGAGCCGGCCGAGGATTCGGAGCGCCGCTTCTGAAACTGCTTTAGCAGTCGTCAAGCAAATCGACTGCTTTGAATGCCTTTCCTTCGAGCATTGCCAGGCTGGCTCCGCCTCCCGTGCTGACGTGCGAAACTCGGTCGGCAAAACCTAACTGCTGAATTGCCGCCGCGCTGTCGCCGCCCCCAATGATGCTCGTCGAATCGGAGCGGGCGATTGCTTCGGCGATGGCCTGTGTGCCGGCATCGAAGGGGGCCATTTCAAACACGCCCATCGGCCCGTTCCAGACGACCGTTTTCGCATTTTCGACAATCGACGCGAATTGTTTCGCGGTTTCCGGGCCGATGTCGAGCCCTTCATAACCATCGGGAATCGTGCCGGCCGCGACAACTGTCTTGTTGCAATCGCCGCTGAAGTCGTCCCCGCAATGAGTGTCAATCGGCAGTTTCAGCTTGTCACCAGCATCGTTGATGAGTCGCAGGGCGAGGTCGGTCTTGTCGGGTTCGACGAGACTGTTGCCGATACGGCCACCGGTTGCCAATGCAAATGTGTAGGCCATTGCACCGCCGACAAGAACGTGGTCACAGATCGTCAACAGCTTCTCAATCACATTGATTTTGTCGGACACTTTGGCTCCGCCGAGAATCGCCACAAAGGGACGCTCCGGCGTGGAAATTACGTCGGAGAGGTATTTGATTTCCTTCTCTACCAGAAAACCGACAACCCGCGGTTTGCCTGTCATGGCTTCGGGGACCGCCACCATTGAAGCATGTTCGCGGTGACAAGTACCAAATGCGTCGTTGCAGTAAACGTCGGCCATTTGGGCCAACGTTTGGGCGAATTCTCCATCGCCCTTCTTTTCCTCGGGCTGAAACCGCAGGTTCTCCAGCACGAGAACGTCACCGTTTTCTAGCGCCGCCGACTGCGACTGCGCATCCGGTCCAACGGTATCAGTGGCGAATTTCACGTCGCGATTGAGAAGCTTTCCCAGGCACTCGGCGGCTGGTCTCAAGCTGTATTTGCCGTCCGGCTGACCTTCGGGGCGGCCCAGATGGCTCATCAGAATCACTCGACCGTTGCGCTGCAGCACCGACTCAATTGATGGTAAAGCCATCCGCACGCGGCGGTCATCGGTGACGCGACCGTCGGCATCGAGTGGAACGTTGAAATCGACACGCATTAAGACAGTCTTGTTGGCGACATCGACATCCGCAATCGTACATTTTGGCATCTGCTGAATTTCCGTTCTTAAGCGTGTCCTGAGACTGAGTTTTTGTTTGAGGCGAATGGGGGCATGAGACCCAAACCCGCTAACGGCTGATGAATTTGATCCGAAATCTGAGTGTTCCTGCCTCAGGATGGTTGGTCTTGATTTCCACTGAAGCCGGTCGAGAAACAGCTCGGGTTTCGGGGCGTCGTCCGGGGGGGACTTTGAATTGGAGCTCGTATTTCTTTCGCCCCCCTCCTTGAAACGTAGGATCCGGCTTCAGCTCAACCTGCAGATCGGCGGGGTCGGATTTGACAGACGTGATTTCGAATTCTTCGTCTTCCAATCCACGGACGAAAAGCAATAACGAAGCACTGGCTCCCTGCTTTGCATCGAATTCTCCGAGGTTGATCGCCATGTGTCTCAAGCTCCAAAGTGTTCGGCGAGCAGCCAGAAAAGTTATCGGGCCTGTTCGCCGACCTTCGATAAGAACCTCAATTGGATCGGTGTCGGGCGTCTTCAGTTTGAATGTCAGCTTTTCACGAAACACGCCAATCGGCACATCTGGGGTGACGCTGACGTTTACCAAATAGCCACTCTTGGCCTCCAGGGCCTTGAGTCGCTCAGCAGGCAATGGCTCGACTTCAACTTCAAATGAGTCCGATGACAGCAGTGTCTCGTCGATTTCGAATGAATCAAGAATGTGTGAAAAAATGGCGCCACTGACTGTCGATTCCGATTTCACGGCAAGCTCGTTGAGAGTCCATGCTCCTTGCGGATTGACCTCGATCACCTCCGTGATTTTTCCAGAAATCGCCAGATTCAGTACTAAATTTTCCGGATCATTCGTGTAGATGGTCGCCCTTTGCTCGAACTGTGGATTGGCAGCGAGTGCTTTCCATGTGAGGTCGATGGAAGCCGAACCGCCCGGTGGAATTTCGCCGGCCGTCACATCACTAATGGTACACTTGCAGGTGGTTTTCCCCTTTGTGAGGATCAACGGTGCTTGCCCCACGTTGTGTATCACGAACGAATGGGACCCATTGCCTCCAACGGCCATCATCGAGAAATCGTATTTCTCTTCGTCCAACTTCACCGCCGGGTAAGGCCCCTCGGGAGAGATGGGCGGGCGATCGTCTGTTTTCGTTGCTGCGTTTTCGGCGGGCGCGTCTGCCGCCGGTTGATCGCCGGGGCCTTCAACCGGCATGTTGCCGCCTGAGCGTCCAAACCAAACTGCAACAACGACGATGCCCAGCCCCACAATGCCAACGACGACTTTTGTCAGAGGGTGCGATTCCATAATGCCGCTCACATGAATTTGAGAATAAAGGAATGTCGTCGATCAGAGATCAACGGCGTAGATCAATTGTAGTCGACTGCCGGGCAGGATCAATTCGGATCAACCGCATGGTTGGTTTCGGGCGATGGGGACGACAAATCCTGCAGAGCGTCGATGGTTCGTTGGTTGAGAAATTTGTCTCGATGTCCCTGCTGGTGATTGATCGCGTCCTGTTTGAGGGCCGCAGCGGCCTCGATTGCTGCATCGTGTGAATCCCCAGCAGCATCTAAGGTCAAGGCAAGATCGGCACGAAAATTGGCACTGTATGGGTATCTGGCGACCGCCTTTCGCAACGCGCGGGCAGCAAGTTTCAAGTTTTCTTCCTCACCGGTGCGACGATGTCTCTCGCGATACCAAAGGCCGAGTCGATAGAAATTTCCCGGGTTGTGCGGATCTAATTCAATCGCCACCTCCTGCAAACCGACAGCCCGCTGAAACTCGCGAGACGTATCACCCGGCAGGGCATGCCAACGGACGAAGTACAACTCGGCAAGTTTTCGCGGGGGAACTGGTGAGAATGGATCGGCTTCAGCAGCCTGTTGATACAAACGAATGGCTTTCGCTGTGTCTCCACCACCGACGGCAGTTGCATCAGCGGAGGCGACAAATGCCCAACGATTGAATACCGGCAATGTGGCCGAAAGCAGACAGACGACAAACAACACTCCAAACAGGCCTCCCACAACGAGCGTTTTCTTCGGTTGCTGCGTAACGGCCGCCGTTTCGACGGGATCGGCCTCATTCCACACAACCGCAGCTGCCACCAACACAAGTAGTGTCTGCACAACGGCCGGCATTTCAATTCCGCCGGCACCCATCAAATGGGTCATCAAGCCGACAATTGCCGCTACCAGGAATACGCTCGATGCCGCAGAAGAGTTGGAAATCCGTCCACAAAATGCGAGCAACGCGAAGAATCCGAGCATCAACGTCGGGAGCCGTAGGTCGAAACCGTCGCCAGCCAAAAACGATACAGCAAAGACGGCGGCAAACGCCAGACCGCTGCCGACTGTGAGAGGACTCCAGATTCCCTGCCGGATGTTACGGCCGGCAATTGTGTCCGTGGTGGGCATCGACTCGGCAACTTCGTTGGGCGTCAATCGCAGGCGGCGAACGACGAAAAACAGAAAGACGAGCAATCCAATGACGGCAAGGATGCCGCCGTTGGCCCAAATGTCCAGCACGAAGTTGTGCGGGTCGGCAATCTCCTCGCTCGAAGCCGGCAGTTTGAATTGCAAATACAGATGTCGAAAATTGCCGGGGCCGGTCCCCAGCAGAGGTCGGTCGCACAGGACGTTCCAAGTGCCGCTCCAAAATTGCAGACGATAATTCAACGACTTGGGGGCCTCGGTGATGACGGCGACATCGAATCCACCACTGACAGCGGCAACTGCCAACATGATGAATAGTGCCAAGCCCTCCACGGCCATGTATGCGAACAATCTCATCGGTTTGCCGTCCGACCGCCAGAGATGATAAGCCCCGCAAACCGTAAGACCGGCCAGCAGACCAACCGAGGCGGTGCGGCTTTTCGTCAGGATGAGACAGAAGGCAACGCAGCCGACCGCCAATGCCGGAGCGATCAGTTCTTTCCAACCTGGACGTCTTTTCCACACCGAGGCGATTGTTCCCACCGCGACAAGGAACCAGACGAGCAACAGGCCGGCGAATGTGTTGGCCAAGGCAAACATGCCGAACGGCTCGCTCGATTCGAGCCGCTGCTCAAATATCGCCCGTGCTGCGGGTTCCTGCGGAACGCCGAATTCCTGCAACCATTCCTGATTGTACTTGTTCTGGTTGTACTCCGCTCTGGTTTCGGGGAAGGAGACGTAATGTTGCCACAGGCCGAGCGCTGCAAGACAAATGCTGACGGACACCATAACCCCGACCAGGCGACGCGCTGCCGAGCCGGTGCGTACCGTTTGTCGCATGAGGAAAAAGCAGACTCCCAACCCCACCCATTCCCAGGTCAGGTTGATCGCCGCCCGCTTCTGCCCTCCATTCAGTAGCACGGCAACGGCGGAGGCGGCATGCGCGAGGACGATCACCCAGAAAGCCACATCGAGACGGTCCCAACGAATGCGGTCGTCACGTTCGCGGAACGCATTCCAGGCCCACAACAGGCCGGCCGCCAACCAGAGTTGAACAATCCATAGTGTGCTGCCATCTTCGGCCGACTCGGTGGGGACCAGCATCCGCACCACCAGCAACAGGCCGACCGTCAGCGACAACAGCTCACCGAGTATGCTCTCGGCGGGTTGTTCGGTACGGAGTGCCGGTTTGACACGCTTGGATCTCTTTGTGGTTCTCTTTGCCGCCATCTACCGTTCCGTGGCCAGTTTCAAGTGATTTAGCCGACCCGCTGGCGGGGCGTGACTGTCACGCATCCCTCCGCGTCACGAGTCGCCGTTTCTACCACGTCCGACGGTTTCCAATATCGCCACCACCGCCAACACGCAGCCAATGAGCGCCACGACAAGCCACGCGCCGGCCCACCCCTTCACCTCGTAGAGAAGCAGTGCACCCAACCCGGTTGTCAGTGTCGCCAGATAAATTGTCAACACCGCATGACTCGGTCGCAAGCCGAGTTCGACCAACCGATGCGAAAAATGGCTCTTGTCGGCATGGAAGGGACTGCGACCCTGGCGAAGACGAATCAGCATGACCGAGCAAAAATCGTACAACGGTATGGCAAGAATGCACAACGGTGCCAACATCACGTGCGGGCCGGAAACGCTTGCACTTTTCTCATAGAATGTCCCCAGCACGGTCATCGACGCGATGAGCAGTCCGACGAAGTAACTGCCCGAATCGCCCATGAAGATCCGCGCCGGCGCGCGATTGTGGCAGAGAAATCCCGCCAGGCTACCAACCATCACCATTAGAACTCCGCCGACTAACCACCGTGGTTCGCTGGTCATGCGGAGCATGACGACTGCAAACATCGCTGCGGCGATCAGACCGATTCCAGCAGAGAGTCCGTCCATGTTGTCGAGGAAATTAAACGCGTTGACGAGGACCAGAATCCAGAGAACGGTCACCGCGCCACCCAACCAGGGAATCGACACGAACAGCGTTGCCCGCACTCCGGCCATCGTGAGCGCGACCGCCACTGCCAACTGAACCAACAATCGCCGCAACCAGGGAAGATCTCGGACGTCGTCGATGAGTCCCATGACGGCAAGGACTGTGCCGCCGACAATTATCGCCCACATCTGCCCCGAACGGTAAACGACGCCATCCAGCAGGACTTCAAGTTCAGCCGGGAACCAACCGGGCAATTCCGATGTGCGCGCGAGCAACAGCGCGACGATCTGCGTCAACGCCAACGGGACGACGATCCCCAGCCAGATTCCAATGCCGCCGCCTAACGGTGTTGGCGACGTGTGCATTTTGCGATCGGCCGGTTGGTCGATGAGCCCCCAGCGCGGCGCCAGCCTGCGCATGGCAGCCGTCGCCACAAACGAGATTAGAAATGCCGGCGCGAGACACGCCGCAAAGTACAAGAGCATGATTGCCGACCGGGACAAGACAGACCACGTCTCTGCCGCAGTTGGAATACACCCACCGTCACACAGCAGGCTGCGGCCCGATGCACACATGTCATCGACTGATTTGTCAGAGAGACAACATTCAGTCTCGCACAGCCGGTCACCGGCCGGGAAGAGCAGACCGACGTTTTCACCCCGCAGCCGCCCACATCGAGGCACAGTGTGCCGATTCTACCGGCGAATACGGTCAATCGCGCGAGAAACACGTCGAATGACGGCGTGGCAGGTCGTCGAGCAAGCGGCCACAATCCTGAACGGATCGGCTAATCGAACAACTTCTTGAAATCGATCTTCTTCTTTGGAAACAGCTTCTTCGGGTCGAACTTCTCCAGATCAATCTGCTTGTCCAGTCCGCTCTTGCGAAGCAGTTCATCCTGTTTCTCGTCGAGCCCCAGCTTGTTGCCCAGCTTTTCGATGTTCAAACCGGAGCGGTCGGCCAAACGTTGGATGAGTTTTTGAGCGTTCTGTTCGCTGAGGTTGAGGTCGGCCACCAGCGTCTTGAATTGATCGTTGAGCATCCTGTCGAACTCGGCCATCTTTTCGCGGGTGAGCGAATCAACCTTCAACGCCAATTCCTGCCGCTTCGTTTCCAATTCGCGTGAAAGGATGTCGTTCATGCCGGCCGAAATCTGCTGGCCGAGATTCGACTTCACTTTCCATTCTGGTTTCTTGTACGGACCCCACAACGCGATGGTCGCTTCGATGTTATCGACTCCGGTGAGCGATTGTTCGAGGATGCGTTTGATTTCCGGTTTGGTTTCTTTCTCAACATTCACTGTGACCAAAACGGGCGATTGCCGCAGGTTAAGTTTCCCCGACAGTTGATCGCCTTGCAGCCGAAACTCGGCGAGCCAGTCGGTCTTGTCAGCCGCCAGATTCAACATCACCTTGCTCTGCTTGCCCAATTGCATTTCGCTCCGCTGCGGCAGTGAATACGCCACGGCAATGTCGTAGACCGGTGTCGGCGTGGTGTGATCAATGACTGCTTTGACCTGAATGGTGGCCGTCTTCTTACCATACAGCTGCACAACCATCGGCTTGCCATACAGAACGGGATCGGAAGTGATGTCGTTGATGAGTCCTTTGAAGGGAACGATTTCGCCGCCGATGTCGGCTTCGCCGGTCAACTTGAGTTTGCGAACGAGGAACATTGGCAGTTTGTTAGGATTCGAGAAATCAACGTCTTTGCCTCGCAGCCGTTCCGGTTCCGGCTGGTTCTGAACGGCGGCCAGTTTGTTACGGAACCATTGCACCCAATCGATCGTTTCTGCTAAACGGGCGCGGAGTTCCGGACCAATTAGCGCGTCGGAAATCGTTTCGGCATCGAGCTTGAATCCTTTCAACTTGGCGCGAAGTTCGTCGAGGTCCTTTCTTCTCGCGATATCGATGTCCCGGTAGTCCTCGTTTGCCCGCTTCCCCAGACCGGGAATCTCGCGGCGAATCCTGTCGGCTTCGGCTAATAACTCGTTCACTTCGCGGCGGGCCTTGTCGTATTCCTGCAGCCGTTCGAAGGTGGAGCCTTTGGCGTTCTTGATTGTTTTTTCCAGTTCCTTGACCCGGGCTTCCAACGCCTTGATTCGCTCTTCGTACGAATGGAATCGCGCCGTCCAGTCGTCTTGCATGCTTTCGGCGAGGCGAACCGATTCAAACTGCCGCGGGTCGGCCAGCGTTTCGGCACGATTCGTCAACTCGGCAAGCCAGTCCTGGCCTAAGTCCTTGGCCGTGTCACCGAAGCCGTCGAACAGTCCCGGCCCGGTGTCTGCTGCGGTTGGATCGGGTGCGGGTTGATCGGGCAGTTGTCCCGACTCACTGCGCGGCGTTCCCCACTTCAGCCCGGTCAGTGTTCCCTCTTCAATCACAAATTTGCGATGCATGAGCGCATCGCCGTCTAGATGAAACCGAAACGAATCGAACTCGACGAGGTTGGTCATCGGCTCGGCTTGATTCGCCAATTTCACGTGGCCAATGCCAATCGCCGGGGGAAAGAACTTCGTGCGCATACCGTCAAGATCGACCATCGCACCGGTCATTTGCTGACTGGATTCAACAGTTCCCCAGCGCAGCAGCGGGTCGAATGCAAACGTAAAAAACAGCCAGACGGCCGACACAATCACGACACGCGGAACGAGATATCCCCAGCGCATTATTCACTCCCCAGTCGGCCGGCCCATTCGGTTCCCCACAGCAACTTCACCACTTTGAATTTCTTCAGCCGCTCTTCGAGTTTCGGCGCGTACTTTTCAAATTGCGGTTCGGTGAGGCGGTAGACGGGATACAGCAGGGCAATTCCCAGCAACAAACTGCCCAGCACAATGGAATTGTTGAAGTGGGTCCACGGCACCAGCGGCAAGTTGTAGAGCGACATGTAAAACGGCCGCAGCGATTCGATTTCGAGAATCGCCAACCCCACGCGGTGCGTCAGCGGATCGGTCAGCATGCCAACCCACGAGAAGATAAAGGCGGCCAACATGCCGGCTCCCAAATTCACACGGGTTGCACCGAGAATCATCATCAGCGCGACGGCAATCAGATTGCCTTTGGGAACCAGTCCAATGAGAACACCCAACGCGAATCCCCACGCCAGTTGCCGCGGAGCATTCTCCGAGGTGACGGCTTTGGCCAGGAAACGGAAAGGCCGCAACAGATAGAACATGCGCGCAAAGACCTCCGCCGAAGAGGACACTCTTCGTTCGAGAATCGAGTTGTGCAATGGGAGTCCGGAGAGAGAGGGGCGGGATTGTGGTGCGAAGCGGTGTTTCTGTCAAGACGAAGAAAAACACCCACACAGCTGCGACTCAACAAGTCGCAGCTTATGAACTGCAGCGACTCAGCGGACGGTTCTGGCCACACGGAATCCATTATATCCAGAACGAGAACTCGGTGAGGAACCGCCACGGTTGGCAGAACGGACATTCGTTGAACTCGACCCGAACGAACCGCTACGCCGCACACGCAATGTCCCCCGTTCTAGCCCTTTCGGATCAACCACATCTTTTTGCGGATAATCGGCGCGCCAGTCCTGACACCATTCGTAAACATTGCCGTGCATGTCGAACAAGCCCCAGCGATTGGGGCTGTTTTGACCGATACGGTGACCGTATTTCTCGTTAGCACGGTCAGCATTTTCGCGGAACCAAGCGTACTCTTCCAACTTGGACGTATCATTCCCATAGCTGAAAATCGTGGCTGTTCCTGCACGGCAGGCATACTCCCACTCGGCTTCATATGGCAAGCGATAGACCACGCCTTCCTGCTCACTCAGCTTGCCGCAGAACTCCAGCGCATCGTGCCAACTCACATAAGTCGCCGGGTAGTCGGGGGCTTCCTTCACGTCTTTCTTACCTTGCCACGGACGAACTCCCATTATCGTTGCGTACTGCTGTTGCGTTACCTCGTAAACGCCTAGATAAAACGGCTTGGTAATCTTCACCAGATGCTGTGGTTTCTCATCGTCCTCAGCATCATTGTCCGTATCGGCTGATCCCATCGTGAATTCGCCGGGCGGAATCAGCACCATCTTCATGCGGATGCTGTTGGTGATTTCGACTTTGGTATCAAGGTGCTTCGCCCAGACCTGTTGGTGTGCAATCGCTTGGTCGGCAGAAAACGGAGACTCGGTTGGAGAGGGCGGGTCCAGATCCCCATTCTCTATCGCTGGAGCCTTGTCAGCGTGGAACGGAAGGCTGATGCAATAGACCAGCAACATCACGACGACCGTTCCGATCGCGCCTTTTGCCCATCCGGGAAGGCGTAACAGCGTATGGCTAAATTTGGCAGAGGAAGTCTGAAACGCGGCGCGGAGCCCTGGAACAGTCTGCGATGTCGGTAATTGTCGCCCAGACGAAGTTTGACGTTGGACGTCGCTCTCTACCGTGTCGCGTCGTGCCTGGCTGTCGCGCGCGGCAGCTGGAAGTGACGGCAGCGAAGCGTGGCCGGTATTTCGCCTTCTGTTCTTTAGAAAATCAGAGAGCGTTGCTGCTGCCTCTCGCATCGTCCGGTAACGGTCGTCGATCTGTCTGGCCATCATCTTCAGGCAGATGGCCTCCAGCTTGGGATCGAGATCGGCGCGGAACGTACTTGGCTTCTGTGGTTCCTGCGTCAATATCTGGCCAAGAACGGCGACCGCTGGGCCGTCAAATGGTACCTCGCAAGTTAAGAACTCGTAGAGGAAGACGCCGAGACTGTAGATGTCGCTGGGCGGACCGATGACGTCAATGTCTCCATTGACCTGTTCGGGGGACATGTAAGCGGGTGAGCCCATAATGCTGCCGCTTTGCGTTAGCCGAGAGGTATCGTCTTCGCTCAACTGACGAGCGAGTCCGAAATCCGTGATGACCGGCTCATTCTGCTGATCGAGGATGACGTTCGCCGGTTTCAGGTCGCGATGAATGATGCCTGCCTGATGTGCCGTTTCGAGTGCCAGCGCAAGCTTCCGGACGATCATCGCGACGCTGCGCTGCGACTGCGGCCGACTTCGATCGATTAACGCCGTCAGCGGTCGCCCGGCGATGTAGGCCATCGAAATGTAGTGGACTCCGTCGATGTCGCCCATATCGTAAACGGAACAGATATTGCGATGATCCAGCGTGGCAGCAGCGCGCGCTTCACGCAAGAAACGCTCCATCTTTTCGAAATCATCGTTGAATTTGGGAACCTTGAGCGCGACCTGACGATCGAGCTTGCTGTCTCGCGCGAGATAGACAACTCCCATCGCACCCTCGCCGAGTACCTTTTCGACGCGGTAACGACCGAAGGCTTTGGGAAGCAACCGGTCCGGTCCAGATACAGGATGGCGTTGAGGACAAGCCGTCGATCGAGTGGCGGTCGTCCCGTCGGTTTTCGCTTGGGGATTAGTTTTTTGAGAATCCGCCATTGCCGCTCCGTCACATCGCTGGGATACTGCCGCTTCATCGTTGCGTCTCCGTCGTCCTTGACCTGAGAACCAAAGACATGGAGTCGTAGCGATTTTTGTCAATTCATGCAATTTGAAGACACGTTCTCAAGGCAGTCATTCCTTTGAGGTGTATCAGTCCGGCGTCACTGACTTTAGTATCGTAGAGCCACAGACTTGCCAACTTCGGCAACCCTTTGAGATGTGCTACTCCGACGTCACTGACCTTCGTGCCGGTGAAGTCTAGCGATTGTAAACTGGTCATTCCTTTGAGATGCAGCAACCCGGCGTCTGTGACTTTGGTGTTGCGAAGATTCAGACTGTCTAATCTGGTTAACCCTTTGAGATGCACCAGTCCAACGTCACCGATTTTGGTGCTGGGAATGTACAGACTTTCCAACTTTGTCAATCCTTTGAGATGTACCAACCCGGCGTCAGTGACTTTGGTGTCGTTGAGGGATAATCCTTTCAAATAGGGCAGCCATTTCAGATGCACCAACCCGGCATCAGTGATTTGAGTGCTGGAGAGGCCCAAACTGTCCAAGTTAGTCATCCCTTTGAGATGCACCAGCCCGGCGTCGGTGATTTGAGTGCTGGAGAGGGACAGACTTCCCAACTTACTTTTCAATCCATTGAGCTGCACGAGATCGGCGTCACCGACCATTCTGGATAGGGAAACTTGGTACTTACCGCTTTTACGTCTAAAGACTCCTCCTCCCAATTTCTCGATTGCGGCAACGGCCTCTTTCTCCGCTGGATCAGGCGGCTGTGCTTGCGAGTCAGACCCCATCAAGGCCAACAGAAACACAACAACTGAAAAGCATCGCAAGTCAGCGTTCATTACGTGTCCTCTTGTGCCAACGCCATGATCGATCATCACGTCAATTGAAACAAATCTCCATCAGAGTTGCCAGACTTATTTTCAGGGAGTGAATCGGGTGGGGGTGCCACTGGCGTGTCGCCAGTGCCTACCGCGCTGCACTGGCGAGACGCCAGTGGCACCCAACACGACAATCGAGACTTGACCCGGCGCGAAGCGGCGGCCGACGTTCATTTCGCGGGATTGCGCGGCCGTGTGCGATCAACGCTTACTCGAAGCACCGCCGGCGGTCCGTGTTGCGTTTTCTTCAATGCAGTAGAGGTGTTTCGCGGTTCGCATGAAGAGTCGGTTGCCGGCGAACGACAGGCTGCTGCTGAATCCGTCGTTCAGTTTGCTGCGGGCGATTTCCTGGTACTGCTTGCCGGGGCGGAACACGACGGTTGCTCCACGAGTATTGCTGACGTACAGGCGGTTGCCGGCGAGGGTCACGCTGGGATCGACGCGGCCGCCGTCGAACTTAAGGCGTTTGCGATAGATGCGATCTCCGGTCTTTGCATCGGTCACTTCCAGAATGCCTTTTTCGGTCACGCTGTAGAGCAATCCTTCGTGGTAGATTGGCGAGGCAAGGCGGCTGCTGCGCGAGCCGGTGGTTTCCCAGGCGACCTGTGTGACGGCTTCGTCGGCTGCCGCGCCGGCAAGGGTGATTGCTTTAATGCTGCCATCCTGCATCGCATAGACGACATCGGCGTGCACAATCGGCGACGAATGATTCAGCCGGAATTGGTCCTTGGCGACGATCTTGCCATCGCCGACCCGAACAACGGCACCTCCCGGCGTGACGACAACCGGCGTGCCATCGATGCGGGCAACAACCGGGCTGCCGTGACGTGCTCCGGTCTTGGCCGTCCACAGTGTTTTACCGGTGGCAGCATCGAGGGCGATGAGATTGCGCAGATGGACGATCAGTTTGCCATCGACCAGCAATGGCGATGCGCAATGCCCGGAACCGGGTGCCTCGATGAACTTGATCCAATTGCGCTTGCCGGCGAGTGTTTGCGATGAGACGATGCCGGTGCCGAAGACGGCGAAGACGTTCTTGCCGTCGCTTGTCGGTGTGCTGCCGGTATTCGCGGCGTCTCCGCCGGGCATCCGCGGAAACACGGTCAGCTTGTCGATGCGTTTTCGGAGTGCGTTGATCTGTTCTTCGAGTTCTTTTTGTTTGTCGGTGTCATTGGCTTTGCGGGCCGTGTCGCGTTCGCGATTTAGTTCGCCAACTTCCTTGTCGAGTTTACGAGCCAGCGCCAGATTCTTCTCGATCCGCTCACTCTTGGCTTTGTCGAAGACGTCGGTGTATTGGTGAGATTGCTGCCAGAGCTGCTTGCCCTCTTTCACCGAAAAGCAAACGAGTTCAGCAGGCTCGGCAGTCACAAAGACCCGGCCTCCAACAACGACCGGCGAAGCCAAACTACGGCCGGGCATTTCAATTCGCCAGGTCACGTTGCGGTCGGCCGACCAGTTGATTGGAGGATTTGCCGCCAGAAATTTCCCCGTGCCGTCGTTACGCCAACCGACAGGTGGGGCGGCGGAAACTGCTGCTGCAATTGCCAGTGTGAGTAGGGAAGCGTGGACGGCGGTGGAAGTTCGCATCGGGCAACTCCAGAAATGATCGGATCGGAGCTGGTTTATCGGTTTTCACCGCCAAGACGTCAATGGCAATTGCCGCGTGCGTCAGTGTCCACCATTCTGCACTGGCACCCAATCCGATGATTGAATGTTACCCCGATACCAAGGGATGGCCGACAGTTACTTCGCGGGTTTGCGGGGCCGCCGACGACCCAGGCCGATGCGGTCGTCGTAGGGAGTCTTCGGCAACTTCAAGGTCTTCGCGTACGTCAACAGTTCCTTCACAATCTGCGGATGCGCGGCGGCCTGGTTCTTTTTCTCGCCGATGTCCGCGTTCAGTTCGTAGAGTTCCGCTTGTTGCGTGCCTTTGTCTTTGACGTAGCCGTAGAACTTCTTGCGGTTTGGCAGGATGACTTTCCACTTCCCCTTGCGGACTGCGTGCAGTTCGCCCTTGCAGAAATAGAAGTAATCATCGCGTGCGCCGGCTTTGCTTTTGCCGAACAGTAGATCCGTCTGGTCGACGCCGTCGACGATGCGGCCGCTGGGGACTTCGTACCCGGCCAGCTTTCCGAACGTCGGCAGGAAATCGATGGTCGCGAAAATCGCATCACTCTCGCGATCAGCGGGAACGTGCCCCGGCCAACGAACAATGCACGGCACACGCAACCCCCCTTCATACGTCGAGCCTTTGCCTTCCCGCAACGGGCCCGATGATCCCCAGGCGATTTGCCCGTTGTGTTTCCTGCGCAGCGCATCCTTCAAGTTGTTCCAGGGTCCGTTGTCCGTCGTGAAGATAACCAGCGTGTTCTCGCGCAGGCCAAGTTCATCGATTGCGTCCAACAACCGGCCGGTGTGGAAATCGAGTTCCTCAATCGTGTCGCCGTACAAACCGCCCTTCGACTTCCCCTTGAATTCGTCGGACGCGTCAATCACCGAATGCACCATCGTGTGCGCGAGGTAGAGGAAAAACGGCTTTTCCTTGTTCCGCTTCAAAAACTCGATGCCTTTGTCGGTGTAAATTCGGGTCAGACTCGCCATGTCGGCGGTCTGGCCAACCCGTTTGTTGTTCTCGTGAAACGCAACGCGGCCGCCGTCGTTCGCGCCGAGTGTGCCGTAGTAGTAATCGAAACCCTGCGCGTTGGGCATACGGTCAATAATCGCGGCCCGGTTCGACACGTCCCACTTGCCGATGCCGCCGGTCGAGTAACCGGCATCGCGCAGCAACTCCGCCATCGTGATCTCATTAGCTGGCATCGACCAGCCCAAACTGCGCACCGGGTAGCGCCCCGTTAACAACGCCGACCGTGACGGCCCGCAGACGACCTGTGCATAGAAGCTCGTAAATCGCGTCCCCTCTTTCGCCAGCCGATCAATCCGTGGCGTCCGAATGGTTTTTGAACCATAACATCCCAGATCGCCGTATCCCTGATCGTCGGTGAAGATCACAACAATGTTGGGCCGGTTGTCTGCCTTGTCGGCGGCGGCACGCTCATTGTTCTGCTTCCGACGATCCCCGTTGCCTTCCTGTGCCACGAGAACCGAGGCGAAGAATTGAACAAGCAAGCACGCGATCATCGTTACCCGGTTTGCCGCCATTGGTCTGTCCCGTTTGCAGTTGGAAATGATGTTGGAGTCATCTGGTGTTGCTACCTGAAGGTCGTCGCAACACCGTCACCCGATTAAATCCCGCCGTGTAACGGATGTCAACTCCCTGCCCTTGCCCCCTCTTTGCAATAACATCTACGCGACGTCACTGAGAGTTCCAATGCGTTTCATGTTGCGAAATGTTATACTTGAGTTATGCTCGTGCTGAGCGTGGCTGGAACAGGGCCGGCGACTTCTCTACCCAATGGATATCGGATGAAAACTAAGTTTGCAAGTGTAATTGTCTCGCCGAAATCGCGGCGTGTGGCGTTCGGTCTGATGTGCATCGTCCTGCTCTGCCTTGCCGCGCATCGCGAGCCGCTTGCGGATGAACCGCCGGTCGTCGTCCAGACTAAGGCCGATCACGCGGCGATGTTCACCGCCAAGGTCCGGCCGTTGTTTGCGAAGTTTTGTCTGGAATGCCATTCGGAGAAAGAGCAGGAAGGCGAGCTTGATCTGGAACGGTTCACATCGCTCAAAGAGATACGGAAAGACCTGAAGCCGTGGCAGGCGATGATCCAGCAGTTGGAAACTCGCGAGATGCCGCCGAAGGACAATCCCCAACCGACGGCTGCCCAGCGGAAGATGTTGATCGACTGGACGCGGCGGCTACTCGATGACGAAGCCCGCGCTCGGGCCGGCGATCCGGGACGGGTTCCGCTACGCCGGCTCAGCAATACCGAGTACAACAATACGATTCGTGACTTGACCGGTGTCGATCTGCAACCGACGCGAGATTTTCCCGCCGACGGTGCGGCCGGTGAAGGGTTTACCAACGCCGCCGAGGCACTCTCCATGTCGCCGGCGTTGATGGCGAAGTATGTGAATGCCAGCAAGGACATCGCATCCCACGCGCAGCAGCTGCCCAATGGGTTTCGCTTTTCACCGACGAAGACGCGACGAGACTGGACCGACGAAAGTCTGGCGGAACTACGAAAGTTCTACTGGCAGTTCACCCGCGATGGAAGTCTGCCGCTGCAACCCTACATTGTGGCTTTGGTGCGTCATCGGGAAGAGTTGTTGGCCGACAAAGTGAAGCTGGATTCCATTGCGGCAACCGAGAAGCTGAGCCCTAAATACTTAAAAGCTCTCTGGCAGGCATTAACCGGAAAGGATGCATCGTATCCGCTGGATCAAATTCGCGCCCGTTTCGCGAAGGCGACGGAAAGTGATGTCGGCGCGATTGTCGCGGACGTTTCCGCGTGGCGCGATCCGCTGTGGAACACCGTTCCCATCGGCAGCTATCGGTATGGGAATACGGTTCGAGAAGTTCCCGTTGATCCCACCGTCAGCGAAACGCAATCGATCAAATTGAATTTCAAACCGGCACCCGGTCAAAGTGAAGTGGTGTTGTATCTGATGGCCCGCGAATTGGGGGCTGCCGCCGGTGACGGCCACGTGGTTTGGCATCGCCCTCGTTTCGAAGGACCGAATCTGCCGCCGTTGGCATTGCGCGACTATCCAGAGTTTGGTCCGCAGTTTGAAATCGATTACTCCGTATTGTTTGCTCACACCGAAGCGTATCTTGCGGCTGCTGTTGAATCGGCCAACAACCCCAAGCTGTCGGTGAAGGTCTTGGCTGCGAAACACCGTCTCGACGAGGTGTGGCTGAAACGATGGATGGCGGTGTTGGCGGTGAAGCCATTTTCGAAGAGTGGAACGCCGACGCAGGAACCGGGGCGAGTTGTCCCTGCGGTTGTCGTACAATTGCTCGACGAACAATCGCCAACAAATGCACAGCGGCCGGCGATTAACGGTTGGAAACCGAAGGGCGGGGAGCTGCCGATACTCATTTCAAACTCGTCCGACAAGACGGAAAACGTCCCCGGCCGCGTTGCGCCGCACGCGGTCACCGTGCATCCAACTCCTACCGAGTTTGTGGCGGCCGTTTGGAAAAGCCCGTTCAAAGGGCGAGTTCGCGTCACCGCCAAAATCATGCACGCTCATCCGAACTGTGGCAACGGCGTTGCCTGGTGGATCGAGAAACAATCACCCGCCCGTGCGGCAATCCTCGCCGAAGGTGCGGTTGATCTCGGCAAGGGAACGACCGTCACGCCACAAACACTGAACGTGGCAGCGGGCGATCTCATCTTCCTGGCAATCGATGCCCGCGATGGAAGTCACGTTTGCGATCTCACCGAAATCTCGTTGACGATCACGGAAGTTGGTAAGGAGAAGGGCCGTGTTTGGGACTTGGCGGCCGATGTCGCCAACAACGTTCTCGCCGGCAACCCTCATGCCGACAGCCTTGGCAACAAGGCGATTTGGAGTTTCGTCAAAGGACCGGCCAAAGCGCGACCGACGAACTCGGGTTCTTCGATCGATACCAATTCGTTGTTGGCCCGTTGGCAAGAAGCCGCCTCGAACCCAGAACGGCGCGCTGATGCAGCCAAACTGACGAAACAGATGCAGGCTTTGCTTACGGGGGACCGCCCCGCCGATGCGAATCACCCGGATCGCGCGCTGTATGACAGCCTCGTGTCGCCGGACGGCGTTTTGCGAAACGGACTCGATCTGACTCGACTGGGGAAAGCTCCCAAACGGCCCCGTTTCGGACTCGAATCGAAACAATTCGGCAAACACCCGCTGGGACAACCTGCTGACAAAGACAGTTTAGTTGTGCCGATTGGCAAGGTGATCGAAGTGCGATTACCGGCCGAATTGTTTCGCGACCGGCAATTTGTCGTCGATGGAAAGCTCGACTCCGGTTCAAAACAACGGGTCGCGCAGTTTCAGGTTTTAACGACGTCGCCCAAGTCGAACACGGCGTGGGATGCGAAAACACCTATTGTCGCGCTGCCCAACGGTCCGGGCCACAAACAACTGCTCAAAGGCTACGCCGAGTTCCGACAACTCTTCCCGCCGAACGTCTGTTACCCGCACGTGATTCCACTCGACGAAGTAGTTTGCCTGAAGACATTCCACCGCGAAGACGAACCGTTGATTCGATTGTTCCTCGACGAGAAACAAACCACCCAAATCGACCGGCTTTGGCAGGAACATCGATTCCTTACGCATTATCCGGCAGTTGAAAATGAATATCTGCCGTTGTTCATCGGTTTTGTGACGCAGGATCAGCCGAAACAGTTGCTCGATTATTTTGAGGGTCAACGTAGTGTGTTCAAGAAGCGTGCCGATCAATTCGAGGCCGATTTTGAAGCCGCTGCTCCGCAGCAAATGGAGCAGTTGCTCGATTTCGCCGCGCGTGCCTACCGCCGACCTCTGCTAACCGAAGAGCAAAACGGATTGATGGCGCTTTATCAATCGCTGCAAGAAAAAGGGCTTTCGCATGAAGAGGCGTTTCGCAGTGTTCTCTCTCGCGTGTTGATTTCACCTTCGTTTCTGCTCCACTTGGAGCAGTCGCCGCCAGGCAAGCAAGCTCGTTCAATTGACGACTGGGAGCTGGCCAGTCGGCTGAGTTACTTCCTCTGGGCCTCTTCGCCCGATGACGAACTTCGTCAACTCGCCGCCGCCGGACGATTGCATCAGCCAGACATTTTGGCCACACAGACCAAGCGAATGTTGAAGGATGAGCGCGTTCGCGCGTTGGCCATCGAGTTCGGCACGCAATGGATTCACGTCCGCGGGTTCGATGAGATGAAGGAAAAGAACGAGAAGCTTTTCCCCACGTTCGACGAGAATCTTCGCAAGGCCATTTATGAAGAATCGATTCTGTTCTTTCAGGATCTGTTTCAAAGCGACCGATCCATCACGCAAATCCTCGACGCCGATTACACCTTCCTCAATCAAACGCTGGCCGAGCATTATGGGATTCCCGGTGTGAGCGGAGAACAGTGGCGGCGCGTCGAAGGTGTAAGAAAATATGGCCGCGGCGGAATTCTGGGACTGGCCAGTGTCCAGTCAAAACAAGCCGGCGCATCGCGAACCAGCCCGGTGTTACGGGGTAATTGGGTGGTGGAAACTTTACTTGGTGAAAAGTTACCGCGTCCGCCGCCGAACGTGCCCCAGTTACCCGAAAAGGAAACCGGCAACGGCGGCCTCACCATGCGGCAGGTGGTCGAACGGCACGTCAATGTGCCCGAATGTGCAATCTGTCACAAGCGAATCGATCCGTTCGGTTTTGCGTTAGAGAAATACGATCCCATCGGCCGGCTTCGAGAAAAAGACCTGGGCGGGTTGCCGGTCGATTCCCAAGTCATTCTTCGCGACGGGACGGAGTTCGATGGAATTCAGGGGCTGCGTCACTATTTGTTGACGAAGAAAAAAGAGACCTTCTTGCGGCTGTTTTATCGAAGACTGTTGGGTTATTCATTAGGGCGTTCGGTCACGCTTTCGGATCAACTTCTGATTGACCAAATGATGGCAGAAAGAGATAACAACGGCGGGCGTCTTTCGAAGTCGGTGTTGTCAATCGTTCTGAGCAAACAGTTTCGCATGATTCGCGGCAGCGGATTCGCCGAGAACCAATAACAATCTGGCAGGGAGAATCACAATGGCAACGAATTCCTCAACCCAATCCGTCTCGCGGCGAATGTTTCTGCGCGGAATGGGCGTCACAATGGCATTGCCCTGGTTGGAATCCGTTTCGGTCTGGGGTGATGAAACTTCTAAGAAGGATTCATCCGAACCCCCCGTGCGGCTGGCGTGCCTGTTCACGGGGAACGGGTTTCACAGCGGCGAATGGTGGGCCAAGGGAGAAGGCAAGAACATGGAGTTGGGCAAAGTGCTCGAATCCCTGATGCCTTTCCGCGAGAAAATGTTGTTCCTGCGAGGACTGTATAACGCCGAAGCCCGCATAGGCGGAATTCACAGTTGCCAAACCGGCAACCTGTTGACCGGTGCGCATCTGGCGAACGGTGGCGAGATCCGCTCCGGCATCAGCATGGATCAGGTGGTCGCCCGGCGGTACGCCAATCAGACGAAAGTCGATAGCCTCGTGCTTGGCTGCGAACACTCGATCGCTGCGTTGCACAAAAACTACTCGATGATCTACAGCTCGCACATCTCCTGGAGTTCAGCAAGCACGCCGACACCGTTGGAGCTGTATCCGGCGCTGGCCTTCGACCGTTTGTTCCGCAATGAAGTCGGTCGGGCCGATTCCAGTGTGCTGGATTCCGTCCTCGCTGAGGCCGGTGGCCTGCGGAACAAGATCAGTCAATCCGACAAACAGCGTCTGGAGGAATATCTCGAATCGGTTCGTGAAGTCGAAAGACGAATTGAAAACGCCGGTAAAGCGCGACGTTTACAGGGTTGGCGGCCGACGCTCGAAAAGCCCGATATCGCACGCCCCGCTGACGGCATCCCGCAGGACATCGATGAGCACATGCGTTTGATGTGCGACATTCTGGTGCTCGCCTTCCGCACCGATACGACGCGAGTCTGCACACTGAAACTGAACAACGACCATTCGTCGCTGCGGTTTCCCAACCTCACGTCCGATCGCTCGGCGACGCAGGGGATCGACTACATGATCCACCACTTGCTGTCGCACACCAACAATGGCGACTGGCTGAAGGTCAATCGATTCTTCACCGAGCAACTCGCTTACATCGCTAAAAAGATGGATGCGGTTCAGGAAGGCGAACGCACGCTGCTCGACAATTCGATGATCCTCTTCCTCTCCAGCATGATGACCGGCGGCCACAACAACGATCAGTTGCCGGTGGTGATGCTCGGTCGCGGCGGCGGCAAAATCAAAACGGGCCGCATCCTCGATTACCTCGGCAAACCGAACCGCAAAATGTGCAGCCTGTATTTGTCGATGATGGACAAGCTGGACATTAACCTCGACCGCTTTGGCGATTCAGACCAGCGGCTGGCGGAGATTTGATTCAACAAGGCGGCCGATCCAAGTTGGACGAAACCACCACGTTCGATGCGCTCGCGCGGAAACAAACCGTGATCAACACGGCCGACAAAACGATTACCTCTACCTACGACGCAATCCGCCTCCGCGCCCAGATGACCAACCCCGCCGCCGCCGTCACCACGTGCAACTACAACGCCAACGCCGAAATCGATCATCTAGTCAATCCCGATGACGAAAGCACATCGTACAGCTACGACACCGCCGGCCGCCCGATGACGAAAAAACTCGCCGTCGGCACCCGCGCCCTTCAGCGACGTCGCGGGCAGCTCAGAAGTTGATCCGCAGCCGTGTTCCCAGGGCTGTGAAGTCGCCGCCGGTGAATCCGCCGACCGGTCTGTGATCTCGAATGTCACCCCAGACGGCGTTAAACTGCAGCGACGAATTCGCATTCAAATACCAGACGAGGCCCAGCGTGACATTCTCTTCGATGCCACCTTGCACGTCGTTGTCGGTCAGGTCGAGATAGGAATACCGCAGCGCGACCTGCCAGGCTCCCCAGCCCGAGGCAATGCCATCGCCGCAATCGACCAGGACGAAGTTTTGGAAGGGTGTGACGCGGTCGATTGTTCCCGACTTGCGTTTGTACGGAACGTGTTCGCCAGTCAGCATGTAGGCGGCATAAATGTACCCGCCGTGAAAATGCAAATCGGGTCCGGTGCCTGCGGTGGTATTGTCCCGCTGCATCCAGTTCGACTGGTACTCGCCGACGACCTGCAGCGGTCCCACGTTGAGAATCGATTCGAATGCGAGAGTTTCGTACCACTGAGCGCCGGCAATGCGACCGGTGTCGATCCAGCGCCGCCTCGATCGGAGTTCGCCCCGCGTGCGGAAGCGGCCTTCGTTGCAGTTGGTGTCGTTGCGATCCACATCTCCGTCGGGCCGGGCTGCCATGCCGGCAATGGCCCAGTGGAAATAGTTGCGACCGCCGCAATACTCGTCGTACCACGGACTGCTTGCCAGTCGAGCGTTCACGCTCCACTGCCGCGAATCGCCGATGATTTCTCCGTCGTCCACCATGTTTTCCAACGCATAGACACCGTACCGCCAATTGTAACGCTCGTCGTCGCTGAAATTGTACGCCGCGATGCCGAAGCGGCGTGCGTCTTCGTTGAAGGCTTCGACCACCAGCGGCCGTTCCATGAAGATGTTAAAGCGGCTGCTGTTTAAGTGGTCGAGGCCGAGTGGGCGTTTCTGATTGCCGACGAGCAATAGTCCCAATATTGGCAGATCGTCCCAGCCGATATACATGTCCTTCATCTCGCCGCTGTCGGGCGAGTTGAAGTCGAGCTGCATGCGGTAGATCATGTTGTCGAGAACTTCGCCTTCAAATTTCAAGCGAATTCTGCGAAAGAAGAAGCGGTCTTCCGGATCGACGCCAGTCAGTGGGTTTTCGAAGAAATGAACCCCCTGACTGTCGTCGGCGAACGACCAGTGGTCGGCATGGATTCGCCCGTTGATTTTCAAGGTGGGCTTGCCGGACGTGGGGCCTTTCTTTTTTGCTGCCGCGGCCTTCTGGTCCCCCCACGCTTGTTCGAGGGCATGCAGCCGCTCTTCGTAGGATTGATTCGATGGGTTGTCGGTTTCCTCTTCGTCGAGCAGCATGCTTACGGTCGACGTTCCGCCGGAAGGCGAGACTGTTGACAACTCCCAGTTCTGAGATTCTTCGTACGACGAGTGACCAACGGGCATCACGTAGTGTCTGCGGTCATCGATGCGACGATTTGTGATCGGTAATGGACTCGACAACGAGATCGGCGGAAGCTCGACGAACGGCGATTCGCTGTGTTGCGCGAATCCGATGGCTGCCCCAAAGGATAGGACAATCGAGCACGTTGCCAGCTGGATGGCTCTTTGGAACTCTACCTGCATTTCGGCTCTCTCATGACTGTGGCGACCGCTGACCCGACAAGAAAATCCACGATGATGCGCTACGCCCGGCGGGTTCTTCCCGAAACCATGCAGCGCAGGGCGATTGCACCAAAAGTCATGGTGCGCATAGGACTTTATTGAGATAAGTCTCGTCCCATCCGGCGGTGAGTCGTTTGTTCTTGATGCCTACCTTCAGTGTGGACTCGTTCTTCAACA
>Ga0114999_10001936_pt1 | contig 28030 bp, 24 predicted proteins | sample ArcticOcean_MG_C_3_FD_89820 | JGI IMG/M metagenome (GOLD analysis project Ga0114999, IMG submission 89820) | Marine microbial communities from western Arctic Ocean - ArcticOcean_MG_CB8_126 | ecosystem: Environmental > Aquatic > Marine > Oceanic | place: Arctic Ocean: Canada Basin | collected...
AAGGGTCTGCCGCTCCTGGGATGTCACCATCAGACTTGATTGAAGCGCAGGCATCCCCTCTAACTCACCAGCAATGGCCGTCAAACGTTCTGTGGCCGCCTCCACATCCTTACGCCTAGCCGCCACAAGGGATTCAAACTCCGTGAGGGCAGTCTCATCTTGAGGGAGGCGATTCTCAGCCTCGTTAAGGCCTCTGGCAAACTCTGCGAACGACTCCAGCCCACGAACGGCAGTCCTCGCATCTTGATGGGCTTTGGAGTCGTATCCGATGGCTGTGCGCTGGGATTTCATCTCCTGCAAAGCCCTTTGCTCTTCAACCGCGAAATCGCCACGCTCCAACTGCTCAACCAACGCTGCCAGCTTCGGGCCAAGGTCTGCCAGCTCTGTCGCAGCCGTTCGGCCATCCTCTAACTCTCTACCAAGGGCTCCCTGTTGCGCAGCCACGTCTCGCTGCTTCTGCACCAGCACCTTTTCCAACTCCGCTACCGCAGCGTCCAGCTTTGTGCGCTCCGGGGACAGTGTCGCCACCTGCTGTTGGTTTTCCAGGAACTTGGCTCTCATTCCCTTCCCTTGGGCCTCCCGTTCCTGCTGAAGGTGGGCCAGGCCGTCCGCACCCAGGAGCGTACCGCACACCGGGCAGTTAGCTTCCCCTTCGACGAGCATGTCGTATCGCCCGCGAAGTTCCTCCATCTCTGACCTGAGACGAACGTTGTCCGATTCCAAACGCTCAATCAAGCGCACCGTCTCATCACGCTTTTCACGCTGCTGCTGAACACTCTGCCCCTGGCCCTCCAACGCCGTCAGTTCTCGAGTTACTTCAGCAAGGGATGCTTCCACCGCCGCCACGCGCTCTGCCTTTGGCGTCAACTCTCGAAGAACCCTGTCATCCAGCCGTTCACGCTCGTGTTGGAGTCGCTGTTGCGCCTGGGCAATCGTGTGCTCCAACCCCAACCCCTGCTGACCAAGCTCCGCATCGCGAGCCTGCGTATCTTCAAAGGTGTGCAGTCGCTGCTGCTCTGTGGCTAACTTCTGAACACCCTCACCTATCTCCTCACGTCTTGCCAGGATCTCGCGATATCCTGAAATACGTGCCTTAACCACCGCTGCCTGAGCGTCATGCTGTTTCGCCTCAACCTCGCCCCTTAACGCCGCGTCACGCAGCTCCTGCGCCTCCCGCTGCACACGTTGTAAAGCGTCCAACCGACCTCGCAGCGCATCTTCCTCGGCCTTGGCTGAACCCAGTTGTGGGGTGATTGCCTCAAGGGACTTTCCAGCTATCGCCCGTGATTTCTCAACCTCAGGTCGCCGTTCCAGCTCCCGCTCCACGGATTCTCTGTCTATCTGGTTCCTTGCAAGTAGCTGGTCTTGCTCCCTAACGCGCTCTTTGGCGCGCTCCTCAAGTCGTTCATACAACGAGAGGCCAAGGATGTCCGCCAGTGTTTCCTTGCGTTGTGCAGGTTTGCTGGTGGTGAACCTGTCCGCCTGACCCTGGAGCAAAAATGCGCTGTTCACAAAGGTTTCATAGTCCATCCGAAGGAGGTGTTGAAGCTGTCGTTCAGAGTCCCCAACGGAACCGACGGTCAGTGAGCGATATCCATCTCCAGTGTTCGCCTGGAGGTCAAGAATCGTGGCTGCGTTTCGACTCTTAGCGTTCTTGGAGTATTTCCTGGTAACCCGATATACGGTGCCGCTGGCCTCAAACTCCAGACTTATCTCCATCTCTGTCTGACCCTGGTACACCAACTCATCTGGAGACGCGCCGCCCTGACCGTATCGCCTGCCCCTTGCCCAACCCCAAAGCGCCCAGGTCATAGCATCCAGCAACGCCGATTTCCCGTTGCCGTTGTCACCGGAAAGGCATGCCACATGGATACCACGCAAGTCCAGTTCGGTCTCGCCCTGATAGCTAAGAAAGTTGTAGAGGTGAAGTTGGCGCGGAATCATTGGCAGTGCCCCTAGCGTTTGTGGTCGCATCCTAGCACATTGAATCCGGCAGCCCATAGGAGGTGTCATGCCACATTAGGGCGATACTCGCAGATTGCTGCATGGCAGCTTTGCCCATAGAATGATTATGGAGGCAATTCATGTTCGATTCACTAAGCAACAAACTCGGGGCAGTATTCCAGAAGCTGGGCAACCGGGGCCGGCTGACGGACAAGGACGTTGACGAAGCCCTAAAGGAAGTCCGCGTCGCGCTGCTCGAGGCTGACGTCAACTTCAAGGTGGCTCGGGACTTTGTGGCAAAGGTCAAGGAACGCTGCATAGGTTCCGATGTCCTTCAGGGCTTGAACCCAGGCCAGCAGGTAGTGAAGATCGTCAACGATGTTCTGACAGAGGTTCTGGACGCCGGAGACCACGTGCTCCACCACGGGACTGAATCCCCTGCGGTGCTCATGCTAGTAGGCCTACAAGGGTCAGGTAAGACGACCACTGCGGCAAAACTAGCCCTCCAACTGGGAGGCGGCCCTGGTCAGAAGACCATGCTGGTAGCAGCGGACCTCCGACGCCCTGCAGCTATCGATCAGCTGAAAGCCCTGGGCGCCCAGCTTGACCTCCCTGTTTACAGCGAAGACCCATCGTCAACAACAGTGCTCAAGGTAGCAAAGAACGGCATTGCCGCAGCCGCCAAGCAAGGTTGCTCCTGGGTCATCATCGACACGGGCGGTCGACTGCAAATCGACGACGAACTGATGGGTGAACTGACCGACCTGAAAAAGGCGATAAAGCCCCAGGAATCCATCCTTGTTGTGGATGCAATGACCGGCCAAGACGCCGTGAACGCCGCAGGGGTGTTCAACGAGCGCGTGGGCCTAACAGGGCTAATTCTCACCAAGATGGACGGCGATGCACGCGGTGGCGCGGCGTTATCCATAACATCAGTGACCGGCGTACCTATCAAGTTCATGGGCGTGGGCGAGAAGAGCGACGCCCTAGAGGCTTTCTACCCGGACCGGCTTGCTTCCCGCATCCTGGGTATGGGTGACGTGCTCACCCTCATTGAAAAGGCCCAGGGCGTCATGGACGTTGAAACGGCCGCAGAGATGGAGCGGAAGCTCCGCAAAGCCACCTTTGACCTGCAGGATTTCCTTGACCAACTCCGAGCCGTACAGAAGATGGGCCCGCTAGGGCAGGTGATGGAGATGATTCCCGGCATGAAGGGCCGCATGGGAGACCAGGAGCTAGACGAAGGCCGCATCAAAGGCGTTGAAGCCATTGTGTTATCTATGACCCCACGGGAACGTCGCGAACCCGACGTACTCAACGCCTCCCGTAGGCGACGCATTGCCATGGGTAGCGGCACTACCGTCCAAGAGGTCAACCAGCTACTCAACCAGTTTCGTCAGATGCAGAAGATGATGAAACAGTTTGCAGGCGGGAAGATGCGAGGACTGGCAGGCCTCGGCAAGATGATGCGCCAATAGACGACCACATCCTTGAATCGTCTGCTATACTAATGCGACAGTCGGGGTGTGGCGCAGACCGGTAGCGCACCTGCATGGGGTGCAGGGGGTCGTAGGTTCAAATCCTATCACCCCGACCATAACCAACCCCAGTTACCCTCTAGGATTCTAGTCCTCGGCATTGATGATTGGCTCCGCCGCCTCAACGAGGTAGTAGCATGACCACCACACAGAATCATCTTCTTCCCATGCCTCATACTATCCAGAGCCCTGGTACCCCTATATGTTTCTCCCGCTCTTTGGGGAAAGAGGGGTGGACCAAGATCGTTCTTGCCCTGATAGACACCAGCCATATAGGACTAGGTCTATCAGGTTTTTTTTGCTAACGCCCACCCATCTGATGCCTTATGGATGACTGCTACGAGATTGACTACGCTCGCTGCAAAGGCCTGCGCCTTAACACGAGGAAAGCGGCTCCAGCCATCAGCAGTTCGAAGTTAACGAGACCAATGATTCCCCATGCCCCCGCCGGACACCATCGTAATTGGCGAGGGGAGCAAAGCACATAGGCGGAGGTTCGTCCAACGGGGAGTTCAAGTAAGCGTTAATTGCATTATCGGGTATCCTATGAAATACGACTTTTGGGTGGCGTAGCCAGCAATATAACTGCACCGGTTGTGGCGAAGCCGAGCATCACTATAAAGAAACTCCAGTAGTACGAGCCGTGCAGATCGTAGATGGCGGCCACGAAAATTGGTCCAATAGCTCCTGTAAAACTCTGGAATGGACGCATCATTCCCGCAATGGCTCCCAAGTGATCCTTACCGAAGTAGTTGGCAATCAGCAAGGGTCTAAGAATAAACGAGCCGCCCATGGTCACACCAAACAGAATCATGAAGGCCAGCAACATGGGAAGCCCTGTAACGTAGATAAGAAGCAGGATGCTGGCGGCCGTCAAGAACGATTGGACAACAATGAGTGATCGAACAGGGACGCGGTCACCCAAAATACCCCAAAAAGGCCGGACGCTTACGGAGAAAACCCCATACACCATGATGGCCAATGCGCCGACACCGGTTGAAAATCCAGCGTCTTGCAAATAGGGGAGCCAGTTTACCTGGAAACCCCGTTGGCCTAAACCGCCCAGCCCAAACGCAATCACTATGAGCCAGAACGCGGGACTCCGAAGGGCTTCACCTCTCGTCAGACTGCCCTCATCGGGTACCCTGACTTTTGCTCGATTTCCTGGAATATTCACAGTGGCATGATGGTCTCCATCGGGAAGGAGGCCCATATCCTCAGGTCGCGTGCGGATTAAGAACGAAAGTGGCACTAAAACAATAATGACAGCCAACCCCATCACGAACCATGTATCTCGCCAGCCAATAGTACTTATCAGGGCGTAAAGAGTTATCGGGGCCAGAAGGGGGCCCATGCCCCCTCCCATTACAGCAATGCCAAGTGCCTTCCCGCGCTTGCGGACGAACCACTTTGGAAGGATGACTTGGGTCATAGTCTCCCCAAGCCCCATGCTTCCCACAGAACCCACAATCCCAAAGAACAGGTAGTACTGCCACAGACTATCCACCCATCGAAGGGACATCAGAGCAAGTCCGAGTATGATTGAACCGCCTAACATCAGGAGGCGTGGACCACGGGCGGTGTCCCGATATGGCCCGACGAGGGGCGAGAGGAAGCCCGGCAATGCTGTGTAGATAGTCAGGGCGGCGAAGAAAGTGGTACGCGACCAACCCAGTTCGTCCGTCATAGGTTTAGCAAACACGGTCAGTGCCCAGGTGCCAACACCAGTATTGAATCCGCCGGCGATAAACGCCACGCCTACCAGAATCCACCCGTAGTAGATGTTTCGGACTTGTCCCACCTCAGCCTCCGGTTATTTCTGAAACAAGCGGGGCCATACTATCTCATTTTCGTGGACGGAGTTCCGTTGGGTCGAAATCAGCAACCCGCGTGCGCCTATTTTCACGGGCGCCTGCACCTTACGCGGTCGAGTACCCTTAACAATGACTGGGTGAGGTGGAATCTGGAGGACAGCATTCACTAGTCGGAACACCTAATCAATTGGGAACACTTGGGTTAATTAGGACTTGGTTGATGGAGAGTGTCTTTTCTAATTGGGTCAAAGCTGTCCGCCAGGGCAAGCAATTCAAGCGCAGGGGCAGCCAAGGTCTTGTTCAAGTTTTTTTATTCGCCTTGTTACGGTAGGCTGGCTGACATTCAGTCTCTTGGCAACCCCGCTGATGTTGCGGAGTTCCATCAGAAGATTAAATGCCTTAAGGTCTAAAAACTCCATCAGGGCGAATTTACCCCCTTGTAACATACATATTAAGCATACTCCTAAGGTAATTGACATATCAAATGAATCGTTGTAACTTTTGCGGTATTCGTGTAATTTGTCATGTCTGAGGATACGAATCAGATGAACACTGGTTAAAGATGTCGGTTAATGCCCGAATGGTAGTAGGATTATCGCGGATTTTAGAGAACTCAAGGAGGTGCTGGCATGGTGACGTATATCAGGGGAAAGGGCGATCGAAATCTTCAGTCTCTGGTGAACTTAGATAACGGCGAAGTTAGCCGTGAGGTCTATGTTAACGAAGACATTTACGCCCAGGAGTTAGAGCAGGTCTTTGGCCGTGCATGGCTCTTTGTAGGTCACGAGAGTCAGGTACCAAATCCAGGCGATTTCATTCTATCGCTCATGGGTGAAGAGGAAGTAATTTTGACCCAGGATCGCAAGGGTGTGATACATGTGTTTCTGAACACGTGCCGACATAGGGGTATGAAGGTCTGCCGTTATGACGAAGGCAACGCCCTAGTGTTCACCTGCCCCTTCCACGCCTGGACATATGACACTGATGGTCGGCTGGTGGGAGTACCGCATCACAAGGATGCGTACTTTGAAGAGCTGGACAAGAGCCAGTGGGGCCTCGCGGAAGTAGCACAGATGTGTAACTTCTACGGCTCCATCTGGGCCACATGGGACGCCAAGGCTCCATCATTTGAGGACTATCTTGGGCCCTTTGCCGAGACCGTACGGTGGGCTTTCATGGGTTCTGACGGTGAGGACAACGGTTTGGAATTGTTCAGCCCGGCACAACGGTGGCGCCTACCTACCAACTGGAAGTTCCCAGCGTTTAGCTTTGCAGGGGACAGCGCCCATGCAGCTATGACCCACCTATCTGTAAACGCAGCGGCCATTGGGCCACAAGGGGAGAAAGATGGCGGCGGTCGTCACCCCATGAAAGCACCTTTCCCCGCCAAGAATGTGTACATGGCCGTCCCGGACCTGGGACACTCTGGCCAGCTAGCCATATTTGAGCAGCCCGGGATAGCCCCTTACTTGGATACCTGGTTGGCAGATAGCGGCGTAGATGAGTACTTCCGTGAGCAGCATGAGAAGAGACGGGAGAAGGTTGGTGACAAGTACATCCACATGCAGGGAGCCTCTCCGGGGCCCTTCGGTGGCGGCCAGTTCCACATCTTCCCTAACGTGACAATGTCTAACTTCCGTATTCTGCCCTGGCACCCACATGGGGTAGGAATGACGGAAGCGTGGCGCCTCTACCAAGTAGATAGGAACGCGCCGAAGTATGTAAAGGATGCCATTCGCCATTTCGTCATGCGCTATTGCGGCCCTGGGGGCGTAACGGAGTCTGACGATATGGAGAACTGGAACTATGCCCACCCGGCCAGCTTGGGGATAATTGCCCAGAAGTACCCCTACAGCTTCCATTTGGGGCTTGGGCACAATCATACGGACGAGCGTATTCCAGGAGTGACCATTGGCGATAAGGGCCCCTCAGAACTAAACCAACGGTCACGTTTGACCCGATGGGTAGAGTTCATGGAGGCCAAGAGTTGGGATGAAATCTACCCGGTGAGCCCAACCAAGAACAGCAGCAAGAATGGTAGGAAAAAGTATTAAGGCATCGGAGGCGTAGCTATGGTACAAGGGAGCGAGCCTGAAGATAAAAAACCGCCTGCGAAGGTCAACACGCCCGCTGGTATGTTCATCCGGGATATACCGGAGGGCGCAAAGCTCCGTTTGAAGGGCGAGGCCATCGTGGAGGTCATAGTTAATGCCAAAGATGGCGGCTGGTTGATGGGGCGCTATTTGGAAAGCCCTGAGGATCCGGAGATGGTAGGGACAGAGGACTGGGTCTTTTTTAGCGATGTCATAGAAGAAGTGAATTAACCGCCAAAGACCTGGAGCAACTGAAGTAAGGGAGGATACATCCTGTGACTACGCAGATTAGCGAAGAAACGTTGGAACGACTGTTCTTGGAGCGAGGAGTTGAGCGTTTCTTGTACGATGAAGCAGCATTACTGGACGATCGCCGGTTCAGCGAATGGGGAGAACTTCTCGCCGATGACATCCATTACCACATGCCCATCCGGCGTAATGTGAAGTTTGGTGAGCAATATAAGGAAAACACGGATTCTGACTCGGAGATTTCTTGGTTCGATGAGGGCAAAGGTACTCTGATGGGACGAATTCGTCAGTTGAACACCGGCGTTCACTGGCCAGAGGAGCCGTTCTCTCGTATACGCCACAACGTCACCAATGTCCGCGTATTGTCGGTCAAGGGCGATGAAGTAGAAGTAGACAGCAATTTCTTCATCTGGTCCAACAGGCTTCGGGATGAAGTAGTGATGTTTGTGGGAACACGCCACGATGTCTTGCGCCGAGATAGCGAAACGGGCTGGAAGATTGCCAAGCGTCAGATTATCTTGGATCAGAACGTCCTACTGGCAAAGGTGTTGTCTACCTTCTTCTAAATTACCCATTGGGTGATTGGTGAACAAAGGAAGCAGTAAATTCCATCTGGAACGGCAAGGGGAGGATGTCTCAATAATGTTGACTGCGGAGTGGAGAACAAAGGGCCCGCAAGACGATGTAGTCTTGGTTTTAGAAGGTGGTACTGTCCGCGAGGCTCTGGCAGGCAGCCAGATTGTGATCTCTCGATTCCTGACTGAACAGTTGAAGGATTTAGATACGTGGCGTGGTGAGTCTCAGGCGGCTGGCGAAAAGGGCAATCCGGAAATTTGGGGCGAACTTGTCATATCCAGGGCTGACACAGGTGAGGTGCTAGACGCAGACCCAGAGTTGCTTTGGCAGGGAATCTACTTGTGGTTTAGGTCCCAAGGAGTAGACTATGATTCAACAAGCCTGCATGATGACCTATCAGACCTTTTCAATGATAAGGTGAAGCTGCGCCGCAGCCAGCTTATGGATGACTGATGCTAGAGAAGCAAGCAAAGAAGCCTTTGCTCGTAGGTATCTAGGCAGAAAAAAAACAGAATCGAAAGGGAGGGAACAATGATTCACAGTATTCGTAAATTTGGGTTCATTGGGATGGCAATGCTTATGAGCATGCTTGTCCTTGCAGTTGCTTGCAGTAGCGGGGATGATGATTCAAGCAGTAGCGCTGCTTCGTCTTCCACAACCGCGGCTGCACCCGCAGCAACCACGGCACCCGCTGCGCCAGCTGAGCCTGCCGCGAATCAACCTATCTACGGCGGGACAGTCAAGTTCGCGCAGCAGCGTGACAATCGCGTTTCTTGGGATCCTCACGCCACCAGAGGCGGCCAGTCACTGGCCCAGAACACCGGCAGTTGGTGGCACAACGGGCTCATGTCTCGCGCATATGGCGTGGACGTTGGCGGTGGCGTTTCCGAGTCCTTCCCTGACTTGGCGGAAAAGTGGGAAGTTTCCAACGGAGGTCTCACCTACACCTTCACTCTCCACAAGGGCGTCAAGTTCCATGACAAAGCTCCTGTGAATGGCCGGGAGGTCACCTCAGAGGATGTCAAGTGGAGCTATGAGCGGTTCTTAAAGGGACCGGACTCCGACACGTGGCAGCTTGGGGATATCAGTTCCATTGACACGCCGGATAAATATACCGTCGTGATGCACCTAAAGGAACCGGTGGTCTCCTTTCTACACCACGTGGGAGAGCCTTTGGCCTATATCCTTCCCAAGGAGGCTGCCAGTTCTCCTCCGAAGACCCCAACACTCACACTGGCGGAGGAGTTCATAGCGCCCGATGGCATCGTTGGAACGGGTCCCTGGATGTTTGAGAGCCATGAGAAGGACAAGAAGGTTGTTGCAGTCCGGAACCCCAACTACTTCAAGCAGGATGAGCTGGGCAATCAGTTGCCCTTCATTGAACGGATGGAGTACGTGGTGATCCCGGACGCATCGGCGCGGTTGGCCGCCTTCACTGCGGGGGAGGTCGCTACCGCATCCCCCGCTAGCGGCAGCACTCAAGAGGCCATGGATCAGAACCCTAATGCCAACGTCTCGCAGGACCAGCCCACCTCGCCCCCCCAGTATGCTTTCCGGTTGGACCGGGACCTTTTTAAGGACATCCGGCTGCGGCGAGCTATCACTATGGCCATCGACCAGCAGGCTTATATAGACCAACTTCGAGGATCTACCTCCGCACACACGTGGGGATCGGCTCCAGCTACAGCGTTCCCCGAATACGACATAACGGCGAAGGAGTTGGGGGCCGCCGCCAAATGGTGGCAGTACGATCCCCAGGCGTCTAGGGATCTCCTAGCGGAAGCCGGGTACGGTCCCAATAATCCCCTAACGTTCGACTTCCAGTTCAGCAGCTGCTGTAAGTCGAGCTACCTTCCAGACTTGGTCGAGAGTATGCTGAGCGATGTGGGCATCAAGGCCAACATCAAGATTGTTGACCACTCTGTCCACCTGAAGACCAGCAACGTAGGCAAGGGTGACTATGATATGGCCCATGCCCGGGTCAAGGGAGCGGAGATTGATGACTTCCTACTGACCTTAATGCCTGGCAATAAAAAGAACGTCAGCCATGTAGATGACCCGATTCTGAACAAGATGGTTCTAGCGCAGCGTGTGATCCAGGATCCCATTGAGCGCTTCAACGCCGTCCGGGAAATCCAGCGGCATCTGGCGGACAAAGTCTATGTTTTCTACATCCCTGACCGCTTTGGAGATTTACTCTGGCAGCCAGAGATCAAGGGATTTCGTAACCATATGGGCAATACCGAAGGCCGGGACTGGGAACGGGCTTGGATCGACCCTAGCTAGAGAGATTTAGTTCGTCTCAACGTAAATTTGAGTTTCCTGGTGGCCCCCTCCAAATGGGGGGCCACCAGGAAACTGTGTTTAGACAGTGAGGTAAAATGGCAAAATACGCACTACAGCGTATACTCCTTCTCATCCCGTCACTGGTCATAATCAGCTTTGTCACCTTTGCCATGATTCGATTTATCCCGGGGGATACGGCCGTGGCAATGACAGAGGAATTAGGGTATGCCGCAAACTTAGAAGAGCTACGCTCTCTCTTGGGCATAGACCGGCCCATTCACGTCCAGTACTTCGATTGGGTGGGAGGTTTCTTTCAAGGCGATTTCGGCCAGTCGCTTTGGGATGGCAGCGACGCCGCATCGGAGTTGCTCCACCGCCTTCCCATAACGCTGGAAATCGCGCTGTTGTCTCTTCTTATTTCTGTTGTGATAGCAATACCTATCGGGGTGTTCTCAGCTGTCCGCCAGGACACCTGGGGGGACTACACTGCCCGTAGTGCGGTAGTGCTCTTTGACTCAGTGCCACATTTTTGGATTGCTACCTTGATATTGATTTTACCCGCCTACTATGTGGGGTGGGTCCCCGCCGTTGGCTGGGTGCCCTTTTCCGAGGACCCTATCAAACATCTGATGTTGGTGGGACTGCCGGCTAGCATCCTTGGCGTTGGCTCCACTGCATCGCTTATCCGGCTAACCCGCGCCATGATGCTGGAAACGCTGCGGCAAGACTACGTGAGAACGGCATGGTCAAAAGGGCTCTCGGAGAACACTGTATTGTATCGTCACGCTCTGAAAAACGCCCTGATCCCCGTGGTGACGTTCTTTGGTCTGCGCATTCCCAACGCTGTCTCTGGATCCGTAATCATGGAGGCGGTCTTTGGTATTCCCGGGGTTGGTCGGTGGATCATCGATGCTATCAACTTCCGTGATTACCCGCAGCTGCAAGTCGCCTTACTGTTCATAGCAATAATGGTCATGGTGTCCAACTTGGTGGTGGACTTGTTTTACGGATGGCTTGACCCGCGCGTGCACTACAGCTAAAAACGTCTTAAGAGAGAAGAAATGGCACAATATGTAGCAACTCGCCCAGTGGTGGTTCGGGTGCTGGCTGGCGTTTTAGGTTTGTTTTCCGGGATATGGAGCTTTTGGAAGACGTTACTGCACAACAAGCCCTTGGGTGCTCTGGGTTTCGTTATTGTGATCGGGGTTATTTTTACCGCCACCTTTGCCCCGTTAATCGCTCCTGACGGCATTAACGATACATCACGGGCAGACCAGTTTGCTGGGCCGAGTCTGAAACACCCTTTTGGCTCTGATCATTTGGGGAGAGACCTCTTCAGCCGGGTGGTCTGGGGATCACGGATATCGGTGGCCATCGGATTCGGCGCAGTGGCCATAGCTATGTTAATCTCCACCACTCTCGGGCTCCTCAGCGGCTATTACAGAGGTTGGTTCGATAAAATCGTCCAGCGCTTCGTGGATGGGTGGATGACCTTTCCAGGGCTGATCATTGCTCTGGCTATGGTCGCCCTGGTTGGACCCGGCGTGTGGCAGCTTATTATCGTCCTTGGCCTGCTCTTTGGGATCCGCAACTCCCGTGTGATACGAAGCCAGGTTCTGGCGGTAATGGCAAGACCGCACATAGAGGTGGCGCAATCTGTAGGGGTGGGGGATTTCCGACTCATAACGCGGCACTTGTTGCCAAACACGCTTCCCCCTATCATCATTCTGGCAACCATAGAGATCCCCTTGGTTATTCTCATTGAGGCGTCCTTAAGTTTCTTGGGCTTTGGTGTCCCCCCACCGTATCCGGCATGGGGTCAAATGCTCACCGCACAGGCACGGCAACATATGATGACCGCGCCATGGATTGCTATTGCACCCGGCGTAGCATTGAGCATGACGATCTTTGGCTGGAACATGTTTGGAGATGCGTTAAGAGACTTGTTGGATCCAACTCTGCGCGGCAGCCGGTCTGAACGATAACGGCTTGAAGGGGTGTCTGTACCATGAAATATAATTCCTTGGGCGCCACAGGTGTGAGCGTCTCTGCAATAGCTTTTGGGTGTGGCCCCAAGGCAGGGTTGATGGTGAAGGGGAGCGCTGAAGAGCGTCGCCGCGCGGTGGCTAGGGCGTTAGAGCTGGGCATCACCCTATTTGATACCGCTTCCATTTACGGTGATGGGTTGTCAGAGACCCACCTTGGAGAAACGCTCAAAGAGCTGAAGGCAACGCCAATCATTGGCAGTAAGGTAGCCCTTGAAACGCCGGATTTAAAGGATATCAAGGGGACGGTCATCCGTTCCGTAGAAGATAGTTTGAAAAGACTCCAGGTTGAATCCATTGAGTTGATTCAGTTGCATAATCGGGTTGGTTCCCAAAGAGCGGATAGGTCTGACATGGGAGTAGGCGCGCAACTCACCGTTGACGATGTTCTGGGCGATGGTGGCGTGCTGGATGCCTTTGAAACCTTGCGGCAACAAGGCAAGGTGAATTGGTTTGGCTTTACTGCCCTTGGTGGCCAGTTACCCTGCGTTTATAAGTTGATTGATAGTGGGAAGTTCCATAGCATCAACGGTGGGTACAATGTCCTGAATCCCTCTGCAATGGTAGACCGCACGGAACCTCAGGTGGACAGGAATTTTGGGCAGGTCTTCACGCGGTCTGCGGCTAAAGACATGGGTGTCATAGTAATCCGAGTGTTAGCAGCTGGAATACTGGCTGGAAGTGAGCCGAACGCTGGCGCGGAGCGCGTTAAGGGGCTTTTGGCCTCCAGCGGAATTTCCCCAGTGGAGGGAGCCGTACGGTTTGTGTTGAGTTCTCCGGAGGTCTCAACGGCGGTGATTGGCTTCTCAGAGTTGGCTCACATTGAGGAATCTGTAGCTGCCAGCAACAATGGTGTCCTGCCCGCTGAACTTTTCCAAGAACTGCAATCCGTGACTCTGACATCCTAAGCCGTTATCCATGAAACCACGCTAGGGAGGGCATGTGGAACCACTACTGGTTGTTGAGAACTTGAAAACGTACTTCTTTACGGGTGGCGGCGTAGTCAAGGCTGTTGACGATATCAGCTACGATGTCCATGAAGGTGAAACGTTAGCTATTGTGGGTGAGAGCGGCTGCGGTAAAAGCATTGGTGCGCTGTCTCTCATGAGGCTGGTACCCAGCCCACCAGGCCAAATTGTGGGTGGACGGATATTGTTTAATGGCGAAGAACTCCTTGCTATGAGCGAGGCTGAGATGCGTGATATACGAGGAAATCGCATCGCCATGATATTCCAGGAGCCTATGACCTCGCTCAACCCCGTCTTGACGATTGGTCGACAAGTTACAGAGAGCTTGGAACTCCACCTCAAACTAAATAAGACAGAAGCGCATGACAGGGCAGTGGAATTGCTGGATATGGTTGGGATTCCAGACCCTGAGCTGCGATTGAAGCAGTACCCTCACCAGTTCAGTGGCGGAATGCGACAAAGGGTCATGATTGCCATTGCCATGAGTTGCAACCCCAGATTGCTCCTTGCTGATGAGCCAACAACAGCACTGGATGTGACTATTCAGGCCCAGATTTTGGAGCTCATCAAGGAGTTAAGCAACAAACTTGGCACGGCAGTCATCATCATTACCCATAACCTGGGAGTCGTCGCTCGCTACGCGGATCGTGTCAACGTGATGTACGCAGGCAAGCTCATTGAACGAGGCACCGCCTTAGATATCTATGAGAACCCACACCATCCCTACACCAGAGGGTTGTTGGGGTCTGTTCCGCGATTGGACGAGGATAAGAAGCAGCGTCTAGAGTCTATTGATGGGATGCCTCCAGACCTGATGGACCTTCCGTCTGGGTGCGCCTTTCAACCCCGGTGTAAGCTGGCCGTGGCCCGTTGCATGAAGGAAATTCCTCCGTTGATATCCGTCTCTGATGGCCATACGGCTGCTTGCTGGGTCACAACTGGCCCTGAGGAAGCAGGCTAACCATGACACAAAAACAGTCGGATAATTTGCAGCCGGGGCAGAGCAAGCAGCCTCTTTTGGAAGTTAAAAATCTAGAGATGTATTTCCCTATCAATTCTGGACTCATCTTCCAACACAAGGTCGGAGACGTGAAAGCCGTTGATGGCGTTAGCTTCTCCATTCTCCCAGGAGAAACCCTTGGGTTGGTTGGAGAAAGCGGATCAGGGAAAACCACTATTGGGCGCTCCATTATTCAACTCAACCGCCCCACCGCCGGAGAAATCTGGTTGGATGGCGTGGATTTATGCACGCTAGAGGGCAACAAGCTAAGAGCAATGCGCAGACGCATGCAAATGGTCTTTCAGGACCCCTATTCTAGCTTGAACCCACGGATGACTATCGGCAGCATTGTTGGGGAGCCGTTGATTGTCCACAATATGGCCAAAGGCAAGAAGGAAGTACGGGAGCAGGTAGCTGAACTGCTTCACGTGGTGGGGCTGAACCCCTCAATGGTTGACCGTTACCCCCACGAGTTCAGCGGAGGCCAACGACAGCGTATTGGTATCGCCCGTGCCATTTCCGTACACCCGGACCTTATCGTGGCAGACGAGCCTGTATCCGCTCTGGATGTTTCCATCCAGGCCCAACTCATCAACTTGCTGGAGGATATTCAAGAGCAATTTGGACTGACGTTCCTGTTTATTGCCCATGACCTCTCTGTGGTTCGGCACATGTCTGAACACATTGCCGTCATGTATCTGGGCAAGATTATGGAGATGTCAGAGCGCAAAGAGCTGTTTGAAAACCCCCAGCATCCGTACACAAAGGCTCTGCTTTCTGCCGTACCTGTCCCCAACCCCAGAACGGAGTTAACGCGAGAGCGTGTTGTTTTGCAAGGCAATATTCCCAGCCCTATCAACGCGCCTTCTGGTTGTGTCTTCAACACACGGTGTCCAATAGCCACAGATGAATGCAAAGTGGAAATTCCCGTTCTAAAGGAATATGCTCCAGGGCACTGGGCCGCATGCATCAAGCTATAAGATGAGTTTCCGGAAGGTAGGGTTTTCAAAGCGTATTCAGGGAGGATGACATGCTGACACAAGAAGACAATAAGATAATCACGCAGGTTGGCCCAGGGACGCCTATGGGAATGTATATGCGGGAATATTGGATTCCCGTCTGCCTGTCAGAGGAACTTGATTCAGACGGTCCGTCACGTCGAGTAAAGCTGCTCGGCGAGGATCTGGTGGCGTTCCGTGTCACTAGCGGCAAGGTAGGTTTGGTTCAGAGGAACTGCCCACATCGGGGTGCCGCGTTGTACTTTGGTCGCAACGAGGAAGAGGGCCTCACGTGTGTCTACCACGGGTGGAAGTTTGGCGTTGACGGCCAATGTCTCGATATGCCCAACGAGCCGGACAACAACCGGTTCCATGAAAAAGTCCGGGCAATGGCGTACCCCTGCGAGGAGCGCAACGGCCTGATTTGGACCTACATGGGCTCTCGCGAAGAGCCGCCACCCCTCCCCATGTTCGAGTGGAACAGCAACCCGGACAACATCCCCATCATGTGGCGGAACCACAGGGCGTGCAATTATATGCAAGCCATGGAGGGTGGGTTGGACACCTCTCACGTGGGCTTTCTTCATCGCACCCTAGACAAGTCTCTTGGATCAACTTCACCGGGGAACAGCATGCCTGGCGGCCCCCGCAGGACCACATCGATGCTAACGATCGATAGCAAGCCTCGACTCGAGGTCAAGGAGGCTGAATACGGCCTGCTGTACACGGCCAAACGATCAATGGGCAACAACGAAGAGTACCACCGTATCCACCCGTTCCTTCTCCCTTTCCACAACATGATCGGTGGAGGATTGGGCGACGGCACGGATTCCGACGCGTATACCGGGATGGTATGGGTACCTATGGACGATGAGCAGACCCTGGTCCTTGAGTGGCACTACCGGCCAGAGAAGCCCTACACCGCTGAAGAGCGCGAGAAGATCGTCAAGAACAGAAACCCCCATGGGTTCCTGCCCGATAACACGCTGGACCCGGTGGGTGGCTGGAAGCTGGAAGCCAATTGGGACAACTTCTTCCACTGGGACTATGAGCTCCAACGTGACAAGCTGTTCTTTGGTGTGACCTCCAACCCCCTACAGGACGGCGCAATCCAGCAGAGCATGGAAGCAATCTACGACCGGTCCAAGGAGCATCTAGGAACTGCTGATGCAATGATCATTCGAATGCGAAGGTCATTGTTGGATGCAGCCCGGACGTTTGCCGAGACAGGCGAAGCCGTAGGTGTGGACAACCCAGAGATATTTGCCAACCGACCGGTAGGAGCAGTCTTGCCCGAGGGAGCGGATTGGCTTACGGCGACTGAAAAGCGTCGCGATGCCACGGACGCAATCATTTCCAATTCTTGAAATCGGGGTGTCTCCATTGAAATGACAATTGACACAGCACATTCCTGAGGAATTTTCCCGAGACTTAAATTAGTTTTTAAGTATGATCTACGACATAGACAAACATGCTTCCTCCTTAAATAGCGACTCTGGATGAGATACTCCAAGGCCGCATCGGCAGAGAGTGTCTGTAGCATTGGGCAGGGTGGAACTCGAAAGCCTTAGGTATGTCCAGGGAGATAAATACATGAACCAAGATGATGCCCAAAAGACGATAGAAGAATACATTGAGGCCATCAGACCCAATCCACAGGATGCAGTGGCCTACAGGGAAAGGGGCGTTGCGTATAGCGATTCCCTTGAGTTTGAGCTGGCTATACAGGATTTCAGCGAGGCAGTACGCCTTGACCCAAAGGACGCCGATGCCTACAAATACAGGGGCCTTGCCTATATAGACACCCTTGACGATACGCTGGCCTTACAGGACTTCAATGAGGCTATCCGCCTTGCTCCGGAGGATGCTGATGCCTACAACCAACGGGGACTTGCGTACCAATACCAAGGTTTGTTCAAACAGGCAATACAAGATCACGATGAGTGCATCAGACTCGACCCCCAATCCTCTTTTTCCTACACCAACAGGGGTGTTGCGCATAACGAGCTAGAACAATATGAGCAGGCAGTGAAGGACTTCAACGAGGCCATTCGCCTGAACCCTGAGGACGCCGATGCCTACAACCACCGAAGTTTTGCGTTCAGAAACCTAGGGAAATACGACCCGGCGATACAGGACGCGGACGAGGCTATCCGCCTCGACCCGAAGAATGTGGAGGCGTACGAAAATCGGGCTGAAGTGTACGACCTTCTAGGCCAACACGAGCGGGCACTGATGGATTTTGGTGAGGCCAGAGACGTGGAGCTTGGCGAGTAGAAATACTGCTCCCCACAACCAAGCGTAAAAATCGTTTACGTGTTTATAATGGCGCTCATGCGAACCAAAGGCACACGACGAATCAAGCCTCCCTTTTTCTATGGGTGGATTATTGTGGGTGCCGGGGCAATCAGTGGCGCTTTCAACCTAGGCAGTGCAGGATTTGCTACAAGCACTTTCCTGGGGGCAATGCAATCTGATTTGGGTTGGAGCCAGACCATCATCTTTGGAGCATTGTCAGTACGGGTCCTCTTGGGTGGACTCTTAGGCCCAATCATTGGCCCCTTGGCTGACCACCCTTGGGCCCCCCGAGTGATTCTACCCTTGGGCAGCATTTTCCTTGCCCTTTCATTCATTCTCCTACGGTGGGTGGAAACCCCTTTCCAGTACTACATGGTCTACGGAGTCCTGGGGTCTCTGGGCGTGGCGGCCCAGGGCAGCGGCATGTGGCAGACCCTGGCAATCAAGTGGTTTGTGCGCAAGCGGGCCAAAGCCCTCTCATGGAGCAACGCAGGAGCCGCCAGTGGCCCCCTGATTTTTCCACTGTTCCTCACCTTCCTTATTGGCAGCATGGGGTGGCGTGACGCCTGGCTCTGGTTAGGAATCACAACCCTTATTATCGTTCTCCCTTTCTCGCTTCTGGCACGTACCAACCCTGAAGTCATGAATATGCTTCCAGACGGAGACACACCAGAATCCCAGCCGTCCGCAGTCACCCCATCGCAGAGACCTCGCCCGGTGGAGGAATACAGCTTCACTAAAGGGGAAGCACTCCGCTCCCGTTCCTTCTGGATTCTAACTTTGGCAATGTCCCTGGCGGTGGTTGGCATAACCGGGTACCAGGCCCACTGGATACCCTATCTTCAGGAGCAGGGTTTCAGTCTGGAAGTGGCTGCCAGCGGGGTGGCGGTCTACGGTTTCTTCAATGTTGGTGGCCGGTTTGTATGGGGGTACCTAGCGGGGAAATACAACATCCGAACAATGATGGTGCTGCAAGGGTGTCTGGCAACGCTTGGGGTAATCTTCATGCTGTTCATCTTCAACCCTTACATGATGGTGGCCTGGGGGGTGTTCCAGGGGCTCAACCTGGCGGGGTTCTTCATGCTGCAATCTCTCGCCACGGCAGAGTTCTTTGGGCGAGGTCATATAGGCGCTATCCGGGGCTTCATGACACCCTTTGCCAATGGCACGAGAGCAGTAGCGCCCCTGCTCCTAGGTTTCATGCACGATTGGAGTGGTTCCTACACCATACCGTTCCTGATTGTGGTAGGAACCTGGATTATGGCGTCCCTTGCAGCCTTAGCAATCAAACCGCCTAGAATGCCCACGCCAAAGCCTTAGATTACGTCCGATGTTCCGGCTGCCCAGCCATCGTTACGTCGCAAGAGAGACGCTAGGCTCCGTCCTGGTCCATCGTCTGGCGTAGCACCGTCAGGAAATTATTTGCAGATGCTGTGAGCGGTTTCTCCCGTAAGGTTGCCGCGCCAATTATCTCCGTAGCATAGGAACCCTGCACACGAACAACAGCCAGGTATTCTCTATCCTTAGGCTCAACAATGAATTCTGGAACCACAGATATTCCCAACCCTAAAGACACATAGCGTTTAACAGCTTCTATGTGATCCAATTCTATGCCGACCTCATAGGGGATTTCCTGGCGTTTCATCTCTGCTTCCAGCATGGTTCGGGTGGTTGTGCCTCCACGGAGAAGCGTCAGAGGGTAACGGGCAACCTCATCAATCGTGGCTTCATCCTGCTGCGCCAGGAGATGGCCCAAGGATGTAATAAGCACGCGTTCAAAGGTCAGCAGCGGTTGAAAATCAATGTGCGGTGGTACCTGAGGGTCAACCAGTGCAATATCTACATTGCCGTCAGATAGCAGCCGGATGCCTTCGGACTTCGTGCGCGAATAGATTCTTACCTGGTTATGAGGGAAGGTGTCCTGGAATATCTTTACGGCACCCGGTAGCTTATAGCTGATAAATCCAGAGGGTGCGGTGACACTCACGGGATCGGTTGTTCCTTCAGCCGACACGGAGCTGGCCATGCTGTCAAACCCCTCAACCAGCGGCAATGCCAGTGCAGCGTATCGCTCTCCTATTGGGGTAAGTTGAACTGGCCGAGTGCTTCTATCCAGCAGTTGAACACCTAACCGTTCCTCAAGTTTTGCTATCTGCTTTGTTGCTGTAGGTGACCCAATGCCAAGGAACTCCGCCGCCTTGGAAATGCTATGAAATTTTGCAGTAGCGCAAAACACTCTCCACTCTGGTAATTCAGGCATGTCCTCACCCCCTCCCATCGTTCCATTATGGCAATGAAATGTTCACTATTTATGTATTGACAATTGTACCGTCTCAGTGCACATTTGCGCTATGGAAGATTACCGGTCAATACATAATCGGGGTTTTTGCTATTGCTTACGAAATTCCAGGGGATGCAACATGAAGGGAGAGAGCTATGTTAACTGCTGAAGATAACGCGCTAGTAACCAAGGTAGGTGCTGGAACACCAATGGGTGAAACCCTGCGTAGGTATTGGTTGCCCGCGTTGCTCGCGCGCGAGCTCCCGGAGCCGGACTGCGCTCCCGTGCGACTACGAGTACTCGGTGAGAATCTCGTAGGGTTCCGAGACACCAACGGCGATATCGGAATCCTTGATGAGAATTGCCCCCACAGACTCGCGTCCCTCTTCTTGGGGCGAAACGAGGAGTCCGGGCTTCGCTGCGTCTACCACGGCTGGAAGTTTGATGTGAACGGCAACTGTGTTGACCAGATGAATGAACCTATTGGGTTTGAAGACAAAATCAAGGTTAAGGCGTACCAAACGTTTGAAGCAGGTGACGTTATCTGGGTCTACATGGGCCCGGCAGACAAAACCCCACCCACTCCCAGCTTTGAATATACCCAGGTGCCAGAAACACACCGCGGCGTCACCAAGGTCTGGCAGGAGTCCAACTGGCTCCAGGCATTGGAAGGTGGCATTGATTCCTCTCACGCTCCCATCCTTCACCGTCAAATCCGCGAAGGGGCGTCCAGCGCTGGGATTCAGCTTTCAACCCCCTTTGTCCAAGGTGGAGCACCCATCATCGAAGTCGATGTTACAGACTATGGGTATCGTTATAGCGGCGTCCGTCCGCTGGGCGAAAAGGAACAGTACGTACGGGGCTACCACTTCGCTATGCCCTTCACCCAGCTTCGACCCAGCCAAATTGGCCGAGCGGGAGCGCCTGATCGCACAATCGTTGCAGGCCACCACTGGGTTCCCATTGACGATGACAACTGCATGGTTTGGAACTGGACATACAGCTACGGCGAAAAAGGTCTCTCAGAGAAAGAACGAACCATGGAGGGCACCGCCAACGGCTGGCCCAATGTAGACCCAGACAATCAGTACAGGGCAAAGGGCAACATCCGCAACAACTGGCTGATAGACCGTGATATTCAGCGAACTGACACGTTCACAGGCATAGATGGCATCAACGCCCAAGACCGTGGCGTTCAGGAGAGCATGGGGTCAGTGGTAGACCGAACGCGAGAGCACCTTGGGCCCGCGGACACAGCCATCATCGCCACACGTAAGCTGCTTATTGAGGCCGTAAGAGATGTAGCAGAGGGCGGTTCTCCCAGAGGCGCCCAAACCACGTCGTACTATAACGCCCGTGCTATCGAAAAGGTATTCGATGGCACGCTAGCCTGGCGGGATGTCATGTTGCCGGAGATGAACCCGGAGGATCAGCGTCTGCCCGTAGCATAATCAGTCCATAAAACCACGGAGGATAGTTTGCTCAATGCTATTGATAACAAGCTACTAGCCCAGACTGGCCCCGGAACTCCTATGGGAGAAACAATGCGACGGTACTGGATGCCGGCACTGCTGTCTTGGGAGTTGCCCGAGCCCGACTGCACTCCGGTGCGCGTCAAGCTGCTGGGAGAGGAACTCATAGCCTTCAAGGACACCAACGGAGTGATTGGCCTCATAGACAACTACTGCCCCCATCGCAGGGCCAGCATGTTCTTCGGTCGTAACGAGGAGTGCGGTCTTCGCTGCGTCTATCACGGCTGGAAGTTTGATACCAACGGCAACTGCGTGGATATGCCCAGTGAGCCTGCGGAGAGCAACTTCAAAGACAAAGTGAAGATTGATGCTTACCCGTGCATGGAACTAGGCGGAGTCATCTGGACGTACATGGGGGCTCCGGAAACCCAGGCTCCGCCGCCACTGTTTGAGTGGGCAAGGGCCCCTGTCACCCACCGGGCAATCAACAAGGTTCTCCAGGAGTGCAACTGGCTCCAGGGGCTGGAAGGCGGCGTTGACTCTGTTCACGCCTCCTGGCTTCATAACAACAACCTTTCAGACAAAGCCGACTATACAACCAGGTCTGCCGCTCCCAACATTGAGGTAGAGCCGACAGACTACGGGTACGTTTACGGTTCCGTCAGGCATCTATCGGCGGAAGAAGGCAACTTTGTCCGCGCTTACCAGTACATCATGCCCTTCACCCAACTCCGCCCTGACGGTGGTAGGGGTGGGGAAGCCCCAAGCATTGGCGGCCATATGTGGGTGCCGATTGACGATGAAAATCACATGGTGTGGAACTTCATCTATGGACTTGGAGACGCTCCCCTGACGGAAGACCAGAAGTACAAGAACGGCGATTCCGCCTATGAAGTCATAGACATCAACAACGGGTTCCGCTGTACCTGGAACGCCGACAACGATTACGGCATTGACCGAGAGGTGCAGCGCACTCAGACCTTCACAGGTATCCCAGCTGACCCTCGGGTTGGCGCCAACCTCCAAGACCGTGGTATTCAAGAGTCCATGGGGCAAGTGGTGGATCGAACTCGGGAACATCTAGCCACAACCGATAGTGCCATCATCGCCACCCGTCGCATGCTGCTAGAAGCAGTCAGAACCGTGGAAGACGGCGGAAGCCCAAAGGGTGTCAGCCCCTCTTACCACAGCGTCAGGTCCCTACAGCGAGTACTGCCCGTTGAAGTCCGGTGGCAGGAAGCCATGAAGGGATTGCTCTTTGATGGCGATGAGCACTCACCACTCTGGTTAGGTGACCTCACAGCCCAGGGCTAAGTCACAACTTCACACATACGGAAAGGGACGTACATGCTGAGCGCAAAAGATAACGAAATGATTACTAGAACCGGCCCCGGCACTCCAATGGGGGAGTATCTGCGACGGTTCTGGATGCCAGCTCTGTTGTCCGAGGAAATTGCCGAGCCTGACAGCGCTCCAGTGCGCGTCAAGATTCTTAACGAAGAACTCATAGCCTTCCGAGATACCAACGGCGATGTTGGCATCATCGATAACTTCTGCCCCCATCGACGTGCCAGCATGTTCTTCGGTCGGAACGAGGAATGCGGCTTGCGCTGCGTCTACCACGGCTGGAAGTTTGACACCAATGGTGATTGTGTAGACATGCCATCAGAGCCGGCAGAGAGCAACTTCAAAGACAAGGTCAAAATTAAGGCGTATCCGGCCCAAGATTGGGGCGGCTACATCTGGGCATACATGGGGCCCGCAGCGTCCATGCCGGAACTCCCGGAAGTTGGTTGGGCAATGGTTCCTGAGAGCCACCGCAAGGTATCCCGACGGTTACAAGAGAACAACTTTGTGCAGGGCATTGAGGGCGGCATTGATTCCAGCCACATCTCCTTCCTACACTTTGGCCTGACTCCGGCAGTCCGGGACGATCCCGCCAGGGCTGGTCACTCCCTCACCAACACAGACACCGCTCCCCATTTCATTGTGAAGCACACAGACTATGGGTTTGTGTACGGAGCCAACCGTGAGGCGGAGAACGACACGTTCTACTGGCGACTCACACCTTTCATGCTCCCCTTCTTCACCGTGATTCCCGGCGGCTCAGGGAACCCGGATGAGCGCACCTACAGCGGCCACGGATGGGTGCCGGCAGACGATGAGAATTGCTGGATGTTCACCTACAGCTGGAACACCAGCAGACCCCTCAATGAGGGCGAGGGCCACGGTGCAAGCTACCTGGAGTTGGAACCCCGCACCATGCGCGCTGCCATGAACAAGGACAACGATTACGGCATAGACCGTGAAGTGCAACGGCTCAAGACCTACACCGGGATAGAGGCCATCTCCGTGCAGGATTCCGGCATTCAGGAGAGCATGGGCGCTATCTGTGACAGGACCAAGGAACATCTGGGGACATCGGACTCGGCGGTCATTGCCATGCGCCGCATGTACCTTCAGGGGTGCAGGGACCTGTTAGAGGGCAAGGAGCCCTTTGTCCCGCAGAAGGGTTCCGCCTACCGCGTCCGCTCAGTAGCAGATGTGATGGATCGCAAGGTGACTTTTGAGGAAACGACGGAACAGGTAATGGTAGGCGCGGCATAACGCCGTCGGTTTATTAGAGGCGATGACGACACGCGTAGCTTCCTGGGACATGGCACGTGACGCAGGCAGGCACCACAACTCAGGGAAGAAACAAGGAGGGATTAGAGAATGCTGAGTAAGGAACAAAACGAGCTATTAACCCAGACCGGGCCCGGCACCATCATGGGAGACCTGATGAGAGAGTACTGGATGCCAGCAATGATGTCCGCTGAACTCCAGAACCCTGACGGCGAGCAAGTACGACTAAAGCTTCTGGGTGAGGATCTGATTGCCTTTCGTGACACCAAGGGGAAAGTCGGCGTCATCGGCAACTCCTGCCCGCATCGCGGCGCCTCCTTGTTCTACGCGCGTAACGAGGAACATGGCCTTCGCTGCGTCTACCACGGCTGGAAGTTTGATACCGACGGCACATGCATAGACATGCCTTCAGAGCCTCCGGAAAGTCGCTTCATCGACAAGGTCCGAGCCACTTCATACAAGACAGAAGAACGCGGTGGTTTGATCTGGGTGTACATGGGAACCCGAGAAGAAGCACCCCCCCTGCCCTCATTGGTAGCCAACATGATGCCGGAAGGCCAGTACACCGTCAGTGGCTACTACTCAGAATGTAACTGGATGCAGTCCTTGGAAGGTGACTACGACACGTCCCATGTCAGTTTCCTTCACAACGGCGCACGCAACCCGGAGGACATTCCGGATCCTGACATCACCTTTGAGCGATATGCACTGAAGACTCGGTGGGCCCGAGACTCCGTTACTGACACGGAGTTCGGCTGCACCTCCGGCAACAACCGCCCGGCAGAGGAAGATACCACCTACTGGCGCATAGCCCATTTCCTCTTCCCCTTCTACGCAATGATTCCCGCCAGTTTCAGAGAGAGCGGCTTCGTAGCAGTGGTACCCATGGACGACGAGAACTGCATGCGGTGGCACATCAGCACTAGGAACCCCGCGCTGCCCCGTCCTCCAGGATTCGGTGGCCCACCAATTATTGATGGAATGATCACATCCTTCCATGTGGATACCTCACGCAACGGCACTGGCTGGTTTGACCGATTCAATATCGCAGGAACCCGGCGCAATGATTACCTGGTTGACCGTGATGCTCAAAAGGCACGCGTAGGCGGTCTGGGCTTCAGTGGCATACCCGGCCGTGGTCAGGACAACGGCATGACAGAGAGCATGGGCGTGATTTACAAGCGAGACCAGGAGCACCTGGGTGTGACCGACGCGGGTATCATCCGTATGCGACGACTGCTGGCCAAAGCAGCAATCGCACTACGTGAAGACGGCACAACGCCGCCAGCGGTGGACAACCCTGAGCTCTATAAGGTCCGTTCGGTTTCGACCTTGGTGCCCAACGGTGTCAACGGTATTCAAGCCACACAAGACCTGCAGTGGGCTGCACTGGCAGAAGAGCAGCAGCCGGCAGGCTAGCGCAAAGAATTGTCTAGGGAGGCCCATAAACACGGGCCTCCCTAGAGTTTTTACCGTTTGCAGTATAAAATTTGGCACTTGAGAAGGGTACCAATCCAGCAGTGGCCTAGGAGAGGACAACATGCCAGAAGCAACTAAGGTAGAATTAATAGCTGGCCCAAACGGTAATGCAGAGATTTACGAACTATATGAGGCCAACCAGCCACTTCAATACCAAATCCACTTCAAAGGCGATCAATCAGCGGTCTTTATGACCCTGGGAGAAGCCTACCTTGAAGCTGGTAGGAAGGCGGGTGTCAAGACGTAATCTAGCACTGCCCACCTTTGCCCTAACGTAAAAGATGTGGTATTTTCTCGCAAGGATATGAAGCAGGAGGGGATTTATGCGCAGTCGATTTCGAATGAGATTCATGGCATTGCCTATGGCTTTGATTTTAGCGTTGGTCTTGCTACCAGCCTGTTCCAGCGACGGCAACGATGATGACGCCAACACTAACGTTGGAGCGCCGGTGGTGGCCACCCAAGCTCCTACGGCAGCATCAAAAACGGCTCCCAAAGCGGCTCCCGCTCCTACAAAGGCAGCACCGGTAGCAAAGAAGCCGGTAACGGACGAGCTCATTATTGGAGCTTTATTGCCCTCATTGGTATCTAATAATATTGGCAGGGGGCTGGGACCACAGTCGCAGATTCAGTTGGCAGCCATGTACGAGTACCTGATTGGCACGGATCCCGCAACAGGTGCTTTAGTGCCTCAACTGGCGACCGAGTGGGCAATTGAACCCAATGGCATTGACATCCGGGTCAAGCTCCGACCCGACATTCGTTTCCATGATGGCAGCATCCTCAGTTGGAGAGACATAGACCTCACTGTTGGCGAATTAGGCGCAGAGGACGGGGAACATACCCACCAGCGCAACTATAAAACGGTGGTCATTGAACCAGTGAGCGACCTCGAATTCATCTGGAAGCTCCCAGCCCCATTAGCAGAGCAGTTCAGGAGGCTCTCTGAGCAGGTCGGCGGCATGGAGGTTATGAGCGCGGCTGACTATGCGGCATCGGGACCGCCCCAGATGAACACAGCCCCCTCTGCGGGCACTGCTGCATGGCAATACGTCAGCCGTGATCAGCAAACGGACATCCAATTCGAGCGAGTGGACTACGAGCATTGGCGCTACAATCCGGAATTCTCAAAGTTGACGATCCGGTGGATGAACGAGCAATCCACCCGGCTTGCAGCACTAATAACAGACGAGATCCACGTGACGCAGTTAGGTGCTGACAGTACCGAACTTGCCGAAAAAGACGGAATGCTCGTTTCAGAAGGCACCCAGCAGGGCGCTAGGATCTTCGCGGCGTTCAATGGTGGTTACGTAGACTCAGGGACCTCAAGCAGCTACGAACAGCAGAACACCCCCTGCGGGTATGTCCACTGCGACTCGCCTTGGCATAACGCTCTGGTACGGAAAGCTTTCAACAAAGCCATTGACAAGGACGCACTGAATGAAGCATTCCTGCGTGGGGCAGGTCAGAAAATGATCATTCAAGCCATCCCAGAGTCCAGTCCGGCATTTAACCCGGAATGGCGCCAAAACTACGACGAGTTATACGGCTATGACCCACAGGTCGCCAAGGATTTGCTGGCAGAGGCCGGGTATGGCCCTAACAGTCCGCTGGAAATCAACGTTAACGTGGCCAATGTTGCATCATTCGCCGCGTCAGCAGATACGATGGAGTCTATAGGGGCCATGTTGGCCGATGTAGGCGTAAAGGTGAAACTCCAGTCCCCCGAAGCTGCGACCCATCGACCCATTCAAAGAGCACTGAAGCTGGTGAACTGGATAAGCCTGACGTCTAGCGCTTCTTTCGACGTGCAGAGCACTCGAGTCCACCACGCCGATATCTCTCCTCGTGGCGGCGGCTTTGAACCGCTGGAGATCAATTCGCTAATTAAGAAACTCCAGATGACAATGCTCCCAACAGAACAAGATAAGCTACTGCGCCAAATTGGCGACATCGCCCATCCGATCCACATAGCGATGAACCTCTTCTGGCTCCCGCCCCAGATCGTTCTGAACCCGGAGTACGTCGAGAGTTGGGTATGGCCCGGCAACGTCTCCGGCCTGTGGAGCCACTTCCACAATCTTAAGGTGGCAAAGAAGTAACCATTAATCAGGGCTGACAGGTAATACCCGTCAGCCCTGATTAAACCGCTGCCCCTCGATTCCCTGGACAGATTATTTCAGTAGCACCCATGTACACCAGTACGTGTGAAACGGAAACCACAAGGGGAGGACATATGCTGACCCCAAATGATAACGAACTCATCTGTAGGACCGGCCCCGGCACTCCTATGGGGGAGTACCTACGGCGGTTCTGGATTCCAGCGCTGGTTTCAACCGAAATTGCGGAACCCGACAGCGCTCC
>Ga0114999_10001939_pt1 | contig 27996 bp, 28 predicted proteins | sample ArcticOcean_MG_C_3_FD_89820 | JGI IMG/M metagenome (GOLD analysis project Ga0114999, IMG submission 89820) | Marine microbial communities from western Arctic Ocean - ArcticOcean_MG_CB8_126 | ecosystem: Environmental > Aquatic > Marine > Oceanic | place: Arctic Ocean: Canada Basin | collected...
GAACAGCCACGCAGGTGAGGCCGACGGCGACCTGGTGCTCCCGCAGTGAGCGTTCGTTCCACTCAGCGAGGTTGGCGTGTACCTGCCGTAACGCGCGGAGCAGGCCACCGGTGACCGACAGCGTCTCGCGACCGAAGAGGGCAGCCGCGGCCTCGGCCACCTCGCCCCCGAACTCCGCAGAGCGGGCGTCAATCGGCTCGGCGAGGACGAGCAGCCGTACGGTTCCGTCATCGCGATCGAATCGTTGATCGACAAGCCCCGGTCCGTACTCGAGGACCTCACCACCAACCATCGCGTAACGACCGACCCAGATGCCCATGGGCTCCTAGCCTGAACGACGATCGTGACCCCGAGGTGACATTGGGCGGCTTCTAGCGGCGTCACGGGGCCGTGCTCACGCCGCTTGCGTCCCGGCCCCACCGCGAAGCGGCCACCATCATAGCGAGGCGGGCGCACGAGCGACCAGAGCGGGTGGTGGTTGTCACGGTCGTGTTCCGTATTGTCCGCTGCTGAGGGCGCGCTATCGTCGAACGCCTCGATCCGGCAATCGCGACACTCGAAGTGATGGGAACCACGATGGCTGACGACCACCTGGAGCAGCGAGCGCACGCTGACGCGATCGTCGAGCGCGCGTCCGGCCAGCTGCGCGAACTACTGAAGTCGTTGGTAGCGGAGGTCCAGCCGTTCCCGACGTTCCCGGGCTCTATGTTCACCTATGGCATCGAGGTCCCGCCGACCGCTCACAGCACCCTCGGATGCGTGATCGTCAGCGAAGACGGCTCGTTGCAGGAGCTGCAGCTCGGCCTCGATCAGGAGGAGATCGCGCGCGGCGGCGACGCGCACGCGGCGCGCATCGAGCACACCCAGGAACTCGAGCTCACGCCGGCCGAGTACGTCAGCCAGGCGCATGCAGCGATCCGCGCAGTGATCGAGCAGCTCGATACCAACGCCTAGCCGCCGCTGATACGGATCCCGCCTCGTCAGCTCGCGGGGCTGCCAGTGCTCGCCTCGATCTGGGGCGCGTCGTTCATGTTCGTCAAAATGATGCTGGACGAAGTCAGTCCGGCTGGCATCGGCTGGCTCCGCCTCGACGGAGGCGCGGTGCTCATCATCGGTGTCGTGGCAGTGCGGCAGACGCCGCTGCCGCGGGACCCGCGCTACTGGCGCAGCACGTTGGTCGTCGGATCCCTCGAGTCAGGCGTCCCGTTCGTGCTAATCCCGCTGGCCGAGGAGGAGATCAGCTCGCAGTTGGCGGGCATCCTCAACAGAGCAATGCCACTGTGGGCGGCAATCATGGCTCACGCGGCGCGCATCGAGGAGCCGCTTGACTACATCGGAGCCTTCGGGTTGCCGCTGGGGTTCGTCGGACTATCCGTCGTGATCGGCCCCGGGATCTTTGACCTCAGGCGAGCACGCAGGGCGCATTGATGATGCTGGTCTCGGCGCTCAGTTACGCAGCGTCCGCAGTCTGGGTGCGTCGACGCTTACGTGGCGTGGAGTCGACGTCGCGGGCAACCAGACCGTGCTGGCGTTCCTCTACCTGACCCCGTGAGCGTTGGTGGACGGCGTACCGAATCCAGCGCAGCTGTCGCCAAACGTGCTCTGGTCGGCGCTTGCGTTCGGCTTTCTCGCCACCGGCGTCGCCTACCTGATCTACTACTGGCTGCAGGCGACTCTGCACGCGACGCAGGCGTCGCTGGTCACGTACCTCCCGCCTGTCGCCGCGGTGTTCTGGGGTTGGGGCATCCTCGACGAGTCGATCGGCCTCGCGGTGTGGCCGGGTCTGGCGTTGATCCTGCTGGGGATGTACCTCGTGAACCGGCCAGCCAAAAGCCTAGACCGACGGCCGAAGCAAGTGACGCGACGCCGGCTAGCTAGTCCTCCGCGCGGTAGTCGTCGGACCGCCCGCCGGATTTTGCGACCAGTCTGATGCCGTCGATCTGCATCGTGCGTTCGACGGCTTTGGCCATGTCGTAGACCGTGAGTGCGGCGGTGCTGACTGCGGTCAACGCCTCCATCTCCACGCCGGTTTGCGAGGTGGTGCGCACCGTCGCCTCGATCTCGATCGCCGGGTCACCCGAGCTGGCGGGCGAGAGATCGACGCTGATGCCGCTGATCGGGAGCGGGTGGCAGAGCGGGATCAGCTCGTGGGTGCGCTTGGCCGCCATGATGCCAGCGATACGAGCGGTGGCGAGGACGTCACCCTTCGGGACGTTGCCCTCGACGATCAGCGCCAGCGTCTCGGGGCGCATCAGCACGCGGCCGCGTGCGGTCGCCTCGCGCGTCGTCACTGCCTTCTCTGAGACATCGACCATGCGCGCGTGACCACGCTCATCGAGATGGGAAAGCTCGCTCTGCTCCGGCTGGTCTGCGGCGGGCCTAACCACCGATGTACGACATCTCGACGCGCTGGCGGTCCGGGAGTTCGTCGGTGGCCTCGGAGCGCATCTCCGAATAGCGATCCGATCGGTCGCGCCAGATCCCGCTCAGAAGTGCCTTGAGCTCTTCGTCAGTAGTAACATCGCGCAGCCGCGCGCGGAGGTCGGAGCCCTCACCGGCGAAAAGGCAGGTGTAGAGCTGACCCTCGGCGGAGATGCGGGCACGCGAGCAAGCACCGCAGAACGGCTGGGTGACGGAGGTGATGAAGCCGATTTCGCCCGCACCATCGCGATAGCGGTAGCGACGCGCGACTTCGCCATCGTAGTTCGCGTCAAGCGGTTCCAATGGGAACTCGGCATCAATTAGGTCAACCAGCTCCGAGGCCGGGATAACCTCGTCGAGCTGCCAGTCGTTGGTCGAGCCGACGTCCATGAACTCGATAAAGCGCACGATGTGGCCGGTACCTCGGAAGCGGCGCGCGAGGTCGACCAGGGTGTGGTCGTTCACGTTCTTGCGAACGACGGCGTTGATTTTGAGCGGACCCAGACCAGCCGCAGTCGCAGCCTCGATGCCCTCGAGCACCAGCGCGACCGGGAAGTCCATGTCGTTCATCGAACGGAAGACCGCGTCGTCGATCGAGTCGAGGCTGACGGTGACCCGGTCGAGACCGGCCTCGGCCAGCGCCTCCGCCTGCGAGGCGAGCAGCGTCGCGTTCGTGGTCATCGCGACCTCGGTGTCGGGGATCGCCTTCAGCATCTCGATCAACCTGGGGAGCTCCGCGCGCAGCAGTGGCTCGCCGCCGGTCAGGCGAAACTTCCGGACGCCGAGCTCGGCGGCGATCGAGGCGACGCGCGATATTTCCTCGAAAGTAAGAATCTCTTCGCGTGGAAGAAAAGCGAAGCCGGGACCAAAGATCTCCTTCGGCATGCAGTACTGGCATCGGAAGTTGCAGCGATCGGTGACAGAGATCCGCAGGTCATGCAGCGGCCGGCCGAAGCGATCGGTCAGCGCGGTCGGATTCGCTTTCCCCTCGAGATCATCGAGGTCAAATTGAAAATAACCGTCATGCACGGCCATGCAACACCCCCAGTACGCTCATCATGGCACGGAGTGCGCGTGATCGGTGACTGAGTTGCTGCTTTTCGTCACCAACCTCCGCGAGGGTGCGACCGTCCGCGATCTCGAAGACGGGGTCGTAGCCGAAACCGTTGTCGCCCCGCGGCGCCTCGGTGATGCGGCCGGCGAGTTCGCCCTCGCGCACGAAGCGCTCGCCGCCGGGGAGTGCCAGCACGACCACGGCTCGGAAGCGGGCGCCGCGTTGCGAGGGCGGGACGCCCTCGAGCTCGCGCAGCAGCCGGACGCTGCGCTCGTGGTCGGTGAGCAGCGGGCCGCCGTAGCGCGCCGAGGTAACGCCCGGACGCCCGTCGATCGCGTCCACCTCGAGGCCGGAGTCGTCCGCGAGCGTCGGTAGGCCCGCCTGATTGGCGACCGCAACCGCCTTCGCAACGGCGTTTTCGAGGTAGGAACGACCCGTTTCGATGACCTCGGCGGTGTCGATGCCCGCCTCGGCGAGGCTCAACGCCTGCCAGCCGGTCGGTTCGAGCAGCGCGCGAATCTCGCGCAGCTTGCCGGCGTTGCCGGTGCCGACCACGAGACGGGGTTTGGAGTCAGGCACCAACTAACCCGCTGTCGTGGGCGAAGCGTCGCGCACGAACTGTCGGATCTCGGTGAGCGCCTCGGGGTGGGCGCCCGTGATGCCGTGCTCGGCTCTGGGGTACTCGCGGTAAGTGATGTTGTCGTGGCCCTCGGCGAGTGACGCCCAGTCGACGTCCGGGAAGACGGTATCGCCGGTGCCGTAGAGAACGAGGACCGGCTTGGCGAGGGAGCCGAAGGTCTCGGTCGCGTCCCAGTCAACGTAGGCGCGATAGGTGCGAAGTTCCCCCGCGTACTTGGCGATGCGCACCTCGCAAGGGATTGCGCCGAGCGGGGCGCGGATCGCAGCGGCGCGTTCCTCGCTCTGCTGCTTCTCGGCCTCGTCGGCCGCAGGGCGCGAAGCAGAGAAGAGCTGCAGGCCGACCGTGCCGCCCTCTCGACGGACGGCGTAGGCGGCGTCACCGCCCTCTGCCTCGAGAATCCCGATGCGCTCCTTGAGGCGCGCCTTGATGTCATCATCCTCGGTCAGCCACGGCGCGGTGTCGGTGACGACGAGGCTAGTCGTCATCTCCGGGTGGGAAAGGCCGAACTGGATCGTGATCGGGCCACCTGCTGAGGTGCCCCAGACGTAAGCGCGGTCGTGGCCGAGCTGGTCCAGCAGCCCGACAATATCCGCCGAGAACTGCTCCATCGTGTGCGGCTCCTCGGGGAACTCGGAGCGCCCGGAGGAGCGGCGGTCCGCCAGGATCACCTGGAAGTCGTCGGTGAACTTGTCGAGCCAGTCAGGATTCGATGGAGCGGCTCCAGTTCCGAGGCCGCCATAACCACCATGGACGAAGACGAGCGAGAACCCGCTGCCGTGGATCTCGTAGTAGATCTCCGTGCCATTGATTTCGGCGGTTGGCATCGTGTCCCCCTCCGTCAGTGCCCGTTCAGCGCTGTCCGCGCGGGAAATGGTGTGCGAGAGAGAGCCTCGCGACTGCCGCTGTGGCGTGGACTAGGCGTCGGTCCAGCGAGACTCGGTACGAGCCGTCGCAGCGGGGAGTGCTTCCTGCTCGTGCTCGTCGAGCCCGAGGCGGTGCGGCTCGAACGGGCCCTGGCGACGGAGCACGTCCGCGAGGTGGTTGGCCTCCTCACGCGCGCGGTCGAACGAGGAATCGGCGAAGAGGTCGCGCGGGCCGTTGAACTTGCCGCCCGCAACCTCGAAGCCGAGCGCAACGGCCCGTGGCGGGCCGTCGAAGCGACCAGGAGACGCGGCGTTGTGGGCAACGGGCATCCAGGGGCCGATGTGAGAACCGCGGGCGAAGCCCTCGACGAAGGCCGGCATCGCGAAGGGTTCGAGTATTTCTCCCACCGTGGGGAGATCGCCCTCGGAACGCACGATCGCCAGCGGGCTCTGGTGGCCGGACATGCCACCGACCTCGGCGACGCGATCGGTCGAGGCGGCGGCTGCGACCTGGTTCGACGCCCTCGGAATCACGCGCTTCACAGCGAAGCGGCCGGGCGAGCCTATGTAGGCAAGTAGATCGTAGAGCTCCTCCGGGGCGTTCAAGACCGCCTTGCGGCGCTCGAGGCTGTCATGCACCTCGAAGGATGCGCCCTGGCTCAGGCTTGCCGAGAGCACCAGACCCGCAGTGTTAAAGGGGTCAGCAAAGGCGCGATAGAGCGGCAGGTTGAACGCGCCGGTCGCCGTGCCCGCGCCAGCGAAGGCGACGAGCGTCTCGTTCGGACGCTCGTCGAAGGCCAGCTCGGCGACGCTCACGCCAGTCCCGGCGAGGCTGCCGGGAAACCGCTCAGCGGCGAGGCTGTCCGGCGCGCCCGCCTCGATCGCGTCCCAGAGTGCACGGTGGGCGCGTTCGTCGCCCTCGCCGCGGGCGTGAGTCGCGAGGAACCAGAGGCCCTCGCCGAGGGTGCGGACCTGCACATCGACCAAGTCGCCGGCGATCATCGGCCCAGCGAGACGCTCGAGGGCGGCGGCCGGGCGGCCGCTCTGGGTCGAGGCTGAGATCAGAGTGGTACGCACGAACTAGCCGCGCAGCGCCTGGTCGATCGCCTCGACGGCGCTCGCGTTGCCGACGAAGAGCGGCGTGCGCTCGTGAACGGACTCGGGGACGAGATCGAGCACGGGGCCCTCGCCGGTACTGGCGGCACCACCCGCCTGGGCCGCAATGTACGCAAACACCGCGGCTTCGTAGAGCACGCGGATTTTTCCGTTGGGGCTCTGAGAATCCGCCGGGTAGAGGAACACACCGCCGCGTACGAGGCCGCGGTGGAAGTCGGAAACGAGCGAACCGACGTAGCGCAGTGAGCGCCCTTCGCGGACGACATCCACCGCGCGTCGTACCGCCGGGTCCCAGCGACCGGCGTAACCCTGGTTCACGCTGTAGTACGGGCAGTCCGCGGGGATTTGCACGTTCGGCCTCGTGAGCCGGTACTGACGGCTCTCGTCATCGAACGTGAACTCCTGCACGAGGTCCGATGTGGCCAGCACGAGCACTGTACTCGACCCGTAGAGCACGTAACCGGCCGCTACGAAGTCGCGGCCTGGCAGCAGGAAGGGCTGTTCGCCCTCGAGCAGCACACCCGTGGGGGTCGCGAACACGCCGAAGATCGAGCCGATCGTGATCGCGATGTCGGCGTTGGAGGTGCCATCGATCGGATCGAGGACGCAGAGGTAAGACTCGGCACCGTCAGGTACGTCGAAAAACTTGGGTGCCGCCAGCTCCTCGCAGACGAGACCAGCAACGGTGCCTGAGGCGTCGAAGGCCTCGACGAAGCGCTCGGTGCCGATGATGTCGAGCGAGTGCACGACTTCGCCGTGGACGTTGCGGGCGCCCTCGGGATCAGCAGCGGGCAGCAACGCACCAGCGCGCACGTGGTGGGAGACGTCGCGGGAGGCCTCGACGATCGCCGCAAGCACCCGCCCGAGGGATGCGCTGTCGATCCCAGCGACGGGTGCGGCGATACCGTCGACCAGCAAGGCCATGGTTCAGCTCCCGTGACCCGTTCAGGCCCTGCCTACGAGGTTCGTAACGATGACCCGGTAGGTTGCTGCATCGAAACGTCGCACCGTCCCGTGCACAACGAAGATAACATCGCGGACCTACTGCTGGTGTCATTTTGGGATCCAGATCCGCCCTAAGCAGGGGGCAGCGGACCCTCAGGAACGGCCAATTTTTCCCGCAACGCGGTGATCGTCGCTTCTGCGATGGGGCGGGTGTCGGACTGAACCTGCCAGTCCAGATCGCGGGCTTGAGCCATGTACCCCTCGAGCGCGTCGAGCGTCTCGACGCCGCGCCGATGCAGGTGCACGTCATCGATCGCGCGGAAGCCCTGGAGTCGACGTGCGCTGGTTCGGCTGCCCGCGGCCGCGCCACGGTCTCGGAATGCGACCCCACAGCCCGCCGCGTAGAGCATGCCGCCGAGAGGTGTGGCGACCGGAGGCACGCCAGCAGCGAGGGCCGCAGCGGTGTTCAAGAGGGCGGGGGAGTCGTACTCGAAGACCAGGCTGCCGCCGGGTGGGACCTGCTCGGCGAGTGCGGCGATCAGCTGCAGCATGATGCCCTCGGGAACTTCGACTTCCCGACCATCGCCGAGGGGGAGCTGCGAGCGGTAGTTCGTGACCTCGATCCAGGGCGGGCCAGCGACCGATTCGAGGTCCATCAGGCCGACAGCGATCGGGAGTGACGTGCGGCCGAGGCCGGTGCTCTCGATGAAGAGGCGAAAGCGCTCGGCTCCGACGCGGTTCTGGCCGCCAGCTTCCGCGATCAGCTGGACACCCTGGCCAACCTCCCGCCGGACCAGCGGTGCTAGCGCATGGTCTGATGTGGCCGCGATCGGGCGCCAGTTCGTGGACGTCGCGTCGGTTCCTGACATGGACACGACGGTACCAAAGGGCCTGGACGTCCGTCGCGATGCAGAGCGGACAGCGCACAACCGCCTGCTCCGTACACTGACGGGCCATGACGCTCGCACCTGACGACGACGCGCTCGCGCACTATGCCACCGCCGTTCGCGGCCTGCTGGATCGTGGCGGCTTCGAGTTGGGCGGGAGCACCGCTCAGGCCGCGCGGTGGGAGATCAACCACGTCCGCGAGTACCTCGATCAGCACGGCGCGCCCGACGCGCGACCGACGGTCCACGTCGCCGGTTCCAAGGCCAAAGGGTCGGTTGCCACCATGACCGAGGCAATCCTCCGAGCGTCACTACCGCCCGTCGAAGGCAGCGCGCGGACGGTGCTTTACACGTCGCCGGATCTCCATGCAGCGCGCGAGCGCATCGTGATCGATGGCGAGCCGATCGACCACGGCCGCTTCGCGCGGATCGCCGAGGCCGTTCGCACCGACCCGGGGACCGAGGGCTGGTCGTACTTCGAACTGCTCACGCTCATCGCTTGGCAGGCAGCTGCCGAGGTCCGCGCCCAGTGGCTGGTACTGGAGGTCGGCCTCGGCGGGCGGCTCGACACGACGAATGCGATCGCGGAGAAGGCGGTCGCGGTGATCACGCCTATCGACCTCGAACACACGGCGATCCTCGGCGAGACGATCGCGGAGATCGCCGCCGAGAAGGCAGGGATCCTGACCGGACCGACCGAGGTGGTCGTGGCGCCGCAGCGAGCCTCCGCACTCAATGTGATTCGAGCGGCGGCGGACGAGGCGGGGACAACCCTGCACGAGATCGCCGAGGAATGCGCGCTGACCGTCAGCAAGCAGTCGCTGGACGAGCTGCAGTTCGATCTGCGCACCCCACTTCGGACGTATCGAGGGCTGACGCTCAGCTTGATCGGGCGACACCAGGCCGAGAACGCAGCAGCCGCGATCCGAGCCGCGGAACTGGCGATGGCCTCGCAAGGCGGTGAGTTGGACGATCAGGGGACCCATCGAGCGCTGGCGGCTGTCCGCCTGCCCGGGCGCACAGAGATCATTGGCCGCAAGCCGCTGACGATCGTCGACGGTGCACACACACCGCTCGCCGCGAAGCGGCTGCGCCAGGCACTCGACGAGACGGGTGTCCCTCGGGCGCGAGTGTTTGTCCTCGGTCTGCTCGATGGGAAAGACGCGGAATCGATCGTGCGCGCGCTGCTAGGACCACAGGATCAGGTGTTCGTAGCGCCGCCGACCAGTCCGCGCGCCGCCGATCCATCCGAGGCCGCTGCCGAGATTCGCGCCCTTGGCGCGCCAGTCAGCACGGCACCCGATGTCGCGACCGCCCTCGAGCGCGCCACCGTTGCTGCAGGCGATCGAGGCGCGGTGATCGTGACCGGCAGCCTGCGTACCGTCGCCGACGCCCGCGAGGCGCGGATGGTGATCACGGGCGATCGAGCGCTGGGCCTTAGATAGAATCGCCCGGCAGGCGGGAGCATGGGAGTGTCGATGACATCTGAACACCGGCGCGTCGTCATCACTGGACTCGGTGCGCTCACGCCGCTGGGGAACACGGTTGAGTCGTTCTGGACGAACGCGGTCGCCGGCCAATCTGGCATACGGCCGTTCAGCGAGCTCGATACCAGCGCTTACCCCTGCAAGGTCGTCGGCGAGGTGCAGGACTTTGAGCCGACCGACTACATGGACCGCCGTACCGCACGACGGATGGCGCGCTTCTCGCAGTTTGCCGTCGCCACCGCGCGCCAGGCCGAGAGCTCCGGCGGACTGGATCTCGAATCAATCGACCGCGAACGTGCCGGAGTGATCCTCGGCAACGGGGGCGGCGGCTACCCCAACGTCGAGGGCGCGATGCGCACGCTCGTCGACCGCGGCGGGATGAAGCTCGACCCGCTGTATGTCGCGAAATGGCTGCCGAACATGGCGGCCGCCAACGTGACGATCCAGCTTGGACTGCAGGGCTACACGAACACCGTCGTCACGGCGTGCGCTTCCGGCACACAGGCGATCGGCGAAGCCGTCGAGGTGATCCGGCGCGACGCTGCTGACGTGATGCTCGCTGGTGGTACCGAGGCGGGTATCTGCGAACTCGGGCTCGCCGGCTTCGCCGCGATGCGTGCACTCACCACCTCGTACAACGGCGAGCCCGAACGGGCTTCGCGACCGTTCGACCGTAACCGCGACGGCTTCGCACCAGCCGAGGGCGCGGGCATGGTGCTGCTGGAGTCGCTGGAGCACGCGACCGCGCGAGGCGCGAAGCCGCTGGCCGAAGTGCTCGGGTACGGAGTCAGCGCGGACGCGACCTACCTCGTGGCTCCGTCCGATGCGGGCACCGGCGCCGCGCACGCGATGCGCATTGCGTTGCAGAACGCCGACGTCGCCCCCGAGGAGATCGATTACGTATCAGCTCACGCCACGGCAACCGAGGTCGGGGACGTCGCCGAGACGAAGGCGCTCAAAACGGTGCTGGGTAAGCACGCCTACGCAACGCCCGTCACCTCGTTGAAGTCGCAGATCGGGCACCTGCTGGGTGGCTCGGGCGGCGTGGAGATGGTGGCCGCGGTGCAGACGATGCTCACCGGAGAGATCGCTCCGACGATCAATCTCGAGCACCCGGCGGACGAATGCGACCTCGACTACGTCGCGCTCGAGTCGCGGACAGCGGACGTGCGGACGGTACTGAAGAACTCGTTCGGATTCGGCGGGCAGAACGCGGTACTGGTTCTGCGCCGCTTCGAGGACTGACTGGCCTCTGTTCGGCCGGGGCGCGGGCGACGGCGCGCGATCAGGCCTCGCTTAGCCCTCGGTCTGGCCTGCCGGGACCATGCCGGCAAGCAGAACCTCAAGCGCCATCGTGTGTGCGCAGGTCGCCTCGTGCCGGAAAAAGTCGCACTCGCACTGCCAGGCGCCCTCGTGCAGGGTCACGGCGTGGTCGTCGTTGTTGCCCTGAATCGTGACGCGCAGATCGTCAAACTGGAATCGGTCACGCTCGGCGGCGTAGCGGTGAGCCTTGTCGATTTTTCCGATCATGCCTGAGTACATCGAGCCTCCTGAGGCTGAGTTCCGAACCCTCCAAAATCCCCGAGAACGAAAAAGGCGCCGTGACAAGCCACGACGCCGTTCACTGATCGCTCAATCCAGGAGGGTTCATAACTGCACAGTAGATCGCGGAGGATCGGGTCGTCAACCAACTGCTGATCGGACTAACAATTTGTGAATTGGCACACGATTCCCGAGGTCGAGTCGGTGCAGTTCGACGGTCGTTCCGCCAGTCGATTGCGGTGGTGGAGCAGGCAAGGTGCCGGGCAGCGTCAGCGAGTCGTGCGTGCCGCTTCGTGCCGACCTGACGGCGCACGCGCGCCAGAGTCAGATCCGGTCTCCACGCCGCCTCGGGCGTGGCAAGTTCCGCCGCAGTGATCGCCTGATCCACCTCGCGCAGGGGCTCCGTGGCCTCGGCGGTGCCGATCGCGATACCGAGCCACCAGACGTTGGTGCATCCTGCGCGACCGAAGGTCCTGCCGCCTCGAGGGTGCGCAAGGGGGTCAGCGGTTGGATCGCCTCGATCGTGCGGGACAAGTCGGCAGCTCGATCGTCTGCGACCTCGCCGAGAAAACGCACGGTCACGTGCAACTGCTCGACGGTCACGAAGCGGAGCTCGCCCCCGAAGTCGCTCGCCAGGCGTTGGTGTAGCTGAACGGCCTCATCGCGCCAGTTCGCTGGGATCCCGATTGCGGTAAAGAGTCGCACGAGGAGCCTAGCCTGACGCGGTGCTGTCAGTAGACAGCGGCGGTTCGCTCCTCCATCGTATTCACAGGCGTCTTGACGGCGCGCACCCATGGCGGGGTGCCGGACCACTCTCTCACGACCGACGATCGTCGTGCGGGGGTCGGGGAGCCGTATGTCGTCTCTACGTAGTCCCATTGCCCCAGGCGAGATCAGCATGCGCGCGCGCAACGCGCGGCTCCGTGCGCTCGCCCCCAAGCCGTCGCGCCGTCAACGCCGCCTCGAGGGCTATCGGGGCGCTCTCGGTCTGGCTGCGTTTCTCATCGCGGCGATCGCCGCGATCTGGCTGGCACCGTTGACCGCGCTCCAGGCATCGACGGATACGATCGCGTGGCTTGAGGCACGCCTGACGCCGACCGGTCAGGCGATCGCAACGACCGGACTGGGCGCTGTCGCGCTACTTGGCCTCGTGATCGCCTGGGCGCGGCGAACGGCGCTCGGTCGGCCGCTGTCGTTCACGGCCGGTGGGCAGGTCAGCGTGGATGACGTGGCAATGCGGCTACAGCAGATGATTGAGGAGCGCGACGACATCTCCAGCGCCGAGGTGCGAGTCGATAACCTACACCGGCGCGGGCTACGCGTATCGGTTCAGATCCACGTCGCGTCTCACGCGAACCTCAATGGCGCCATCCAATCCGTGTCCGAGAAAACAGAGCTCCTGCTTCACGACCATCTACTGGTCCGTTTATCATCGCCCCCGTCCGTAAAGGTCCATTTCGACGAACTCGATCTTCGGTCAGGACGGCTCCATGACGAACGAACGAGCGCAGCCCATCGTTGATGACAACGACCCCGATGAGATGGCGGAGATCGCCATCCCCGACAGCACAATTCGCGACGCCACGAGCGAGGCCACCGTCGGACGCTCCGCGGAGTCGACCGACGCCGCTCCCGAACAAGCAGCACCAACTGCCGAGGGCACCGTAACCGCCGAGCTCGATGATGGCGATGAGGCCGCTCCCTCAGACGAGCTAGCCTCCGCCGATTCGGATGAGGAGCCCGCGCCCGCCGTGGACGATGGCGCGGCAGAGGACGGCGCGACCGACGAAGCAGCCGATGACGAACGCAGTGCCGAAGTACTCGCTGGCGCCGCGCTGACTCAGACCCTCGAGGCGTTGCTCTTCGTCGCGGACGAACCGATCGCCGCCTCAGCGCTCGGTCGCGCGCTCGGGCTGACCGCAGCGCAGGTACGACGTGGGTTCGATGACCTCGGTGAGACCTTGCGCGACGAGTGGCGCGGTGTGCGCTTGCAGCAGGGCCCCGACGGCGCCCAGCTCGTGACCGCCTCCGACGTCGCTGCGACCGTCGAGCACTTCCTCGGCCTCGAGGCGAATCGACGGCTCTCGAATGCAGCGCTGGAGACTCTGGCAATCATCGCCTACCGCCAGCCCGTCAACAGGCACGTGATCGAACAGATCCGCGGCGTCAGCAGCGACGGAGCGGTGGCCACACTGCGCGCACGCGGCCTGATCGAAGGCATCGGCCGCGCGCCCGGACCTGGGCGGCCGTTGCTCTTCAACACAACGCAGCGGTTCCTGCAGCACTTCGGCCTCGAACGACCCGACGAGCTGCCGCCATTGCCGAACGACGTCGAACTACCGCCCGAGGACGCCGGAGCCCAACTCGCGCTCGAAGCTGCGGTTGAAGGAGAGCCCACGGAAGGCACGGAAGCGAGCACCGACCTCGATGAGGAAGTCGACCTCGAGGACGACGACTCCGATGAGTTCGGAGAGGATCCCGACCTCGAGATCAGCGAAGACCTCGGCGAATTGAGCCGTGCCGCCGGTGCAGCGTTTGCGGTACCTGTTGCTCCCGACGACGGGCCGAGCCCCGAGTAGCCCGATGACCACGGTCAGCGTCGTACTGACGCTGCGGCTGCCTGACGCGCACTCGCTCAAAGACAAACGCTCTGTCGTGCGATCACTGGTCGCCCGGCTGCGACAGGTGCTGAACCTCACCGCCTCGGAAGTGCGCCTGCCGGATCACCACCGGCAGGCGCAGGTGGGCTACGCCGTGGTATCCGAGTCGCCCTCGGTCGCGCGCGGCCTAGCCGAGGCCGCGCTGCACTTCGCTGAGCGAGAACTGATCGGTCGCGCCGAGATCGTATTGATCGCGCGTGACGAGCAGGTGCTCAACGGCTAGTCGGCCTTCGCTGGACTCTCGGCTGAGGGTCAGGACATGAAAACGGACGGCCTCTCGGCCGTCCGTTTCGGTTTGAGGACCGCCTTGACACCGCTATGCGGTCGCCGAGGCGGTCCTCCCTACGACGACGGTCTAGCGTGTGCTAGCCGTAGAAGGGGAACTGGCACTCCACCGTGCGGTGCGGGTCCTGCTTGGCTTCCTGCATCGTCAGGGTGACGCCTGGCTGCGAGCGACTGACCAAGGCGTTGTAATACCGCTCGATCCGCATTTTCCGTGTCCTTCCGTGGTGGGCCCACGAATTGCCGTGTGGCCACCTGTAATTAAATATCAACCTGTCTGGTGTCTTTCGTACGTGACAGTGCGCACAATCACGTGAAATCGTTGTTAACTGTCGTTCGTAATACTCGACGCTGCTATCGGGGTCTTCCCGGATCTCGAAGAACAGCCGTCACCATAGACGAATCAGGGGGTTAGCTACGCGACGGTCCTACCGAAGCGCAGGGGTTTCGACCGGTGAGCAGAGCAAATCGTAAGGAAGCGCACCATCGATCCGGGCTCGAATGAGCGATCCAGCGACGAATTCGCCCTTCACAAAGGCAAGCCCATCTACCTCGGGCGCATCGCGGATTGTCCGGCCGACGACGACCAGATCGCCGCCCGCTGACTCCACTGGCTCAGCAGACTCGACGAGGACATCGAACTCCTGGCCGATCACCGAGCGATTAGCTTCGTGGGAGATGGACTGAGCCAGCTCCATCAGGCGTCCGTAGCGCTCGACCTTGACCGCCTCGGGCACCTGATCGGGCATCGTCCCGGCGGGGGTGCCCGGCTGCGCCGAGTAGGTGAACGCGCCGATGTGCTCGAATCGCTGCTCCTCGACGAAGTCGAGCAAGACCTCGAACTCAGCTTCCGTTTCACCAGGAAAGCCAACGATAAATGTCGTGCGCAACACCGCATCCGGCATCGCATCGCGGATCAGGCCGATGCTCTCGCGGGCCTTATTCACGCTCGGCCGTTGCATGCGCTTGAGCGCGGCGGGCGCGCCATGCTGGAGCGGCATGTCGACGTAGGGCACCACATTGGGGAGGCATGCCATGGTCTCGGCGAGGCGAGGTGTGACGCGCCCGGGGTAGGCATACATCAGGCGCATCCACGGCAGGTCAGGCACAGCCTCCGACAACTTTTCGAGCAACTCCGCGAGGCCATCGCGATTGCCTCGGTCCTCGCCGTACGCCGTCGAGTCCTGCGCGACGAGGACGAGCTCGCGCACCCCGGCCGCGGCGTGGAACTTCGCCTCAGCGATCAGGCGGCCGGTCGGGTCGGAGTGCATGCCGCCCTTGATCGTCGGGATGATGCAGAAGGTGCAGGGGCGGTCGCAGCCATCGGAAATCTTGAGGTAGGCGCTCGGCGCGCCGATGTTTGCGAGGTCCGGCTGCGGGATATCGAAGCTGGCGCTCGCTGATCCGAGGTCGGCCGCGACCTCGTCCCAGCGCTCGGCGCCGAAGGTAGCGTCCACGTTCGGCACCGCAAGGCGGACTTGCTCCTCGGCGATCTCGGTGAGGCACCCGACCACGTACAGCTGCTGGCCGGATCGGCGCTCCGCGTCTAGCTGCTTGATGACCTCGATCGACTCGTCCTTGGCCGCGTCGATGAACCCGCAGGTGTTGACGATCAGCAGGTCGGCATCGTCGGGATCGGGCGATGCGAGGTGACGCCCGGCGCGCAGCGCCTGTTCGAGGCGCATCGAATCGACGGTGTTCTTGGCGCAGCCGAGGGTGACGAGATGGTACTTCACCGATCCACCGTCGGTGGCCGAGCGAACCCCGTCAAACGGACCGCACGGATCAGCTGTCGGACGAGCCCAGCGAAACGACGATCGTGACCGTATCGCCAGCAGCGATCAGCGTGCCGGCCTCGGGTGCTTGCTGGAACACCGCGCCCGCCCGCGTCGTGGCGCTAGGGCTCTCGACGATCTCGAGCTCGAGGCCGAGCTGCTCGAGGAGATCGATCGCCACCGCTCGGTCAACGCCGATGAACGAGGGCGTCGTGCCTGGGTCAAACGGTGAAACGACGCTCGACGCAGAGGGCCCAGAGTCGCGGCCACCGAGGTCGGGTAGGCCCGTTCCGCCACCGAGGAGTGGGACGACCCAGAGCAGCACCGCCACCAGCGCGATGATGCCCGCCATCACCACCGCGTGGCGGAGATCGAAAGGCGGCAAGGTCGTCGAGGGCATCCGTCGTAAGCCAGGCATCGGATCGAGGCCCTCAGGCAGTGGCAGATCGACGGGCATCGACATCACCGCCTCGGCGGGGTCGAGCCCGAGGTAGCCGGCGTAGCTCCGCATGAAGCCGCGCGCGTAGACCGGGGCTGGCAGCACCTCGTAACGGCCGCGCTCGAGCGCATCGAGGTACTCGGTGCTGATCCGAGTGTCGCGCTCGGCTTCCTCAAGCGTGAGGCGCTTCGCGTTGCGCGCCGCCTCGAGGCGCGCGCCGATCGTCCGCAAGCGAGGGTGACCGGGCGGGTCGGACGGGAACTCGATTGGGTTGGGCTGAGTCATCGCACCCCAGGCGTCGGTCCCCGGGACGAGCAGCGCGGAGCGCTGACCGACGAACCCCGTCAGAGGCAGTATGGCGAGGTCAGGACCTCAGGGCTACGAGGGCAAGAAGAAGCCCGCTAGCGCGGGCTCGAAAGCGAGGCCAGCCGGTAGGAACCGGGTCAGGCCTGAGCGCTCTTCAATCGGGCGGAGAGGCGAGCCTTCCGCCGCGCCGCAGAGTTCGGATGAATAATCTTGCGCCGGGCCGCGCGATCGAGCGCGGACTGAGCCTCACGCACGCGCTCGGACGCGTCGTCGTCTCCGGCATCGATCGCCGCACGGGCGTCACGCACCGCTGCCGCAGCGCGCGTTCGAAAAGGCTTGTTGCGATCGCTACGCGTCACGTTCTGACGGATGCGTTTGCGAGCAGACAGGGTGTGGGCCATTGCCCCTCCATCCGAACGGACCGGTGTCGAGCGAGAAAACATCGTAGCCGTGGGCCCGACGAACGTCTATCGATGGCCAAGACCAACGTCTATCTAGAGGCCAGCGACACGTCTATCGTGCATGAATGACGAGCGAAGCGCCCCCCGCAGGCGCGCGCGCCGTGCTGCGCGGCTTCCGGCGCTTCCTCCAACGTGGGAGCGAACGGGCGCCCTCTGGCATCGCGGGCGCGGCTGGGATTGTCGCCCTCGGATTCCTCGGGTCGCGGCTGCTCGGCTTGCTGCGTTCCGTCACGATCGCTGACGCGTTCGGCACCGATCCAGAACTCGGCGCGTACTGGGTCGCGTTCCGCCTGCCGGATCTGGTGTTCCAGCTACTCGCGGGTGCCACCCTTTCGGCGGCCTTCATTCCAGTCTTCGCGCGGGTATCCATGCACCAGGGGCCGGATCGAGCGTGGCTACTGGCGTCGCGCGTTCTCAACTTGATCAGCATCGCGACGGTCGTCGTCGCGGGCGTCGCGTTCGTCTTCGCCCCGTTACTCGTGCCGCTCCTCGCGCCCGGGCTCGGTGAAACTAGCGGTCGCGAGGCCGAATTGGGCGACCTCGCGATCGACCTCACGCGGTTGATGCTCTTGTCGCCAATCTTCTTCGGCATCTCCGGGATGCTAATGGGAATCCTCAATGCCCGGCAACACTTCCTGGCGCCAGCTCTCGCGCCGATGGTCTACAACCTGTCGATCATCCTCAGTGCGGTGCTACTCACCGGGCCGTTTGGCATTCACGGACTGGCATGGGGCGTGGTGATCGGCAGCGTGGGGCACCTCGCGATCCAGCTCTCGGTGCTGCGGCGGGTCGGGATGCGCTGGTCGCCCTCGGTCGATCTCCGTTCCGAGGCCGTACGCGAGGTCCTCAAGATGATGGGACCGCGGGTGATCGGCCTCGGGGCGTCGCAGATCAACTTCCTCGTGCTGGTCTTTTTCGCCTCGTTCGTGTCCGACGAGGCGATCAGCGGCGTCAACTTCGCGTTCCTGATGATGATGCTGCCGGTCGGCGTGGTCGGGATGGCCGTCGCGACCGCGGCATTCCCGACGTTCTCGGAACACGCCGCAGCGGGCCGCCTCGACTCGCTGCGCAATACGTTGTGGCGCTCGCTGCGAGCGGTGTTGTTCCTGGCGCTGCCCGCGTCAGCGCTGCTGATCGCGCTGGCCGAGCCCGGGGTGCGCATCCTCCTCGAACGTGGCGCCTTCGATGGCGGGTCAACCGAACTGGTCGCCGACGCGCTCGTCGTGTTCGGCATCGGCGTCTTCGGCCACGCGGGGATCGAGATCGTCAGCCGCGGGTTCTACGCGCTCGAGGACACGCGCACCCCCGTGCAGATCGCGGTCGGCGCGATGGTGCTGAACGTCGTGCTGGCGTTCCTCCTCGTCGGCCCATTCGAACTCCGAGGCCTCGCGGCCGCGGCCTCGGCAACCGCGATCATCGAATTCACACTCCTCGTCGTGCTGCTACGGAACCGGATCGGCGGGTTCGATCGACGAGGCCTCGCCGACTTCGGCTGGCGGCTCGCGCTCGCGACTGGCGTGATGCTCGAGGTGATGTTGCTCATGCGCGTACTACTCGACGCTGCCGAGCTTGGCATCGAGAGCACGATCGGAGCGATCGTGACGGTCATCGTGGTCGGTACGACCGGCGTGCTGACGTTCGTCGCCGCCGCGATCACGCTCCTTGGCGAGGATTACCGCCAGGCGTTGGCCGCCTTCCACCGCTAGCTGCCGCGGGACCTCAAGGGCGGCAAGCGGGGAAACCCGGCCGGCGGACCGATGAACGCTGGTACACTATCTTCGCCCCAACTTTCACAAGGGAGCGAATTGAAGAACGCGACGCGTGTCGTGTGTTCGTGCACGGTGCCCCCCCCAAACGAGAGCGGGATCCGGCACAGAGGGAGATGCGATGGCATTCCAGGACCGCGAACTCGCCTGCCGAGACTGTGGCGGCGCGTTTGTCTTCACGGTAGGTGAGCAGGAGTTCTACGCGACCAAGGGCCTGGAGCACGACCCAGTGCGCTGCCCGTCGTGTCGCGCCACGCGCAAGCTGATGCGCCCCGAGGATCGCGACTTCGCGCCTGCTTACGGCGTGTACGTCTCGTGGGGTGGCCGCACGCCTCGCCAGCTCCACGTCGCAAGCTGCGCGCAGTGCGCCAGCATGACCGAGGTGCCATTCCGACCGCGCGATGACCGCCCGGTCTATTGCTCCGACTGCTACGGCGACCTCCGCCGCAAGCAGGAGGCGCAGGAAGAGGCCGAAGCTTCCGCATCGGCCTCGCGGATCGCGACCTCGGGGACCGACAAGCCGATCGACCCGTTCGGTGACGCCGACACCGAGGCCGCGGAGCCTGCCGCCGAGGGCGAAACTGTCGTCGAGGCTGCAAAGCCCGTCGCCGAAAATGCGATCGCCGTCGCCGAAGGCGCCCTGCCGCCAGTCGCCGAGGCGGCTGAGATCACGACCGAAGCGCTCGCACCGGCAGCCGAGTAGCCGATTGCTGGCCTCGGTGAGGCCAGCCTAGACTGAAGAACAGAGGCCACGACGGAGACGAATAGCCCCGCGGCCGCCCCGACGATGGGGCGGACCGCTCAGCGAGCCCGGGACGGTGTGAGCCGGGCGCGTGACACGCGGAGCGAAGATCCCTCCTGAGCCGTCGACCGAAGCGCTACACAGTAGCGTGCGTAGGCTCGACCGGAGCGCCCACCGTTACCAGGGGCAGCGCCATCGGCGACCGAGGTCGCCCGCGGTGCGGTGAGCGGTGTTCTGTCACGGCTATCCGTGACGGCGCGCAACGCGGGTGGTACCGCGGGCTGTCCAGCCCGTCCCGTTTGAGGGATGGGCTTTTTTTGTGTGCGTCGGGCGACGCACACGAAGCAATCGAGGCGCTCACGACGCGCCGGTTGTTCTGAGATGCGCGCTACGCGCGCTGGAAGGAATCGAGCATGACCACTTTCGATCCGGTCGCCTCACGCGTGGCATTCCCGGAGCTGGAGGCGTTGATCCTCGACTTCTGGCGAGAGCACGACATCTTCAAGCGCAGCGTCGAGGAGCGCCCAGCCGACAACGTGTTCTCGTTCTACGAGGGCCCGCCGACCGCCAACGGTAATCCCGGGATTCACCACGTCCTCGCACGCGCGTTCAAGGACGTCGTACCCCGCTATCGCACGATGCGCGGCTACCGCGTACCTCGAAAGGGCGGGTGGGACACCCACGGTCTGCCCGTGGAGCTCGAGGTCGAGCGCGAGTTGGGGCTGAGCACCAAGCGCGAGATCGAGGCCTACGGCGTCGCCGCCTTCAACCAGAAGTGCCGCGAATCGGTCTTCCGCTACGTCAACGAGTGGGAACGGATGACCGAGCGCGTCGGCTTCTGGGTCGACATGGAAGATGCCTACGTCACGTACTCGAACGAGTACATCGAAACCGGCTGGTGGATCTTCAAGCGGTTCTGGGACAACGACCTGGTATTCCAGGACTTCCGCGTCACCCCACACTGCCCGCGCTGCCAGACGAGTCTCTCGAGTCACGAGATCGCGCAGGGCTACGAGGACGACACGCCCGACCCCGGCGTCACCCTGCGCTTCCGACTCCCAGCCGATGCACCAGCGCCAGATTCGCTGCGCCTCGCCGACGGCGTGCCCACCTCATTGCTAGCTTGGACGACGACGCCGTGGACGCTGTCTGGCAACACCGCGCTGGCGATCTTGTCCGAGGCCGAGTACGCCCTCGTCGAGGTGGCTCGCGAGGACCAGCCAGTCGAGCGCGTGGTGCTGTCGAGCTCCCTCGTCGGGAGCGTGGTTGGCGAGGACGGCTCGGTGATCGGGACTCTGTCTGGCACCGATCTGCTGCGTCTTGAGTACGAGCCGCTGTACCCAGAGTCGGTCGAGTGGGTCGAACCGCTCGTGTTCGTCGAGGGTCGTACGCAGCGTTTGAAGGGCAGCGACCCGCTACCGGCGCGGCGCGTCATCGCCTCGGATGAGGTCACCACCGAGGAGGGCACGGGCATCCTCCACGTCGCGCCCGCCTTCGGCGAGGCCGACTACGCGATGGGGCGCGCCGAGGGGCTGATGTTCCTCCAGCCGGTGCGTCCGGACGGAACGATGATCGGCGGCCCGGCCGATGGCGCGTTCGTCAAGACCGGCGACTCCGCGATCAGCGACGATCTGCGCGAGCGCCGGCTGTTGTTCAAGGCCGAGACGATCCGCCACACCTACCCGTTCTGCTGGCGCTGCGGGACGTCGGTGCTCTATTACGCCAAGCCGTCCTGGTACATCCGCACCACGGCGGTGGCTGATCTGCTGGTCGAGCACAACCAGCAGATCCACTGGGTGCCCGAAAACATCAAGAACGGCCGCTTCGGTGAGTGGCTCGAGGGCAACGTCGACTGGGCGGTGTCGCGCGAGCGCTACTGGGGTACCCCGCTGCCGATCTGGGTCTGCGAAATATGCGAGCACATCGACGCGATCGGCTCCTTCGAGGAACTGCGCAGCCGCGCGCGCACCGGCACGACCGAGGCACTGGAAACCGACCACGGCTTCGATGCGCACCGCCCATACGTCGATGGCGTCGAGCTCGACTGCCCCCGCTGCAACGGCACGATGCGTCGCACACCCGAGGTCGCCGACGGCTGGTTCGACTCCGGTGCAATGCCTTACGCCCAGTGGCATTACCCGTTCGAGAACCAAGACACCTTCGACGAGCGGTTCCCGGCAGATTTCATCTGCGAGGCGGTCGACCAGACGCGTGGCTGGTTCTACACGCTGCACGCGCTCGCCACGCTGCTCCACCGCACCGAAGACGTGCCGGAGGGCATCTCCTATCGCAACGTCATCAGCCTCGGGCACATCCTCGATGGCAACGGCCAGAAGATGTCGAAGTCGAAGGGCAACGTCGTCGACCCGTGGACGGTGCTCGACCAGCACGGCGCCGACGCGACCCGCTGGTACATGTACACGGCGTCACCGCCCGGGAACGCGCGACGATTCTCCGAGGACCTCGTCGCCGAGACGACGCGGCGCTTCCTGTCGACGCTCTGGAACACGTACTCGTTCTTCGTGATGTACGCGAACCTCGCCGACTTCGATCCAGTTGCGGAGCCGACCGACGACGAGGAGCCGACCGAGCTCGATCGCTGGGCGCGCTCGGAGCTGCACAGCACCGTGCAACGCGTGACCGAAGCGCTCGAGGCCTACGAGCTGTCCGATGCGGCACGGCCGATCGAGCAGTTCGTCGAAGGCCTCTCGAACTGGTACGTCCGGCGCAGCCGCCGCCGCTTCTGGCGCAGTGGCGACGACGCGGACAGCCGCGTCGCGCTGCGCACGCTCTACGAGAGCCTCGTCACCGTGTCGAAGCTACTCGCGCCGTTCACGCCGTTCGTCGCGGAGTCGCTCTACCGCAACCTCGTCGGCGAGCGGCTCGAGGGGGCGGACGACTCGGTGCACCTCGCGCGCTGGCCAGACGCTGACGAAGCTGCGATCGACGAAACTTTGAGCGCCGAGATGGAGGTCGTCCAGCGCATGGTGTCGCTCGGCCGTGCCGCCCGTTCCTCAGCGCAGCTGCGCGTGCGTCAGCCGCTCGGCACCGCCGCGCTGGTCCCACGTACCGAGGCAGAGCGCACCGCCCTCGTTCGGCTCGCGCCGCTGATCGCGGACGAGCTGAACGTGAAGACGGTCGATGTCCTCAAGGATGGCGGCGACCGCGTGGCGTACAAGCTGCGCCCGAATCTCCCGGTGCTCGGCCCGAAATTCGGCCGCGAGGTCGGCAAGATCCGAGGCGCCCTCGACGCTGCTGACGCGCCACCGATCGTGCGCGCGATGCGCGCGGGTGAACCGGTGCAGCTCGGAGAGTTCGAACTCGGGGGCGGCGACATCCTCGTCGGCGTCGAGGCCGCCGAGGGCTGGGCCGCCGCCGAGGACGGTGGCTACGTCGCGCTACTCGACACGACGATCACGGAGGAGCTGCGCTCCGAAGGATTCGCACGCGAGCTCGTCCGCCGACTGCAGGACCTCCGACGCGAAGCCGACCTCGAGGTGTCTGACCGCATCGAGGTGCGTTTCGCTTCGGACGGCCCGGCGGTGGCGCAAGCGTTCGCCGAGCATGGCACCTACATCGCCGAAGAGACGCTCGCCCTCGAGATCGAGGCTGGCATCAAGGCCGACTGGGCCTCGGCAGACGCGAAGATCGACGGGCTGAGCGTCACGCTCGCGCTACGCAAGGCGAGCAGTAGCTAGCGTGGCTCGACCGGCTCCGCCTGCCCTTCGGCGCGTCGCTCGGAGCGGCGGCTGTGGCGCGTGCGATCGATGCGCGTGCTCGCGTCGCCGATCACCTCGGAGGGATGCGGGCGCACCGCCCCCGGCGGCAGATGATCCTCTTCGTCCTCGGGCGCTAGCAGCAGCCAGCGGATCACCTTCCAGACGGCGGAGATCCAGGACCGGTCTTCGCGACCGCGTTCCCGACCGTGGCGTGGCTCGTCGCGGAGCACGTGGGGCACTTCGTTCGCCACTTCGGCACCGAGGATCAGGATGTTCGCACTGAGGAAGACCCAAAACAGCAACACCACCACCCCGCCTAGTACGCCGTACACGAGCTCGTAGTTGGCGAAGTTCGTGAGGTAGACGGTGAAGCCGTACTTGAGGCCTTCGAAGGCGACGGCGGCGAACAGCGCACCCGGCCAGAGGTAGCGAAAGCGCACCGTGCGGTTCGGCGCCAGCCAGTAGAGCAGCGAGAAGGCGAGGAACGAGAGGAACAGCGAGGTCCCGATCGTCGTCGCGTCCCACACCCACTCGAAGTTCGAAGCGAGCGGCAGGTTGTCCGTGCGCTGGCGAACGATTTGCCACGCAGCGGACAGCACGACGCTTCCGAGGACGGGCAACCCGAGAATCGGCAGCAACGCGTAGTCGATAAGCTTCCCGCGAATCGCGGGGCGGGTGCGACGCGCCTCGAAGGCGACGTTCAGCGCCATCCTCAGCGAGGCCGACAACGCCCCCGAGGTCCAGATCGCCCCAACCAGCGCGACGAGCGCGAGCTGTGGCGCGACCTGCGTGGTGCCCTCGACCGCCTCGATGATGTCTTCGTTCTGGATCGGCAGCGTGTCAACCAGGTTGCCAATCACGTCTGCTTGCAGGCTGTCGTCGCGCAAGACCAATCCGAAGATGGCGACGGTCAAGATCAGCAGCGGCAGCAGCGAGAACAGCGTGTAGTACGAAATGGCCGCAGCCATCTGGGTACCGCGGTCCTCGGCAAAGTTCTTCGCGGCGCGGCCAGAAACCCGCAGCACCACCGCGGTCCAGTACCATGGCGCAATGCGCGTTTCGTGCGATGGAGCGGCAGCGCCAGACTCAACCGTCGGCGATTCAACCGGCGGCGACTCGGTGTCGGGTGGGGTCTGGGCGAGGACGGAATCCGCCACAAATGCTCCTCGTCCGGCGACGCGCCCTCGACGGTGGGCGCGCGTTTCGCGATCCTGCACAGGTAGCCCACCACATCCGGATGGGACCCACATCAGGGATCGTAGCAATGCCCGGTCGTCCGCAGTCCCAGCAGATCGAATACCCGCGAGTAGTTGTAAAGGTTGGCACAAATGTGTTGACCGCTGGAACCGAGGAGTTGAACACCTCGGCAATGGCCAGCCTCGTTGAGCAGATCGCCGAGATGCGGTCGCACGGCATCGAGGTCCTGCTCGTCACCTCGGGAGCGATAGCCGCCGGACGCCACCGCGTGCAGGCCAGCGACGGTATCGGGAGCCTGCACTCTCGAGACGTACAGGCACGCCAGGTGTTCGCTGCCGTCGGTCAGGGCCGCCTGATGTCTCTGTGGGACGACCTGTTCGAGGTGCACGACGTCGTCATCGCGCAAGCGCTCCTCACCGGTACCGATCTCGCGGACCGAATGAGCTACCTCAACGCGCGGAACACACTCACGAGGTTGGTCGAGTTGGGCGTCGTCCCGATCGTGAACGAGAACGACGTCGTCTCCGTCGAAGAGATCGACGCGCGCAACATCGGTGACAACGACCAACTCTCTGCGCAGGTCGCGAACCTCGTCGATGCGGATCTGCTACTCCTGCTCACTGACATCGCTGGCCTTTACTCCGCTGACCCGACGCAGGATCCGGCCGCGCACCTCATCGAGGAAGTGCCGCGCATCGACGCCGCGATCGTCGCGGCGGCAGCAGGCGCACCCGGCGCGCGTGGCACCGGCGGTATGGCGACCAAGATCGAGGCGGCAAAGCTGGCGACACAGCACGGCAGCCACGTGGTGATCGCCGACGGCCGCGCGCGCGACATCGCGATGCGAGCCGCCTCGGGAGAGCCGGTCGGCACCCACTTCCTGCCGACCGGCGACCGCACCGAAAGCCGTCATCGCTACTTGCTGTCCGGCCTGCAGATGCGTGGCCGCGTCGCCGTCGATGACGGCGCGGCCGCCGCCCTCCGCCGAGGCGACAACTCGCTGCTCCCGGCCGGCGTCACCTCGGCAGACGGCCAGTTTTCCCGAGGGGACGTCGTGCACATTCACAGCGGGGACGGCACGCACATCGCGACCGGCATCGCCAACTACGCGCGGGCAGAGGTCGAGCAGATCTCCGGCAAGCACTCCGACCAAATCGCAAGCATCCTCGGTTACGAGTACTCCGAAGAAATCGTGCACCGAGACAATCTCGTGCTGATCTAAAGGGACCCGATAGCCGCCGCCTTCACTCGCATCACGGACGAGCAGCGCGAGCTGATCGAGGTCGCGCCGCTTTTCTTCATCGCCTCAACTCATCCAGCACTCGAGGCTGGTTCGGACGGCCAGGGCCCGGTGAACGTCTCTCTCAAAGGCGGCGTGACCCTACACGTGCTCGACGATCGCCGCGTCGCTTACCTCGACTACGGCGGCAGCGAAAACGAGAGCTCGCAGCATGCGATGGCTGCCGGACCAACGACCGTCATGGTGATGTCGATGGACGAGAATGCCGCCATCGTCCGGCTCTACGGCAAGGCAAACGTCACGCCGCTCATCGAATCACCGCTACGTGAACTCGTGCTCACGTGCGCTGCGTCGACAACCTCAATCGGGCTCGGCCACCGCTAGGTCGTAGAGCTCAAGGTCGAATCAACCGCGACGAGCTGCGGGTACGGAGTACCGATGCTCGAGCTGCGCGCCCAGCGGACGAAAGCCGAACGCGGCCGCCGCTACAACGAATAACGAGCCCCGCGGCCCGCTCTCTGTCGCAGACTCGGCGCCCTCGACCAGTTGCGCGGTAGGATCGCGGTCGCCAGACGAGAGGCCGCCGAGGAGCACCATGCCCAACTACAACTTCGATCGCGAAGCACGCACATCGCACTCCGAGCAGTGGGTGATCGAGACGCCGGAGCACTCGATCGGACGGGTCGATGTGCACTTCACCTCGTCGGCCGCGCACGCAACGCTGGCAGTACACACCTCGGTCGACGACGACGAGGTGCAGCGGCTGGTCGCCGAGATCGACGAGCGAATCGTGCTCTCGGGCGACCCGTACCGCGAGGACTTCATCGTGACGGTCTGGCGCGGCGAGGAGGTCGGCACCTTCGCCGAGGAGACCGACGAGGACCCGGAAGCCAATGAGAGCGAAGACGACGAGGTCGACGCAGTCGAGTAGCCGCCTCACCGAACAGCAGGAGGACAGCATGATGCGAGTGGTCGTCAGCGGCACAGGACAGATGGGCACGCTGATCCTCGACACGGTCGAAAACGCCGAGGACATGCAGGCGGTCGGGATACTCGAGCCGATCGCACCCGAGGTCGACAGCCACAGCGTGCTCGCGACGCACGCCGACCCAAGCCAGCTATTCGAGGTGACCAAGCCTGACGTGGTGGTCGACTTCACCAACGCCGCCGCGACGCCAGCCCTCGTGGAAGCGGCGCTCAAGCACGGGGTGCGGCCGGTGATCGGCACGAGCGGGATCACCGAGGAGACGATGAACCGACTCCGACACGGCTGCGCGGAGCAGGGCCTCGGCGCGGTCGTCGCCGCCAACTTCGCGATCGGCGGAGTGGTGCTGATGTATATGGCTCAACTCGCGGCTCGCTATTTCGAATCCGCCGAGATCATCGAGCTGCACCACGACCGGAAGGTCGACGCGCCGAGTGGCACCGCACTGGCGACGGCACAGCTCATGCGCGCAGCGCGAGACAACGACTTCGACCACAACGTTCCAGAGATGGCCACGATTGACAACACCCGTGGGGGGGTCTATGGCGGTGTCGGCATCCACTCCGTGCGCTTGCCTGGCCTCGTGGCTCACCAGGAGGTCATCTTCGGTGGTCAGGGTCAGACGCTGACGCTGCGCCACGACTCCACCGGACGCGACTCGTTCATGCCGGGGGTGCTACTCGCGATCCGCGAAGTGATGGAGCGCGATCACCTTGTCGAGGGGCTCGACCAGCTCGTCGGGCTGACCTAAGCAACGCCCCTCTCGCCCAACGGCGGTCCCGCCTCGTAAGATCGCTGGCCGCGCCGTCATTTGATGGCGCGATGCGGAACCGAGGAGTGCAGCCGTGCCAAACGTGGCAGTGATCGGTGCAAGCGGTGCCGTGGGGGATGTCTTCCTCCGTGTGGCCGAAGAACGTGAATTCCCGGTCGACGAGCTCAAGCTTCTGGCGACCGCGCGGTCCGCGGGCAAGCAGCTCCAGTTCCGCGGCGAAGCGATCACTGTCGAAGAGACCACCGAGGCCGCCGTCGCTGGCGCCGACCTCGTGTTCTGCTCCGCCACGTCCGAGGCCTCCAAGCACTGGGGACCGTTCGTGCGCGCGAATGGCGGCGTGATGATCGACGACGGCTCCACCTACCGCATGGAGACGAATGTTCCGCTGGTGGTGCCGGAGATCAACGGCGCCGATCTCGAATGGCACGAGGGCATCGTCTCGATTCCGAACTGCACGACCACGCCGATGGTGCTTGCACTGCACGCGATGAAGGCCGTCGCGACCCCGGTGCGTGTCACCGCCGCGACCTACCAGGCGGTGACCGGCAGCGGCACCGCCGCCGCCGAGGTGTTGCACGCACAGATTCAGGCGATCGGTCGCGGCGAGGCCGTGCCAGAGCCGACGGTGTACCCGCAGCAGATCGCGATGAACGTGTTGCCGCAGGTCGATGACTTCGACGAAGGCGGTTACACCAAA
>Ga0114999_10001942_pt1 | contig 27955 bp, 20 predicted proteins | sample ArcticOcean_MG_C_3_FD_89820 | JGI IMG/M metagenome (GOLD analysis project Ga0114999, IMG submission 89820) | Marine microbial communities from western Arctic Ocean - ArcticOcean_MG_CB8_126 | ecosystem: Environmental > Aquatic > Marine > Oceanic | place: Arctic Ocean: Canada Basin | collected...
CAAGAGGAGTCGAATACTCTGCAATATGAGTATCTGGATTGTCTTTGAAAAATTCGTGGAAAACAATTTCATCAGAGAAGCGGCACCCGAGAGGGAACGTGTCACCTACCACTGCCCACTGCTCTTCACCAAAATGACAGAGAATCTTTCCAAGGTCATGAATGAGCCCAGTAAGAATGAACCACCGAGGATGCTCATCCCTACGGATCGCTTCGGCCGTTTGTAATATATGCTCAATTTGTGGCAAATTAATGTCAGGGTCACTGTCATCGACTAACTTATTTAGAAAATCAATTGCTTCCCATACAGTCATGCTGCGTTGATTGAATTTCAGAAAATGCTTTTTCTTCTGACTCGCAAATTGCAGTGTCTGGTGCTGATGATTAAGCCTATAGAATTCCCTCACCTCTGGCCTCGTGTCCGCTTCATAATTGCGGAAGGTATCATCATCTTTAATATCACCTACCTTTCCCGTTTCTGGGTATCTTCTTAACAGATCCTCTTCCCATGCCTCAAGACCAGAATGATCACTCATTGATTTAACGCTATTTTTGTGGAGTCCCATGGCTGCATCAATTTAAGAATAAGGATAACCGCTGTGAAATTAAAATATCCATGTCATTTCTTCAAACTGATAATGACTTAATCACGATCTTACGTGACGAGTCAGTTGCCACAAGAGATACTTGCGCAGGTTCGCAAAAACTAAAGAAATCCCCTCATCTTTTCCAAAAAACTCATCAAATTATATCAAGCATTATTGACATCTGGATAAATCATTGAAATAAAAAATATGACACTTTCCAATAACTCCTAATTTTATGACTCTTAAAAAAGGACTCACAATTATATCTTTAATTTTAATAATACCGGCAGCAGCTGACACTGTTGGTCACTGGCGCTTTGATTCTGACGAGGCAGAAGTCGAAACTCCAATCACCTCATCCGAAAATGTTGCTAACGCACGATGCAGCACTCCAAGGTGGCAACCCACTCTATTCAAGTGATGTTCCTTCTAAGCAAATCTATGATCCAGTCAGTGGTACTGTTCTTGAGAATGAATTCTCATTGAATGCAACTGATCCTAACTCAAAACTAAGAATAGCAGATTCTGACGACTTTAATACAAACTTTACGGTAGAGATTTTCATAAAGATAATCGATGAGCCTAATGGTTGGAACGCTTTCGTCAGAAGACAAGAAGGCGCGGACCTGCGCTGGCAAATTGATTTTGATAATAGCAATAATGGTCTTTACAACGGTAGAGCACGTTCTCGGTGGGACACTCCTGCCGAAGGAATTTCAGACAATGTAGCTGAAAAAGATGTGGATGAAAATACCAACTTTGTCGTTTCACCCCAAGGAGGAAATAACGCAGCAAAAGTTTTTATTGATACCGGAACAAAAGACGAATCCGGTGCTTACATTGGTCCTCAGAACACAGGCAATGCCAGCGACTACATTTATGATGCCGCAAGTGCAAATCCTAATGACAAGAAGGTCGCCCTGCAAGGGGATGGCATCAATGATGATCGACGATGGCATCATGTAGCAGTCACTTTTGATCAAGATTCGGGAGAAGTGTCATACTTTTTTGACTACGCTCTGGCTCAAAGAAAGACTCTATCTGATAGCGCAGAAAATGGATACACTCATCCGACCGCACCGATCGACTTCGGTAAGCTGGTCAATAAGCAATACGGACTCCTTCTTGATGAAATTCGCTATTCTAACGCCATCTTATCACCTAATGATTTCCTAAGAATCACAGGTCAGGAAGTTAACCTTCAAACTATCGCTCACTGGAGAATGGATGGGCAAGGTGCACGAAATGAAGGAGCCATCAGCATGATAACTAATGAAGTTTCACCACTACTTCCTGCTACCAGAGTCGCCGGCAATCCTATTTACTCGTCTGATGTGCCTGCTGCATTCATTAATGATCCAGCCACTGACACTTATCTTGATAACGAATTCTCGTTCAATGCTAAGAATGCAAACGCAAGGATAGGCGCAAGTGATGATCCAAAATTCAACACCTCATTCACAGTCGAAATGTTCTTCAAACTCATCGGAGAGCCATCAGCATATCACCAGTTCCTGAAACGCCATTAGCTCAATGATCTGCAGTGGCAGATTGATTATGATCATGCGAACAAAGGATCTTATGGACGACTCCGCTCGCGTTGGGACACTCCTGCCGGAGGCGTGCCTGATAATAAAGCAGAAAAAGACATCGATGAAAACGCCAACTTTGTGGTGGGTCCAACTGGTGGGACTAACGTCCCTCCAGAGAATCGAATCTTCATAGACACTGACTCAGATGACGGACTAGTCACAAGCTACGACGATGAGACTGACTGGTCCCTTGACGGGGACGAAATCAATGACCTTGATGAGTGGAAGCACGTGGCTATGACCTTCGACGAGGAGAGCCAAGAAGTTACCTTCTATCTCAATTACGAATTCATGCAATCCAAGTTACTTGCTGACACTGAAGAAAATGGCTACACACACCCTGCCGCTTCTGTAATTTTCGGGAAATTTAACAATCAAACTTACGAAATGCTCATTGATGAGGTTCGTTATTCTGAAGGACTCCTTGATCCTTCATTGTTCCTGAAAGCCGCGACCTGGGCTCCCTCACCATTTGAAATTACAACATTTAACTACAATCAGGAAGAGAACACCTTCACGCTAGAATGGCGCTCAGAGCCGGGAGTATTTTACTCAGTAGATCGTTGGGACGATTTAATCAATGATTGGAGCGAGCTAGAGGACGCTCTCATCTCTGAGGGAACGCTCATGAGTTTTGAAGACACGAGCTTAGAGGACGGACAGAAGAAAGCCATTTATCGCATCAGAGTATCCGATGCTCAATAAGGTCCTATTTATCATCTGGGCTATTGCCCAAAGGAATCGAATTCTCCTTGATGGAAGCTAAACGATTCTTGGCAGTTTCGTGCATTGAACGAACCTTATCCGGAAACATTTTACTCAGATCCACTCTCTCCGTAATGTCCTCTTTCAAATTAAAGAGAGCCGGTCCCTTACCTTTCATTCCAGCATCTCCACGGTTCAGAAACAATTTCCATTCCCCCATTCGTATGGCCTGAAACCCTTTAGACCCGTGCCAGTAAAGGAAGTCCTTGCGCGGCTTTGCTCCGTTAACTTCACCGGTCAGGAATTTCCAAAGATTCATTCCATCAATCAAATTCTTCCCTCCTATGGGGGCCCCAAGATCAATGCCGCAAGCATGCGAAAGCGTTGGCAATAAATCAATGGCAGCTATCAATGCATCCGTCTCTGATCCTTGAGGTATTTTGCCCGGGAAGCGCACGATACAGGGGACACGGTTTCCTCCCTCCAAGGCGCTCCATTTTTTTCCCCTAAATGGATTAGCCTTTGATTCCTTTGTCAGAGGCTCAGGACCATTGTCCGAAAGGAACACAACAATGGTATCCTTTTCTATTCCCTCGACCTTCAATGCATTAAGTATTTCACCAATCCTGGAGTCCATTTCCTCAACAACATCACCATAAGATCCGTACTCGGACTTGCCTTTCCAATCAGGATGGGCTTGAACGGGAAAGTGTGGTGCGGAATATGGAACATAAAGAAAAAAAGGATTATCTTTATGGGTTTTAATGAAAGATACCGCCTCATTGGTGAATTGTTCAGTGAGTCGACGATTATCAAACGGTTCCTGAACGAGCTTATCCCTTCTCCAAAGTTTCTTGGTCTGATTGTTGCTCTTATTTATATAAAAAGATTCTTCGAAGCCCTGCTCATGAGGAAGAAATTGAGACTCATCTCCCAAGTGCCACTTTCCAAATATGCCTGTCTTATAACCTTGTTCCTTAAAAATTTCCGCCATAGTCAGAGCCCCTTGGCTCATTCCCTGACCTTTCTTCATAATATAACCAATAACCCCTTTACTCCAACCTAGCCGACTAGGATAAGAACCAGTCAGAAGCGCTATGCGGGACGGCGTGCAAATGGTTGAGCCAGCATAAAAACTCGACAAACGAACCCCTTCCTTTGCTAGCTGGTCAAGGATAGGCGTTTTAATACTGGCATGGCCATAGCAACTAAGATCATGGTAGCCAAGATCATCCGCCATAATAAGAACAACGTTAGGATTCTTGGACTCTGCAGTAGAAACCAGGCCCAACACCCAAAGCATTATTAAGTATATTTTGCAGATGTATTTAATCATAAGTTATTAAGCATTTTGTATTATGGAATAAGTTTGAACCGGACAATACAATCATAACTTAAAATGAAAGAGAATTGTTTTTACATTAATAATCCTTATACCTTTCAATCATTACCAGAATGAAACACTTTAGATCTCCCGGACCATTTACAATATTCTTCCTAACATTACTTATGCTCGCAACCAATCCCATGCAGTGCATGAGCGAGGAAGGCATCATATTCCGTAAGGATATCTTGAAAAGGAATGAAAATGGATACCACACCTACAGGATCCCAACGATGGTCATCACTGCAAAAGGAACCGTCCTCCTCTTTTGCGAAGGACGTAAAACTAGCCGCAGAGACCATGGGGATGTGGATCTTATTATGACAAGGAGCATGGATGGTGGCCGAACCTGGTCCGAGCATACGCTGATTCATGAAGAAGGTGGGAATGATCCTATAAGGGTCGGCAATCCATGCCCCATCATTGACCGTGACGGCAGGACCATACATCTACTTTTTACTCGAGGCGGTGGCGAATGCCTGTTCCACACACAAAGTGCCGATGAGGGCCTCACATGGTCTCCTCTTGCAAAATCTTCTGACGAACCCAAGGCAAAAGAATTTAGTAAAGACTCTTTTCTTAAAGACTTTGGCGGTTCACCCATACATGTCGGAGCAGGTCCCGTTCACGGAATTCAAACAAAGAAAGGAAGATTGATTGCTCCTTCTTATGTTGGTAGAACAGTAAACGGGAAAAGACAGGGCCAGTCCTGTATTATTTTCTCAGACGATTCAGGCAAAACATGGAAAGCCGGAGGCCTCATCCCTTATGTTTCAGATTTTCGTACTGGCGAATGCACCGTCGTAGAGAGAGTAGACGGATCCCTTTTAATGAACATGCGAGCGTCAGGGCCAAGCTCTTATTCGTTCGGTTATCGAACTATTTCTATAAGCAATGATAGCGGAATGACATGGTCCATTCCAACGGTCAACAAAGAACTTCCTGGTCCGGCCTGTCAGGCCAGTATTATACGTCTAAATGAAGATGAAATATTATTCCTTAATCCGGCAGTTCATCATGCGGGAGGGTTTATTTTATGGACTCGAAAAAATCTAACTCTCCGTCTGAGTAAAGATGAAGGAAAAACATGGATCTCTTCACGGATTTTAAATAAAGGGCTCTCAGGATACTCTGATATTGCAGTAAAAAAGAACGGTCAAATCTTATGCGTCTTCGAAAATGGTGAAAGAGATTATTGTGAAAATATTTCCATCACATGCATAGAAAAATCATGGCTTCTAGCTGAAGAAAAACTCAAGGACCGCTCAAAATAAAACCCATCCTTATTCTTTTCCCTTCAGTCATTACAAGCTAAACCTCCTATACTTATGTGCGGAAGATATTCGACAGGGAAAGTCTCAAAGAAAAAAATTGAAGATGCTCTGTCCATAAAATTAAAATCTATCCCATCCAGATACAATATCTCTCCTGGGCAAGACAATCCAGTGATCAGCAAATACAAAAACAGCACATCTCTTTCATCCATGAGCTGGGGCCTCGTTCCGAATTGGGCAAAGGGTCCGGATCCGAAAATTAAACCAATTAATGCCCGGGCAGAAACTTTGTCAGAAAAGCCATCATTCAAAGACCTCTTCTTCAAACAAAGATGCCTAATCCCTGCCGACGGTTACTATGAATGGCAAGTGACCAGCACAAATAAAATCCCTCACTACATTCACTTGCCTGATATGTCTACCTTTGCTTTCGCTGGGATCTGGGACAATTGGCAGAGGGATAATTGCAATCCCCTCTTGTCCTACACCATCATCACAACGGAAGCCGCTGAATCGATTCGATTCATCCATCACCGGATGCCCGTCATCTTACCTGAGAAGCACTGGCAAAAATGGCTAGATCCCTCATTTTCTGTCCATTCCTTGCCTAAGATTTTGCAAGATGGCAGTGACTGTACTTACCGAACCGTTTCAGACTTGGTAAATAAAGTTTCCAACGATGGTCCTGACTTAACGGCAGCTGCTCCTCGCAAGAAACAGGACGAATTTGACTTTATTTGAATTCTGTTACAGAATTCAAAATGCCACGAGGTGGAAAAAGAAAAGGAGCTGGGCGACCAAGGGGCGGCCAGTACGGTGAAGACACAAAAACCATACGAATACCGTCGAGTCAGGTTGACCGAATTCTACGTTTCATTCGCAACAAAGAATACGCACTACCTATCTTTGCATGCGGAGTCTCCGCAGGGTTCCCTTCACCCGCGGATGATTACCTCGAAGGCTCGCTCGACCTGAACGAGCATCTCATACGCGAACCCGCAGCAACGTTCTTTGTAAGAGCGAAGGGAGATTCCATGATCGGAGCAGGCATTCATGACGGAGACCTTCTCGTTGTTGATAGAAGCGCTGAACCAAGGAATGGAAATGTTGTCATTGCCATAATTAACGGTGAATTATCTGTTAAACGATATCTACGTTCAAAAAATCAATTCGAACTCGTTCCGGAGAACCCCGAATACAAGCCGATAAAAATCAACGAAGATGATGATGTTAGAATCTGGGGAATCGTCACTAATGTCATTCATCGCCTGTGATAGCATTAGCAGACTGCAACAACTTCTACGTTTCCTGCGAGCGAGTCTTTAAGCCTTGGCTGAATGAGAAGCCAGTCATTGTCCTCTCGAACAATGATGGCTGCGCAATTGCGCGATCCAATGAAGCAAAAAGGCTAGGAATTAAAATGGGCGCTCCTTATTATCAAGTAAAAGAGCTATGCCAAAAGAACCGGGTCAGTGTTTTTTCGTCTAATTACGAACTGTACGGTGATATGTCGAAACGGGTCGTTTCGATCCTCATGCGATTCACTTCAGAAGCTGAAATCTATTCTATCGATGAATCCTTCCTGAAACTTGATCAAATTCATAACCCAATAAAAGTTGCTCGAAAAATGCGTGAAACGGTACTCAAGTGGACAGGTATTCCCATATCTGTCGGAATCGGCCCCACAAAGACACTTGCCAAAATGGCCAACCGAATGGCCAAGAAAAAAGATTCGGGATGCTTGGCAGTTAGAGAATCGGAAAAGTCCCTACTAGGTTCGGTCAAAGTTCGAGAGGTATGGGGGATCGGAAGAAGGATAGAAGAAAAGCTCAAAAGAATTGGAATTTTAACTGCCTTGGATTTGATCAATGCTCCGGCCCCCATCATCAGAAAAGTGGGTGGCGTTCATCTAGAACGAACACAAAAGGAACTGCAAGGACGACAATGCATCAGCATCGAACAGATCCCGGAACCAAAGAAAAATGTGTGCTGCTCCCGGTCCTTTGGTCGGGCCGTTACCGATCTGGAAGAACTTGAGGAGGCGGTGGCAAATCATGCTGTTAGAGCCACTCAAAAGATTCGCAAAGAGGAATCCCTCACTTATGGATTGCAAGTCTTCATCATGACAAACGGGTTCAGCAAAGACCCACAATACTCCAATTCAAAAACTATCGGTTTTGACGAGCCTTCTGATGATCCGATCCGAATCCTCAGCACAGCCAAGGAACTTCTCAGATCCATTTACCGTAAAGGGTACTCTTACAAAAAGGCCGGAGTCCTGCTATTGAACTTACGAACAAGAGATCAAGATCAGGGACTATTATTTAGAGATCATTATGATGAAAAAAGAAACCGCTTCGTGAAGGCGCTGGAATCTATAAAAAACACATATGGTACCAGCTCCACTTTCCTAGCTGCTCAGGGAATTGACCGGCCCTGGGATATGAAGAGACAGCGCCGTTCTCCGCGATACACAACGGATTGGAATGAAATCCCAGTAATTGGGAGCAGTCTCGATCCGAGTTGAAAAAAGCTCTGTATCATATAAAATATAAATTAACCATGATAAGATCAGCCAACCCAGCACTGAACGATAATACATTCACCCGCAACTTGAGCTATCCGGAGGAGAGCCGGATGACTCTAATGGGCGCAGTGAATAAGACGGCCATATTATTATGCGTGCTGGTCCTGGCCGCTTCAATTACATGGAAAATGGTCCTGACGGGAGAATCTGGCGCCGGAATTTTTATCTGGGGCGGAGCAATCGCTGGTTTTATAGTTGCCGTTGTCACGATATTCAAAAAAAACTGGGCCCCATTCACGGCCCCCTTATATGCCGCATTGAAGGGCCTCTTCATTGGTGGAATTTCGGCTTACTTTGCTGCACTATATGAGGGCATTGTCATGCAGGCAGCTGGACTCACGTTCGGAATACTTTTCGCACTACTCGCGGCTTACAAGAGCGGCCTGATCAAGGCCACCGAAAACTTTAAATTGGGAATCTGCGCGGCGACTGGAGGCATCGCTCTATTCTATCTCATGAGCATAGTCCTTGGACTCTTCGGTGTGAACATGACCTTCCTCCACGACTCTTCACCACTCAGTATAGGGATAAGCGTTTTCATCGTCATTATTGCTTCACTTAATCTGGTCCTTGATTTCGACTTCATCGAAAATGGCGTTGAGGCAGGTGCTCCAAAATACATGGAATGGTTCGCAGCATTCGGACTCATGGTCACACTAATCTGGCTATACATTGAGATCCTGCACTTACTGGCAAAACTTAGAGGCCGTAACTAAATAAATATTTCTAATTCAGGAGGCTGTTCTTTCAACGAACGAGGACAGCATTCCAACTCCTAGGGCAAGGATCAGGCCAAAATAAACGAACGCGGCAACGCCACGCTGAAAAGGTGTCACCTCATAAAAGCGCTGTTCTTCTTCAGTCTTTTGACGGAAAAGGGAAAAGAGTCTAGGTAAAGAAAATAAAAGAATCAGGAAAATAATAAAAGAAGGCCGGTAAACGGCAAAGGCTCCGGCAATTACGATTCCGACAAGCCAGAGCCAGGGAGAGAGAGCGGTCACCATTCGGCCTCCGTCCAGGAAACCGGTCGGCATCAGATTAAATAGATTCAGGAAATATCCGGTATAGGCGAGCGCAGAAAAGAATTCATTGCCAGTGGCAAAATAAATACAGTGACATCCAAGTGCGGCTAGGCCACCTACTATTGGACCCCCAGCAGCAATCCAGAACTCAACCCAGGCATGACGCGGAGCCTCTTTCAGTGCAATTAATGCCCCCATGAAAGGAATGAAAACAGGTAACCCTACCTGCAAACCAAAAAGTCTGGCAGCAATGAGGTGTCCAAACTCATGCAATAGAATCAAAATCACAAAACCTGCCGCGAATTGCCATCCCCAAAAAAGGGAATAGGCCCAGATTGAAATCAGCATAGTTCCGCCAGTCTTAAGGAGCATCGGAAAGAACTTAACGGCAGGAAGAATTAAGAACTTCAATTTTGCTCCAAACTTAATAACGAGAACCAAAACAATACCTATCGGACCAAGATATTTCTTTATCTTTTCCTTCCATGAGAGCGTGCGGTTGCGCTCACTCGCCCAAGAAGGCCTATCTTCGTATTTTTCCTTCTCTTTTTCTTCTGAGTTAATCATCCAGTCAAAATAACGGGCCCTCAATGACAAATTGCAAAGAAAAGAAATACGGCATTTAAGAAACTCGTGCTTCAATGAGCTTAAAATAAATTACATAGTCCACTTTAAATTAAGGTTAGGCAGCACTTTGGAATCATGATTAAGAAACAAATTACTGTGAGCTTGCAGAGTCGGTTGCTTTATGACGATACTCTTAGGTATATAATTCAAATTTAGAACGCAAAAATGAAAAACATTCAAAGTTCCTTATCCGGTTTTCTTCTTATCGCATTAATCATCCTGTTCATTCCTCCAATTCATGCGACCGCGTTTGAAAAAGGAAACGTCAACCTTAAATCGGTCGGACCCATCGCAACCGGACCAGATGGAGTTCTTTTTATATCAGATCCAAAATCAGCTACTATCACAGCAATAAAGGTTCAGCCAAAAACAATTAAAAAAGATTCCGGGAACTTTAAAGTTACAGAAGTAAATACTAAGGTTGCAGCAGTACTCGGCACTTCAAGTGATCAAGTTAGAATCATTGATCTGGCAGTCGATTCTAACTCACAAATTGCCTACTTGTCGGTCATGCGAGGACAAGGATCCGAAGCAAACCCCGCCATCCTGTCCATTCAAAAAAATGGAACTATCCATGTAATCTCCCTTCAAGATATCAAGCACAGCATTGCAAAATTACCAAATGCTCCTGAGGACAAGGTAACTGGCAATGGCAGACGCAAGCGGAATCAAAGGATGGAATCGATTACTGATATCGGATTTATTAATGGGAAAGTCATTGTTGCGGGACTTTCTAACGAAGAATTCTCTTCAACGCTAAGAAGCATTCCGTTCCCTTTTGAGGACAGTGTAAAAGGAACAGGTGTTAAAATATTTCATGGAGCTCACGGACGCTACGAGACAGCCTCACCTGTCCGCACCTTTGTAAGTTATGATATCGATGGCGCCCCTCATCTGCTTGCGGCATACACTTGTACTCCGTTAGTGAAAATCCCAATGAAAGAACTTAATCAAGGCGCTAGGATCGAAGGCAAAACAATAGCAGAACTAGGAAATAGAAACCGTCCCCTCGACATGATTGTATACAATAAAAACGGTAAAGATTTTTTACTTATGGCAAATAGTAGCCGTGGCGTAATGAAAATATCCACAGAGAAAATTGGTGGATTTAAAACCATCACTGAAAGAGTTGGTGGAGGTGAAACTGAAGGAGTCCCATACGAAACTGTATCGGACTGGACACAGGTTTATCAGTTAGCTGAACTAGACAATCAACATGCTCTTGTGATCAGAGGCACGGAAGATGAAAATCTGAACCTTGAAGCGGTACTTCTTCCGTGACCTTATCGAAGCGTCAATTCATAGGAATTCTTGGCCTGACATTTTCTTTCATCCAGAGTGGCTGCATTAGCCATTCCATATCGTCAAAGAATAATGCAATATTACCTAGCAGCTCTGAGATCCGATTAGTCAAAACCGGCACGAAAACTAATCAATTTTCATTCCAAGTCGAATTCACAAAAGACACAGCTAATCAATTACTCAAATTTAGGAACCCTGATTTGGATGGCTGGCAAAAGTTATTTAATGTTAAAGCAGAAGTTTCAGATACTCTTGGATGGAGGACTCTGCCTCCTGTTCAGGGATCTTATCGATTTAACGAAAACAAATTACTATTCGAACCTCTTTTCCCTCTTCAATATGACATCAATTATCATGTAACTTTACATACCCTCGAAGAAGAAAAGCTGACCGGCCTGGGAAAGATTAAAGGATCTCAACGCGTTAAGAAAAAATTTCGAATAAATAAGCCCGACACCGAACCTTCAACGATCGTAAAGCATGTTTATCCCAGTGCCAATTCCCTGCCAGAAAATTTACTTAAATTCTATGTGCATTTCTCGGCCCCCATGAGCCAAGGCAATATTTACAAGCACATTCATCTCTATGATTCGAATGATAAAAGAATTGAACTTCCTTTTTTGGAATTAGGCGAAGAACTGTGGAATCCGAGCGAAACTCGTATCACTATCTTGTTTGATCCTGGACGAATTAAGAAAGGGCTCTCGCCTCGTGAGAGCGAAGGCCCAATATTAATTCAAGGGGAATCCTATAAACTTATAATTAAATCAGACTGGCTGGACGCATCAGGGACTCCTCTAAAGGAGAGTTTTACAAAAACATTTTCTGTTACCGCGCCGGACAATCAAATACCTTCAACCAATCATTGGGAAGTCATTACTCCAAAAGCAGAAACTAAGGATCCATTGATTCTCGATTTCTCTGAACCCCTGGATCACGCTCTCATTTCACGGCTCATCTGGATCGAAGGGACATTAAAAGAATTCATTAGAGGAACCATTAACACTAAGGGTTCTGAAAAACGCTGGATCTTTGTCCCCGAAGATCACTGGACAGCAGACGATTACAAAATCGTTATCGAAACAAAAATTGAAGATCTTGCCGGCAACACTGTGATTCGTCCATTTGAGATTGATCGATTAGAAGATCCCAAAGAAAAATCTAACGAGGAGTTCATTAGAATAAACTTCACTGTTAAATAATTATTTCACTTACTATTCTTGCCTTCTCAACACCGGTCAGCCTCTGATCAAGCCCCTGAAAAGGAAAGATCAAGCGTTCATGATCAACCCCAAGAAGATGCAGCATCGTCGCGTGAAGGTCTCTGACCCTTACTGGATCCTTAACAACATTATAACTAAAATCATCAGTCTCTCCATAATGCATGCCACCCTTAATTCCGCCGCCTGCAAGCCAGCCAGAAAAACAGCGGGGATGGTGATCCCTCCCATAATTATCACGTGCAATGTTTCCCTGACCGAACACGGTCCTACCAAACTCACCAGCAAAAACAACTAGAGTATCCTCAAGGAGCCCCCTCATCTTCAAATCCTTGAGCAGAGCAGCAGTGGGTTGATCAACATCACGGCATTGCCCTCGCATGTGCACGGGCAAGTTAGTGTGATGGTCCCAACCACGATGAAAAAGTTGTACAAACCGAACATCCCGTTCAGCCATCCGTCTAGCCAGGAGGCAATTCCTAGCGTACGAGCCCGGCTTATTCACCTCGGTCCCATACATCTCAAGTACGTTTTTGGGCTCCTTTGAGATGTCGGTCAATTCAGGAACTGAAGACTGCATACGAAAAGCCATCTCCTGCTGAGAAATGGTAGTCTGAATCTCCGGATCACCTATCTCTGAATGGTGTTTCCGATTCAAAGCAGCTAGCGAATCCAACATCCTTCGACGAACTTTAGAATCGACTCCTTTTGGATTAGAAAGAAATAACACAGGATCCCCAGTGGTCTGAAATGAAGTTCCTTGAAATTTTGATGGAAGAAAACCACTCCCCCATAGCCTAGCATAGAGTGCCTGTACATTGACCTTGCCGCTCCAGAACGCTGACGGCATTACAACGAAATCCGGCAAATCCTTATTTAATGTCCCAAGCCCATAACTCAACCATGACCCCATGCTCGGCTTACCTGGAATTTCTGATCCGGTGCAGAATGATGTTTTCCCTGGATCATGGTTAATCGCATTTGTATTGAATGAATGGACTAAACAAATATCATCTGCGACTGTTGATAAGTTCGGAAGAAGCTCACTCATCCATACACCACTCTTTCCTTGCTGAGAGAACTTAAACATGGTCGGAGCCACAAGCTGTTCGCGTCCACGCGTCATCGTGGTTACTCTCTGTCCCTTACTTACTGACTTTGGCAATTTGCTCTTGAAAAGCTTGTGCATTTCAGGTTTGCGATCAAATAGGTCAACCTGACTAGGCGCCCCTGCCATAAAAAGGAAGATCACTCGTTTCGCTCTAGCTTTCGGAAAAGGAGATTCCTTAGCAGCAGCTGCTTTACCAGCAATAAGAGAGGCAAAGGCAGAGGCTCCGATACCCATTCCTGAATTTAATAGAAAGGAACGACGTGATTCAGCGTTTGATAAATTGAATACTGCTCGATTAAATTCACTCACGGGTCTTGGTAATATCTAAGTTATATAGGGCGTTTACTAATATGGTCCAGGCTGCAAGCTCAGCTTTCTGATCAGCACCTTGCACTTGAACTCCTTCACAGAGCGCATCTGCCAATGCCGGCTGAGAATTATAAGAGCTTTGTAAACTCTTAAGAAGATCAGACAACATCACCTGTTCCTTTTGATCTGGCAGTTTTGAAGTGACTGTCTCGAAAGCAAACGCAATCCTCTGCGCAAGATTCGCATTTTTAGGTGTAAGAACAATCAAGGCCAAATTACGTGCACTTTTTAAATATTCACTCTCATTTAAAAGGAGAAGGGCCTGAGAAGGAGTGTTAGTCCTTTCCCTGCGGGCAACGCAGGCATCACGAATTGGGGCGTTAAGTATCGTCATTTGCGGAGGTGGCATACCTCTTTTCCAATAAGTGTACAAGCTACGGCGACGGATTGACTCTCCCGAATCTGCCTTGAACCGTTCCCCTATCATTGTAACAGATTTCCATAACCCATCAGGCTGCGGCGGCTTCACACTCTTACCATACATTGTGTTAGACAGCATCCCGCTATTGAACAGGATCTGGTCACGTATCATTTCAGCATCCATCCTATATCTGGAGCCTCGCGCCAAGAAACGATTTTCCGGATCACTCGCTAATTTTTCAGCAGTCATGAGTGAGGACTGCCTATAAGTTTTGGACATGACCATCTCTTTCATCAGAGCTTTAATGTTCCAACCGGACTCAACAAATAATACAGCCAAATAATCAAGAAGCTCAGGATGGCTGGGAATTTCACCCTGCACGCCCAAATCTTCTGCGGTTTTCACTAATCCAACCCCAAATAATTGCTGCCAGAACCGATTAACGGCAACTCTCGCAGTTAAAGGATTGGCACTATCTACAAACCAATTAGCAAGATCCATCCGGGATGCGACTTCCCCAATCTTTTTCATTGGAAACAAGAATTCTGGAGTGTTCCGACTCACCAACTCACCAGGATCATCATATTGCCCCCTCTTCATAATATGAGTTGGCCTCACTTCGTTCCGTTCCTTCATGACCATTGCTAAAGGAAGCGTTCGATTAATTTGCTCGCTTTCTTTCTTTAATTTATTTTGTTCTGAATCCAGCTCAGTGAGCTCCCCAGTCAAGCTCTTCTTTTTTACCTGATCTTTTTCAACAGCCTCTATTTTTTTTATTGCTTCCGCTTTCTTTTGAATCTCTACAATTTGACTATTCAACTCTTTGAGCCTTTCCTGCTGATCGGAGCTAAGAACAGCCACGAAAGGAGGCTGAATCCCATTCTTTAGTCCCCGTTCAGTTTCAGGCTTCGCCTCTATATTGTTAAAAAAAGCAAAGAGCGAATAATAATCTTTCTGGGTCAGGGGGTCATATTTGTGATCATGGCAAGAAGCGCAATGAACCGTCATTCCCATGAATGCCGTTCCAACGGCAGTGACTCTATCCGTAACGTTCTTAAAGAAACTCTCTTCAGGCAAGGCTGTTCCAACATCAATGATAAGGTGAAGTCTATTAAACCCAGAAGCGATAAGTTGATCAGTGCTAGGTTCAGAAAAAAGATCCCCTGCTAACTGATATCGAACAAAATTATCATATCCTAAATTTTCGTTAAATGCCCTAATGACCCAATCTCGGTACGCAATAAAGTTCCTGTAATAATCCTTATGCATTCCATTCGTGTCAGCGAACCTGACAAGGTCCAACCAGTAACGAGCCGAGTGTTCCCCGTACTGGTCCTTGGACAACAATCTATCAACCATTTCCTCATAAGCTTCGGGCCTATCATCAGTAGCAAATTTTCTTAACTCGGCACGGCTCGGAGGGAGCCCAGTCAGGTCAAAACTGAGGCGCCTAATGAGAGTCCTCTTATCTGCCTCTTCGGAAGGGCTCATTCTCAAAGATTTCATTTTTTTTATCACAAATAAATCAATAGGATTACTACTCCACCCTTGTTCTTTTAACTTAGGAAAATCAGACTTTTTAGGACTCTCAAATGCCCAAAATTTTTCATAAATTGCTCCTGACTCAATCCATTCCCTTATGAGCGCTTGCTCCTCTTTGGTGAGAGGTTTTTTCTTTGCCTTTGGAGGTGGCATGATTTCGTCCACGTCATCCGTAATAACTCTATGCCAGAGTTCACTTTTTTCTAGCGATCCGGGCTTCAATGCTGTCGTGCCGTCCTTCTCGCGATACGCTCCGTCCGATCCATCAGAACGATCCAGTCGGAGTTTTGACTTTCGATCATGCTCGTCCGGCCCATGACATGCAAAGCACTTATTAGAAAGGATCGGACGTATATCTCTATTAAAGGAAATCTCCTCCGATGAAGACGGCAGAGCCATCCCCCAAACCATGCCTAATGCAATAAAATGAGTCGAAACCCTCTGCTTAATTTTTATTATCATTTCCAATTAACTTTTACCTTACAGAAAGGGTCAGCTTGGGTCACGCACAGAAATGATATGTATTAGTAAATTTTATTTAATGTTATACAGAATTTTTTATAATTTTCTAACGCTCACTTTTAGCCAATAGGAAATTGATCATTAGTCAAATTAATGCCTTATTGTTAGTATAAGTATCGAATACCTTTGAACCAATGAGCGACCTTTTTCTTCCTCCTGACATCAACAGGCGGAAAGTATTGTCTACGAGCCTTGGTTGCCTTGGATTTTCCCTCACTGACTTCTTAAAATTACAGAGCTTAGCAAATTCAGACAAAAACAACGCCAGCCCATCTGGAAGAGCAAAATCATGCATCATTCTTTTTGCCTGGGGTGGAATGAGCCATCTTGAAACTTGGGATCCTAAGCCTGATGGCCCAAGTGAAACACGAGGGATATTTAAAACTATATCCACCGCTACGCCTGGCACACATATAGGTGAACACATGCCTTATCTCGCCAAACAAACCGAACGACTCGCGATAGTCCGATCAATGCATCACGGAAGTTCTGCACACGGCAAGGCCATGTATTGGAACTTTACAGGCCATAAACCGCCTCAATCTGATTCCGCCTCAAATCTACCTCCTTCCTCAAATGATTGGCCTTCATTATTGTCAGTCATATCTAAATTTAAAGTCGCTCCACCAGGATTACCTTCAGCAATCAGACTCCCTTATCCTCTCGTTGATAATGGAACTCTTCAAGCCGGTGAGTATGGAGGGTGGCTCGGAGCAAGCTATAATCCAATCGTCATTAGAACACCAAACGGTAAAGAGTTTGGTGGCGTGTCACGAGATTTGGGAGCATCAAGAATTAATCCCAAAGAAGCCATTGACCGCCAAAAGCTCGGCTCAAGGCTCGGGCTTCTGAGTCGTCTCGATCAATTTTCTGGAACAGGGCCTGCAATAAATGACCTGCAGCACTTTCAGGGTCTGGCAACTGACATGCTCATGAGCCCAACAGTACGTAAGGCATTCGATCTTGATCTGGAAACTGATTCTGTCCGTTCCAAATTTGGCAAACATATCTGCGGTCAAAGTATGTTACTCGCGAGGCGCCTGATTGAAGCAAAAGTCCCTATCGTTACAGTTGCCTGCTCTGCTGGAGACCTGAATGGATCCAAGGGAGACCACTGGGACACACACGCCGATAACTTTAATCGATTAAAAAACACTATGCTTCCTACGTTTGATAGGCCAGCCGCAGCATTGCTGGATGATTTAAGCGAAAGAGGCATGCTGGATGATACATTGGTCGTGTTCCTCACTGAATTTGGTAGAACCCCCAAAATAAACGGCAATGCCGGGCGCGATCATTATCCTAGCTGTTATTCAATTGCACTTGCAGGTGCCGGCATTCGTGGAGGGCAAGTCTATGGTAAATCCGATAGGTCAGGTTCAGAGCCTGCAGAGAACGCATGCGGCCCCGCCGATTTACACGCAACGATCTTCGAAGCGTTCGGCATCCATCATAAAACGACAATCACCGATCGTCTGGGTCGTCCCTTGCCCATAAGTGATGGGAAGCCTCTACCTCTTACTTGATAGAGGCACCCTCCTCAAAACACCTTTCAAGGATCAGTACCTATATTAGCACTGCCTGTTTCGTCACTAAAATCGCATAATGAGGCAAAAAAAAGGATGCCCTACCATCCGATAGAAAAAACCATCAAACGAAAGGGCATCCAACAATGGGGCTATGTTAAATAATTAAACGATCAATATGAATTAAAAATGAATAATCGAATTAAATTATTCAAATCTCATCCAACTACTGAGGAATTGCTCTCAACGTAAAATACGCTCTGAGATTACTCTTCACTGGCAAGCCTGAGAAAATCTTCTGAGTTTCTTTGAACTGAATGTCATAGATCCGGTCAAGCCAGCGAGGTGATCCCTCGAACTCCTTTAAGGTTAATTGAATAGACTTTCTATCAGGTGCTATGAACACCTCTTCAATCTTATCCTCGCGCTTATCATGTTCAGGAGAACCGTACCGGCCAGTGTTCGTATAAAACCAAGAATCGATCTTCACGAAACTCATCAATTCATCCAAACTCAAATCCTTTGAGATTGGCTGAGTTAGATTTATCATGAAACCATTCTTGGCAGCTTTTACAGCATGAATATCGGATGCGATCGTTTTCTTATCATAGATTATTCTCTGTAAGCTTCCCTGCTGACCCCCAAAAGCTCCCCATCCACGGCCAGTCTGGCCAATCAGCAAGCTACCGTCAGGTAAAAATACAGGTCGCATAACTCCAGAAGCAAAAAAACGTGCAAAAGGAACAACACATCCTTGATCAACTCCCGCAACTTTTTCTACAACGACTCGAAATAAATTAGACATTGTTTGGTCCCCAATGAACATCTGTCCACCGTACGAGCCGAACTTGCCGGCTGTGGTATCCCAAGTCGGGTGTCCAGGAGAATTAGCCACTTTCCCATGTGGAAGCCACACTGCACCTTTACGAATTTTATCTTTCCACTTATCAAACTTCAATTCCGGGGAATCCGGTTTCATTTTTCCAGGAAGAGTAACGAGACCTGATAGATGACCATAGAACTTACCTTCTTCGAGAGGCACTACCTTCGAAGAACCCACGTATTCCCCCTGATTTTCAGCGTACCAAAGACGACCTTCTGGATCGACTCCGATCCCGGCAGGACTCCTTAACCCATACGCGTAAGGTATGAACTCACCCGAAGGTGTCACTTTGCATGCCCAGCCACGATAGCCTCCCATTGAACCCATGTATGGGCCTCCTGCTCTCCATGAAGTACGTTCATTCCCCCCATGAGATAAATTTAAGGTAAAATAGTAGTTCCCATCATTGTCACGGGCAGGGCCATGGGCGTATTCGTGATAATTTGCATGGAACCCATAATCGTCGCAGACCGTCTCAAATTGATCTGCGCGTCCGTCTCCATTTGTATCACTGATCCGTGTAAGTTCCGGCTTCTGCATGACTACAAACTTATCCCCTTTTTCATCTTCGATTGACACGCCGAGAACTTCGTACGTGCCTTCCGCAAACAATGACCACTTGCCATTACGAATGCGCCAAATGCCTGCTGACCTTGTTGCAACAACGATAGTTCCATCTTTAGCTACCGCAATTCCAGTAGGCTCGAACAACTGGTCTCTTCCATATAAGTCCTTAGGGAATTCCCAATTTTCAGATGAGTATCCAGCCGGCACCTCCATCTTTTGTCTGCCCAATTTATCAGTATTTGTTTTGAGTGGCTGCTCGCTCCAATCCTCTTCCTTTCCAATAATGGGCCTTGCAATTAATCCTCCCGATAATTTTGCTGAGAACTTATAAGAATCTAACTTTTCTCCAGCATCTAATATCCATTCATCCTCACTTAACTTACCTCCTTCAACCTTCAAATCAGATAGCCCGGCTCTAGCCAACTTGAATTTTTGATTCTCTTTTATAGATCCACTAATAATAAATTCAATCCTACCCTCATCAGTGAGATTAACAGATTGGCTCATTTGGTTCTGGCCGACACGGAAAGCAAAGACGGGAGATCCTGTAGATGAATCAATCCTGTGCCCTTTAAATTCAGCGTCTACAGAATCTAACAATTCAAGAAAATCACGATCTTCCCAGAGCCACTTTTCAATGGCTGGATGGTTCATCACATCAGGTTCTTTAAATTCAAAATCAACAACAGCTCCTGATTTGGTTACTGGCTGTAAAATGCCGCCGCTCCTAACAAAAATTCTGTTCCCCTGCCCCCTGGAAGATCCTGGTCTGCCTCGACCTGAACGTTCTTGGGTGAGATTTAAAAACCCACCAGCCCAAATATTCCGTACTGACAATACTCGAGGATCAAAGGTATAGTTCATTCCATTTGGAAAGCCAACAAGAAGAGCACGCCCACTAGATTCACGAACAGGCGCCCGAACAACTCGGGTACGGTTTGTTACTAGAATTTCGTTTGGAATCTCCAATAAACTTTTCGGTTCCTCCTTCTTCTGTTGCTTAAGCTTAACAATGGAAGGGCCTGCCTGAGCCTTTGGTGAAAGTGTTCGCAAAAAATGCCATATATACTCAACGGACTGATCGGGAATCACCTCCTTCGCATACATCGGCATTATCTTGGGAAATGGCTTCCCCTTAGTCGGACCAGATTCAGCAATCGCCAAAACGTCCCAAGACTTACGTACTGAATTCATGAAGTAATTTTTGTCAGCTTTTACCGTTACCTTTATTCCCGATTCAGCACTCACCACTTCACGATTCCTCGAATTAGTATGGAAAAGACCATACAAGTTTGGACCAGTCCTAAATGACTTATCTGCTTTATCAATAGCATGACAGACTGTGCAGCCGTAAGTTTCAAAAGCTTTCCTCCCTTCGACCACAGCATCAATCTCTTGCTGAGCAATAACTGGCAATGAAGCAAAAAGGAAATAACTAAAAATAAAAAATTTCATAAAGTAGCGGTCAAAGAAGATTATTAATTTAAATCAAAGAATAAGACCTAAGGTCCAGACATGCACGATTTTTTATTCAGTTAACCCATTAAAAAAACAGGATCGACGCTTAACCGTCACCATGTTAGAAAAGCATTGTCATGAAATCTCTTCTATCTTATAATTGCATGATGCTCGAGCGGCTCAAAATTTGGTGGGCAAAGAAGTTCAAGATTTCCTATTCAGTTGGATTCTTACTGATTGGATTGAGTTTAGCATTACAACCGGCCTCGGCTCAGTTCATGACTGGTTTCGAACCTGCGGAAGGTTATGTAGGAACACAGGGCTCAGCGGGCAACCCTCCAGGATCAAGCCAGTTGGTCCCTCAGCAGGGATGGCAGGCCCAGTTCAGTAATTCTTTCGATGTTCACACTTACATTGATTCAGAAATCCCTTGGACTCCACAAACAGGACCCGAACTTTACACTGCTCCGGAAAACCCGAGCGGAGGCGAACAATTCATCGCCCTGGGCACTAGCGATTCAAGTGGTGGTGGTTCTGATGTCCACTCTGCAACCTTTTCAGGACTAGTAGAGTTAAGTGCCGACTACGCTCCGGCCTACGAGTTCGACAACGGCATAGGGAACTATAATGGCGCGCTACTAGCACGCATGGGAACAACGAATGTCACTGGTCTTTATACTTGTGCCGCTTCGACTGCAACGGATCGGTCTGGTCCCTGGGCTTTTGAACTTTGGGCCTTTGCCCAAAACGGAATAAAAGTTGTAAACTGGGCGATCGGATACCGATTGGATGGGGTCGAAGGGTTCGACGATCTGGAAATGGAAAAATGGTATCGAATAGGCATCGTGTTTGATCTCGACCCGGCCAGCCCCACTTACCGAAGGATCATGCAATTAAAGTCACAGGATCTATCCAAGGGCGGTAAAATTTGGATCATCGATGAGCCAAAGGGAACCTCCGATGAGGACTTGTATATTGACGGAGGATCTGCCGGTACCACGTCTCCCGATCTTGTTCGTATCTACAATGTGGGCAATGGAACATTATCGATGTTCGATAACATCTACGTAGGCAAGCCCTATGATTGGCAATCCACCACGGACGCACCGTTCGCCATCACCAGTGTTACCCGGGGGTCCGAGCCAAATCAGACAACCATCACCTGGTCCTCGCTTCCGAGCCGGTCCTATTCTCTCGAATCTTCGACCGATCTTATTAATTGGATAGAGGTGAATGACAGCGTCGTGTCCCCTTACACGGATGACTCACTGCCACCAAATCCACTCCTTGAAACCATTTTTTACCGAGTCCGGGATATAACACCTTGATTCTGCAATTCCCTCATTCCAGGCACAAGAAAAAGCCCATACTGATCGGTCTCGAAAAAGACCTGACACTCACCTTCCTTTTACTAGTTTAGGGCCGTTATCAGGTGGCAGAGACTGATGCCAAGAAATAACCGACTCACTCATACTAACCACGATATCTTTCTGCATGGAGGCTAGGTTCCTGGTTTCACCCCGATCATTCTCTAAGTCATAAAGCTCGGCTTCGGATCCGTCATACTCACAGAGAAGTTTCCATTTGCCATCTCTTACAGCGAGATCTGGTAAATCATTATCACCATAAAAAGCATCCCTGTCAGGCGGTCGTCTGAAAAACAAAGGTGATTTTCTGGATTCAGATGATTTACCAAGCAACACATCAGGTAAACATTCTCCATCAAATTCTATACCTTCTGGATACTTGGCACCTGTGATTTTAAGTAAGGTAGGCACTAAATCTATCGCCGAAAAAACCGAGATACGGTTCACCTGCCCCCTCTTCTTTATGATACCCGGACCCCACACAACCAAAGAAGAACGAATCCCGCCCTCATACAAATGCGTCTTATATCCACGGAACGGTCCTGACTGACCCGCTCCTTTTTCTGGTCCATTATCTGAGCAGACCAACACAAGGGTATTGTCTCTAAGCTTTGTTGAACCCTTTATGTAATCAAATAGTTTTCCAAGTTGCCTGTCCATTTCCTGTAAAACAGAAAAATAAAGCTCTCTCTTCGTGTCGCCCCATTTGTTAACCGGAGGCCAAAAAGGACTGTGCACATCGTCAGGCCATAAATTAACATAGAAGGGTTTACCATTCTTTGTTGCTTTATCAATAAATGGTATTGCTTCGTCAACAAATCCTTGAGTGATTTGCGAACGCAGCATCCATCGCGCGCCATCTCCTAAACGCTCAGCCTTATCCCAAATTCGTCCCAGCTTGTCCTGTCCTGGTTTCAAGATAAGAGGCAATAATTTAGGGCCCATCCCTTCAAAATTAGTTAATGAATCATCAAAACCATATTCAGTGATTGCCGGAGCATCATCCACGTCTCGTTGTCCCCCCATGTGCCACTTCCCGAAGTGACCCGTTGCGTAACCCGATTCCTTAAGTGAACGGGCCAGCATCGGAGCTTTCGGGCTCAACCATTGTGCCATGCCTCTATTTTGATTTTGTTTTCTGTGGGCAAGATAAGAGGTAATTCTCCATCTCTGCGGGTATTGACCAGTAGAAATAGCGACTCTGGAAGGTGAGCAGATTGGAGAATTAACATAAAACTGCTCAAATCGGACACCTTCTTGCGCCAACTTGTCGATATGAGGGGTCTTCGCAAATCCATTACCAAAACAGGAAAAGTCCCCCCACCCCATATCATCTATAAAAACAACGACTACATTGGGTCTGGCGCCTTTGGCCCAGGGAATAAGCAAAAAATAAAGGGCTGTAAATAGAATGGATTTCACAAATTTATATTATCTACGTTTTTAATGTATAAATGATCGTAATTCCGTATTAACAAACGATTACCTACCGGGATGGCGGAATGTAAAGATGCTTACCCTTTCGGGCAGCCGACAACGCTTCTTGAGTGTCTTGAGGTGAGCCAGGATCACCCTGAGACCGCATCCAATGATCTAGCTCCCGACTCAGACTCTGCTTTATTTCAGCATGATTTTCGGCACTAGCCAAATCATTCAATTCATAAGGATCCTTCTCAGTATGATAAAGCTGTTCAGATGGTCTGTGCATGTAGCGTTTTACTAGTTCATACGTATTGGTATTACTCGACGCTTCTCGCACCCAAGTTGCCCAGTAAGGATTATTCAACTCCCCTTTGCCAGTCCATCCCATAAGATGTTTCTCAATGTATATTTCTTGTGATTTAAGATTACGCAAATAACGAAAAGTACCATCACTTACAGTCCTGACTGGGTATGAAGGCCCTTCTGGTAGATTATTATGTATGCCATACACATATCGTCTATGTGTTTTCTTCTTTCCCATTAGGACCGGTAAGAAACTCTTTCCGTCAAAACCATTACTAGGAACATCCGCGCCTGTCACATCAATGAGAGTAGGTAGAATATCAGCATATTGTACGAGAGCATCACTACGTTTACCAGCATCAACAACTCCTGGCCAACGGGCAACTAAAGCCGTATGCACTCCAGTATCCCAATTCGTCCACTTACAACCAGGGAACTGGGATCCTTGTTCAGATGTAAAGAGAACAAGAGTATCAGAAGCATGGCCACTTTTATCCAGCGCTTTTAAAATATCACCAACTTGCATATCCATGTATGTAATCTCAGCCAAGTATCGACTGAAAGCTTCACGGGTCTTTTTTGTATCAGCAATATTTGGAGGCAAAATAATCTTTTCAGGAGGATATTTTGAAGGATCACCCATCACCCAAGGAACACGCGGTTCAACTAATGCTACGACCAAGCAAAAACTCTCTTTAGTATCAGCTGACATGAACTGAGAAATACCTTCAAGATTATGCGATCGGGTCGGATTACGTACACAATTTACATCAAACCCCTGCACCTTACTGAACGGGTAAACTGACGCCGGCTTCACGTGAACCTTACCCGAAAGGCCGACCCTATATCCCAGTTCTCTAAGATAGTGAGGACCGCTCTTGATGCTCGGTCGACTACTAGAATGGTTCCACGCGCAACCATTACTCATTGGATATTTACCCGTAAAGAGTTCCGAACGACAAGGCTGACACATTGCCTCAGCTAAGTAAGCTCGCTCAAAGAGCAAACCCTCACTTGCCAATTTGTTAATGTTCGGAGTTTTTGCGTTCTTTCCTCCATATAGCGGCAAATCATTGTAGGTACAATCATCAGCCATAATAATTAACACATTAGGCGGTTTAGAAGAACCCTTAGCACCGTCCTGACCCGCCATCATTAGATCAGCAGAAAGAAATGACAAAACCACTCCAATAACTAGCAGCATGAAAAACCTTGAACTCATCCCGAAAACATTAGATTGAGAAGTAAATGAATCAAGGAACATGATGAATCAAAAAAATGAGCCGCTATAGTCTATCCTTACTGATTCAGCTTGACCAAATTCACTGGGGAAGTTTCGATAATTCAAGACATGGTTAATATTTTTCTTAAGATTGGAATCACTCTATCAGTTGCAATCACAGTCGCGTTTCCTCACGAAAAACATTCTTCTTCGGGGGGGTACATATCTCCAAAAGAAGAAATCGAAATTGGCGAAGGCTCTTTCCGCTATAAACTTGTTCCCGGATGGGCTACTGAAAACACAAAAAAATATAAGCTAGGAAACTGTAATGCCATTTCTCAGGACTCGCGCGGAAGGATCCTTCTCCTACATACAAGCAAAGAACAGTGCCTAATAGCCTTGAGCCCAGAAGGGAAGGTGCTTGACGCATGGGGAAACTTCACTGTTGCCGCACACGGATTAGCTGTCGTGAAAGAGAAAGGAGGTGAAGTCCTTTTCATTTCTGATCACAGCCCAAATGGTAAGATTTACAAGACGACGCTGGACGGAGAAATTTTAATGACAATATCCTGTCCAATGGAGTCAAAACTCTACAAGAATCCAAATGAATTCAAGCCAGCAAAGACGCTGCACTTACCGAGCGGTGAGTTTTATGTGATTGATGGTTACGGTAAAGATTACATCCATAAATTCAGCGCCGAGGGAAAATGGATTTCCGCTTTCGGTGGTAATATAGGAACAGGCGAAGCGAAGCTAAAACACTGGGGACCACACGGAGGAGCAATTGATTATAGAAATCCTACAGAACCAGTAATGATTCTTGCCCTGAGCGATCAACAAAAAATTAAACGCTTCAAGCTTGATGGAAAATGGATAGATACGAAAACATTTCCAGGCAGCAATCCACGTGATGTAATTTTTCATCGGGGCCATCTTTTTGTTCATCACTTGGGAGATAACTGGCCAAAGGACAGGAACGCACCAGGATACATTTCCGTAATGAACCATGACCTGGAAGTCATTGCGAATCTAGGAGGCTATGCTCCAAAGTATGATGACAGCGGAAAACTAAGCCGCATGTCACATAACACTCACCTATTCCACCATCCACACGGAATGGGAATAGACAAAGAAGGGAATATTTACATCGCCCAAGCCTCTTCGAACGGTACATGGCCGCTAAAATTTACTCCTACAATCAAGCAAACAAAAACAAGAACTTGGATCGTTTCACAAGACGGAAATGATGCAAATGAAGGGAATAAAGAAAAACCCTTCAGAACTATCTCCCGCGCAGCTCAGATTGCTCAGGCCGGTGACACTGTACTAGTTCGTCCTGGTATTTATAGGGAGCGAGTTGCCCCTCCACGTAGCGGCGAACCTGGAAAACCAATCACATATCGCACCGATGAACTCGGCAAAGTTTTCATCCGAGGATCTGAGGAATGGAACCCTGCTTGGAAAAAACTTAAAGACAATGTCCACTTCGCAAAACCCGATCAGTCAATATTTGAGAGTGACGATGTTTATGTCGATCATCCCAATCCTTTTTTTGTTCCTCTCGCATCGACTCCCTACAATCGTCAGGGAAAACCTGAGCATGAGCGGACAGGCAAAGGAAATCCTGAACTGATCTATAATTGCGGTCAGGTCATTGTTAATGGAAGGCCATGGCAACAGCGGCCATTTCTAAAAGAAGTAACAGAAACATCTAAAACCTGGAACTTTGATAGTGAAACTGGAAACATATATATAAATTTCGGAAATCAGGATCCTACCAAACAAAGCGTAGAGATAACCACAAGAAGAAGAATCTTTGCCCCTCACTCAATCGGTATCGGTCACATTATCGTAGAGGGATTTGTTATGGAGCACTGCGGCAATCAGTATCCCACTAATTTTTGGAATACTCCTAGGTGGGCGCAGGCAGGAGCCCTTGGTCTACGTGGAGGGCATCACTGGATAGTTAGGAATAATCTGATTCGCTACGCTGGAACCGACGCCATCGATATGGGCGCAGGCGGTGGACAAAATGAACGCAAAGCAACAAGAGTACCAACCGCACCTTTGGGGTATCATAATCTGATTGAGAAAAACTACATATTAGAAAATGGAGCAGGAGGAATTATCGGGGCTCAAAGTAACAATCTTATCATTCGCAACAATGTCATAATGTTTAATAACACTCTCGGCTTCACAGGAAAGAAGAGATACGAGCATGCTGGGATTAAAAGCCATGCCATACGTGACGGTTTAATCGAGCGCAATTACGTTGCAGACAATCAACTCAGTGAAGGCATCTGGCTTGATAACCAATTCCCTAACACACGTGTTACTTGTAACGTCAGCACAAATAACGGATCGCGAGGAATCTTCCTTGAAATGAGTGATTATAAGTACAATGCAGCATTGGTCGATCACAACATATCAGTGGGGAATCACAAAATTCAGTTCTACGTGCATGACGCGTCAGGATCAACCGTCATGCATAATTTATTTGCGAACAGCCCTTCGGGGGCAAATTACGGACAAGGAGCATATATTTACCAAGTCAATGCAAGAACCAAAACCGGGTACCATTCGATCTATAATAATATATTCGTTAATCATAGAGTCATGATGGATATTAATTATCCCTCTCATCGTAGCGGACCTCAGCGCCTAGATCATAACATCTATGACGCATCCACAGACGAACGGACCTTCATTATTAATAACGCTTCGGATAAGCCCTCTCCATGGTCACCAAAAGAATTCTATGAGATGGTTAGAAAAGAAGTCGGCAAGGGAAATCCAATACCTCTTCACGGAGGCTCGAAAGTGGCGATGACTTTAAATGAGTGGCAAACTTTTTGGGCTCATCATGGTCTAAAGAACGATCAAAACAGTGTCACCAAAAAAGGAATGGTAGTCTCTTACAATCAAACAACACTAAATCTCACAATTAGACTCAAATCCGATCCGAGCGACATAGGTTCAATAGAATATGAAAAAATAAAAATG
>Ga0114999_10001944_pt1 | contig 27952 bp, 19 predicted proteins | sample ArcticOcean_MG_C_3_FD_89820 | JGI IMG/M metagenome (GOLD analysis project Ga0114999, IMG submission 89820) | Marine microbial communities from western Arctic Ocean - ArcticOcean_MG_CB8_126 | ecosystem: Environmental > Aquatic > Marine > Oceanic | place: Arctic Ocean: Canada Basin | collected...
CGCGAATAAGCGTTGCTGTTGGCGGAGAGAGTGGGATTCGAACCCACGATACGATTGCTCGTATACACACTTTCCAAGCGTGCGCCTTCAACCACTCGGCCATCTCTCCAGCTAAGTTTCTTTGCTTAATTTTAAAACACCAATAAAGGCTTCTTGTGGAATTTCTACTCTACCAAACTGTTTAGATCTTGCTTTTCCTTTTTTCTGTTTCTTAAGAAGCTTTTTTTTTCTGTCACCTGCACCACCACCATGTATTTTTGTAAGCACATCTTTTGAAAACCCTTTTATTGATTCTCTTGCTACTATTTTTCCACCTATAGCTGCTTGTATTGGAATCATAAAATTATGTCTTGGAATAAGATCTTTTAATTTTTCACAGACTTGTCTCCCAGTCTTCTGGGCAAAGTCTTTATGTATTATCATTGCTAAGGCATCAACTGGTTCGGTATTAACTAAGATTCCTAGTTTAACTAAATTACCTTCTTTGTGCCCTGTAATTTCATAATCAAAACTAGCATAACCACTAGAGACAGATTTTAATCTATCATTAAAATCAAAAACCACTTCATTTAAGGGAAGATCATATGATAATACCGCTCGGTTTCCTGAGTAGCTAAGATTTTTTTGTACACCCCTTTTGTCTTGGCAGATCTTAATGATTGATCCCAAATATTCATCAGGTGTAATTATAGTGGCATTTATCCAAGGCTCTTCTATTTTAATAATCTGCGTAGGGTCTGGCATGTTAGATGGGTTTTGCAAATCTATAGTATCTCCCTGTACTTTGTGAACTTTATAAATAACACCAGGGGTAGTAGTAATTAAATTAACATGAAACTCACGTTCAAGCCTTTCAGTGATAATTTCTAAATGTAACAATCCAAGAAAACCACATCTAAAACCCAAACCTAAAGCGCTAGAAGACTCTGCTTCGTAAGAAAAACTTGCATCGTTTAGTTTAAGCTTTCCCAAGCCATCTTTTAATTTCTGATACTCAGAACTATCTACAGGAAATAAACCACAAAATACCACAGGTTTACTTGGTTTAAATCCTGACAAGGGTTCTGTTATAGGGTTTGACGCATCACATATTGTATCGCCAACTTTTGTTTCTGATAAAGTTTTAATGCCAGCAATTATAAATCCAATTTCGCCAGAATTTAATTCTCCTACATCTACTGCTTTTGGTGTAAAAACTCCCACTTTTTCAATTACGTATTCTCGCTCATTTGACATTAGCTTAATTGTCATATTTTTTTTTATTTTTCCATCAATAATTCTAACTAAAATAACTACTCCCAAATAAGTATCATACCAACTATCAACTAGTAGTGATTTTAATTTTTCTGATTGGTTACCTTTGGGTGATGGAAGGGTATTTATAATTGCTTCTAAAATATCTTCGATTCCTTCACCAGTTTTGCCTGAGCAGCTAATTGCTTTTGAAGTTTCTATACCAATCACGTCTTCTATTTCCTTCTTAGTTTTTTCAATATCTGAAGCGGGTAAATCTATTTTATTTAAAATTGGTATAACCTCATGATTAATTTCTAAAGCTTGATAAACGTTTGCTAATGTTTGAGCTTCTACGCCTTGCGTGCTATCAACTATCAACAAAGATCCCTCACAAGCAGACAAAGAACGGCTAACTTCGTACCCAAAATCAACATGACCAGGAGTATCAATTATATTTAAAATATAATCTTTTCCATTTTTAGCTTTATATTTTAATTTAACTGTTTGTGCCTTTATGGTGATGCCTCTTTCTCTCTCTATATCCATTGAATCTAGTACCTGTGATTTCATTTCCCTATCAGTCAAACCCCCACATTTATGAATTATACGATCAGCTATCGTAGATTTTCCATGATCTATGTGTGCAATTATTGAAAAATTACGTATTCTTTCTATATCAGACATTAAGATCTCAAGATTGCGCCAGTGGTAGATTGAACTATAGATATAATTTTTTTACTGACTTGCTCGATATCTTCTTCACTTAAAGTTTTATCACTTGGCAATAATATTACATTAAAAGCAATTGATTTTTTTCCCTTTTCAATATTTTCTCCTTGATAAATATCAAAAATTTTCACTGACTTAATTAAATCTTTATCTACATTTTTAACTAAACTTACAATTTGTGCAGAGCTATATTTTTCATTAATAACAAAAGCAAAATCTCTATTCACTTTTTGATAATCAGAAACAGTGAATTGAGATTTGGATTCTCTAATTTTCTTTTTTGGCGAAGGTATATTATCTAAAAAAATTTCAAAGCCAAGGACGCTATCAATTCTTAAATCTAATTTTTTAATGATTAGTGGATGAATTTCTCCAAAATATGCAAGCACTGGGCCGTTTATAGATCCTAAAGATAATAAACCTGATCTTCCTGGATGATACCATTTCGTTGTTTTATTACTCACTGCCAAATTTGAATGGTCGATGCCAATTTCATTTAAAGTTCTAATGACATCATTTTTAATATCAAAAATATCAAAGTTTCTTTCTTTTTCTATCCAATTTTTTCTAGAGTATTTTCCTGTTTTGATAGCACCAATCATTGTTGACTGCTTACCTGGTTGTTCTCCGTAAAAAACTGGACCAATTTCAAACAACATTAGATCTTCAAAATTTCTTTGTATATTTTTTTTCGCACTTATCATTAAATTGGAATAGAGTGAGGTTCTTAATACATCTAAATCACTCGAAATCGGATTTGATAATTTAATTTCATTGTTTATGCTAGAAAAATATTTATCAACGCTTGAATCTGTAAAAGACCACGTAATTGCTTCTGTGAATCCTTTTGATGCTACTGATCTTTGAGAAAAATGAAAAAGTTTTTGTCTAAAGTTTAACGTTTCTTTAATATTTTCTTTTTTAGGACTAATTAAAGGTATTTTATCGTATCCTTTTATCCTTACCAGTTCCTCAATAAGGTCAATATCTTCTTTAAGATCTGGTCTCCATGATGGAGCCAGCACCTTAATATTTTTTTTTCCTGTTTTTACTTGGCACCCCAAAGAAAGTAATATTTTATTTACTTCTAAACTTTTAATTGGAAAACCTATAATGTTTAAAAACTTTTCATGACTTAAATTTATTGGTTTAGTATTTTTTTTTAGTTTTCCAACAATTGATATCTTGCTTGCTTCACCACCACATACTTCTAAAATCATTTTTGCTGCTATCTCTAAACCTGTGCTAATTGAATTGGGGTCAATGCCTCTTTCAAATCTATATTTAGCATCTGTATCTATATTTAAATTTTTTGCAGTTTTTCTAATTTCTGCAGGATAAAAATAAGCTGACTCAAGTAGTATATTTTTAGTTGTAAGTACGGTTCCAGATCTAGTTCCACCTATTATTCCTCCAAGCCCTAAAACACCAGATTTATCGGCAATCACGCACATACCTTTATCTAGTTTATATTTTTTATTATCAAGAGCTTCAAAAGATTCTCCCTTTTTAGAATTGCGAACTATTATTTCTGTATTGATTTTATCCGCATCATATGTGTGTAAAGGTCTATTTAAATCAAACATTATATAATTTGTGATATCTACAATTGCTGAAATAGGTTTTAATCCTAAAGATGTAATTTTGCTTTTTAACCATTTGGGGCTCTCTTGATTTTGCACATTTTTAATAAATATACTTCCAAAAGAACCACATCCTTGATTTTTTTCTTTGGTAATTGATATTTTTATCGGTTGTTTAAATTTTTGATTTATTTTTATGGAAGTTTGTTTTTTTAATTTCCCTAAACCTGAAGAAGCTAAATCTCTTGCAATACCTCTTACACCTAAACAGTCAGGTCTATTGGGGGTGATGGCAATATCTAAGACTACTTCTCCTGAACTTTTAAAACACTTTTCTCCTATATTTTTCTCTTTTGAATTAAGTTCTATGATTCCTTCTTTATCTTCTGATTTATTAAGTTCGTTTTCAGAACACAACATACCAAAAGATTCTACACCTCTAATTTTTGCTACCTTTAATTTTATTTTCGTTTTTGGAATAGTTGCTCCTGGTGGTGCATATATTGTAAATAAACCCTCTCTAGCATTCGGTGCTCCACAAACAACTTTTACTAAATTTTCTTTTCCTACATCTACTTCACAAATTTTTAGTTTATCTGCATTAGGGTGTTTTTGAGTTTTAACAACTTTACAAATAATAAAATGGTCTAATTCACTATTTGGTGATTTAATGCTTTCAACTTCTAAGCCAATTTCTGTTAATCGCTCTATTACCTGTTTTAAATTTGCTTTAGTAGATAAATGGTTTTTTAACCATGAAAGAGAGGTTATCATCTACTTAAGCCTCTATAGTTTGTAGGAACATCTAAAGGATCAAATCCATAAAATTCTAGCCACCTAATGTCACTTTCAAAAAAAGCTCTTAGATCATTTATTCCATATTTTAGCATAGCCAATCTGTCTATTCCTACCCCAAAAGCATAACCTTGATAATATTTGGGATTAACATTTGTGTTTTTAAGAACGCTAGGATGAACCATGCCGCAACCAAGAATTTCTAGCCACTTATCACCTTCACCAATTTTAATTTTACCATTTTCAATCTTATAACCAATATCAACCTCGGCTGAAGGTTCAGTAAAAGGAAAGTGGCTTGGTCTGAATCTTATTTTAACTTTATCCACTTCAAAAAATTTTTTTACAAAGTAATATAAGCAGCCTTTGAGATGACCCATGTTAATATTTTTATCTATATGTAATCCTTCTAATTGATGAAACATTGGTGAATGTGTTTGGTCACTATCACATCTATAAGTTCTGCCAGGTGCTATTATTTTAAATGGTGGTTTGCTATTTAACATTGTTCTAATTTGAACAGGTGATGTGTGGGTTCTTAAAAGTAATTCCTTAGAATGTTCGAGATAAAAAGTATCATGCATATCTCTTGCAGGATGATTGTCTGGAGTATTAAGTGCAGAAAAATTATAATATTCACTTTCTACATCTGGACCCTCTTCCACAGCAAAACCAATTTCAGAAAAAATTGAAGTTACTTCATCTATTACTTGTGAGACGGGATGTATCTTTCCAGAAAAAAATGTTCTTCCTGGTAATGTTATATCTATTTTTTCATTTATTAATTTTTTATTAATTTCTTCTTGGTCAAATTCTGCAAATTTTTTTTCTATTTCTTCAGATGCTTTTTTTTTAAGGATGTTAAGTTTGGACGCATATTCTTTTTTTTGGTCTTGATCTAAGTTTCCAATTTTTTTAAAAAACTCAGTAAGAATTCCTTTTTTTCCAAAAATTTCAGTTTTCACTATTTCTAACGAACTACGATCTTTAATACTTTTTAGTTTGTCAAAAATATTAGACTCGGTTTGGTTTAAATTATCCATATTAAAATCTTTTTTAGTGATTCTTTACTTTATTAAAGATAATAGAAATACCCTTATTAGTTAAGGGAGGATTGCACTTTTTTTACAATAGATTTGAATACTTCTGGGTTATTATACGCAATATCTGCTAAAACTTTTCTATCAAGCTTAATTCCTGACTTATTAAGACCACTGATGAACTTGGAATAGGTAATTCCTTCCGCTCTCACTCCTGCATTTATTCTTTGTATCCACAAAGATCTAAATTCTCTTTTTTTCGTTCTTCTATCTCTATAAGCATATTGCAAAGCTTTTTCTAAAGCTTGTTTTGCTATTCTTATAGTATTTTTTCTTCTTCCGAATTGTCCTTTAACTTGTTTTAAAACTTTTTTATGTTTTGCGTGACTTGTAACTCCTCGTTTTACTCTTGCCATTTTACCCTCTCAAATTATAAGGCATATAAGATTTTACAATTTTTGTATCTTGCTTAGACATAATTGTAGTGCCCCGTTGTTTTCTTATTTGCGAATTAGTTCTTTTAATCATTCCATGTCTTTTACCTGCTTGTGCCATCTTAACTTTACCTTTAGCAGTGAATCTAAATCTTTTTTTTGCAGAACTTTTAGTTTTTAATTTAGGCATAAAAATTAATGAGTTTATACAAATTTTATATTTAATTTACAATAAGATTATAATGGTTGAATAATCATTATAATTTGTCTGCCTTCGAACTTAGGATTAACCTCAACTTTTCCAACATTAGCAGTATCATTGATTATCCTCTTCATTAGCTCATGTCCTAAATTTGTATGCTGCATTTCCCTTCCTTTGAACCTAACTGTAAATTTAACTTTATCACCTTTTTCAAGAAATTTATTAGCATTTTTAATTTTAAAAGTATAATCATGAATTTCAGTAACTGGTCTAAGTTTAATTTCTTTTAAATTAACAATTTTTTGTTTTTTCTTAGCTTTGTTTGTTTTTTTTTGTAAATCATATTTATATTTACCTATATCTATAATTTTACAAACAGGCGGAGATGCATTTGGTGAAATTTCAATTAAATCAAGTCCCTCTTGTTTTGCTATATCAATTGCTTCTTTTGTTGGAAGTGTGCCAAGGTTTTTTCCATCACTGTTTATAACTTGAACTTCTGAAGAACGAATTCTATCATTAATTCTGGGACCTCTAGGTTTTGTTCTTTTTTGAAAGTAATTTGTTTTTGGCAATATTGTTATTTCGTTGAAATTTTATTTTGCATTGATAATTCTTTTATAGTTTGTTCAAGTAATAGAGTTTCTTGCTTTTCTGATCCTAATTTCCTTATTGTAACAGTATTGCTTTTAAATTCTTTTTCACCACAAATTAAAAGGATGGGAACTTTAGACAAGGAATGTTCTCTAATTTTATAATTTATCTTTTGATTTTTTAAATCCACCTCTGTGTTTATACCTGCTTTCATACATTCTTCAAATATTTTTTTTGCATAATTATCAAATTCTGAAGCAATAGGAAGCACCACTACTTGCAATGGGGCTAACCATAATGGTAATTTTCCAGCATAATGTTCAATTAAAATTCCAATAAATCTTTCTAATGAACCAAACAAGGCTCGATGTAACATGACTGGAACTTTTTTGGATCCATCGCTTGCAACATAAGTTGCCCCAAGTCTATCTGGAAGGTTTAAATCAACTTGTAAAGTTCCACATTGCCAATCTCTTCCAATTGCATCCCTTAAAACAAATTCTATTTTAGGTCCATAAAATGCACCTTCACCTTTATTAATCTCGTAACTTAATTTCGATTTTTTTATTGCTTCCAATAGCGCAGCTTCTGATTTATCCCAGACGCTATCATCGCCTACTCTTTTTTCAGGTCTGTCAGAATATTTTAACAAAATGTTTTTAAAACCTAGATCTTTATAAATTTCAAGTATCAGATTGGTAACGCTTAAACATTCATCTGTTATTTGTTCTTCAGTACAAAATATATGAGCATCATCTTGTGTGAATGCCCTAACTCTTAATAAACCATGTAAAGCACCAGATGGTTCATATCTATGAACTTTACCAAACTCAGATAGTTTGAGAGGAAGATCTCTATAACTTTTAAGACCTTGATTAAATACTTGTAAACAACCTGGACAATTCATAGGTTTTATTGCAAAAGTTTTCTCATCAGGCGTTTCTGAAGTAAACATATTGTCGCCAAACTTATCCCAATGACCTGATTTTTCCCACAAAGATTTATCTAAAAGCTCGGGTGTATTTATTTCTTTATATCCTGCTTTTTTTTGTTTTTGCCTCATGTAATTAATTAAATTTTGGAAAAGTGTCCAACCTTTATGATGCCAAAAGACTGCTCCAGGGCTTTCTTCTCTAAAATGAAATAAATCCATTTCCTTTCCAAGTTTTCTGTGATCTCTTTTTTCTGCTTCTTCTAGTCTTAAAAGATATTCATCTAACTCCTTTTTATTTCTCCAGCTAGTTCCGTAAATTCTTTGCAACATTTCATTGTTAGAATCTCCTCTCCAATAAGCTCCTGAAACTTTTGTTAGTTTAAAAGCCTTGCCAATTTTGCCTGTCGAAGGAAGATGTGGGCCTTTACATAAATCTTTCCATTTTCCGTGGTGATAAACAGAAATCTCTTCATCATTCGAAATATCTTTTATAATTTTAGCTTTGTAATGCTCTCCAATTTTTGTAAAGTGTTTTATAGCATCGTTTCTTTTCCAAACTTCTCTTTTTGTTAGTTCGTTTCTATCAACTATTTCTCTCATTTTATTTTCTATTTTTTTTAAATCATTATCTGTAAAAGGTTCTTTTCGTGAAAAATCATAATAAAAACCATCTTCTATAACAGGACCAATAGTAACCTGCGTACCAGGAAAAAGTTCTTGAACTGCCATTGCTAATATATGAGCAGTATCATGTCTGATAACCTCTAAACCTTCTTTGTCTTTTGAGGTAATTATTTTAACTTGAGAATCCTTATCTATGATAAAGCTTAAATCTTTAAGCTCTCCATCCACTTGCATGATGCAGGCTTCTTTTGCTAAAGATGTGCTAATTTTTTTTGATATTTCGAATCCATCAACTTTTTGGTTAAAACTAATTTTTTTACCATCTGGCAATTTAATATCTGGCATTCTTTAAAACAATTCTATCAACTTCTTATATTCATTAAAGGTAGTCTGACACATTTTATCAACATCAAATTTTTTTAATATATTTTTTCTTCCTTCAAAACCAATAGATTTCAATGAATTGTAATCTTTTTTCATTACCATAGATATAGTATCTGCCAAGGACTTGGAATCGTTACTTTTAAAAAAAAATCCCGACTTTTCGTTAACTATCGTTTCTATAGACCCACCGATGTCACTTGCAATTATTGGTATTTCCATTGATTGAGCTTCTACTGATACACGGCCAAAAGCTTCTGGTTCAATTGAGCACGAACAAACAAGATTTGATGCACCATATGCAATCGGCATTTCTTTATAACCTTCTATAAATTTTACAACTCTACTTAATCTATGTTGCTGGACCAAACCTATAAGTTGCTTTTTATAAACATTTCTTCCTTGGTCTTTACCAAGGATTATAGCCTCGAATGATGGGGTATTTTCTTTTTCAGAGATTAATTTTAAAGCTTCAATAAATATTTTTTGACCTTTCCATTGAGTTAACCTTCCTGGCATCAAAATTATGAAATTATTTCTATCTATCTTGTATTCTTTTGAAAATTTTTCAATTTTTATAGGTGAAATTTTTTTTGAATAAAAATAATTAGTATTTATTCCTCTAAAAATCACTAAAAGTTTTCTTTTTTTTTTTAATATATGTTTGCCATAGTTTTTATTTATGTGAGAAAAAATAAAATTAGATCCAGCTATTACTAGATGTGATCTTACCATAATAGAGTTGTAAAATTTTTTTATTTTATTGTTAAAATTATATGTTCCATGAAAAGTTGTAACAAATTTTCTTCTAGTAAATTTCGTAGCAAATAGACACGACCAAGCTGGCGCACGACTTCTTGCGTGGACTATAGTAATATTATAAAAAAAAATTATTAAAGTTATTATAATCGCATTATATAAAATAATTATTGGATTTTTTGATTGAACCGGAAGTTTAAATATTTTAACTTTTTCTTTATTTACATAATCTAACAATTCCCCACCACTTGTAACAATGTATGATCTGCACTTTTGTTCTGCTAAATAATGCGCTAAATCATAGCAGCCTGTCTCAGCACCACCATAGCCAAGTTTTGGTATAACCTGCAAAACTTTTATTTTTTTTTTCATTATTTTGAAATATTATAATATTTAAAATGACTTATAATAAATCTAGATACTTTGTAACATCTGACAAGCAAAAAATTAAATACTTTTTTCTTCAAAAAAAAAGCCAAATTACTGTTGTTTTTTTTCATGGTTTTATGTCTAATATGAATGGTGCAAAACCTATTGCTATTCAGAGTTTCTGCAAAAAATATAAATTGAACTTTTTGAGATTTGAATACTCCGGACATGGAAAATCAACAGGAAATTTTATAGATGGGAATATATCAAAGTGGTCTAATGACTCAAAAGAGCTTATAAAAAATAAAACTAAAAAAAATCATAAACTAATTTTTATTGGCTCTAGTATGGGTAGTTGGATAGCCTTAAATTTATTTAAGGTTTTTAAAAAACAGATAAGTGGTTTTATTGGTATTTCTTCTGCTCCTGAATTTTTAGAAAGGCTAATGTGGAAAAAATTTAGTAAGAAAATAAAAAAAGAAGTTATTAGTAAAAAAATTTATTATTTAAAAATTGAAAATTTTACTTATCCATTGACAAAACAACTAATTTTTGATGGCAAAAAAAATAAGGTATTAAATAAAAATATTAATTTTAAATTTCCTATAGTTTTGTTTCATGGTCTCAAAGACTCAATTGTACCATTAGACTTATCAAAAAAATTAATTAAACTATGCAAAAGTCCAAATAAAAAATTAGTAAAAATTAAAAATGGAGATCATAGTTTATCAAAAAAAAAAAATATTAAAAAAATTTGCTATGAATTAAGAAATATGATTTTGAATCATCTTTAAGCCTTCTTTGTAAGTTGGGTATTTCAGAGAATAATTAAAAAAGAGTTTCATTTTTTTATTGCTTATTTTTTTTGAATCTTTATAAAAATCTTTCAACATTTTACTCTCAAGGTCATTTGGATAAATTTTTTTTGGTAATACAATTGATGTTAAACCAGAAGCATATTTTGCAACCTCTTCATTTGAAGCGGGACAGTCATCTGATATATTAAAAATTTCACCTGGTTTAAATTTAGTTAATGATATTGTCAAAATCTCCGCAATATCTTCCACGTGTATTCTTGAAAAAAAATGATTCCTCTTTTCTACTACTTGAAGCTTTCCTTTTTGTAACCTTTTAATAATATTATTTTCTAATGAATAAATTCCAGATAAGCGCAGTATCTGAACAGGAAGTTGGAAATTTTTATAATGTTTCAACCAATTGTTTTCTGCATTTAATCTTGCAACACCTCGAGAAGAAATTGGTTCTGTTTTTGAATTTTCGTCGACCCAATTTCCATCTTTATTACCATAAACACTTGTAGCTGAAAGATAAGTGATCCAGTCAAAGTTGTTTTGTAATAAAAAAAATTTGAACATTTTTAAAACTAAATCATCTTGATTCTTTGGAGATATTGAAATTAAAACTTTATTAGATAAGTTAAGTTCTCCAATTAAATCTGGGTCATAATCTTTTCCCGAGAAAAAAAATGATTTAAATTTTAGATTTTTAAATTCTTGCGTTGTAGTTTTTTTAGTATTTGTTGTTACTAACTCGAAGTCAACTTTTTTATTTATTAAGCTTTTAACAAAATATTTTCCTACTTGTCCAAAACCAAAGCAAAATAGTTTAATTTTTTTCATTTTTTAGACACAGTCTTTTGAGTTGCTTGATTTAAAGATATTGGATTTGACAATTTATCAAGCATTTCTTTTGGACAAATTTGTTTAAATTTTAATACTTCTTCTGAAAAATTTTTCAAAATTTTTTCTGCAGTTTTAGATTCCGTTTCTTCAAAGTGCTCATTTATTAAATTTTTAAGATAATTTTTCCAATAGTCTGTTTCTGGTGTTTGCCAGATAATTGAGCCTGGATTTACATAGCTTTCGAACTCATCATTTTGATCGTATACAAATGCAATTCCTCCTGTCATTCCAGCGCCAAAGTTATCGCCAATTTTTCCCAAAATGACTACACATCCTCCTGTCATATATTCACATCCATTTGAATCACATCCTTCTATAACTGCTTCTGCGCCAGAATTTCTGACTGCAAATCTTTCTCCAGATTGTCCTGCTGCAAATAGTTTTCCAGAAGTTGCTCCATATAAAACTGTATTACCAATTATTGTATTTTCGTTGCTTATTAAATTACTTTCTTTTGGTGGTTTTACTACTATTGTTGCTCCTGAAAGGCCTTTGCCAACATAGTCATTTGCATCTCCATTAACATTTATTTTTAAACCATTGACTGCGAAAGCTCCTAGGGATTGTCCTGCTGAACCATTTAAATTAATTGTAACTAAATCTTTTTTAATATTATTATTACCAAATTTTTTATAAATATAATGTGATAAGCGTGTTCCAACTGCTCTGTGAGTATTTTTAACTTCATGTGTTACCTCAACTTTATCTTCTTTTCTTATATCATTCTTTACGCTTTCATAAATTAATTGGTCTAATGTATCTGGTACATGATTAATTAAATTTGGTTTGCTGAATCTATTGTTGTCTCCCGGGTCCGCTTGTACCAATAATGGGCTGAGATCTAAATCATCTAGGTTCGCTGTTCCTCTGCTAACTTGCTTTAATAGATCTGTTCTACCAATTATTTCACTTAATTTTTTGAATCCTAGACTTGCTAAAATTTCTCTGACTTCTTCAGCAATAAATGTAAATAAATTTACAACTTTTTCTGGTGTTCCAGTAAATTTTTTTCTTAGATCTGCATCTTGTGTGCAAACTCCAACAGGACATGTATTTGAATGACATTGACGCACCATGATACAACCCATAGCAACAAGCGATGTAGTTCCAATTCCAAATTCCTCGGCACCCATCATTGCGGCAATAACAATATCTCTTCCAGTTTTTATTCCACCATCAGTTCTTAAGGTAACTTTATGCCTTAAATTATTTAAAGTTAAAATTTGATTTGCTTCAGTAAGTCCCATCTCCCATGGGATTCCAACATATTTTACACTAGTTTGTGGACTTGCCGCTGTCCCTCCTGAGTGTCCTGATATTAAAATAACGTCAGCTTTAGCTTTTGCAACACCAGCAGCTATAGTTCCAACTCCAGTTGAAGCTACCAGCTTAACTCCTACTCTTGCCTTGGGATTAGATTGCTTGAGATCATAAATGAGTTGCGCTAAGTCTTCTATAGAATAAATATCATGATGAGGCGGTGGAGATATTAGAGTAACTCCAGGCGTGGAGTGTCTTAGTCTTGCAATTTCTTCTGATACTTTAAAGCCTGGAAGTTGACCTCCTTCTCCAGGTTTTGCTCCTTGAGCAATTTTTATTTCTATTTCAGAACAATTATTTAAGTATTCCATTGTCACACCAAATCTTGCAGATGCAATTTGTTTTACTTTTGAACTTGCACTATCTCCATTTTCCATTTTTATAAATCTTTTTGGATCTTCTCCTCCTTCTCCACTGCATGATGCGGCTCCAATTCTATTCATTGCAATTGCTAAAGTTTCATGGGCTTCGGCTGACAAAGCTCCATGTGACATGCTTCCACTACCAAATCTTTTTCTTATCTCACTGACTGGTTCAACTTTTTCGATTTCTATCTTTTGTGATAGTTTTTTGAAATCTAAAAGATCTCTTAAATTGATTATTGGAAGGTTATAAATACCTTTAGCATATTTTTTATATGCTTCATAAGAATTTTCTTGCACTGCATGTTGCAGCATATGTATTAACTGTCCTTGGTACTGGTGTGTTTCTCCATTTTTTCTATATTTATAAATACCTCCTATTGGAAGAATTGAAACATTTTTTTGGAATGCTTTCTTATGTAATTTTTTTATTTTTTCTTCAATGCCATAAATCCCGACACCAGATATTCTGGATGTCATTCCTGGAAAAAAGTCTGCAACTACTGCTCTACTAAGACCGACTGCCTCAAAATTACATCCCCCCCTATAAGAGCTTAAAACCGAAATGCCCATTTTAGACATTATTTTTAACAATCCATTATCAACTGATTTAATGTATCTATGAACGCAATCTTCAAAATCTAATTTTTCAAATAGTTTTTTTTCATACCTTTGGTGGATTGAATCAAGAGCAAGATAAGGATTAATAACTGTTGCTCCAACACCTAATAAAACTGCAAAAGAATGTGTGTCGAGTGCTTCTGAGGTTTGAACATTAATAGATGCAAAGCCTCTAATGCTTAAATCAATAAGTTTTGAATTTACAGCACCAATAGCTAACACCATAGGTATTGCTGCTTTCTTTTCGCTTACTTTCTTATCACTTAAAATTAAATGCTTGCTTCCTTCGCGTACAGCTATTTCAGCTTCGACACGAATTTGCTCTAATTTATCTCTCAAACTTTCATTAATATTAAATGTACAATCTATAATTTTAATATTTTTTTTAAAAAAATCAAAAAATTTATCAAACTGTGCATTAGATAAAATTGGACTTTCAAGCACATAGATATTCTCTTTTGTTAAATTTTCAAAATCTAAAATATTTCCTGTGTTTCCAAAACGAGTTTTTAAACTCATCACTTCATTTTCTCTTAAAGAGTCTATCGGTGGATTAGTTACTTGGCTAAAGTTTTGTCTAAAATAATGGTACAGCGGTCTATGTCTATCAGATAATACTGCTACGGGAGTGTCATCTCCCATTGAACCGATTGCTTCTTTAACGTTTTCTACCATTGGATGTAAAATTAATTCTAAATCTTCAATGCTGACACCCGCAAGGAACTGTCGACGTCGTAACTCGTCACCTGAATAATTTTGCTTTTCTTTAGTTGCGTTAAATTTTTTATCTAAATCAATTATTTGTTTATTATATTTTTTGTAATCTTTTGAAATTTTATTTTTAAGATTCTTGCTATCAAAAACTTGACCCTTATCAAGGTCGACTGCAATAGCCTGTCCAGGACCTAATCTTCCTTTAAAAATAATTTTTTCATTAGGAAATGGAATCATTCCTGTTTCTGATCCTGCAAATAAAAGCTTGTCAGATGTAATTGTATATCTTAGCGGGCGAAGTCCATTTCTATCTTGCGCTGCAATAATCCACTTTCCATCAGTAGCAGAAATAGCGGCTGGGCCATCCCATGGTTCAATGGTACTATTTAAAAAATTAAATAATTGTTGATGAGTTTTCGATACTGTCTTTCTTCTTTTTGACCAAGCGTCAGGAATTAGCATAAGCTTTGTTAATGGAACAGACTTCCCTGATCTAACAAGTAATTCAAAAACATTGTCTAAGGCAGCTGAGTCAGAATTTCCTGATGGTATAACTGGCTTCAAAGCTTCCATGTCTTGATCGTTAAAAAGTTTACTTCTCATATCTTGTTCGTGTATTTTCATCCAATTTATATTTCCTCTAATTGTATTGATTTCTCCATTATGGGCTAAAGTTCTAAATGGTTGAGCTAGATCCCAACTTGGAAATGTATTAGTGGAATATCTTTGATGAAAAATTGCAAATCTTGAAATAAATCTTTTATCTAATAAATCTGTGTAAAACTCTGATAATGCTTCAGCTAAGAACATACCCTTGTAAATAATTGATCTAAAACTAAGTGAGGCTATATAAAAATCTTTTATTTTTAAAAGCCCAGTCTCTTTTTCAATTTTTTTTCTTACAATAAATAAGTCTCTTTCCAGCTCATCGTTTTTTAAACTCTTATTATTTGATTTAAAAATTACTTGTACAATTTCGGGTCTATTACTTTCAGCTTTTGAACCTAAAACTTTTGGGTTAACTGGAACCTGTCTCCATCTATAAATGTAGTAGTTTCTTGTTAATAATTCATTTTCAACTAGGGTCTTGCACTTTTCTTGGATTACATAATCGTTTCGTGGTAAAAAAATCATTCCTACACAAATTTCTCCACCATCATGCCTCCTTCCAGCATTTTCTATTCTTTCAATAAAAAAATCTTTTGGTATTTCAATGTGAATTCCAGCTCCATCACCTGTTTTGCCATCAGCATCTATGGCTCCACGGTGCCATACTGCTTTTAAGGCTTGTATTCCAAACTCTACAATTTTTCTAGATTTTTTACCATCAGTTGATGCAATAAAACCTACTCCGCAGGCGTCATGTTCATCTCTTGGATTGTAGACATTACCTTTAATTAATTTTTTTAAATTTTTTTTTATTATTTTCATTTAAGCAGCTTTTATTTTATTTTCTTTTTTAACTTCTAAATGTTTTTGAATTGAAGCAGCAGCATCTCTTCCATCTTTTATTGCCCAAACAACTAATGATGCGCCTCTTACTATATCTCCTGCTGCAAAAATTCCATTTATACTTGTTTCCATAGTTTGAAAATTAATTTTTATTGTTCCCCAGTCAGAAACCTCAAGATTATTACTGTTAAATAACTTTGGAAGATTTTCAGGATTAAATCCTAATGCTTGTATTATAATATCTGCTTTAATTTCAAAATCTGAGTTTGATACTGGTTCTGGTTTGCGTCTGCCAGAAGAATCTGGTTTACCTAATTTAATTTTCTCTAATATTAAAGATGAAACTTTATCAGAACCAATATATTCTTTGGGATTAGAAAGCCAAATAAATTCAACACCCTCTTCTTCTGCATTAAAAACTTCTCTTGCAGAGCCAGGCATATTCTCTCTATCTCTTCTATAGATACATTTTACAGATTTGGCATTTTGTCTAACAGAAGTCCTAACACAATCCATTGCTGTATCGCCACCCCCTATCACGACTATATTTTTATTTTCTGCATTTAAAATTCCATTGTCAAAATTTTTAACTTTATCACCTAAACCTTTACGATTTGATGCTGTTAAAAACTCCATTGCTGGAAAAATATTTTTTAAATTATTTCCAGGAACTTTGACTTCGCGTGGTTTGTAAACGCCTGTTGCAATTAATACTGCATCATGTTTTTCTTTTAATTCTTCTAAAGTTATACCTTTTCCAATTTCTAAATTTTGTTTGAATTTAATTCCAGAATCTTTTAAATAATTTGTTCTTCTTTCAACAACAAATTTCTCTAGTTTAAAATTTGGAATTCCATAAATTAATAGGCCTCCTGGCCTATCATAGCGATCATAAATTGTTATTTGATAACCATTTTTTCTTAACTCTTCTGCACAAGCTAACCCAGCTGGACCCGCTCCAATAATTCCAACAGATTGATTTTTTTCATTTTCTATTTTGATGGGTTTAATCCACCCTTTTTCCCATGCGGTATCGGTAATATACTTTTCAATTGAACCAATTGTAACGGTACCATGACCTGATTGCTCAATAACACAATTTCCTTCACACAATCTATCTTGTGGACATATGCGTCCACATATTTCTGGCATATTATTTGTGCTGTGAGCTAATTCATTAGCTTCTTCCAATCTTCCTTCTGCTGTAAGTTTTAGCCAATCTGGAATATTATTATGCAAAGGGCAATGCACTTGACAAAATGGAACTCCACATTGCGAGCATCTACTAGATTGTTCTTTTGCTTTTTCATTTATAAACTGGTTATAAATTTCTTGAAAATCATCAACTCTTTTTTTTACATTCCTTTTTTCAGGAGTTTCTTTATTAACGTTTACAAATTTAAGCATTTTATCAGACATTTTTTTATGTATATGAATAACTTTTATACCAATATAAATAAGCCTAAAAGCATTTTTAGGACAGTTTGGTTGACCTATATTATTAAAAATCCAGTAAATTTGACATTTATATTGCATACCTGCTATGCGATAATAATTTGAATGCTTTCATCAATTGAAATTTTAATATTAGCGGCTATCCAAGGTATAACCGAATTCTTGCCTGTGAGCTCGGCTGCACACTTGATTTTAGTAGCTAAATATTACTCATTTAATAATCAAAATTTATTAATTGATATTTGTCTTCATCTTGGATCCTTAATTGCAATAATAATTTATTTTCAAAAAGACTTGCTTAATTTTAAGAGTAATAAAGAAATTTTAACAAAAATAGTTGTGGGGACTCTGCCAATTATCCCTCTTGGTTTTATTCTTTATCAAACAAATTTAATTGAAAACTTCAGAAGCCTAGAAATTATTGGTTGGACAAGTTTAATATTTGGAGTCTTTTTATATATAAGTGATAAAGCAAAAGTAAGAAATAAAATAGAAGAAAATTTTTCTACACAAAAAGCCGTTATCATAGGTTTATTCCAAGTATTAGCACTTATTCCTGGAGTTAGTAGATCTGGTATTACAATTACCGCAGGTAGAATGCTAGGTTTTAATAGATTTGACTCTGCTAAAATTTCTTTTTTTTTAGCTATACCCACTCTAGGTGCTGCTAGCATATTAAGTATTTATAATATTTATAGGCAAGAAAGTGTTGAACTAAATTTTTTAGCAATTATTGCGGTAATATTTTCAGCTATGTTTTCTTTTTTAACAATAGCAGTTTTTCTAAACTTTATAAGAAAATTTAGTTTAAAGATATTTATAATCTATAGAATATTACTTTCATTGGCTATACTTATAGTGGTTTATTTATAATTTTTTTAAAATTTGGTGCAAGCTGTGAAAGCAAAACTCCTCCAAGAATTAGAAAGCAACCTAAAATATTATTAAAACTTAAAATTTGATTTAAGACAAACCATGCTGCTATTGTTGCAAATACACTTTCTAAAGACATAATTATTGCTGCGGGAGCTGAAGGAATATTTCTTTGCCCAAATATCTGCAACGCAAAAGCAACGCCGCCTGATAATATTCCAGCGTATAAAATTTCAAACATTTCTAATTTAATATTAGAAAAATTAATTTCTTCAAATATAATTACGAGAATAAAAGAAAATACTGCAACAATTATATTTTGCGACAAAGCTATAAAAAAAGGCAGGTTAAAATTTTCTATTATTTTTCCAATATAAATAATATGTAGAGCCCAAAATAATGCTCCAATTATTACAAGACTATCTCCAAACCGAACATTAGAGTCATTAAAATCACTTAAAAAATAAACTCCAATAACACAAAAAATTGATGAAGGCCAAATAGACCAGTGCATTTTTTTTGAAAATAAAAAATAAATAATTATTGGTACCATAGGTACATAAAAAACTGTAAAAAAAGCAGAATTTGCAATATTTGTATAAAGTAAAGATGCTTGCTGAAATGCAGTTCCTAAAAATAAAAAAATACCAACCGGTATTATGGATTTATAAAACTTTTCTTTGTTTTGAAATACTTGTTTTTTTATTTTTTTTACTTCAAAAAATAAAGCAAAGGGTACAACTACTAAAAAACCAACTAAAAATCTGACAGCATTGAAAGTAAATGGACCAATATTATCCATTCCTTTATCTTGCGCAATGAATGTTGTTCCCCAAATAAGGGTGCAAATAATTAAACAAATAAAAGATATTACTTTTTTCATTAGCTTCTATTTATACAGCTAACTTATAAGCAAAATCTTTACCTAAGCTTTCTCTAAGATGCACACAAAATCTAGCACCTTCAGCTCCATTTATAATTCTATGATCGTAAGATAGTGAAATAGGCAGCATAATTCTACTTTCGTATTTACCTTCAATAAATATTTGTTTATTTTCTGCTCTACCTACTCCAAGAATTGCAACTTCTGGGGCATTAATAATAGGTGTAAAAAAACTTCCACCAATACTACCTAAACTTGAGATCGTCATTGAGCCTCCAAAAAACTCTTTTTTATCAATTTTAAGTTCTGCTGAAAGTTTACTAACTTCTTTTAACTTCTTTCCAATCTCTCTTATATCTTTTTTGTCAGCATCTCTAATTTTTGGAACCATTAGCCCATGTGGTGTATCTACAGCTACACCTATATGAAAATACTTTTTAAATATGATTTTGTTGTTATTTAAATCTAGAGATGCATTAAAAATAGGATAATCTTTTAGAGCTTTAACTACTGCCCTTATCATAAAAGCTAAGGGAGTAATTGAAATTTTTTCACCAGTATATAAATCCCTTAATGATTTTCTAAATGTTTCCATTTCCGTGATATCTAATTCATCATGTTGCGTTACATGAGGTATCTCTGACCATGATTTTTGCAGATGAGGGCCAGCTATTTTTTTTAATCTAGGAATGGGTTGATTTTCTACTTCACCAAATTCTTCATGACCATATTCTTGGATTTTTTTTTCGTTTTCTTTAACTGCTGTGCCTGATAGAGATCTTTTAATATATGTTTTAATATCGTCTTCATTAATTCTACCTTCTCTTTGTGAGCCCTTTATTAGATCTAATTTTGCACCTAACTCTCTTGCAAATTTTCTAGCTTTTGGACTTGCATTAATTGTGGGTAATTTTTTTTCACTCATTTTTATAATTCAGTTGGCATAGGTTTATCTTTATCAATATTATATTTTTTTATTGCTTTTTCTGCATCCTTAGATGATACAAGCTGCTCCTTAGCCAATGCACTTAATGTATATGTAACAATATGCTCTTTATCAACTTCAAAAAATTTCCTTAAATTTTTTCTACTATCACTTCTACCATACCCATCAGTTCCAAAAGAATAAAATGATTTCGATATATATGGTCTAATTTGATCAGCAAAACTTCTCATATAATCAGATGCTGCTATAATTGGGCCTTCTCTCTTACTTAAACATTCTTCAACAAATGACTTTTTGTTTTTTTCTGCAGGATTAAGTAAATTTTTTCTTTCAGTTTTCATTCCATCTTTTCTTAGTTCATTAAAACTCGTAACGCTCCAGACATCACTATCAATATTATATTCCTTGCTTAATATTTCAGCTGCAGATATCATTTCTCTTAAAATTGTTCCACTTCCTAACAGTTGAACTTTGATTTTACCTTTATTATTAAATTCTTTAAATAAATACATTCCTTTAAGAATCCCCTCTTCACAATTTTTTGGCATTTCTGGATGATGATAGTTTTCATTCATTGTTGTTAAATAATAAAAAATATTTTCTTGCTTATCATGCATTCTTTTTAACCCTTCTCTAAAAATGACTGCTAGTTCATAAGCAAATGTTGGGTCATAGCTCACACAATTTGGAACAGTAGAAGCTAGTATTTGACTGTGGCCATCTTGGTGCTGTAAACCTTCTCCAGCTAATGTTGTTCTTCCTGATGTTGCGCCAATAAGAAATCCTCTTGCTTGAGAATCGCCAGCTGCCCAAATAAGGTCCATCACTCTTTGAAAACCAAACATAGAGTAAAATGTATATACTGGTATCATTTCTAGATCATGATTTGTGTAAGAGGTTCCTGCAGCTATAAATGATGACATAGCTCCTGTTTCTGTTATGCCTTCTTCTAACACTTGACCTTTTTTATCTTCTCTATAGGAGCTTAATTGCTCTGAGTCTTCAGGCTCATATTTTTGTCCTTCATGTGCATAGATTCCTATTTTTCTAAAAAAGCCTTCCATCCCAAATGTTCTAGCTTCATCTGGAATAATTGGAACTAATCTAGGAGCAATATTTTTGTCTCTTAATAAATTTGTTAGCATTCTTACTAATGCCATAGTAGTTGACATTTCACGGTCCCCTTGAGATTTAAGCATGTTTGCAAAAATATCTTTTGCTGGTTTTTTGATTGGTTTAGAAAAAGAAGTTCTTTCCGGCAAGTTGCCGCCTAACTTCATTCTTCTTTCTTTTAGATATCTTATTTCATCTGATTTTTCATCTGGCTTATAAAATTCAACATTTTTTACTTGTTTGTCTGTAAGAGGAATATCAAAGCGGTCTCTATAATAAAGCAAGTCTTCTTCTCCAAGTTTTTTTTGCTGATGGGTAATGTTAATACTTTCTCCAGACTTACCCATGCCATATCCTTTGATGGTTTTTGCCAAAATTACAGTAGGCTTACCTTTGGTTTTCATTGCATCGTCGTATGCAGCGTAAACTTTATGTGGATCGTGTCCTCCTCTGTTAAGTCTCCATATATCTTTATCAGTCATAGATGACACCAAATTTTTAAGCTCTGGATATTTGCCAAAAAATTTTTCTCTTACATAAGAGCCATCATTAGCTTTAAATGCTTGGTACTCTCCATCAACACATTCATTCATTCTTTTAATTAATAATCCTGATTTATCTTTAGCCAATAATTGATCCCAATAAGATCCCCAGATAACTTTTATTACATTCCAGCCTGCTCCTCTAAATATACCTTCAAGTTCCTGTATAATTTTTCCATTTCCTCTCACGGGTCCATCTAATCTTTGCAAATTGCAGTTTATAACAAATATAAGATTGTCTAATTTTTCTCTTGATGCCAAACTTATGGCTCCTAAAGACTCGGGCTCGTCAGTTTCTCCATCTCCTAAAAAAGCCCAGATTTTTCTTCCTTCATCTTTAATTAATCCTCTATTGATTAAATACTTTGTGAATCTAGCTTGATAAATTGCTAAAACTGGACCAAGTCCCATTGATACAGTTGGAAACTGCCAAAATTTTGGCATTAACCAAGGATGAGGATAAGAAGATAATCCGTCGACTCCTACTTCCTGTCTAAAATTACCTAATTGAGATGCAGAAAGCCTGCCTTCTAAAAATGACCTTGCATACATACCTGGAGCGCTATGGCCTTGAAAATAAACTAAGTCTCCACCAAATTTATTATTTTTAGCACGCCAAAAATGATTCATTCCCACATCGTATAAAGTTGCTGCTGAAGCAAAGGTTCCTATATGCCCACCAAGTTCAGGATTTTTTTTATTTGCTTTTACTACCATTGCAGCAGCATTCCATCTAATTAGAGATCTTATTCTTTTTTCTAAATTTTGATCTCCTGGAGATTTCACTTCAAGCTCAGGAGGTATTGTATTTATATAGGGTGTAGTACGAGTAAAAGGTTTATTAGACCCATCTTTATAAGCTTCATCAGTAAGTTTTTTAAGCAAATAATGAGCTCTATCAGTACCATCTTGTTTTAGCACAGCATCAAGTGAGTCTAACCATTCTTGAGTTTCTTTTGGATCAATGTCGGCAGCATTGCCATTGAGATAAGGTTTTTTAGGTACAATTTTTTTTGGTTTTTGATCTATAGTAGATTCTGCTTGCTGAATTATTTTTTCTGTAATTGGTAATAAATTTTCTTCTTTTTGTACAACTTCTAGTTTGTCTAATTCAATTTTTTCTTTACTCTCTAATTTGCTTTTTTCATTAGATTCATTATTGTCAATTAGAGCTAATATACTTCCTTTAGATACCTTATCTCCAATTTTAACTTTTAAAGAAGAGATTTTCCCAGCAAATGGAGAGGGCACCTCCACACTTGATTTATCACTTTCTAGTGTAACAACAGGGTCATTTTTATTAATTACATCTCCAGCTTTAACTAGAATTTCAATTATTTCTACACTTTCAAAATCTCCAATATCTGGGACGGGTATTTTAGTTGACATGTTTTATGATTTATTTATAACACAATTTTATCTATTTTCAGCCATGTAATTAATTAATATTTAAGTATGATATTAATTATAAGAAACATTGAGAAACTATTTAAACCAAAGTATAAGAATTTAGATGGTCAATTTTGGGTTCAAAAGGTTATTCTAAAAAAATACTTTAAAGATAATTAAAAATTTCTTTCAATACACATTGCTATACCCATACCACCACCAATACATAGGGTGGCTAAACCTTTTTTAGAATCTCTTTTTACCATTTCGTGTATAAGTGTTACCAAAATTCTCGTCCCTGAAGCTCCAATTGGGTGGCCTAATGCAATAGCTCCCCCGTTAACATTTACTTTTTCTTTTGGGATACCTAGATCTTTAATAACTGCCAAGCTTTGTGCTGCAAAAGCTTCGTTCGATTCGATTAAATCTAAATCACTGACTTTCCATCCTGCTTTTTGAAGAGCTTTTTTTGAAGAAGGTATAGGACCAGATCCCATTAAGGAAGGGTCCACACCACATGTTGCCCAAGATACAATTTTAACTAAGGGAGATAAATTTCTTTTTCTTGCTTCACTTTCTTTCATCAAAATAACTGCTGCAGCACCATCATTAAGTCCAGAAGAATTTCCAGGTGTAACAGTGCCATCATTTATAAAAGTTGATCTTAATTTTGTAAGTCTTTCTATTGTCATTTTTTCTCTTGGATGTTCATCTAAATGAAATTCATTATTTTTATCTTTAGATTTTAAAATAACTGGAACAATTTCATTATTAAATTTTCCATCTTTTTGAGCTTTTTCAGTTTTAATCTGTGATGACAAGGCAAAGTCATCTTGATCTTTTCTAGATATTTTCCACTTAGTTGCAACATTCTCAGCTGTATTTCCCATATGATAACTATTAAACGCATCCCATAAACCATCATGAACCATTGTATCAATAAGGTTGCTCTCCTCTAATTTTTTTCCTTTTTGAAAGTTAATTGCATGTGGGGCACGCGACATACTCTCCTGTCCTCCTGCTACAATAATACTAGCATCTCTTGAAACGATTGATTGATAGCCAGCAGCAACAGATCTTAATCCAGATCCACATACCTGATTAATTACGTACGAAGTTTTTTCTATAGGGACGCCAGCCTGTATAGCTGCCTGCCTTGCTGGGTTTTGACCGGTAGCAGTTGTTAATACCTGACCCATAATTACTTCATCAATATCACTAGGCTTTAAATTTGATTTTTTTATAGCTTCTTTAATAACTGTTGATCCCAGTTCATGGGCATGTATATCTTTTAAAGACCCTTTAAATGATCCTATTGCTGTTCTTACCGCAGAAGTGATCACTATATTGTTTTGTTTATCGTTCATAACCTGTCTATCTTTTAATGATAAAATAAATTTAAACAATAACAACATATAAAATGACATTACAGATATGTTTGAAGAAAGATGCTTCAAATAAGACATTTTCTTTGATAAAAAACACTGAGGGCCCTTAGCTCAATTGGATAGAGCGCGGAGCTACGGACTCCGAGGTTGAGGGTTCAAGTCCTTCAGGGCCCGCCAAAAAAGGAGATGTATGTCAAAAAGATATAGTGGAAAATCCTTTAAGGATTCGAGTGTAATGAAAAAAGCAAAACTAAGTTTAAAAGAAAAAAGAAAATTAAAAAAAGAGAAAGAAAAAAAAAATGAATTTTAATTGGCTATTCAAAATTCCATTGCAAAAAGCAGTTGTATATTTTTTTATTTTAATTGTATTGTTTATATTGATACTATCTTTAATATTTTAAATATATGGACAAAGAATTTGAACAAATAAGTATTAAAGCTGGTTTTATGAAACATAATGGTGGCTTGTTATTTAAAACCATTAATGAACATGAGTATCAGTTTAAAACGACAATAGCTGAAAACCATCTCAATGCTGCAGGAATTACACATGGTGGTTTTTTAGCTGCCTTTGTTGATGCAGGCGCTGGTACTGCTGCACACCGTGCGAGCAGTAATAGTCCCTGTGTTACTATTTCATTAGAAATGAAATTTATAACTGCAGTACGTTTAGGACAAGAATTGACAGGAAAAACAAAAATACAGAAAAAAACTAAATCGATGGTTTTTCTAACATGCGAATTAACTGTTGGAAATAAAATTGCAGCTACCGCATCCGGTGTCTGGAAAATTTTGAAAATACCTGGTGCAGGCCCTGGAGGTTAAACATCTTAGTGTTAATTAATTGAACTCAATAATCTAAAAATTGAAGCTAAAATCCCATGGCCCGAAAGCTCTATCATTAAGATGATAACACCAAAAAAAATATTTTTTTATTTGTTTTCATTAATTATTCTTTTCTATTATAGTTTAGATAACCAAATCCAATTAGAAATAAAAAAGCAAAAGGATAAACTATGGCTTTGTTAGGTCGATCTAAATTTTCCACTTTAATTTCACTAATAATATCTCCTGTTTGAAAACCTGCTTTTTTAGCTAAACCATTCCAACTCAATGTATCTACTATAATTTTATTTTTGTCTTTTGATAAGCTAATACCATAGTCTTTAATTGTAAAATCAGTCTTTAAAGTATTCTTTTTAATTAAAAATAGTTTATATCTTTCTCCATACTCACTTAAACGTGTCACCTTAAAACGTACTTCTTTTTTATGATCTAAATTTAATAAATGACTTTGTGCTAAATCTTTATAGTTATATTTAGGATAAAACTTATTAAGTGCAAAATCTGGTGCCAAGAAAGATAATGAGATAAATAAAAAAACTACTATTTCATACCATCTTAATTTATTAAAAAACCATGCCTGGGTTGCTGCTGTAAATACTAATATGCCTGTTAAGGAAGTTATAATTACCAATAAAGCATGCCAAATATTTTCAATACCAATTAAAAGTAATTCGTGATTAAATAAAAAAGCAATTGGAAGGATACCTGTTCGTAAACTATACCAAAAAGCCTGCACCCCAGTTTTAAGAGGATCTCCTCCTGAGATAGCTGCTGCAGCATATGATGCTAAACCCACTGGTGGAGTAACGTCTGCCATTAGACCAAAGTAAAATACAAATAAATGAACGGCTATTAATGGAAATATAAACCCAGAAGCATTACCAACGTCTACTAAAACTGCTGCCATTAAAGAAGCAACAACTACATAATTTGCAGTTGTTGGAAGCCCCATTCCAAGAAGTAAACATAAGATGATAGTTAGAAATAACAAAATTGCTACGTTATCTTTAGCTATAGACTCAATTACAATAATCAAATTTGTACTTAGTCCAGTGGATCCAACGGCTCCAACAATTATACCAGCAGTAGCGATTGCAATACCAACTCCAACCATGTTTAAAGCACCTTTTTGAAAACCTACGACTGTTTGATTAAACCAAGTTTTAAATGCGTCTTTAAAATTAGTTTGTTTAATTAATTTGTTTATTAAATTTACTAAAATTAATGCAACAGTAGCGTAAAATATAGAATAAGACGCTGTAAATCTTATATAAACTAATAAATATATTAATACAAAAATTGGAATTAAAAAGTGCAATCCAGCTAAAAAAGTATTTTTTAAATTTGGCACATCTTTTTCTTCCATACCTTTAAGATTCAATTTTAAAGCTTCAAGATGAGATATATAAAATAAGGCAACGTAAGATATAATTGCCGGTAAAAAGGCATGTTTAACAATTTCAAAATAAGTAACTCCTATAAAACTTGCCATAACAAAAGCTGCCGCTCCCATGACTGGTGGCATTAACTGCCCATTGACTGAAGATGAAACCTCTATAGCTCCAGCTTTCTCTTTGGAAAAACCAGTTTTTTTCATAATTGGAATGGTAAAGGTTCCCGTAGTAACAGTGTTTGCTATCGAAGAGCCTGATATTAAACCCGTCATTCCAGATCCTAATATAGCTGCTTTTGCTGGGCCACCCCTCATTTTACCAACCATAGCAAAGGCTAAATCTAAAAAATATTTTCCTCCACCTGCAGTTTCTAAAAGCGCACCAAATAAAACAAATAAAAAGATAAAATCTACTGAAACACCAATCGGAATTCCAAATATAGCTTCTTGATCAAACCATTGAAACCCAACAAGTCTTTTTAATGAAAGCCCACCATGAGAAATTATATCTGGGGCATACTGTCCAAAATATGAAAATAATAAAAAACAAACAGCAATAATAACTAAAGGTAAACCTATAGCTCTTCTGGTTGCTTCAAGTAAAATTAAAATACCAATAATTCCAATAATTAATTCTATTGGTATATTAATGTTTTCTCCTAAAGTAAGAATTAAAAGAACTCCTCCTCTATAAACAAGTTGATCATAAAAAAAATATATATAAAGACAACAAAAGGCTGCTGTGAAACTTATGAAAATATCAATTATAGAAATTTTTTTTCCTTTAAAAATAGGAAATATTAAAAATGTTAAAGTTAATGCAAAACCTAAGTGAATAGCTCTAGCAGGTAAACCTTTAAACATCCCAAAATCAAACATAAAAGGGAAAGGTGAAGCATACCAAAGCTGGAATAACGACCAGATAATTGCTATGGAAGTAACAATCTTTAAATGTATCCCAGTGAGATTTTTAGTAGGCGATAAATCTTCACTAATCTTATTTTCTATTTTGTTTTCTATTCTCTGATTCATTTAGAAAATAATATACTATTACAAAAAAAAAGGCCCAATAAATATATTGGGCCTTTTAATTTTATTAATTAGTTGGATTACATTAATCCAGCTTCTTTATAATATTTAATTGCACCTGGGTGTAATGGAGCAGATAAACCATCTTTAATCATGTTTTTCTTTTCCAGAAAACCAAAAGCAGGATGTTGTTTTTTGAAATCATCAAAATTTTCAAAAACAGCTTTAGTTACTAAATAAACA
>Ga0114999_10001949_pt1 | contig 27897 bp, 20 predicted proteins | sample ArcticOcean_MG_C_3_FD_89820 | JGI IMG/M metagenome (GOLD analysis project Ga0114999, IMG submission 89820) | Marine microbial communities from western Arctic Ocean - ArcticOcean_MG_CB8_126 | ecosystem: Environmental > Aquatic > Marine > Oceanic | place: Arctic Ocean: Canada Basin | collected...
ACTGGTGGTTGGGGGCAGCGGCTGCGCACACTATTCGACGACGGCAGGTCTCGTGGGAGGGATTCTCACCGTCGCGATCCCCACGGCGGGCAATCAGACAGCAGAGGTCGATGTGGCGCAACGCTTAACCGAGCGTGCCGTGGATGCATTTCTCGCTGATAGCAGACTGCGAGTCGTTGATGAAGAATCCGCCGATGCTCTCCTTCTCTTACGTGTGACAGAGTTGGAAGACGAACCTTTCACGTATACGGCGGGCGAGGTGACCGAACAGTATCGGTATCGACTGTTTGTCGAGGTTACGTTGGAGCGAACAGGCGGCAGTGTGCTGTTGGAAATGGGACGACTCTCTGGCTTTGGGACCTATGACGCGGCCTTGTCGGATGAAGACGAGCAAGGTCGCGAACCGGCAATAGACAAAGCGATGGATATGGTTATCGAAGAGATCATCGACCGGACGACTGCCTCCTGGTAGCGATGCGGTCGGGCAGTCACTGTCTTTAGGCATTCATCGTGTGAGGCAGCCCGCCGCTACGTATGCCGCGCGTTCGCGCCCTGACAGTGTCTGCGACTGGACATCAGATGAATCGTCTCTCCTATCCTGCGGCAAGACCACAGTAGTCTGCGGCGGCGAGGGCATAGACAGCAGCGGCATCGTGAAGTCGCTTGATCTCCACCCATTCGGCGTCAGCATGTGCTGTTTCATTTGAGGGACCATAGTAGAAGGTCGGTACCGAACACCCGTGCACATACAAGTTGGCATCACCCACAATTCGCAGACCCACAAGATCTGCCTGATCTCTCATGACCATTTTGTGGGCTGCTGCGACTGCGCGTACGGCCGCATCCTCTCCGGGCGTTTCGAAGGGCTCACGCTCGTGTTCCATCTCGACGGTCAGGCGCAGGTTGCCTGCGTCTGCAAAGGGTTTGGTAAGTGTCTCGATCTCTTCTATGACCTGCTGTGCATTCCGTCCGGGGCACCAGCGGCGAGTGCCCGTCAAGGTGCACCGCGTCGGCGTGCGGTTAAAGTAGTCTCCACCATGGACTGAGCCCACATCGATCCGCTCTGCACCCGCCAGGGGATGGTCGGTGGTTGCGTCCAGATGTTCCTGGCATGACTGAATCGCACCAAGTAAATCACCGACGTGCCGCAGAGGATTCTCCGAAAAGGGGACATACTGGGTGTGCATGCCGCCACGATCTGAGTCGAGGTGTATGGTGAATACCATGGAGCCCATGCTCATGACCCATAGTGCATCGCGTCCCTCGACGATAAGAATCCGGTCCGCTGCGATCCTGCCATTGTTGATATCGGCGATCAGTGCTATGGGGCCGTCCTTGCGAGCAATGGTCTCTTCATGGCCGACAACGGCACTTAGCACGAGGTCGCCGCGCAGCCTGGTGCCGCTGTCGATGATCGCCTTTGCTGCACCCAGCATCGAAGCCATTCCGCCTTTCATGTCGGTGGCACCACGACCGTAGAGTCGGTCTGCTCGGCGCTGAGGGGGCCAGGCATCGCCAAGAGGAATGGTGTCGAGATGCCCATTCAAGTGCAATGTTGGTCCTGTTCCCTGGCCGGCGATACGCGCGTAGAGATTGTTGCGACCCTTGTCATCGACAGGGCGGACATCCACATCCAGACCCAGATCACCCATTTGCTCTTCGAAGAGGGCGCAAACATTTGCCTCGTCCATGGTGACACTGGGGATCTCGAGCAACCTCCAGGCCTGCTCTTCGATCCATTCGGCATCGATGGCCGCCATCAGGCCCTGTGTCACAGATTGTGCCGCTGTATCAGACATAGCCAAGTCAGTCGCTTACGCCCGCTGCATGACGGTTGGCGGCGGGATCGCCGGCGGCGAAGGCTTCTCCTGTTTCGTCCAATTGCAGCATGACGGGCATGCCAATGGCGCCATCCTTGATGGCCACATCGTGGCCGCGGTCAGCCAGGTCCCTACGGACCGTTTCGATCGTTGTCTCGCTGAGCGTGAGAGATCTCATTTTCTCGATCGTCGCAGGCCGCTCGGGATTCGGATCGAAGGAGTCCTCGTGATGATTCGTCGCAAAGCGCGGACTTGTCACAGCTTCAGCGGGTCTCATCCCATGGTCGATCGCATTCAGCAGCAGGTTGAGTGCCGTCTGATCCTGTAGATCACCTCCAGCAACACTGATCGCCATGACCGGTCTGCCTCGTTTCAGTACAAGGGTTGGTGTCAGGGTGATGCGTGGTCGTTTGCCAGGCTGAATGCAGTTTGGATGACCGGCCATTGTGTTGAGACTGAGCAGCCGATTGCCAAAGGTGACACCCGCCGCCCCGCCACCGTCATGATCTCTGGGGACATTCGCACTCGGTGTGGCTGACACGACATTTCCCCAACGGTCGGCAATCACGCAGGTCGTCGTGCCCCCGGGGGAGGGCGGCGAATGACCTGCCGTTGCCAAAGGCTCCAGGCGATACGGGTCGCCCGGTCTGATCGCATCTGAGGCACGCTGTGGATCGATGAGGGACCGGCGAATCTTTGTGTAGCGTTCGCTGAGCAGAGCTGGCAAGGGAACCCCTGCAAACTGCGGATCACCGTAGTAGGCATCGCGGTCGGCGAAGGCCAACTTCAGGGCCTCTACCGCATGATGGATGGAATCAGCGGAATGTGGTCCCATCGCTTTTATGTCGAAGCCGTCGAGCAAGCGCATCGCCTGGCACAGCGCGGGGCCCTGTGTCCATGGGCCACACTTACAAATGGTATGGTCGCGATACTCAGCAGTAACGGGTTCTTCAATTGTCGTCAGGTGGCCGGCCAGATCTTCCCGTCGCAGGAAGCCGCCCTTCTCGATGTAATAGCTCTCCAACTCCTCGGCAATGTCGTTGCGACTTTCATGGCGACCGTAGAAACGGTCGCAGGCGGCCTGCAGGCAGGCTTCTCGCGAACCTGTCGTGATCGATTCTTCTTCCACCATGCGGCGCATCGTGTGCGCGAGTCGGGGATGCCAATCCTCGCCACCTTCATCTAGCAGAGCCAGCACGGGTGCCGTCGCTTGGGCGAGGGTCATGGTCCCATAGTGTTGCAGAAGTGTGATGCACAGATCGACGACCGATGGTACCGGTGCCATTTTCATGTCGCCGTCGCCGGGAATGCCATGGCGCATATACCACTCGATCGCCGCCGCAGATCGGGGGGCGCGACCCTGGCCCGACAGAGATTGCACGCGACCGTGATCCACACTGTAGATCAGGACGGGTACCTCACCGCCGATACTGCACTGAATGTGATCGGTCACATTCAGTGCGAAAATGGTCGCTGCAGCGGCGTCGGCGGCATTGCCGCCTGCTTCCAGGATGGAGATGCCTGCATCAACAGCGGCACCACCACCGGCGGCTACGACACCGTGGCGACTGCTGGCGTGCCAGGTTGGATCGAGAGACTCAGTGCTCATTGGTTGGATCCTGGGCGGAGGTGGATGAGCCGAGGGCTGTTGTCGGGGGCGAAGCGTACGTAACGTAGGCAGTGATGCCAACCTTAACAGCCAAGACACGCCTGTTCTCAAGCCCATTTTCACGATGACAAAAGCGAAAAATCCATGACCTATCACGTCTACGTATCAAACAGCGGCAGCACATTCCTCTCGCACTTTCTGCTCGACTCATCCACGGGACAATTAGAGCCACAAGACAATATCTCTCTGGGGGCATCGCCGGGTGCCTTGGCGACAGATGCGGCAGGTCGACGCATGTTTGTCTGTTTGAGGTCAGAGAAGCAATTTGCCAGCTACGACATAGATTCGGCGACGGGCGCTTTGAGCCAGATCGGTGCCGTCGAGGTGCCTGATGGGGCTCCCTACGTCTACACTGACGACACCGACCAGTATCTATTGGCGTCTTACTATGGTGCGGGCCATGTCTCGGTGCATGCGATCGGCGCGGACGGCTCCCTGTCGGCCGAGCCCCTGCAGTGGATTGAAACAGCGACGCATGCCCATAGCATTCAGACGGACTCTTCGAATCGATTCGCTTTTGTGCCCCACACAAATCCCGTCAATGCGATCTATCAGTTTCGTTTCGACGAATCGACAGGTGCACTCACCGCGAATGATCCTGCGACGATCGAACCTGCCACGCCCGAAGGGCCGCGGCACTTCGTCTTTCATCCTGAGAAAGATGTGTTCTATTCAGTCAACGAGAATGGCAGTACTGTCTCGGCTCACCACTTTGATCCTGACAAGGGGACACTGTCATCCTTTCAGGTGATTTCGGCACTGCCTGATGGATTCGATCCAGAAACCAACACATGCGCGGAGATCAAGATCGATGCGAGTGGGCGCCATCTGTATGCTTCGAATCGTGGCCATGATTCACTCGCCCTATTCGACGTGGCCGAGGATGGCTCGTTGAGTCTGCGTGATCATTACGCCACCGAGCAGACGCCACGGTTTTTCGATCTGGATCCCACAGGCAAGTGGATGTTGTGTGTCGGAGAGGGGTCCGGTCGTATGGCTGTGTACGAAGTAGAAAAATCGGGCGCACTGAAGCAGACGAACAGTTTCGAAGTCGGTGATGCGCCGCTGTGGATCGATTTTGTCGAAGCGCGCTAAGTGCGCCGAGAAGACTACCGGCGTGGCCTTTGGCCTACCCCGCCGGCGGTTTTCGTGGGGGGATCGGCTGAATGATCTGGCGCTGCTCGGGGGTCAGGCGCGCCAGCATCTGCTCTGAAGGAACATAGTGGAAGCGTGAGCGAATCCAGCGTGGCGAATAGCGATACAGAACCATGCGTCGGTATCCGTCATTTGTGCGTGCTGCTGAGCCGTGGGTGATGGCATCGGTGAATAACAACACATCACCTGCATCCAGGTATAGCTCGCGCATACCGACGGCAGTGCCGGCGGCCTCGTTGCTGCGATAGGTCGCTGCTGCGACCTCAGCCAACCGCGGGTGTGGCCGCGCCGCTTTGTGGCTACCGGGCACGAGTGTCGTCGGACCATCACCTGGGCCGATGTCCTGCAGAGCTGTGATCACGTTGATCTGTCCCACCATCCAATCCCCCGTGTTGGGTTGGCGGAACGTCATGTAGCTGATCGGTAGGTGTCCGCCACTGTGGATGCCGATGAAACCACCGCGGCCGCGCAGATTGAGTAGGCATTCATGAATGGACAGACCATTGCGCTCAACGTGGACGAAACGGTGGATGTGGTCGATCCAGGAAGGGTAGTCGATGAGGCGCTCGAAAACGCCGCCTGCCTCGATGATGTTCTGAAAGTTGATACCATCCGCACCTGAGTAGGTGTGGGTTTCGACCACCGATCCAGGCGCCCTCTGTGTCGGTGCCCTGACGACGTGGGCCGTCCATGTGATTTTGATGTGCATCGGCCCAGGTATTGAGTTCGTTGATATCGCCTGGATCAACACCGTCCTTTAGGACGAGGTAGCCGTGGACGTCGAAGAGATAGTCGATTAACTCGATGTCGTCGCGGTTGCTGCGATCGATGATGGGTAGGGTTTCCATGTTGGGCTCAACATAGCTGCTGCCACGCACCTCGTCACGCGACGCGAAGGTCACCGCGTGACTCAACGCCCCGTCACGCGACGTGCAGGTTTTGCCCGTGCACAGCTACGCTTTGCTCTCCTTCTCCAAATTCGCTGCGTACAGCATAGATTCACCCCAACCTCTGCCACCGTGCAGCTGAGGAACGATGACCTCATCAGAGACATTCGATAGACCCTTTCCCGCTCTTACACCGTCACAGCGCTATCATCTCGACGTCTTCGGATATGTCGTCGTCGAGAATACGTTGTCTTCCGAGCAGGTTGATCGACTGCACGAGGCCATGCAGCGACTCAAGACAGACTTGCTGGCAGCGGGGGAGGGCGGTGTGGTACGCGGGTGTCGTCTGAGTGCTCGCCACGCGCATCATTGCCATTTTGCTCACATTCTGGAAGCTGATCCGGGGATCTATGAATACCTCACGAATCCGCGATTGGTGGGTTTCGCCGAGGAATTAGTAGGTGGAAGTGTGCGGTTGGAGGAATCGGAAGCGGTCATCAACCACCGCCCTGATCCGGCGCCGGATGCCAACGCTCCCTTTGGCTTTCACACGGGTACCGCCGTCGACCAGGGGACCTATACGGAGAATGGCTTGTTCCACTGCACTTTCGTGAAAACGCTGACAAATCTCACTGACTTAGGCCCCGACGATGGTGGCACCGTCTGTATCGCTGGAAGTCACAAGATCAAGGCGCCACGGGAGCAGATCATCGCCTGTGCCGAGGAAGATCGCTCCCTTGTTCATCAAGTCATCGCGCCCGCGGGGTCTACCTTGCTTTTCGGCGAGTCTCTCATCCATGCAACTGGACACATTCGTTCGGATCGAGAGCGCGTGATTGTCATCGGTGGATACACGCCCACCATGTTCCAGGCCTGGAATGGTCAGGAGCCGAGTGCCGAATTTGTTGCTGCGGCAGAGCCTCGTCATCAAGCATTGCTCTCGGGTAGTGATCGTTGGAGTTGGCAGCGCCAACATCGTACTCTCGATATGCCCATTCACAAGCCATCGGAATGAGATAAATGACACCGACCCTCACTACGGGCGATCAGCAGATCGACGCGCTGCTACCCAAGGTCCGCGACTTCCTCGCGCAGGACACCGTCGACTACTGCATCGACGCTGAAATCGTGCACGGCTATCGCAGCCCGGACTGTCCGGCTCTCTGGATTCGGGATCACTCGGATATGCTGCGTGGTGCAAGGTATTTCGACACGGACATGACCAGTGCCGTCACCCACTTTGCCCAGACACAGTTGGGCAACGGCTCTTTTCATGATTTCGTCAGCTGCAATATGGATCGGGAAAACTGGACAAAGTATGTCCGCGTGCCCGTGGAAGCTGACGTTGAGTATCGATGGGTGAAGGCCCTGTTCCTGGCATGGCAGGCAACGGGCGACGATAAGTGGATGGAATCGATGCTGCCCCATGCCGAACGTGCTATGGCCTACGTGTGTACCCATCCCTGGCGGTGGAGCGAGGAGCACGCGTTGGTGAAACGGGCGCTGACGATGGACACATGGGATTTTGATTATGTGTGTGCTGATCAGTCGTGGCTGAATTTCCAGATCACCGGTCAGACCCACTGGGGAATCTTCCACGGAGACAACTCCGGTTACTACGAAGCGTTTCTCTGTCTTGCTCAGTTGTATGAACATCTCGGTGATGCGGCGGCCGCCTCTCGCTGGTCGACCCAGGCAGGGCGCCTACGTCAGCGGGCCAACGATCTTTGCTGGAATGGGTCCTTCTACACCCATCGCGTTCCTCTGGACGATTTTCGTGTGCAGGGCGTTGATGAGGCGGCGCAGTTGAGTTTGTCGAATCCCATGGCGATCAATCGAGGGTTGGCAACGGCAGAGCAATCTCAGGCACTGCTCGACGAATACATCCGTCGTGGCAATAGCCAGACTGCCTTTGCTCCCTGGTATTCGATCGATCCTCCGTTTCCGGATGGGTGTTTCGGCGACCCACTGCTGGTAGGGGGGGCATATATCAATGGCGGGATCTTTCCTCTCGTTGGCGGCGAACTGGCACGGGCCGCCTTCGCTCACGGCCGTGAGAAATTCGGCGTCGACATCTTGCGCCAATACAGTGATCTGATCGTCGACAGCGGTGAGACCTATCTCTGGTATTTTCCCGATGGGCGTCCCTCGTCTGAGGAAGCCAGTACCAGTCCTGACGCCATGTCGACCGATGGCTGGGGCTCGTCGGCTATGCTCTACGCCCTCGTTGAGGGGCTTGCTGGAATCACCGATACAGATACCTGTTTTCGCCAGATCGCTCTGTCTCCTCGATGGGCAGCCGCTGACATCAAGACGGCGGATATCCAACTCGAGTATGCGGCCAGTGGCTCTGCCATCGGCTATCACTACGAGCAAGGTGACGGCGGTTGTCAGCTCACCATAAAGTCATCCAAGTGTCTTGTTGATTTGCACTTGCTCCTGCCCGAGGGGCAGGAGACGCTCACGACGACGGTGAGCGGCCGAGCGGTGTCCAACCGCCGCGTCACGGTTGCAGGTTCGACCTACGTGGACATGGAACTGGTCGTTGACGGTGAGGTAACGGTGGACGTGGAGTTTCGCTAGTTGCTTTAAGCGAAACCGGATTACGACCTGCGAGGTCCACGTTGCGTCCCGTGAGGTATAGGATGCGTGGCGCGCGATTAGCCCCAGCGATTCGGCCCCAGTCCAGGTCCTGGCTGCGCCATGGTCTCGGGTTTGTTCTCTGCATCGAAATCCCATTGACGCGTATTCGGATCAGCGAAGAGGGGGTGAACCTCTTCTGGCAGGTTGACCCCCTCTTCGCTCAGGGTCCCAAGATTCAACGGCGGCGATGCCCCCCCAGGCGGGGCGATAGGCGATCGCTAACATGGATCGCTCGTGGCTTCCCGTGTTGGGCAGTGTGCCGTGGAAGACCCGGTGATTCAGAAATAGCGCTGCGCCCGCCTTGCAGGTCACGACGACCTCTTCTGGATGAGACGGATAGCGGCTGTACGGATTGGCTTCAGCGTGAAGACTCAAATGCGAGCGGGGGACGACGCGAAAAGGGGACACATCCAGCGTCAGATCATCCAGGTAGTAGAGGACACGGATCGTCACCGGACAGGATCCACTCATGCCGAAGATTTTTGAACCATAGGGTTGGCCGTCTGTGTGCAGGCTGATGCCCGGCGTACCCGGCTCAGAGCGATCATAACCGTAGCTGAGAAATACGACCTGATCACCGAAGACGGTTCGAAGCACTTCGAGCGTCGGCTCGTGGGCGATCAAGGCCGTCGCTGGACCACCTTCCCATTGGATATCCGGACGGCCGCGCTGGTGCGGGCTGTAGTCCCTGGTAACCGTCTCCCACGTAGCCGCCTGCGTCTTCAACTGTGCGTCTTCAACTGTGCAATCTGATCTGTATCGAGCAGATCGGGGACGATCAGATATCCCTCCAATTCAATCTGCCGAATTCGATCCCCACACTCAGGGCAGACCAGTCTCGATCATCGACATTCACGAGAGGACCTCCACATCGATGTCGTCGAACCAGCTGCAGCCAACACCATCGTGACGCAGGCTGATCTCAACGGCACTGGCATCGGCAGGCGGCGGGCCATCCATTTGGAGAGTCAACCTCGTCCAGTCCGTGTCACCGGTTACATACTGACTCACCTGAACTGGATATCGCTCCGGTACGTTGAAGATGATCCACCGGAGACTGAGGCAGGCACCGCGCCCCACCAGAGCCTGAGTGCGCACCCAAATTTGCACACGAATCCCCGTTGTCTGCCGCCAGCGCTGCGTGAAGGCGCCTTCGCCTTCGCGATTCATCGACCACAGGCTGACTCCAGGAGTCTGGCGTTCAATTTTCAGACTGTGAGTGTCTGCCTTGCCCACATCATGGCACCAGTCGGCCCCCCCGCCGGAAGGCAGCCAGGGCCACGGCCCCGGTTCACCGATTGCTTCATTCAAGCGTTGGCCGATGGCGAAGCTCGACTGCCGGGCATAGGCGGGCAGTTCGTCGAATTCCCCATAGAGGACGGCGGGGGGGGCTGGGGCCTGCGCACGCATGCTCTGCACGACGGACGTGGGGCAGAGTCGAACTCGGAAGCGCTCGCAGATGTCCTTGTATAAATCGTCGCGATCGTAGCGGCTGGCCAGATGTATGTCGTAGCCCCAATTGCACACGCCGACACGGGTGCGTGGTGCGGAGGCGCCGACGAACTGGAAAGCCGGGCTGGGCACGTCGTCATCCGCATCTGCCAGGGCAAAGTATGAATCGGCGGCAAATCCTTCAGGTCTTGGCAGGTCCGTCGCCAGGTGGTTGAGAGGCATTTGCCACGCTGAGCCGTCCTCGGCACGGGCCAGAAGCCGATCATACCCTTTGCTTGTCCATGCCCCATCGAAAGCCACGGTTGGTGCAGGAATGTCAGTGAACCAGGGATCGCTGTATTCGAAGGTAAGCGCCTCAAGGTCCGGTGGGTCGAACGTCTGCGGCGAGTGCAGTGTCAGATGGCAGGTGAAGTCATAGACGTAGCTGCCGTTGTCGGCGTCGTAGGTGACGTCAATCATGCGCCGTGACGTGGCGACGCCACCGGGATCGGCAGTGACGATGGTAAGTGTCAGGTGATCGCTACCTCGCCCTTCGACCTCCACCTTGAGCAGGTCACTGGTGATGATGTCCGAACCCAGGACCCAATACAGTTGGACGCCATCAACCAATGCCTGCTGCCCGGGCGCCAGGGAAAGGGACCGCAGTACGACGGGGCGGGGATTCTTGTTGAAGTAACGCAGATTCTGTTCGGGTTGTTCAACTGTGGCATGCTCGAGATGGGCGATCGGCGCCTCACCATCGTGGATCCACTCCTGCCCGGCGGTCACTCCACCGCGAAGCTTGAGGTCAAAAGACGGGATATGTGTCATGGCGTCGTCATGCGTTCCACATGGTTGGGATGCGGAAGGCCTTGCCTTTCTTGAAGTAGCTTTCCATCTGATGAGCGGCAATCATTTCGTCGCACATCTTACGGATGTCATCGATGGAAAGTTCGGATGCTGTATGTGGATCGAGCATGGCCGCCTGGTAGACCGCATCTCGATTGTGGTGGAAGACCGCTTCGAGGGTGACCAGCTGCGGGCTGATATTCGTGCGATTCAGACCAGCGCATTGCTCCGGCAGATCCCCCACATACGTTCCCTGCACACCATTGCGATCGACGAGACAGGCGACCTCGACAACGCAGTTGCGTGGCAGGTTGGTGATGTAGTCACCCTCGTTGAGGATATTGCCGCCGATACGATAGGGAATATCCGTTTCCATGGCTTCCATGATATACGAACCATACTCGTGGGTTCGGGTATGGTTGAGTTTGGTGTTGCCGGTCATTTCCTTGCTCTGCGTCTTCCACCGCTCGATCTGCCGGATGCAACGGCGAGGATACTCATCCAGGGGGATATTGAATTCCTCGATGAGCTCTGGATAGTTGGATTTGATCCAGTAGGGCATGTACTCTGAACTGTGCTCGGAAGACTCGGTAATGTAGTAGCCGAATTGTCGCATCAATTCAAGTCGCACCATATCGCGTGGTTTGTCTGCACCCTTCTTGCGACCCTCACGCACGATACGGGCCGCCCGTTTCTTGATTTCCGGATAGAGATCCTTGCCACCGTCCGTGATTTCCAGAAGCCACGCCTGATGGTTGATTCCGGCGATCTTCCACTGCAGATCATGGGCCGGTTCCATCCCGACATACTCCAGCAGACGCGGAGCACAGACCTGCACGGAATGGCACAGGCCCACGCCCCGAATGCGGGTGCCGCGCAGCAAGGCGCCGGTGACCGCACACATGGGGTTCGTGTAGTTGAGAAACCACGCATCCGGGCAGACTTGTTCCATATCGTGGCCAAAAGCCATCACCACAGGGGCCGTGCGCAAGGTACGGAAGAGACCGCCAATGCCAATGGTATCAGCAATCGTCTGGCGCAATCCGAATTTCTTTGGAATGTCGAAATCGATCATCGTCGATGGCTCGTATCCCCCTACCTGGATCGCATTTACGACGTAGTTCGCGTCTCGCAAGGCAGCTTTTCGCTGCGTCTTGCCGAGGTGGGCGGTGATCTTCGCTCGTCCCTTGTTGATATTTCTGTTCAGGGTGCGCAGCATCCTGCTTGATTCGCGCAGGCGTTTGGCGTCGATGTCATAAAGAGCGATATGTGCGTCGTGCAGGGCAGGACTGAGCATGGCGTCGCCAAGAATATTCTTGGCGAATACCGAAGACCCCGCTCCCATGAATGTGATTTTTGCCATCCTGTGTCCGTCTCTCGGTTTTTCGTGTTACAGATCGATCTTGATCTCTTTGCTCTGCTCGGCAGAATGGATCGCGCCAAATACCATGGCCAGGCTCTTGATATTGTCGTGGGCTACAGTTTCCGGCTCGCCACCGTCTCTTACTCGATCGATGAACTCGCGCATGAGCCCCGTATGGTGGCCGACGCGGTCTTGCGATGCGGCGGAGGGTACGACAATCGGCGCCATCTGGGAGCGAAACTCTCCCGAGCTTGCTATCGACTCACCTTGGATATCCTCGCCACCATTCCACAACACCGAACCTCGCTCTCCGACGATGCGCCAAGTACTTTCCCAGCTTGTGTTCATCCCCTCGGCGCACCAACTACCACGGTAGGTGAAGACGATGCCCTGGGTCATCTCAAAGACAGCCACGGCGTTGGCTCCGTGGGTGAACCACGATCCGGCTGCATTCCATTCGCGACAGTACACGGAAACGGGGTCGGCGTTGCTGATCAGGCGTGCTGCATCGAAGGTGTGAATCGCCATATCGAGGAGCAGCACGTGATCCATTTCGGCACGGAAGCCATCGAAGTGGGCGCCGAGATAGAAGTCTGCATCGACACTCGTCAGAGGTCCGATGGCATTGCTGGCGAGAAGGCGACGTAAGCGACGGATATTGGGGTCATAGCGTCGATTCTGGATCACTGCATACATCCGCTCAGCTTTCGCCGCCGCCGCCAGAGAGGTTCGAGCATTGGCCATGGAATCTGCCAGGGGCTTCTCTCCCAACACGTGGCAGCCATGTTCCAACGCAGTGACCGTAACCTGTGTATGCGCCTCGGGCACAGTGCAGTCGAAGACCACATCGGGTTGTAACTGCTTGAGAAGGGCCTCCTGGTCGCTGCCGATCTGTGCGTCTGGGAGATCGAACTCAGAACGTCGGGCCTCGGCACGTGCGGGATCCAGGTCGACAAGACCGACGATTTCAACGTCATCTAACGTCGACGCTGCGCGGAGCCAGGTGCCACTCATACCGCCACAACCTACCAGCAGGGCTCGGATGGGATTGTCAGCCAATGGAGTCTCTTTAGGTCTTCGAGTCGTGATGGGCGCGTTGGCCACCAAATCGTACGAGCAACACAATACAGAGGCTGCCAAGAATCAAACCGACTTCGGCAGGGTAGAGGGCGGCTGTGCCGAGGTAGCCGACGATGGCGGCGACGATCATCGTCGCCGTCGCGTAGGGGATCTGTGTCTTTACGTGATCGAGATGATCACACCCTGCGGCAATGGAAGACAATACGGTTGTGTCGCTGATAGGCGAGCAGTGGTCGCCAAAAATGCTGCCGTCAAGTACCGCAGCGGCGGTCATAATCGTCAAGGGCAAGCCGCCCAATTCGTGGGCCAGGGGCACAGTCGTGGGTAGCAGAATGGCCATCGTTGTCCATGAAGTGCCGATCGAAAAGGCCACTGCTGCGGCGAGAAGAAACACTAGCAAAGGGACCGTAAGGGGAGGCAGGGACGATCCAAGCAGTGCGACCAGATAGTCGGATGTACCGACGGCACTGCAGGCCTCTTTGATGGCCCAGGCCAGAACAAGGATGATGAGGGCTCGATAGAAGCCTGTCACACCACCTAACCAGGTGATGGCCGCTTTCTTTGGTGAGATCAAGCGATGGCCGAGTTGCTCGTGTACACGTGTGACGGCTATGAAGAAGGCGGTCACGGTACCGGCGAGGGCCGCCAAGAACATGACCTTGGCGCCATTGGCATTTGAGAACACGGTGCTCCAGTATCTCTGGCTCAATAGTGAAAATTCTTCACGCGCCACCACGACATCCGGGTTTGACCAGGAATCCAGTTGCATTCCTACAAGGACCCCCGCGACCACCAATCCCACGGGGCCAGCAGCCCAGCGCCAGTCAGGCACAAGCCCTTCGATCATGTCCATGCCATCTGATTCACGGCCGTCCATTGGCTGTGCGCCAGGGCGCAGAATCTGACCGTGCTCATGGGCCCGGCGCTCCGCGTGGAGCATGGGGCCAAAGTCTCGTTGCCACCAGACATTTGCCGCCACGAAAACAAGGGCAAACCAGCAGTAGAAACGCGCACTGAGGGCACGAAAAAACAGCTCGTAGCCCGAAATGCCCGTCGAAAGGGTATCCATCGCATCCTGAAAGAGGCCTACCTCGTAGCCTATCCAGGTAGAAATCAGGGCGACCCCTGCAACGGGGGCTGCCGTGGAATCGACGATGTATGCGAGTTTTTCGCGGGGCACACGAAAACGATCCGCCACAGGCCGCATCGTCGTACCCACAACGATGGTATTGGAATAGTCATCGAAGAACACGGCAAGGCCGAGCAGGAAGGTCGCTCGTCTCGCTGTGGCGGCCCCATCAGCGCGCCTGGCAAGTGCTTCGGCGATTCCCCGTGTGCCACCAGCAATCGAGATGACACGAACCATGCCGATGAGGCTTGCTGTGAAGGCGATAATGTAAAGCTGAAAGGAGTCGCTCAAGGGTTGCCACACGAAGTCGATGGCGGTTGTTTGAACTACCCAGATCGCCGCGGTGACCAACCCATGATCGGCTGGCACGACAAGCAGGGCTGCGGCAACCAGCGCCGTGCACAGTCCCAGGATCAATCGTCCCGTTCCGATCGCAACGGCGATCGCCACCAGCGGCGGCAACAGGCTCAGTCCCCCGTGCGGGCTGCCTCCTGAAGGTAGCAGCCAGCCTATCAGGACTGCCACGCCCACTGCGGTCCCATAGCGAAGCATCAGGTTCCGCAACGTACCGACTACCTCATTCGGCGTCGGCGACAGGCTCGACTTCGCCGCTGGGAGCCGTCGACATTTCAAGCTTGTAGGCGAGCAGATACATCATGGCGACGCCCGCCAGCCACCAGCACACCTGCCAAATCCATAGGGTCGGAATGCCAAAGGCCCACTGCGCGGGGTCTGTTTCATTGCCCAACACGGCAAAGGGTCCAATGGCTCCCAGAAACCAGACGATCGTGAAGATCCAGATGGGGATCTTCCATGGGCGCATCTGCGGTGGCAGAATCGTATGTTTGGCGAGAAAATCGTGGAAGTCGTCCCGGTGCTGCCGTTGAGCTGGATCAGACGGCTGCGTGAAGCAGCTGACCAGGCAGCACGTGCCGAGATTGAAGAGAATGCCCCACCCGGCCGAATGAATCGTTAAGGGATAACGGCCAATGCCGATCAGGCCACCCAACTGCGTTACGTAGGTGAATGTGACGGCCAGGATACCCGCCACCAGGCCGGCCACAACGCCATGCGAGGTGAACCATCGGATATAGCAGATTCCCAACAGGGCAGGCCACATCTGAAAACCATAGGAAACGGCGGCACCACCCAACAGCACGAGCAGATCGCCGGAGGCCAGTCCCACGAGAAGTGCCATTGATACAACAATGAACACCGTGATTCTTCCCACCAATACCTGGGACGCGTGCGACGCTTCTTTGTTGAAAAAGTGTCGGTAGAGATCACGTGTCACGATGCCTGAGGCGGTCGACATATAGGCGGCCCCTGTCGATTGCATCGCTGCCAAGGCACACACACACAACAGGCCGACGAGCCAAGGTGCCTTGTCCGACAGTGTGCTGATCAGATAGGGAACCAGATAGTCGGAGGACGGCACACCCAGCGCTTCGGCACCTGGGATCAAACCTCGATCCAGCATCGTCCCGCCAAGTCCCTGGACGGCAGTGAAGGTGAACAGAATTGCACCGATGATGAGAGAGGATGCCACCACCTGCTGCAAGGCAAAGGGACGCGGGTTTTTGTTCGCGAAGGCCCACATGCTAAATGCAGGCGCCGACTGAATGCCCATGAGGGCGAACATGTAGGTGAGAATCATCACGCCCGTCCACGGACCGCCGGCGGCATCAAGGAACATCGTGCCATGTCTCTCAAGGAAAGATGCCGACTCCGGTCGCGTAGGAATGGCGACCATATCCGGCGCCTGTTCGGCCAACCCTGCCAGCCCCGCGGTAAAGGGTTTCCAGCCGCCGACCAGATCAAAGGCTACGACGCCCAAGGCGATGATGCCGAGGGCCAGCAGAATGCACTGGGCGCAGTCCACGTAGGCGACGGAGCGCAATCCACCGGATGCGACATATAGAAACACGACGACGGACAGCAAGATGGCGCCTCCCTCAATGGAACCGAGGAAACTCTGCTGCAGAATCGTGCCTTCCACGAGTCGACTGAACAGAATTCCTGAGGCGCGCAGCTGGATCCCCAAGTATGGAACAGAGAAGATCATCGCCACGATCACGGTGAGCACTCGCATCACATCGGTACGGTAGTAGTCGGAGAACATCTCTCCCGGCGTGATATAGCCATACCGTTTCCCCAGCAGCCATTGTCGCTTGAGGAAGAGGACCCCCGTGAAGGGGATGGTGATCGCGTAAAAGGAGGCGAAGGCGTAAGGCAGACCGACATTGTAGATAGACCCCGGATGACCGACGAACGTCCAGCCGGAAAACGAGGTTGCCGTCGCAGCAAGAACGAAGACCCAGACCCCGATGCTACGACCCGCGAGGAAATAATCGGTCGCGGTCTTAGCCTGTCGCGCCCCCTTGATACCCCAGAAGATGCAATACGACCAGTAGCCGATCGTGAACAGGACCAGCCAGATCAACTTCTCCATGAAGTTGTCGCTCCCAGTGAAGGAATCCTAGAAACCGCCACGCATTTTTTCGGTGTCGGCAACGCGCTGGATGGCGATTATGAAGGCAGCCGTTCGCATCTGCACGTTTTTCTCCTTCATAACGGCTGTTACTTCGTTGTAGGTTCTCACCATGATCTTCTCGAGTTGTTCATTGACGTGATCCTCATCCCAGGTCATGGCCTGGATGTTCTGCACCCACTCGAAGTAGGAGACGGTGACACCTCCGGCATTGGCAAAAATATCCGGGACGACGATGATTCCGCGTTCATTGAGGATGGCGTCCGCAATCGTCGTGATCGGTGAGTTTGCTGCTTCAACGACCATCTGTGCCTCTATCTGACGCGCGTTGTCCTTGGTAATTACTCCACCGAGGGCGGCAGGAATCAGGATGTCACAGTCGAGGGTAATCAGATCTTCATTGGACAGGGCTTCACCTTGTCCAAACCCCTCAATCGTTCGGTGTTCATAGGCATGGTCGAATAGCTCTTTGATCGGGAGCCCCTTGTCGGCATACAAGCCGCCGCTGGCATCACTGACGGCAATGATCGTTGCGCCCATCTCGGAGAGGAATTTCCCCGTATACGATCCGACATTGCCGAAGCCCTGGATGGCGATGCGAGCCCCCTTTAGATCTATGCCAGCGTCGCGCGTTGCTTCGCGTGTGGCAATGCTGACACCTTTTCCTGTCGCCGCCTCACGGCCAGGCGAGCCACCCAGTTCCAGTGGTTTGCCCGTCACAATGCCCGGCGTATAGCCATAGCGTTGGCTGTATTCATCCATGATCCAAGCCATCACCTGTGCATTCGTGTTGACATCTGGCGCGGGAATGTCACGATGCAAACCCCAGGCAAATCCCATGCGAGTCGTGAACCGACGGGTCAACATCTCCAGCTCGCGCTCGGACATCTGCCAGGGATCGCAGGTGATGCCACCTTTGGCGCCGCCAAAGGGGATGTTGACGAGGGCGGTCTTCCAGGTCATCAAGGATGCCAGAGAGCGGACTTCATCAAAGTCTACCTCAGGATGAAATCGCAAGCCGCCTTTCATTGGACCCCGCGAACCATTGTGTTGAACACGATAGCCGAGAAAGACCTCTATGCGGCCAGTGTCCAGGCGGACGGGGACTTCAACCTTGACCTCTCGAAATGGGGTCTTGAGGATCTTGCGAATGTCATCATCGATGCCGATTACATCCGCTGCCTTGTCGAACAGGCGATTGGTGTTGTCGTAATTGTTCAGTTTCTCGGCCACGCGGTGTCCCCTGAGAGAGTCGGAACATGAGGTAGAGTAAGCGGGGTAAATCAATACCGGGTCATTGCCTGAGGCTTTCGCCCTGAGCGGACACTCGGCTCGTCAATTAAGGGCGGCAGTACTATCTGGGATTGGCTTTGATTTCCAGAACACCCACGTAATCACCCAGCTGCCGCCTTGCTGCCGTAGAAGCCACTGATTCACGCGCTCTTGTTCGTGGACAGAGCTGCCAGCATTGGGCGCGGCGCGAATCTGATCGCGCGTGACGGCGACTGCCTCACGGCCATCCGCACCTACGGCGACATGTAGGATTTCTCGTTCAACGGTGTAGTCGACGTGATCAAGGCGATCATCGAGCCACTCCCGATAGGCATCCTTGTCGGAGAAAATGATCAGCCACTTCGCAGGATTCGCACTGAAATGAGACTCCACCGCAACAAAGTCATCGTCGACAAACCCTGCGACACTGCCGGGGCTACCAGCGGACCAAGCGGCCGCCTCGTCACGCAGTAGTTGGGCAACGTCCTCGTCAGCGATGCCTGCATTCATGGCGCCGTCGTATGTATCGCCGTAAGCCTCGACGACCCCTGTCGCCAGCCACTCATCGTTCAGTTTGGAAAACGTCCATAATCGGCGCTCAAAATAGTTGCTGCTTTTCTCCGATAGGCGATCGATGACGAATCCGGAGTCTTTTGTCGTGAGGAAGGCCTTGTCCTCCCAGACGCTCATGAACACAACCTCTCGACTGATGTCATAGCGTCGAGCCTGCAACTGCTGCGCGACATGTTCGCCATACGTGTCACGACCTACCAACAAGGGGGTCCAGCCGGCGACACTGGCACTGCCGCCACCATCGTACACGACCAAATGTTCTTCGTCGTAGGCTTCGATGAGCAACTCTATATCCCCTCTGCGCCGACCCGAGAGGTCTTTGCCGAGTGCAGCGCGAATCAGAAGGGTCTCCGCCGTCTCCCCTGCGTGAATTCGCTCCGGCAGGGTCATCAGTATCGCTGCAACAAGAAGGGGCAACACGCGCGTAAGCATCGACAATCGGATCTTCGAAATTCCTGTGATTGTGAGTTGAGTCATCAGCCTGCTCCGAGGCGATCAAGCGCCCACTGCGCGTAGTATGCAACCGTATCGTCGTCGTCATCTACCAGCGCTTGCAGTGCCTGGCGACTTTCGGATGTTCCGAGTCGGCCCAGAGAAATCACGGCACTCCAACGCACCTGGGCGTCGTTGTCCGTCGTTGCCTCGATCAGCGCGGGGACAGCATCGTCCACATGGGCCTGACCGAGTATCTGAGCCGCCGCCGAGCGCAAACGAGGATTTGGCGCATCCAGACTGGACAGTAAGCGCTGGCCAAGCCCACCGGACTTGCGCTCGACATCAATGAGGGAGCGCACGGTGTTGAGTCGCTGGATCGGGTCGTCGTTATCCAGACCTGCGAATAGATATTCAACTCCCCGCGTATCGCGAAGACGTGCAAGGGATGTCGCGGCTGCATAGCGGACAAGATTGCTCGCATCATCCAAAAGAGCGGCCAATGGTTCGAGTGCGCCCACATGGCCTATGTCGCCCAGGGCTTTGGCCGACTCGCGGCGGACTTCGGGATCGTCGTCTGTCAGCTGTTCTTGCAATTGCCTACGCACGACCTCCAGAGCCTGCTCAAGCCGCTCTTTTCGTCGAGAATTCCCATCGCGCAATTCAACAAGAAGGCCGACACCAAAGTGGTTGGCATGCTCCAGTTCCTCTATCGCGATCTGAGCCTCTGCGTCTCGGTCACTGGCAATGGCGACGCGGATCGTGTCGAGGGCCGTCTCCTCACCCATCTTCAGAAGCGCAACGGCGGCCATCAGGCGGATCGTCTCATTTGAGTCTGCCAATTGCGCCGTCAGATTTGTTACGGCAACCGTCGTGAAACCTAGATCTCCGACGGCGCGCAGTGCGGCATGGCGTTCGGGGTATGTGTAGGCAACGGTAATTCGATCATCCATACTGGCGGAGGCGGCACGATGACGAATCTTTCCCAGCACAGTCGCTGCGCCTGTACGGGCCCTCTCTCGCTCACTCCGAAACTCCCTGTAGCGGGGGCCTCGATATTGACCTGGGTCAAGGAGCAAGACCAGTTGACGGGCCCCAGGGCGACCAAGAGCGACGAGCTCATCAACACCGTCGAGCCAGGCTTGCGAGCCAATCTCGTTGGCAGCCAGTGTCTCGATCTGATCGCGGACCTGCTCTTCCGTCGTTGAGCAAGCACTGAGTAACGCGACCATCAGGAAGGCTAATGACCCATGGCGCAGACGACGCATTCGACTCTCTCCATCAGAGTTTTCCGACACAGTCGACAAGACCACCGTCGGTGATCTTGTCCTGACGCCGTAACTCATCAATTCTATTGGACCTACACGGTAAATGAAAGGCCAGATTGCGACAATCTATGCCGGTACACCCTCAGGGAGCAACCAGAGAAGGCGCTCACCACAGAATAGACAGGGGGGGATGATTGAGCCTGTTGCCCTAATGGCCTGACGAAGCACCGACGCAAAGGGCCTCGAACGTCACTATCATTGCGCTATACCATACCAGACCCGCGTCGGCCCTCTTGCGGCTGGCCTCGCACTCGATCTGTCTCTCCTGGCAGATCTCACATCCGAGAGAGTATCCCATCTTGCACTGGTTCGACTACGCGACCCTCGGACTTCTTGCCATTTTCGGCCTGCGTGGCTTCCGTCGCGGTCTGATTCTGCAACTGTCGGCCCTGGCTGCCGTCATCACCGGTTTGCTCGGCGGCCTCTATCTGCACAGTGGCACCATGGCCCTGCTGCCTGACCTGGGAAACTCTGTCCTTCAGTTCATCGCCGCCTTCACCCTCGTCTTCGTCGGCATCGCCCTGAGCGTGAATCTGTTGGCGCGGGTGTTGAAGACAGCCGTAGATGCCCTGTTTTTGGGGGTTGTTGATCGGGCACTGGGCACCGCATTGGGACTGGCCATCGCTTCGTTGGTGGTGATTGCCGCCGTACTGCTGATCAGCCGCTTTTTACCCAATGGCGTCAAGTGGCTCGAAGCGACTCATGCAGCGGCTATCGTCTATCAGATCCTCGACCAACTTCTTCCTCTATTGCCGGATCATTTCGACAAGTTCTTCCGCGACTATGCCTCGTCGTGGTCTGGACCCGATGAGTTGGCACCCATCGGCGAGGAGTTGATGCAGCGCTATGAGGGATTGGTAGAACACGGGCGTCGCGCCTTGGAGGACGTCCGCGCTCTTGAGCGGGCCGCTGAGGACGTCGAGTTGCCCTGAAGCTTCAGATCGCTACCTATCTGGGGCTTGGCCTCGAACAAAGGCGACGCTCGTCCTCCATTCCACCTCTTTGTGGATGAGATGTTCCTCAAAAAAGTGTCGTACTGTCTTTAGTTCTGCCGCCGCCAGTTCACGACGCAGATAGCTGGCGAAGGTCCTGTGTAGTTCACCGCCCGGGTTGAACCATTGACCCAGGTGCGCGTGAGTCAACCGCCGACGAGAGTGATACTGATGAACGACAACCTCGACATTTATCAGGCCTGCCTCTTGCCAACCTCGACACAGATCCTGAGGTGTCCAGGTTACACGAGGATTGTCCACGTCCGCGTAGATCGCCGCTTCTGCCTTTAGTACGCGCTGGGCGAGATCTGCATTGTCGAGCAGATCGAGATTGACCAGGTCGCAGAGCTTTTGGGATAAGCGGGGCACCGTCTCCGCCTGACGAAGGCGTCCGCCCGGCGCCATGAGCTCGGTGACGCTGCGTAGTGCTGCACTCCGGTCGGAGGTGTCCACCAGTGCATTTCTGCCCAGGACGATGTCGAAACGCACATCGGCTTCAGTTCGCAGACGCAACAGATCGGCCAATTGCGGTAGTGGGCCTTCCAGAACGGCGGGGCGGTCCAATTCTGGAAGTTGCTGAGCCGACATTTCCCGCATAGCGACAGCACTGGTTTTGTCCCGACTGCGCGACCAGACACCGCCTTCCGGAACACGACGCAGGGCTTCCCACGTCAGCAGCCCGGATCCTGCATCAAGATCGAGGATACGATCGTGGCGCGAGATATTGAGTTCGGCAAACAGTCGTTGGCGCGTGTCTGCCAACTGCGCGCTGAGTTCACCTGCGGCGCGAATCAGCCATTGGTCTCGAGCGCCATCTGCGGGTGATGTCGTAAGAATCTGTCCATCATCGGTATCGACGACGGCAGCAAGCTGAAGCTCGCGGCGTCTGCGCACTTCGTCGCCCAGGGCACGTTCCCGTCCCTGGTCTGAGGGTTGGTAGAAGACGCGCCCGTGCATCGCCGTCGGCAGATATTGCTGCGCGACCCAATGATCGCGAAAAGCATGCGGGTACAGATAATTTGCACCATGCCCAAGGCTCTCACTGTCTCGACTCGCGTCTTTCAAGTGATCGGGTACTTGGTGGTCGTGCTCCTGCTCAATCGCGGCTAGGGCGTCGAAGAAGGCGAAGACCGAGTTGCTCTTGGGGGCAGTCGCCAGGTAGAGGGCGGCCTGCGCCAGATGAAAGCGACCTTCAGGCAGGCCAACGCGGTCGAAGGACTCCGCAGCCATGTTGACGACGCCGAGGGCATTCGGGTCGGCGAGACCCACGTCTTCGCTGGCGAAGATGAGCATCCGCCGAAACAAGAACCGCGGATCTTCCCCGGCATAGACCATGCGCGCGAGCCAATAGGCTGTCGCATCAGGGTCGGAACCGCGCATGGATTTGATGAAGGCGGAAATCGTATCAAAGTGATAGTCGCCTTCCTTGTCGTAGAGGACGGCTCGTTGCTGGATGGACTCCTCAGCTACGGTCAGGTCAATGCGGACGATGCCTCGATCATCGACGGGCGTTGTCTCCACGGCGAGTTCGAGTGCATTGAGCACGGCTCGCGCATCGCCATTGGCAACGCCGACCAGATGCTCGCGTGCGTCGGCATCGATCGCCACGCGTTTTTCGGCATAGCCGCGTGGATCTGCCAGGGCCTGGTCGATGATGCGACGCAGATCCTGTTCGACAAGAGAAGTCAGCTGGAAGACGCGGCTGCGAGATACGAGGGGGCGATTTACGGCGAAGTAGGGATTCTCCGTCGTGGCCCCAATCAGAATGACCGTGCCATTCTCGACCCAGGGAAGCAGGGCATCTTGCTGGGCCTTGTTGAAGCGGTGCACCTCATCGACGAACAGGATCGTCCGGTGGCCATGTAGATCTCGGCGTTCCTTGGCCTCGCTGATGGCGCCGCGAATTTGGGCGACACCTGCTAGTACTGCATTGATCGTGATGAAATGGGAGCGCGTCGTATTGGCAATGACCAGGGCAAGTGTTGTCTTGCCGGTTCCCGGGGGACCGTAGAATAACAGCGAAGAAATCTGGTCGGCCTGAATTGCACGACGAAGTAGTCGCCCGGGACCGAGGATGTGATCCTGACCAACGAATTCATCCAACGTTCGAGGACGAAGACGGGCAGCCAGCGGTTGATCACGCTCATTGGCGGCGCGACGGCCCGACTCGAACAGGTCCAGAGAGTCGCGATCGCTCTTGTGCGGGGAATCTGACATCAACGGAATCGTTATCGATTGACTTCTTGGGAGAGAGGGCCAAAAGGGACACCACCGTCCATGGGGCCAAACACAGAGTCACCCGACGGGAAACACAGACGTCACTCGACGGGAAACACAGAGGCGTGTAACATACCGGGCCGCCCTACCAACAACCAGCCGAACCTGAGAACAGCTCGCCAGAACGTCTCGGCGATTACGTATCGCCAAGACGTTCGACCGAGAAACATACGATGACAGATCCAATGATCAATGACGAAGACGCTCTCATTGAGCACATGACGAGACCTTCCCAACTCGTCGAAGAAGCCATAGCAGCTCTTGAGGGGGATATCCTGATTCTCGGCGTAGGAGGTAAGATGGGACCTACCCTCGCCGAATTGCTCGTGCGGGCAGGTGCAACCAAAGGATCGCGTCGAGTCCTCGGTGTGGCTCGTTTCTCAGACCCTGAAGTCGCCGACCATCTGTCAGACATCGGCGCCGAGCCGGTCAAGGCAGACCTGCTGGATGATGAATCTCTCGCGGCTCTACCTGACGCGCCGCACGTGCTGTACCTGGCAGGGTTCAAGTTCGGCTCCACTGGGAATCCATCGACAACATGGGCGATGAATTCTCTTCTACCTGCCAAGGTGGTGGAACGATATCACCAATCCCAGGTGATCTATGTCAGTTCGGGAAATGTGTACGCCTACTGCGATGTGGACGGGACGGGGGCCGCAGAGGATGGGCGTCTCGAGCCGGTTGGCGAATACGCCCAATCGCGCCTCGGTGGCGAACGATTGGCCGAGTATGCAGCACGTAAACATGGAACGCGGCTCTATATTTCACGTCTCTTCTATGCGACGGAGCTTCGCTATGGAATTCTCCACGATATCGCCTGGAAGGTCTGGCAGGATGACCCCATCGATCTGTCGATGGGACATGTAAATCAGATATGGCAAGGCGATGCGAATGCCTATCTGGCTCGTTCCTTTCCATTGTGCGAGAGTCCGCCTGCGGTGTACAACATGACGGGGACAGAGACGCTGTCCGTGCGTGATCTGGCGATTTGTTTTGGCAGACGCCTCGAGCGCCAACCGAAGTTTGTCGGCGAGGAAGGCCGGACGGCACTGCTCGGGAACACAACGGCCCTTGCCGAGAAGTTGGGGCCGCCAGCGACGGCCATTGACGAGGTCGTCGACTGGATGGCTCACTGGGTCCGGTCCGGTGGGGGCAGTCACGGGAAGCCGACGAATTACGAATCCCGAACCGGGGAATTTTAGATGAAGATCACCGATCTACACATCTTTGAGGTCGACGCCAGTGCTCGTGGTAATTGGCTCTTCGTCGTGATCGACACCGATTCGGGGATTCAAGGTGTTGGGGAAGCAAGTCAAAGTGGCAACGATGAGTTGGTCGGCGTGTGTCTGCGCCAGCTCGGAGAACGAATCGAGGGCGCGGATCCGACGCAGCCTGAAGTGGTATGGGAACTTACGGCCGGGGCTAGCGACGTATTCTCGGGGACGTCTGGGCGGGTCGGAGCGACGGCGATTAGCGCCATCGATCAGGCCATGTGGGATATCGCTGGCAAGGCGGCCGATCTGCCGGCCTGGAGTCTGCTTGGAGGGCGTCGGCGTGAGCGTGTTCGTTGTTATGCAAATCTGAACCGGGGCACGACAGATCGTTCGCCTGAAGGTTTTGCCCGGCAGGCGCAGGCCGCTGTCGCCGCAGGATTCAGAGCCGTCAAGGCGACGCCTTTTGATGAGGTCCGGGCTGCACATCAGGACCGAGATGGCCTGTGGTCTGATGTTGAAAAAGGGCTGGCCCGTCTACGGGCAACCCGGGAGGCGATCGGTGGTGACATCGATCTGCTCGTCGATTGCCACTGTCGATTTGACTTGCCGCTGGCTTTGCGTGTTGCAGAGGCCGTAAAGCCCCTCGATCTGTTCTGGTTCGAGGAAGCCGTTCCACGCGATCAGATCCAGGCCAATGCACATATCACGGCTCATTCTGGCCAGATAACTGCCGGCGGTGAATCTTTCTTCGGTCGAGCTGAATTTGAGCGCTACGTCAACCAGCAGGCGGTTCACATCCTGATGCCGGATGTCAAACATGCGGGGGGGATGACCGAATGCAGGCGGATCGCCCACCAGGCGCAGGTTCATCAGGTCTCCGTCGCACCACACAATCCTGCGGGGCCCGTCTCCACGATGGCTGGCGTCCACGTGGCGGCGACAATCCCAAACTTTCTCATCCTCGAGTGGGCCTTCGGCGAAGTGCCCTGGCGCGGTGATTTGCTCAAACCTGCTGAGATCGTTGAGGATGGATATCTGACCGTACCTTCAACGCCCGGTCTCGGGTTCGAACTCGACGCCAAGGTCGTCGCCACTCACGCCGTCACCACGGGCGTCGAACAAGGACCACCATCGATTGGGGCGTCATCGCCGTCTCCTTGAGCGCCATACAGCGCCATGTCGAGTCTGGGTTCAGCCCTGAGTGCGATGAGTGCGACCTTCGTCAGTGATTTCCATCAACCTTTCTTTCGACCAGATGCTGACTCGCGACACGATGTACGTGTCGGTCGCTGGGCGACGGCGGCCGCTGGTGCCCTGCTGATCGGTGTGGCACTGCTGGTCGTCCACGACGACGAGGCCAATCCCTATACAGATCTCTTGTTGATCGCACTCGGGATCATGACCTTCTTCTATTGGGCGCTGCTCGGCATCGCCTTTGTAGGCCGGACGGCGGCCTCATTCGTCTCTCAGCCAGAGCTAGAAGCTGGATGATTCGAAGTTATCTCAGATGTCTCGCAGTCTTCATCCTCGCATCGGGTATGCTTGCCTCTGTCTGCTATGCGGAGGCTGGGCGTCCCGAGTTAGGCTTCCAGGATGAGTCACGATTCGACCGCCATCCCGTGCAGGCCCGCCTGGTCTTCGACAGAAGTGACCTGTCAGCGGGAGGGCCCTTAACGGCTGCCATCGTCCTGCAGATGGATGACCACTGGCACACGTATTGGGAATTCAGTGGCGATGCCGGTTTGCCGACGAAACTCGAGTGGCAGCTGCCCCAGGGGATCGAAGCTGGCCCCTTGCAGTGGGCGGGGCCGACGCGCTATACCGAGTCTGGTGATCTGACGGTTTTTGGATATGCAGATAAGGTGGTGCTGCTGACACCGCTGACGGTGGCTGGAGACGCCGCCCTGTCGCCAGATGATGATCTGACCGTACAGGTTTCGTGGTTGGTGTGTGCGGACATTTGTATTCCAGGAGACACGACACTCAGTGTCCGGCTAGATCACCTGACCTCCAACGACGTCGATGCGGGTCTCATCGAGGATGCTCGCCAGCATCTGATCAAACCATGGTCTGCCGAGGACGATGCGCGGGTCTCGTTGGCAGCCACCGTTCGAGTGACTGACGCCGGACACCTCGATGTGGCGGTTGAACTCCAGAGCACGGTCGTCGACGGCGGGTTGCCTGATTTGTATCCATCGGAACCGGTCGGAACCTACATCGAGGCAAATGCACGTCAGGCGACAGCCACAGGTGCCCGCGTGCAATTTCGTGTGGTGCCCTATGTGGGAGAATCACGACCGACAAGGATGGGCGTCGTCGTGGCGATCGCCGACGCACAGGGTCGGATGCAGTATAGGCGAACCCAAATAGAGCTGACGCCGGCCTCTTCGGTCGATCTGTTCGCTGTCGACTTTTCTCAGAATGAGCCAGAGCACTCGTTGTGGGCTTATCTCCTGATGGCTCTCGTAGGGGGGATGATCCTCAATCTGATGCCGTGTGTCTTGCCGGTCATCTCGTTGAAGGTCATGTCCCTTGTATCGCAGGCGGGTGAGGCACCCGAGCGGATACGCCATCACGGCATCGCCTTCTGTGCCGGTGTCGTGACGACGTTCCTGCTGTTGGCCTTCGTCGTGATCGCCATCAAGTCAACGGGCGAGTTGATTGGCTGGGGCTTTCAGTTTCAGTCACCTCTCTTCGTGATCGGACTGGCGAGTCTGGTCTTCGTGCTTGCTCTGAGTCTTTTCGGCGTATTGTCGGTGCGTTTGCCTGGCGACACGGGCAGACTCGGGGTGATGGCCGATCAGAAGGGGATCACGGGTAGTTTCGCCAACGGCATTCTGGCCACAATTCTGGCGACACCCTGCACGGCGCCATTTCTCGGAACGGCACTTGGCTTCGCTTTTTCGCAGCCGGCCTTAACGACACTTGCCATATTCTCCGTCACCGGATTCGGCATGGCCCTGCCCTACGCGCTGCTTGCCGCCCGGCCTGGCGGGGTTCGTTGGCTTCCCGCGCCCGGCCCATGGATGGAGTACTTCAAGCAGTCCATGGCCTTCCTGCTGATGGCGACCACTGTCTGGCTTCTGTGGGTGTTGGGAAGACAACTGGGGATGGAGGCCGTCGTTTGGACAACGGCGTTCCTGCTGTGTCTGGCTGCCGCTTCCACGATGGTGGGGCAATGGATCGATCTACGCTCAACGACTCGTCACCGTCGTGTTATGTGGGGCATCGCCATTCTGCTCGTCATCATCTCCTACCGTTTGTTGATCCATCCACTGTTGCTTGATCCTCG
>Ga0114999_10001951_pt1 | contig 27859 bp, 17 predicted proteins | sample ArcticOcean_MG_C_3_FD_89820 | JGI IMG/M metagenome (GOLD analysis project Ga0114999, IMG submission 89820) | Marine microbial communities from western Arctic Ocean - ArcticOcean_MG_CB8_126 | ecosystem: Environmental > Aquatic > Marine > Oceanic | place: Arctic Ocean: Canada Basin | collected...
GACGACGCGCCACCCATTGGCAGCGGATGGCTGTTCAATGATCGAATAGAGGCCTGTCGCATCCTCTCCCGTCTCCAGCAATACCTGCCAGCCCGGCAGCTGCGGCATGGCATGGTGCACGTCGATCGACATCTGGGTGATCTCGTCGCCGTGTAGTAGCTGTGTGTCGAGCACGTCTGCCTGATAAACCAGATCAAATACGGTTTCACTCGTGACGGCGCGCCACGTAAACAGTTTGAGACCTTCCTCACGTCGATGCCAGGCATCTTCCACAAGGTTAGGTAGTGGATCTGAGCCAACAAGCGTGCGTAAGGCATTCAGGGCGTTGCGTTCGGCATCGCGGGCGTCTCGTAGCAGGGGGCGAGCCTCGACGATACGGTCCAGGCGTCGCAGGTCCTCGGCTGTCAGGTCCTCTAGGCGATCTTCTGACGGCATGTAACCCACCAACTTGTCGAGTATCTGGGCCACTGCAGCATAGCCTGTGGCCGCGGCTTGCAGTTTTGGCTGCCGACTCCCTGTGGCTGAGGCGGCAGCACTCGCGAAGAAACGGGCTGCCAACTGTCGTTGGGCAATCAAGGGAATCAACACGCGTCGACGAAGTCCCTCGAGTTGGTCCAGTGGTCGCGGCGATGTCGCCCACTGGCGTGTCAAAGGACGCCTCTCCCAATCCGTCACCCAAGCATCCCAGGCAGTCAGTCCCGTAGGATAAATTCGATTTCCCCAGTCGACCTCGTCAACGATCTGTCCGGCACCGCCCAACTCCAAGGCCCATGCCGCCACCGTGTCGACGAGGGCTGTCGCTGACAAGGGGCTGGAACTGGGTCTGGCGATCAGAAGAGGGCAGTTTTCACGGTTGCCACTAGGTAAGGTCCCTACCCAATCCTCACTGATCTGCAACCAGCGCCCCGTGCCGGCCTGTCGGATCTCAACGATTTCACCACCCCTGCGGAATCCGTCGATTGCCATCCACTTCGAGGCCTGGGGACCACCAAAGCGCCGGCGTCGTGAGCGCTCCATCGTTGATGTGACAGGGATATACCCTTGTGCAAGCAATCCTTGGATCGTCTTCAGGCTTTCACGGCTGCCCGAGCCATAGTAGACGGCATAGTCGAGCCCCAGCCATCCGAGCAAGCGTGAGAAGTCAGGACCGTAGGGTGGGGTGCGGTTCTCGCGTCCGCGCCCGCCGTAGGCGATGCTGAAGGGGCGATTGCCCATCGCTTGCACCAGTTGCGCGTCCACAGAGTCGAACTGGGCCAATTCAAGTAACAGACCCAGCAATTGCTCGGACCTTGGGGAGATCCCATCGACGATGATCGTGTCTGCTGCTGTTCTTGAGATGACGAGGGGATCGGTAAGGTCGATGGTGCTGGCGCTGTACTCGTTCCGCTCGCTGCCATCATCTCCCACATCATCGGCGACGACCCACAGAGCTGGTGGGCCAGCCTGGCCAATGTGATAACGAAGGCCCGGATAACGATTGCCGTGATAGAGGACGTCGTCAATGGGCTCGCAGATGTTGACGCTGAAGTCGAAATCACCACGGCCCTGACCGGCTCGTATCAGCAAACGATGCTCGCCTGCTTCTACGTAACCAGGCAACTTCACCATGCCGAGACGATGACGTCGGCGCCCTTTGTGCTCATACAGCAGATCGCCATCCAGCCAGACCGACAGCTCCTCGTCGGAGCCGAACCAGAAACGCACGGAATCAGACGTGGTCATCGTAAAGTCGGTGTATGCATAGACCGCGCTGTTGGTGGGGTCGTCAAACTGCTTGTCGAGATCGATCAGATCGTGGCCGAACCAGACCACTGGCGACCATCCATCCTCCCCTGGCACTGGTGCGATCATCTCGATGGTGTCCGCATCGAAGATGTGATCGCGTGGTAGGGGACCCAGCAGTGTCCATTCGCGTGGACCCATGCCGTAGTTTGCGTGCGTCGCCCATTCATCGCCGCTACCATAGGAAACGCCCGCCTTCTTCCAGCGAGAGACCAGTGGTTGCAGATCCTCGACGCCGTGCACGCGCACGTGGTCAATGAAGCGCGGCCCCAGGCCCTGGCGTGCGGCGAGAGCGGCAAATTCGAAATCGTCCGGATTGTAGCCCATCAGACGGGCTACGACGAGATCGGTCGCGATGGGATTGGCGCCGGCGAGAATCATGTTTGAGCGATGCGTATGATCTGCTTCAAAAGGCCCCGCTTCACTACCGGCAATCATGTCGACCACATTCAAGTCGACGCGACTCACCTCGTATAGATCGATCCATGCTTCGTCGAGCACACGAGGTGAGTGGGGCATCGGGCCATGGTGTGCGGTGCCATTTGATTTGCTCCAACCATAGATCGTGCCGGGCAGGATACCGAAGTGATTCTTCAGACTGCAGGTGATCTTTGCACCATGGGTTTTGGCGACAGGCACGTTGATCCAAGCATCTGCGTCGATGATGGTTGCGGCGATACTGTATTGGTGGTGTGCCAAACCACCGCCCTCGGGTTGTAGTTCGTAGGCTCGATCAAAGTTGAGATCGAAACACTCGATGTCTATCCCCATGGACTGCAGCTCAGCTTCGGTGTCGCGATGACCGGCGACGGCGAAACCGTCCTGGGTCCAATTTCCCCTGCGAGCATCTGTGCAGTCGCGGAAAGCGGGTGACACCCAGCCACCGGCGCCTTCCACGATCAGGATTTTCGCCTGCGGCGCCACCTCGTGTACGAGAAGAGCAACGGCTCTCACGACCCTAGCATCGGTCACGATACCAGACCCCGAGGGTTCTATGATGGAGATATTGGTCTTGATCGCAACGAGTTTGGCATCAGACTCGACGAAGGTGGACATGCCGCCGATCAAGTCCACTGCACGACGTGTCATGGCGGTGATCTGGTCAGTCTTGAGAGGCTCGCTGCGGCCGACCTGCTGCCCCAGTTGTATGGCATCGGATGGTACGACGGCTACATCATATGCCCCGGCAGGCACCAGAAGGACCAGGAGTGTCGCGGCGACTGGCAGCAGGATTCGATCAATGGCAATACGCATTCAGGCAGGTTCCTATGGTCACGTGGAATGTTTGTGGACGCCTTCGAGGAAACTCTTCAGGATCATGTCGACACGCTCGTCCACGCCAAGATCGTCAGCAGGTGACATCAGGACGGAGCGAACCATGCCGCGCAGCTGATCGGCAGGATCCGTCGCATTGGCAGCCTCCTGCACGAGCTGCGCATTCAATTGACAGATCGCGCCGAAGACCACACCGAAGTAGAGGTCCTCTTTGTCCGAGAAGTGACGGCAAAGGGTGCCTTTGGCGCCCCCCGCCGCCTTGGCGATATCCTCCATCAAGACCTCATCAAACCGTCGCAGCTCGAAGAGCCGAGCTGCGACGGCCAGAATATGCGCGCGACGCTACGAGCTTTTCACGTGGTCTCTCCGTCGTCGGCATATTGCAGTCCGTGCAGACGTGCGTAGATACCGCGCTGTGCGAGCAAATCGTCGTGCTTGCCTTGTTCGCGGACCTGGCCACGATGAAGGACGAGAATCTTGTCCGCCGAGCGGATCGTAGACAATCTGTGGGCGATGACGACGGATGTGCGCTGCGCCATCAGGCGCGCCACAGCATCCTGAATCCAGGCCTCTGTCTCCGTGTCGACGCTGGCCGTCGCTTCGTCGAGAATGAGAATCTCGGGTTCGGCAGCCAGGACGCGTGCGAAGCAGAGCAGTTGGCGCTCTCCCGTAGACAGGCTGGCACCGCGCTCGCCGACGGGCTCATCATAGCGGTGCGGTAGTCGGTCGATGAATCGGTCGGCATTGGCATGCTGAGCTGCCTGTTTGATCAAGGTGTCATTTGGCTCACCGTCGCCGTCGCCGTCGTCTGGCAGGCCCAGCCCGATATTGCTGCCGATGGTCCCGGCAAAGAGAAATACATCCTGCTGTACGAGGCCGATCCGACGTCGCAAATCCTGGACGTCCCACAGTCGCACGTCGACGCCGTCAACCAGGACCACACCACGCTGCACATCGTAGAACCTGCAAAGCAGACCGATGACCGTGCTCTTGCCGGCTCCTGTGGCCCCGACGAGGGCCAGACTTGAGCCGGGCGCCACGAGAAAGGAGACATCGCGCAGGACCCAGTCCTGCTCGTGATAGGCAAACCAGACATTGCGGAACTCGATGATTCCCTGTAGCTGCTCAGGCGGCGGTGGCTGGCTTCCGGACGGCTCTGGTTCGTGGTCGAGGATCTCAAAGATCCGTTCGGATGACGCCATGGCGATCTGCAGTGTATTGAAGCGTTCGGCAATATCTCGCAAAGGCATGAAGAATCGTGGCACGTATTGCATCATCGCGACCAGGATGCCCCAGGCCATCTCTTGTTCGAGCACCTGACCTATGCCAATCCACAACACCAACGCCAACATGATGCCACCACTGAGCTCCATCATGGGGAAATAGGCGCAGTGATAGATGGAACTGGTCAACCGTGCCTCGAGATAGCGATCGTTTGCATCATCCATCGCCGCCGCCCGCTGGGTTTCGCAACCGAAGAGCTGCACTACCTCGATCCCAGAAATCGATTCCTGCAAAGAGGCGGCAAATCGTGCGAAGAGGGTTCGTGCTTCGCGGTAGGCCTGATACGTGCGACGCTGTAACCAGGAAGTTGCGATGAAGGAGATGGGCAGGCAGATACACGTGAGCCAGCCGAGCTGCACGTCCATATAGAAAATGAATCCGAGGATCGACAGGACCGTGACAGATTCCGAGATCATCGATACGACACCATCGGTATACAATTCGTTGAGGGCGTCCACATCACTCGTGTTGCGGGCCATCAGTTGCCCCACGGGCGTGCGATCAAAGTATTTCAGGGGTAGGCGCTGCAGATGACGAAAAATCTGTAGACGGACATCTCGCATCGTCCACTGGCCGATCATGTTCGTCGTCCAGCTTTGCACGTAGCCGAGAACGAACTGTGCAACCAGGAGGCTGATGAAGCCGACGAGGATCCATCCCAGGCCTTCCGCCCTGCCAGGAACCATGTGTTCGTCGACGGCGATCTTGGTTAGGTAGGGACCCGCTTGCCGAGCCACGGAGCTGAACAGGATCAGCACGAGTGTCAAACCGACCCACCTACCGTAGGGTTTCAGATAGGAGAGCAGTCGTCCCAGCAGGCGCAGATCCAGGCGTCCTGTGACGGTCGATTCGTTGGTGGGTGGAGGTGTCGCCATCAGAGCTGCGTCAACTCTTGTGCCATACTCTGACGACGATGCATGTCAGCATAGATCCCGCCCGCATCAAGCAACTGTTGATGGGTACCCTCTTCGGCAATTCTTCCTTCGTCGAGGACGAGGATATGGTCGGCATCTCGCACACAAGACAGGCGATGCGCGATGATGATGGTTGTGCGTGTTTCCATCACCTTCCTCAGACCCTGGAGAATCGCGTCCTCCGTGTGCGTATCGACACTTGCTAATGCGTCATCGAGGATGAGAATGCTCGGTTCCCTTACGACGGCGCGGGCGAGAGCCGTGCGCTGCCGTTGGCCGCCTGACAGCGTCACACCACGCTCACCAACAACCGTTTCCAGTCCCTCGGGCAGATCCGGCAGATCGGCACTCAATTGCGAAATCGTCGCCGCCCAATTTGCGAGATCTGCGCCATCTATCTCCGCGTCATCTTCTGTGCCCGCGTCAGGCGAGGTCGCCGAACCGCGCCCGTTGACTGACCGTGGCGCTCCCAGGTTGATGTTGGACCTCAGCGTCTCAGAAAACAGGAAACCGTCCTGTGGTACGAAACCAATCGCATCGCGCAGGCTGGCGAGAGGAATCTTCTCCAGGGGGACACCGTCGATCAGGATCGTGCCCTCTGAGGGGGTTAGCAGGCGCGGGATCAGTTTCGCCACAGTGCTCTTACCGGAACCGACGCGGCCGACGACGGCAAGCGTCTTGCCTGCCTCAACACGGAAGCAGACTCCATCTAACGCCACTGACTCGCCGTATTTGAGCACGACATCACGGAACTCGATTTCGCCGCTTATGTCGCGTCCATCGCGGTCGCGTCTTTCTGGTTGTTCCTGCAGAATGCGCTCGATGCGGGCCATGGAAGCGCCGGCGCGCTGAAACTCGTCTACCATGCGACCCAGCATATACATGGGGCGACTCATGCGGATCAGATACGCATTGAAGGCAACGAAGGCACCAAGACTCAGCGAACCGTCGATCACCCGCAGCCCACCCAGCCATAGTACTACGGCGAGAGAGACGCCATTGAGGATGCCGGTGAAGGGGTAGAAGAGAGATCGCACGACCACCATTGCCTGGTTGCGCTCAACGTATTCATCATTCTCCTTGGAGAACTCAGCGATCTCTCGTTGTTCACGAGCAAAGGCTTTTACCACGCGCACGCCCGCCAGATTCTCCTGGATGCGGGCACTGAGTGTCGCGAATTGCTCCTGAATCGCACGATAGCCGGCATGGAAGCGTCCGTGTACCCGATTGGTCGTTATGATCAGCAACGGCATGGGGGCCAGAGAGATCATGGCGAGGCGCCAGTCCAGGGCACACATCACAACGAGAGACAAGAAGAAGGTTAGGATGCCGAACAGGGTCATCCGGAAGCCATGGTGAAGAAATCTCTGCACCATCTCGACATCGCTGGTGGCTCGCGTCATCAGGTCGCCTACGCGTTGCCGGCTGAAAAAAGACAGGGGTAACAGCAGCAGCTGGTGGATGAAGCTCATCCGCAGGTCACGCTCCACGAACCTGGAGAGGCTCGTAAAAGACCAGCGCATAGCGAAGTTCAGAAAATACTGAAGCAGCGACAGGCCACCGATGATGAGGGCAATGGTGGCAATATGTGAGAGCGTCGTCGACTCAGTGATGGCATCGACCATCGCCCCACCGGTGGGCTCCGATAGGGTCAGCTCGGCCGTGTCGATCGCCTCCTTCAGCAGAAGGGGGAGCACGGTCGTGATCACTTGCGCGATCAATAGCAGACCGAGACCGAGGGCAATTCGCAGCCGGTATGGGTGCAGATAAGCAGAAAAAGGAGCGAAAGGATTCAGCGACATAGGCGCGGGCTAAACTAGACGGACCGGTCAGTTCGTCAAGCGAGCTACACATCGTTGTCGCGTGTGATACGAAAGTCTGCTGCAACCGTACCCGGCAGCCGGTCCTGCAAATGAAAAAGGCGATCTCTCATGGGAGAAACCGCCTCTTTGCATTTATTTGAGACTCGTTAACGCAACCGTGCAACCAATAAGCGGCGCCTGGACGAGCTTACGTCGTGCCTATTGTTGCGTCTTCTTCCATTCCTCGTATTCTGGGCGCGCTTCATCTGAGAGTGGGTAGTAACGCTTCAGATGACCACCCGCCAGCAATCTCTGGCGACTGAATTCCTCCCACTCCGCATGTTCTGAAGAAAGATCGAGAAGTTCAGCACCCAGTTTGGCAGGTACGGCGACGACGCCATCATCATCTGCAACGATGATGTCACCAGGCATCACGAGTGTGTCGTTCATGCCGATAGGCACATTGACCGCATACGGATAGATAGCGGTCTGTGTATGAAAATTGGGCGTCACACCTCGCAGCCACAGGCCCAGATCGAGATCGCGCTTCACAATGGGGAAGTCACGGATACAGCCATCGATGACGACCCCCTGACCGCCGCGACCCTGGAAGAAGGTGAGCATCATATTGCCGAAGACACCACTCTTCATGTTACCACGAGCATCGACGCAGATTACATCACCAGGTTGCGTGTGATACAGGGCATGACGATGTAACTGTCGCTCTGGTCCTGAATACTCGTCCTGGTTGTAGACGTCTTCGCGAATGGGCAGGAACTGCAGTGTAAGAGCGGGCCCCGCAACCACCTTTCCCGGTGTGAAAGCGGTGGGGCCCAGGATGGTGGGGTCGACGATTCCCAGCTTCTTCAATTCGCCACCGCAGGTCGCGGCGCCCACCTCACGCAAGCCGTCGACGATTGCCTGTGGTGGGCGAATAATGTCCGGTGTATGAGTGTCTTCTGACATGAGGTCTCCTCAATATCTCTCAAATGGTCGTGGAGCGAATGGCTCAGGCTGCCTAACTTAGGTCTCCGCGTTGTTGTCAGACACCCTGCAGACATTTTGTCTCCTACAGCTTTCCGATGCCCCGGAGTTCCTAATGCTCGAAGCGCCTGTCATCATTGGACTTGCCGTCATCGTCGTGCTCGTGATTCTGTTTTGGGGTCGCAAGGGCTCGGGAGGTGATGAGGATGTGTTCTATGATCCCTCCGATGGCGAACGCCAGCCGCACAAATGGGGATACAAGGACACGCGCTTCGAATTCGACGGCCCACGCAGTGTTCGTGTGACGGGATCGCGCTATCCGTTGGCGGGCTACAGCATGCCCTACTTCGTTCCCTTTGCTGAAGAGGTCCTCGGGATTCCGATCACACCGGAAGGCATCATGCCCGAGGTCGAGCGCGGCGAACTGCCGCCACGACGCCAGAATGAAGGATTCGAAAAGGGGTTGGGTGAAGCGTTGACTGCTGAGCAGATTGCCAGCAGTGACGATGAACGCCTGGTGCATAGTCATGGTCAGTTGAGTGTCGACGAGATCTATCGACTGCTATATCTGGGAAGTCTTGCTCGCGTTGTTGATCTGGTCGTCTACCCGCAGAGCGAGGATGATGTTCGCCATCTCGTACGACTGGCGAATGAGTTCGACATCTGTCTGGTGCCTTATGGGGGAGGGACCAACGTCTCCGGTGCTCTGGCTTGTCCCGTCGATGAAGAACGCCCCATCGTCTCCGTCGACATGCGTCGTATGCATCGCATTCTCGAGGTCGATGAAGAGAATTTGCAAGCGACGATCGAAGCCGGGATCAATGGCAAGCAACTCGAGCGAGAGCTCGAAGCGCGCGGTTATACGACGGGGCACGACCCCGACAGCGTTGAGCTGTCGACACTGGGTGGCTGGATTGCGACCAACGCTAGTGGCATGAAGAAAAATCGCTATGGCAACATCGAGGATATCGTCCTCGAAGCGACGCTGGTAACGGGGATCGGAGATGTGGCGACGCGTCACGCGACGCCCCGCAATTCGACGGGTGTTGCGCCCCGGGTTTGGCTCTTCGGCAACGAGGGAAATTTCGGCATCATCACCAAAGCCGTGCTGAAGGTTCATCCACTGCCAGAAGTGAGAGAATATGGATCCCTCCTCTTCAAGACACTCGAGGATGGCGTGCGATTTCTTAAGCAATTGCGTCACGAGGGCGCCGTGCCGGCAAGCATTCGTCTCGTCAACAACACTGAGTTTCGATTTGGCCAAGCGCTGAAGCCGGCACCTTCCTTTCTACACGGCCTCATCGATCGTGTGAAGAAGCTCTTCCTGTTCAAGGTCAAGCGTTTCGACCCGCTGAAACTGGCAGCCTGTACGATCGTTATGGAAGGAACACCGCGAGAAGTCGCCTCGCAGCGAGAAACGATTTTTGCTCTCGCGAGTGAGTTTGGTGGTATGAGTGGTGGCGCCGCCAATGGTCGCCGTGGCTACACACTCACCTTTGGGATCGCCTATATCCGCGACTTCTTCAATCAATTTCATATCATGGGTGAAACCTTCGAGACATCGGTCCCGTGGTCGAGAATCCACCATGTCATCGGCGCTGTCGAGATCGAACTAGCAAAGCAAGCACAAGTTCACAGCCTGCCGAGCAAACCGTATCTGGCCTATCGAGTGACGCAGACCTATCACACAGGCGTCTGCATCTACTTCACCATGGGCTTCTCAGGCAAGAGCCTGGATCAACCAGATGAAATCTACCACCAGGTAGAGGCGAGTCTGCGTGAGGCGATTCTTGAGAATGGTGGATCCCTGTCGCATCATCACGGGATCGGTAAGATCCGCAAGGCGTTTCTGCCCAGGATTCAGACCGACGCGAGTCTGCATTTGCTGCGTGAAACCAAGCGGGCCCTCGATCCCAAGAATGTCTTCGCGATCCGCAACGGCGCCATCGACGCCTGAGCCCTATAACTATGTTCGCTGATCGTTCCATCCTCATCACCGGCGCTTCCGCCGGACTCGGCGCTGCGCTGGCCCAGGCCCTTGCAGCCCACGGTGCCCGATTGACGTTGATGGCTCGACGAGCCGATCGATTGCAAGAGGTTGTGGCGGCTTGTCAAGCAGCGGGGGGAAAGGCACAGGCAGTCGAAGGAGACGTGACCCAACCCGAAGATGGCGTGCGGCTGACACAAGCAGCCGTCGAAGCCTATGGCGCCGTCGACGGCCTCATCGCCAATGCGGGTTTGAGCATGTGGGCACGTTTCGATGAGGTAGAGGATGTATCGGTCTTTCGGCGGTTGATGGACGTCAACTACCTGGGGGCCGTGCACTGCCTGCATCCAGCGATGCCGCACCTGAAGAAGAGTGGCGGTATGTTCGTCGCCATCTCCTCTCTCCAAGGGCGGATCGGTGTACCATATCACACGGGATATGTTGCATCAAAGCATGCACTCCAAGGTCTGTGTGACGCGCTGCGGATGGAGGTCGCCGACGATGGAGTCGCCGTCCTGTCCGTGCTGCTGCACTGGCTACGGGGGACCGAGCTGCGCGAACACGCCTTCGGCGCGGATGGTGAGGCGATGGGCATGTCGCGTCGGCAGCACAGTTCTGAGTCGATCGGCCTCGACGAAGCCTGTGTGCAGATCCTGGCTGCCATGGGGCGGCGCGAGCGCGAGATTGTGCTGCCCTGGAAGTTGAAGGCCCTGCTTGGCGTCAAGGCGCTGCGACCACAGTGGGCCGAGGCCTTTGTGCGTCGCGCGGTGGGGAAGCAGCCGCGCGATTAGGTAGTCGAGTCCAGGCCGAATGGGCGGAGTTTCTGTCGCAGTGTCGTCCGCACAATTCCCAGGAAATCGGTCTCCTAAGGGCCCGAAGCCTTTCTGACGCGGTGTCAGATCGACCTCAAGATTATAGATACTGTCGCAGTACCTGCGTCGAGCGATCCCAATGGAAACGTGCGGCAAAGGCGATCCCTGCATCACCCATTCTATGACGTTGATCGGCATCCGCGAGATTGAGCAAGGCATCGCTCAGTTCGTCGGAGTCGGCGTCGACCAAAAGGCCATTGATCCCATCTTCCACGGCATGGACTGTCCCCCCCCCGATCGCCCGGCGATCACCGGTTTGCCACAGGCAGCGGCCTCAAGGAAGACAATTCCGAAGCCTTCCACTGACAGCGACCCGCCGTCCGCTTCCGGAAGCTGACGATTCGGCATGAGGAAGATATCGGATGCATTGTACAGGAGGGGAAGTTCCGCCTCGTCGACGTAGCCGGTGAACACGACGCGATCTGCAAGACCAAGTTCGTCGGTCAGTTCCTCAAGCTGCGCGCGAAAAGGGCCATCGCTGACAATGAGATAGCGCCATGATCCGAGCCGATCGCCCAGCGCCGCAAGGGTCCGCAGTGCAGCGTCGACGCCCTTGCGTTCCACCAATCGCCCCACAGTCAATAGCACGAGCTGACCCTCGAGATCATAACGCTGGATCACGTCGGGGGAAGTCGGTTGTGGGTAAAAGGTGTCATGGTCTACGGCCATGGGGACCTCCACCACCATCGGCGCCGACAGCCCGAAGTCGAACATCTCCTGCGTTGTAAAGGGACTGATGGAATACACATGTCGCGCGCTACGCAGGATGTGCTGAAGTCGTCGGGTCATCCAGCGACTGCTGGTGAAGTGAGGATCCGTTTCTCCGCCATACACCCACAGATCAAAGGGACGTCCCGTGAGTCGATGCCAGAGGTAACAGATCAACCCAGCGCGCACCAGCTGCCCGGCAATGAGGCAATCCGGACGATGGCGCACGACCCACGAGCACGTGTGCCAGGCGGCGGCGATAAAGGCGATCAGTTTCGCCAGGATGCCACCCTTGGGTGCAAGGAAACGGTGGGTCTCAACAGGGTGCTGTGCGTCGAATTCTTGATCACCCTTCGTGGCGGGGGCGAGGATTGCACATCGCTCGTGTCCAGCGAATCGCCAGAAACGACCGAGTACGAGCGCGATGCCCCCAACGATCGGTGGATAGTCAAAGGTGATGAGAAGCGATCTCTGCAGAGGATCTCGTGGTCTATAATCGGTGTCGCTCATACGCGGTCGAGCATCTCCCGGACACGCCCAACGAGGGTCTGCAGAGAGAATGGTTTCTCCATCAATTCGTCTGCTCTCTCGAAATCATCGAAGCCAGTGGGAATTCCGGTAATGATCACGATACGAACTGGTGATGGATCAGAGCGCAGCTGAGCGATGACCATCTCTTCATCGTCGACAATCCCAGGCCAGTACCCCGATCCACGGCCTTGGTTGTGACGAAGGGATCAAAGATTCGTTGTCGCACGGTTTCGTCCATCCCGGGCCATTGTCGGAGACTATGACGCGCAGAAAAGAGCCGCCTTCGATGCCCTCCGGTGTCTCGGCATCGTTCAATTCGACGCTCTCTATGACGATTTCGATTCGTGGCTGTGCTACTCAACTCACCGGGTCGTGATTGGCGTGCGTAGACGAGCAGTTGGTGAACCAGATAAGGGGCTCGCTGTGCTGCGCTCAATGCGCCTGAGATCCGTTCATCGGCTTCCTGCTGGTCGGTCTCCAGCATCGCTTGCAGCAGATTGTTGAAGTTGTGTGCGATGCTGGCAGTCAGTTGCCCGACGGGGTCAGCAATACCTGGTTCTTCCCACGTGTCACTCGTGCCTCTGCCGACACTGAAGCCGAACACCCCGCCCTCTCGAACCAGATTGATGCCGCTGGCGGCGTCTTCGACGAGACCAACGAGCTCATGGGTAAGTGTCTGCACCACGTGCATCCAATCCCGGTCGCTCTCCATCTGCAGAATCGCATGGCGGAGACGCTCCACCTCCATCCGCCCCCGTGCGGATGCTTCGCAGATGCGGATCTTCTCATACATCCGCGCGTGCACGATGGCGCTTGCTACATGATCGAGCCGGGGGTGCATCTTGCCAGTGCGCGCCACGAGGGGAGTCGGATTGTCTTCATTGAGTTTGAAGCGGCGACCACTACTGTTGCTGGAAGGACGGATGGCTGACCCGGGGATGATGTGACCCCGTTCGTCCACTTCACGCACGAAACTGCGCTGAACCTCAACGTCGGTCTGTTTTTCATCAACGAGGGCGAGCATCAGACGGCCAAATACACCGCCCCGCACCAGTTCGCCTGGGATTGCAGCGAGAATCTCCTGCAGAGGTTCCGCCTGTTCTGGCAAAACGTGGACTCTCATTTCATGAAAAATTGCCTCACCCGCGTCGGTGGGCTCAATGCGTTCCAGCACCGGTGGTGGATTGCCCTTTTGCAGAAATTCTGCAACCCTCTCCTGAGACAGAAGGGGGTCGTCTACCGCTGCAACGTTCCAGATAGGCTGGCCAAGAAGTGTTTCGCGACCGCCGTGCTCAATCCCGTGAGGCCTCGCGGCCAGATAGGCCTCGTTGACATCCACAACGGTGTCTTGAGGATCGATAAGGATTGCCGGCAGAGGCAATGTCGCGAAGACTGTGGCGTAGTCGAAGGAGGGCATCTTACAGGATATGCGGTTAGTGGAGACCCAGGAAGGGTGCAGTGAGCGTTGCCGTTCTTCGGGCCGGTTCGTACCAACCTTGAGGTGCGTGGTCGGATGTGTGCAAATAACAATCGATCTGCACTTCACGGCTGCCTTCGACGAATGTAAACAGCCGACTCATGGGCATCGTCGTGAGGCCGGCGTGATACTTGGTCACAGCAGAGCAATTCACGAAGGTCGTCCCCCATTTTCTCTCGACGTGCGAGCGACCCCCGTGGGTGTCATCCGGATGTGTATGCGTATGTGAACCAAACCAGAGATCCGTCGCGCCCGGGTGGTCGGTGAGATATCCCTCGAAGGCCTGAGCATCGGGTTTGCTATCGACGAAGTAGAGGTAGCTGGCACCCTCCGGGCCACCGGCGGGGAAGTATCCATGATAGTGGGAGACCCAGTTGCCATCCTCATCCCGACGGAATCCCTCCCATGGTCCGGAGGCGACGGTCGTCTCTTTGAGCATGTGATGATGAGCGCTGATCACAATTTCATCATCTGCCGATGCTTCCACCTGCTGCTTCCACCAATCGAAGGTCTCGCCCGTCACCGCGCCTGCCGGGTAGCCTCCCCTCTTCGCTCGCCCCACGGGTGGGCCCCCATCGTTGCGATCACTCATCATTAGGATGCGGATATTGCCAATGCGGAAGCTATAGCGTTCCCAGGTTCCCTCGATGGGGTAGGGGCGACGGCTCGCATCGACACCTGAAAATGCCGTCGATTTGCCTTCGGGATCGACCCACTTGCGAAACCACCACTGGCAGTCTTCATCAGGACCGGAGGCATCGTGGTTGCCGATCAGATTGTAAAAGTGTTCTCTCGGGTGCTGTGTTGACACCGCGAACTGGCGCACCACTTCCTCGCCCTCCTCATCCTCAGGTGGCCCCTGGCTCCCTGACAAGTCTCCCAGATGCAGAGCGATATCCCACGCAAAGGGGGAACCTCCTTCGTCGCCACCCTGCTCCGCCTGGCGAATGGCAGTGGCGAGGCTTTCTCTGCCATCACGTCGAAGATCCGTGCCCACATGGGAGCAACCCATGACCCACAGGCGAAATTGTCGTCTTTCTTCTTCCATGGGAGGAAATGATAAGCGCCGCGTTGCCGGACGCCAGCAAGATGGCCAAGTTATCCTGCTGATTGCTTCATCCGACTCTCGTCATGAGGATCCTCATGTACTCAACAACAAGAAAATTGAATCCTGCAGCACGTCTCTGGTTCGACATGCAGCCTTTGCGCACGGCCGCCATGATGGTTGCTGTGGTGGGCCTCTTTGCATGCGCCTCGAGCACGCCCACTCCCCAGCAGGTCGATGATGCAGCGCCCCCGGCCGTGGCCTTGGAGAAGGATCCAAGCGTGACAACTGGTCAATTGGCCAATGGCATGCGCTACGTGATTCGTCACAATGCCAAGCCGGAAGAGCGACTCGAGTTGCGTCTCGTCGTCGATGTTGGGTCAGTACTTGAGCACGAGTCGGAGCGCGGTCTGGCTCACTTTGCCGAACACATGGCGTTCAATGGCACAGAACATTTCGAAAAGCAGGCCTTGGTCGACTATCTCGAGTCGACGGGGATGCGCTTCGGGGCGGATGTCAATGCGTATACCTCTTTTGACGAGACGGTGTATATGCTGACTGTGCCGACGGACAGTCTGGAGATGGTGACGACCGCTTTCCAGATCCTGCAGGACTGGGCGCAAGGGGTGAGTTTCGAGTCCGAGGAGATCGACAAGGAGCGGGGTGTCATCATCGAGGAGTGGCGATCCCGCCGTGGCGCAGGGCAGCGAATGCAGGATGAACAGTGGCCTGTGCTGTTGCACAACTCTCGCTATGCAGATCGCTTACCCATCGGCACAGTGGAGAATCTCGAGTCCTTTTCACACGACACGCTGCGTGCTTTCTACAAGCGCTGGTATCGCCCTGATCTGATGAGCATTGTCGCCGTCGGTGATTTGCCACCTGAGATGCTCGACAGTCTCATTCACGTCACCTTCGATGTCCTCCAGACGCAAGCCGAGCCAGAAGAGCGTATCTACCATCCCGTACCAGATCACGAAGAGACATTGTTCGCCATTGCCACTGATCCCGAAGCGTCGGGCAATGTCGTGAGTATCGTCTACAAACAGGATGTACGGGAGGATTCGACCGTCGACGCCTATCGACGCTCGATGATGGAGTCACTCTATCACGGAATGTTCAACAAGCGTCTGTTCGAATTGACGCGCCAGGCGGACCCTGCCTTTCTCGTCGCCGGCTCCGGACAGGGGAGGTGGTTACGCACGAAGGAGTACTACAGCCTCGCCGCCCGTGTGCAGAACAATGGCTTTGCCCGCGGTCTTGAGGGTTTGCTTATGGAGGCAACCCGTATCCGTCGGCACGGATTCACGAGCACCGAGTTGGCACGTCAGAAGCAGCAGAAGCTGCGTTCCATGGAACAGATAGCACGTGAATACGACAAGATCCAATCAGGCCGTTTTGCCTCTGAGTATGTCCGCCACTTGCTCCATGGGGAGCCGATCCCGGGGATTGCGCGCGAACTTGAGCTACATCAGCAATTGCTGCCGACGATCACCCTTGCGGATGTCAATGCACTGGCGCGGCAGTCGATACGTACGGACAACCGTGTCATCGAAGTGAACGCACCGGAGAGTGACGAGATCATTGTCCCTGACGAGCCCGAGTTGCTGGCGGCTTTTGATGCAGTTGAGGCGAGCCAGGTCGATCCTTACGTCGACGCCGCAGCAGACAAGCCGCTGTTACCAGACGAACCCGTTGGTGGTGCCGTCGTGGCGCGTGATTCGATGCCGCAACTGGGTATCACACGCTGGACGTTGAGCAATGGCATACGCGTCACGCTGAAGCCGACAGACTTCAAGAATGATCAGATTCTTTTCAGTTCTTACAGTCTCGGAGGTCACTCCCTCGTGGAGGATGGCGACTATTTGGCGGCCAATACGGCGACGGCCGCTGTCACCCAGGGCGGTGTCGGCAACTTCAATCAGATCGAACTGATCAACTGGATGACGGGAAAGGTCGCCAGCGTCCAACCCTACATCTCTCAACATGATGAGGGACTGTCGGGGTCAGCGTCCCCCGAAGACGTCGAGACCATGTTTCAGCTCATCTATGCCTATGTCACGGCGCCGCGCCCCGACTCGACAGCCTATGCCTCGTATCGTACGCGACTGTATGCGGCGATCGAGAATCGCAGTTCGCGTCCTGACGTCGCCTATGCAGACACCATCAGAACAACAATGGCACAGCACCATCACCGTACTCGCTCGTGGTCTCTCGATCTGTTAGACGAGCTTGATCTCGAGCGCTCGGCGGCAATCTACGCAGATCGCTTCGCTGATGCGGGCGACTTCCATTTCTACTTCGTCGGCAATTTCGATCCTGCCGATCTGGAGCCACTAGTGGCTCGTTACTTGGGCGGACTTCCCTCCAGCGGACGGCAGGAGTCCTGGCGCGACATCGAACTGCGCACGCCAGCGGGCATCATCACCAAGACCGTGCATCGAGGCCTGGAACCCAAGGCACAGACTCAGCTCGTGTTCACCGGCGATTTCGATTTCGACAGCCGTCGCGACCGAGTCCATATCAAGACGATGGCAGACGCGATCCAGATCAAGTTGCGCGAGATCTTGCGCGAGGATATGAGTGGCACCTATGGCGTCGGTGTTGGTGCCTCCACGGCCCACTACCCCAATGAGAGATACCGAATCACCGTGCGCTTTGGTTGTGACCCAGAGCGGGTGGACGAGCTGACGGCAGCCGTCTTTGAGCAGCTCGATTCCCTCAAGACCACAGGCCTGGATTCAACATATGTGGCAAAGGTCAAAGAGATTCATCGTCGAAAGCATGAGGTGAATCTGAAGGAAAATGGCTGGTGGCTGAACCTTCTGCAGGCCGTGGACTACCACGGGTTCGATCTTGAGAGCAGCCTTGATCAGTCGACGGTCGAGGAGCTGACCGCAGAGGATGTGCGTATCGCGGCGCAGCGTTGGTTCAATCTCGAACGCTACGCCCGGTTTGTTCTGCTGCCCCAAGAAGGGCTGGATGTGTCAGCCAGTGAAGACGGTGGGAGCTGATGCTCGAGCAGAGCGAACTCTTCACGGCAGGTGAAGGCGGCTACAACACGTACCGCATTCCCGCAATGGCAGTGACGGCATCGGGGCGTATTCTGGCCGTGTGCGAGGGCCGTCGCGATTCAGGTTCGGACAGTGGGCAGATCGATCTGCTTGTACGCCACAGTGACGATAGTGGCTGCACGTGGTCGGATGTTCGCGTCGTGGTGACCGAGCCGGAGATGACCAGTGGCAATCCCTGTCCCGTAGTAGATCTGAAGACGGGGCGAATTCTGCTACCCTTCTGCAAGAATCTGGCAGAGGGGCCGGAAGCGATGATCTGCGAAGGCAAGGCACCACGAACGGTGTGGCTCACTCACTCCGATGACGACGGCATGACGTGGAGTGCGGCGCGAGAAATTTCCGAGCAGACCAAAAAACCAGAGTGGACGTGGTATGCGACGGGGCCGTGTCATGGGATTCAACTCACCGGCGAATCTGTGGCGGGACGATTGGTCGTACCCTGCGATCACATGATTGGTATGTATCACGATCGCCAACGCGATCCGTATCACTCACATGTCATCATCAGCGACGATGGGGGAGACACGTGGCGCATTGGTGGTGTTGTGGAAGTGGGGACAAATGAGTGTGCCCTTGTTGAGATCGCCGATGGGTCTCTCTACATCAACTGTCGCAACTACCGTGGCGAAAAACGCCGAGCGGCGGCACGGAGTCACGACGCAGGCGAGAGCTTCGAGCCGCGCGCCTGGGTCGACGAGCATCCGGAGCCCATCTGTCAGGGGGCGATGACAAGTTGGCCAACAAACGACGGTGGTCGGGATCGCGTGTTGTTCTCCAATCCCGCAAGCCAGGAGGCGCGCGCGTGGTTGACGATTCGCACAAGTTACGATGGGGGTCAGTCATGGCCCGACGCGCGTTGTTTGTATGAAGGACCCTCTGCCTATAGTGATCTGGCTATCACCAAGACAGATGAGATTCTGTGCCTGTACGAGCGGGGGGCAGCGGCTGCATACGAGACCTTGACCCTCGCCCGTTTCGACCAGGCATGGTTGGCAGGCGAGTGACCTGTTGCAGATAAATCCCGATCCCGGATCTGCGCCGCGACTACAGCATCGAGTGGCTGGATCGTCCATTTTATCTGGCAGTTTGCAGGCGAACCTCTATGAACATTCGCCTCAGTCGTTGGGCATCCAAATTCGGAAGACGGCGCCTGACTCATTCGTCGCCGACAATTCGCCCTTCAACTGACTCACGAGTGAATTTACCAATATCAACCCGAGGGTCGTCGGATTCTCCAGACCCCCGGCCAGCAGATCGTCGGGCAACCCGGTGCCATCATCGGCGACAATCAGCTCCAGCCCGTCGCCGCGATCACGCAGAGAGACGGCCACCTGACCTGCGGCCTCGTTGAAGGCATACTTGAGGGCATTGGACACGAGCTCGTTGACGATCAATCCCAGCGGGATCGCTCGATCGATCGTCATGAGGGAGGCATCCATATCCGTTTTATGGCGAATGCCGCGGGCACTGGGGCCAAAGGAATCGAAGAGATCTACCACAAGCCGTTCGGTGTAGGCGGGAAAATCGATGCGCGCCAGGTCAGCCGATTTGTACAGCTCCTCGTGGATGAGGGCCATCGATCGGATTCTGTGCTGTGAATCATCGAAGACGTGGCCGAGACCGGTATCTTCCAGTCTCAATGCCTGTAGATGGAGCAAACTGGAAATGATCTGAAGGTTGTTCTTGGCCCTGTGATGGATCTCCTTCAGTAAGACTTCCTTTTCTTTCAGGGACGTGTGGATCGTGTCTTCGGCCATCTTGCGTTCCGTAATGTCCTGTACGACCACCTGAAACATGCTGAGCCGACCGATCTGCTCATCCTCGGGGTGTTCATAGATCGGGAAGATCGACCCCGCCGCCCATAGGAAGTGTCCATCTTGATGCTGCCAGCGAAACTCGGTCTCACGATGCTCCCTGGTGCCGGTGGCCACAAGTGGAGCGATCGGGGCGGTATCTTCCGGGTGCACAATACTGCTGCCCAGATTCGCGTCTTGATAGAAGGCACTCGGTGAATATCCCAACCATTCTTCGATCTGCGGGCTCACGTAGAGATAGTTGCCCTCAGGATCCATCAGCATGACAACGAAGGTTGGTGTCTCTACGAGCGTTCGGTAGCGGCGCTCTGACAAGGCCAATTGCTGCAGGTCTTCGACGCGGCGAAATCCCTCAGACAAGACTTCTGACAGCTTTTCGAACAAAGCCAGATCGCGTTCCGAAAATGCGCTGGGCGTCGTGCTGGTGACAGTGAGCGTGCCATGCGAGAAGGGTGTATCGACGGCCGAGCGCAAAGGACCGAATTGCTCGGTGAGCCCTGCAAGTTCACCGGCTGTGTCGAGTTCGACACGATTGACCGCGCTGCCACGACGCCAAATTCCATAGGTGCGGGTGGCGTATCCCTCGCTGTCGGTGATCATCCACTCGCCGCGTTTGGTGATCCCCTCAGAGCCATACGAGCTGTAGGTGTGGAGCATCGGTGGCTCCCCAGGGTCCACGACATTGAAGGCACAGTGCTGATAGGTCACGGCCATCGCATCCAGGCCCTGACGGATAGCCTCCAGCACCTGCTGAATCTGCGCCGCCGTCGTCATCGACCAGACACCCTCACGCACCTGCTGCATCACGACACGTTTGCTCTCCTGATATTTGCGCTCGGTGATATCACGGGCGACACCATGGGTACCGACGAAATCGGTTCCACGATATAGCCCATGCGCGCGGAAGGAGAAGTGCCGAACGTCCATCTCGACGTCTCGGGTCACACCACCGCGAGATCGCAGCCGAACCTCCAGCCGGCGAGCCACGCGGTCCCCTGTGCGTCGCTCGTGGAAAGCACGTCCAGCACGTTCGACGTCTTCAGGATGAAGGATCTCGGCGTAGTGTCGCCCGATGATCTCTTCGGGGGAATAGCCGAGCAGGTGCCCGATCTCGTTGTTGGCGAAGATGAAGCAGCCATCCGGATCGAGGACGTAGATAAAGTCTGAAGAGCCTTCTACGAGGGCTCGATAGCGCGCCTCGGACAAAGCCAACTCCTGCAGCGCGGCCGAATCAGACTGTATCGGTTCGCTCCCAGCGTCAGATGCCGGCTTGGGGGATATAGTCTTTGAGGGGTCGCTCACGAGAGGCGCAGATCGTTGGGAGAACAAAGGGGAAGATGATGTAGATTAAGTAAAAATAGTTAGATAGAGCGGGTTTCTCAACTGAAGAATCCAACTCCGCCGTGGCGTTGAGTGACACCGGCTCCGTGTCATGTAACTTTAGACCTCCTTGTTTGCAAAAACTCAGGTCATCGAAAGAGCCACATGAGTCTTACCATCGTCATCGGCCGTGGTCATTCTGGAACTCGGGCCATTTCCCACACACTCTATGCGAGTGGTGTGTTTATGGGGAATACTCTCAATCGCTCAGGCGACAAGGTTCCACCGCAGGCCCTGTACGATGCGTGCCGAGTGTTCTCTCGTCACGTGTCATGGCAGGGCGGGCTCGACTGGGATTTTGCATCCCTCCACGAGATACCGATCGACGCTGAGTTTCAGGAACTTCTCGACGAGTATCTTGCGGACGTGATTGGTGATCGAAGTACCAGGAAGGGGTGGAAGCTGCCAGAGACGACCCTCGTGCTGCCGTGGATCGTCCGTCTTTTTCCGGATGCCAATTACATCTATCTCGTCCGTGACCCGCGAGACTCGATACTCGGTGGCCACAAGACAGACGATCTGGCTGATTTCGGTGTCGCCTATCCCACGACAGAGGATCTCTTTGAGCGCCGCGCCATCTCCTGGAAATATCAGTATGACCTTGTGGAGGCGACGCCAAAGCCGGCACGTTGGTTGGAGGTTCGATTCGAGGATTTCATCCTACATCAGGAACGAGAACTGACACGTTTAGAACAATTCCTCGGTTTCGACCTGGGACGCATCATCGTCAGGCCGGATTCTGTCGCCCGCTGGCGCAACGCAGAGGTGGTGCCGGATTTCGATTTCCTGCGGCCTCACTTCGTCGATCTGGACAACGTCTGACCCATGTCCCTACTCACGGCGAATGGATTGGGACGCTCCTTCGGAGCGACAAGTATCTTCGCCGATATTGATCTACGCATTGAAGCCGGTGACCGCATTGGGCTCGTTGGGCCCAATGGCGAGGGCAAGACCACGCTGCTGAAGTTGATTGCAGGAATTGATCCTCCCACAACCGGCGAGATTCACCGCCGCCGTGACCTGCGCGTCAGCTACCTGGCACAGGACGATGGCCAGCCCCCTGAAGCACAAACGTTGTGGGTAGCCACTCTGAGCGCATTTGCCCAGTTGCGCGAGCTCGAGCAACAGATGCATGAGCAGGCGACGCGGCTTGTCGACGATGCGGCACTGCGCCGCTATGCGCAGATGCAGGCTGAATTCGAGCGTCTTGATGGCTACACCTACGAGAGCCGTATCAAGCAGGTTCTTGAAGGTCTCGGCTTTGGTGAACAGGACCTGCAGCGACCGCTGCCCGAGTTCAGCGGCGGCCAGCGGACACGAGCGGCGCTGGGTCGATTGCTGCTGGAGAGTCCTGATCTGCTGCTTCTCGACGAGCCGACGAACTATCTCGATCTGCAGGCGGTCGAGTGGCTCGAACACTGGCTCTCAGAGGCCTCCGCCTCATATGTGATCGTGTCTCACGATCGGTATTTCCTTGATCGTGTAAGTGGCCGGATCTGGGAGATGGCCTTCAGCCGACTGGAAACCTACCGTGGCAACTATTCCGCCTATGCCAGGCAGCGGCAGGAACGCTACGAGCGGCGGCTGAAGGAGTGGGAGGCACAGCAGGCTTACGTGGCGAGGACGGAAGACTTCGTACGCCGTTTTCTTGCGGGCCAGCGGACAAAAGAAGCACAGGGGCGACGTCGACGATTGGCTCGACATTTGCGCGACGAAGGCGTGGACAAACCGCAGCAGCACAAGCGTGTGCATCTGAATCTGGGTGAGGCTGAACGCAGTGGCGATGATGTGTTGATGCTTCGGGAGCTTGAACTGGGTTATTCGCCCTCACGTCCTGCAATCGTGAGAGCCGAGGAGGCCCTCATCCAGCGTGGTGAGTGCATCGCCGTGATGGGCGCCAATGGGGCAGGCAAGACGACGCTCGTGCGCTCAATCCTTGGCGAACTGTCGCCCCTGTCGGGGCAGTTGCGGCTGGGAGCACGTGTGCAGATCGGCTATCTGCCACAGTTGCAGGAGCATCTCGATCCTGCTCATACGGTCCTCGATTCGGTGCAGCAGGTCAGTCCTGAATCGAAGCCAGCTGAATTGCGCAATCTGCTGGGGGGCTTCCTGCTCTCCGGTGATGATGTGGACAAACAGATCCGTGAGCTCAGCGGTGGCGAACGCAGTCGAGTGTCCCTGGCGCGACTCGTGCTGGCAGGAGCGAATTTTCTCATCCTCGACGAGCCGACCAATCACCTCGATCTCACTTCTCAGGAGGTTTTGGAGCAAGTCCTCGACGACTTTGACGGAACGGTATTGTTGGTGACTCATGACCGCTACTTGATTCAGGCACTGGCGACTGGTATTTGGCGTATCGAGGCGGGAGAACTGAGCAGCTTCGATGGCGACTGGGAGCAATTCGTCCTCTGGAGAGAACGTCAGGCTGCCGCCGCGCCACGTAGAGAATCGATCAGCTCGCGGCAACAGACGCGAGATGCACAGCGAGAGAATCGCCGGCGCCGCAAACAACTCGAGAAAGTTGCCGGCCGCCAGGCAGATGTGGAGGAGGAGATCTCTCAGAAGGAGAAAGAGGCGGAGACCCTGGGGGAGAATGTCGGGCTCGCGGGTGAACGGAAGGATCTTGAAGCCGTGGCGGATCTATCCCAACAGTTGCAGCAGATTGAGCAGCAGATTGCCGTTCTGTATGCAGAGTGGGAGCACTTGGGCACGAGTCTCGAAGCGGCCAGCAACACGACCCAGGACTAAGGACGGGTCGAGCGGCGCTCATCGACACACTGGCTCGGTCTGGCCGGGACGCGAACGGGGATCTACCATTGCCCCGACCCACAGTCGGTCGACCGTCGATTCGAGTCCTCCAGGAGACACTCATGTCCGCCCGAATTCGTCTACTTCTACTTCTGCAGATGGTGATCCTGACCGCGACCGCGACGGCGCAGGATCGCGCCGCGGGCCCATGGTGGCCACATCCGTTGTGGGGCGCCGAAGATCAAGCGGGTGGATCCAACTGGATCACACCTGACAAAATTCTGCAGGCGGTGCAATTGGTGACTACTGGCAAGCTCTACGAGCTCGGCCAGGTCTACGAAGCAGATATGCCGATCTTCGGCAATCGCACGTACGCCATGCACATCCCTGGTTCCCCTACAGGTGGACCCGTCGGTGACAACCAATTGGTCTGGCATGATGAATTTTTCTGTGGTGAAATCGGTCAGATCGGCACACAGTTCGATGGCCCCGGACACATCGGTACTGTGTTGACCATGGGGGATGGGACGAGCCAAGAGGTGTTTTACAATGGCTTCACAATGGCGGAGGTCTCGGGCACGTACGGCCTGCGCCAACTGGGTGTCGAGCACATCAAGCCGATCTTCACGCGCGGCATCCTCATTGATATTGCCAGCGAGAAAGGCGTCGATGCCCTCGATCACACTTATGAGGTGACCGTTGCAGACGTCCGTGCTGCTCTGACCAGACAGGGCATGTCAGAAGACGATCTGCTGGCAGGGGATGCGATTTTCTTCCGTTATGGCTGGTCCATCCATTGGCGAGATCACGACAAATACAACACGAATCCCCCCGGGATTGGTCTTGAAGTCGCAGCTTGGCTCGTCGAGCGCCAGCCGTCGATGATTGGATCCGACCACTGGTCGACGGAGGTGATTCCCAACCCCGATACAACCCTCGCCTATCCCGTGCATCAGGAGATTATCAACAAGGCAGGTATCTGGAATCTTGAGAACATGGTGTATGACGGCTTGGCTCAGGACGAGGTGTACGAATTCCTCTTCGTCTTTGCGCCCACTCCTTACAAGGGGGCGACGGGATCACCTGGTCGTCCCATTGCCATCCGCTAACTCCCACGGGCTCACAGAAAGCACAACATGACAACTCCGACACCTGCAACCCTTGGTCGTTTCTGCCGCACCGTCTTACCACAAATGGCGGCCATTGCCAATGGCAAGCGAACACTGCAGTCCATAGCCGCGATCCAGGAGACCGATCGTTGGAATTCTTTTGATCGATTTCATGATACGAGTCAAACCCTCGTAGACATGTACCAAAAGGCCGGTGCCGGCGCCGAGATCTTTCCTGTGCAGACGGGAGGAGATATCGGTACGGGCCGCTGGATCATCCAGGAAGCGCAGGATGTGCATTCGGCGACGGTGGATGTGGTTGCCCCCGTCAAGCAGCGGGTCATCGACTTCAAGGAGAATCCCTGGCATGTCGTTCAGTGGTCATCAGCAACGCCCGAGCAAGGACTGCTGTGTGAACTGATGATCATCGACGATCTTGCGAGACTCGGTCCACTAAAGCCCGGGGCGCTGACGGGACGAGCCGTGCTGACGCGGGGCAACATTCGTGGCGACACCATGAAGCGCCTGGCGCATCTGGGTGCGGCTGTGGTGATCACTGATATAGACGTGACGAACAATCCCGGCGCCCTCGCGTGGACGAAATTTGGCTGGGGCATGGTTCCCACGGGCAACGCAACGGCAAGAATCGTCGGACTGGTCATGTCGACGAAGCAGGGCGATGGGCTACGGAAGTTGCACGAAAAACATCTCGGCTTGCGACTGCGCGTGAAGGTCGACATACGCAAGTATGTGGGGCATCACGACGTCGTCTCGGGAGTAATTCGAGGCGGGGAGGATCCGCAGGACGAAGTGTGGGCGATCGCTCACAGCGGTGAGCCTGGCGCCATCGACAACGCGTCGGGCTGTGCTGTGACGGTGGAGATTGCCCACATCATCGAAGGTCTCATCGCCGCTGGGAAATTACGACGACCGCGACGCACGATCCGTCTGTTGAATGCGTACGAGTGTTATGGATTCTTCGCGTATCTGGAAAAGCAGCAACGTCTGCAGACACCCATCGCTGGCGTCAACATAGATACGGTCGGTGCCAAGTCGAATGTGTGTGGTGGGCGACTTGAATGGCACGCGACGATTCCCTCCTCTGCCGGTTTTGTTGATTGGATTGGTGAGAAGATCCTGCGCGCAACGCTTGGCAATGAGAATGGCGCCGACTACAAGCTCTGTCTTGAGAACTTCATGTCGACCTCGGATACCTTGATCGGTGATCCTCAGTATGGCTATCCCTGCCCCTGGATTACGACGCACCATAAGAAGGGCGAGGGAAGCACCTGGGACGCCTACCATTCATCTGCGGATCAGCTCAATCTGGTCAGTGGCGCTGGGATGAAGACGTGCTCCGTGAGTATGGCCGCCTACCTCTACTACCTCGCCGACATGGACACGGCCAGTACCCTGCAAGTGGCACGCAGCGAGACACAGCGTCTGACAGATGTTCTTGATTCGTCGCGACGCACGCTGGATCGTGCTGGCGCAGAGTATGTCGCCGAGACGCACGAGGTCAGCATGCAGCGGTTGCAGCGATTTCTCTGGGGCGGCGATGGCAAGCAGATCCAACAAGAGCTCGGCGCGTGCCGCACGCAGATGCGCACTGCAGCGGGCAAGATTCCTGGATCTGGGCCGAAGAGACGATTGGATGCTGCTGCACGCAGAATACCGCGCCGCACGGCCTTGCTGGCGCCGACGACAGAGAATGTGAACGAGTCGATCGCCGGTCGAATCAATGCCGCACGACTGTCTCATTGGGCGTTGTATTGGGCTGATGGCAAGCGCACGATCGCAGATATCGCGGATCGAATTAGCTGGGAAAATGGTGGACTGCTGGCGCCACGGGGGCGTAGTGGCCGGGTAGAAGTCGATGTGGAGCGAGTGTCTGGTTATTTCGATGCCCTTGCTGATCTCGACTACATCCGCGTCACAGATCGCGCCAGGATGGTTGAACGCCGTGATCTTGTGAAGGATCTGCAGTCGCTGGGTGTTACGAAGGGGATGGACGTGATGGTCCACAGCTCGCTCTCGAACATCGGCGAGGTCCCGGGCGGCGGCGCAACTGTGGTGGAGGCATTGCTCGATGCAGTTGGCGCCTCGGGGACGGTGTTGGCCCCATCCTTCAATCACAAAGCCGCTCAGGTCTACAACCCCTTGACGACGCCAACGACAAATGGTGCCATTGCAGACGCATTGTGGCGTCATCCGCGTGCGGTCCGATCTATGCATGCGACGCATCCGGTTGCCGCCATTGGTGCACGTGCCGACCGCTATTGCGATCAGCATCTGCACGCAGGGGTCTGGGCCGAGGAAAGTCCGATTGGACAACTCGTGCACGGCGATGGGTCTCTGCTCGCACTTGGTGTGACACACTGGACGACGACGGCATACCATGTGGCGGAGTGTTCGATGCCGTGTAGCTGTATTGATCCCTTTGGCAATGTCGATAAGGTCGTAGGGACAGACGGCGTCGTGGAGGAGATCTGGGGACTCGCCTTTCGCTCTGCTGCTTGTCCTGTCGAGATCTCTCCCAAGCTCGATTCGGCCCTCGATCGACGCGGTTTGCAGCAACGAGGCAAGGTTGGAGCGGCAGAGTGTGAACTGGTGCGAGCGCAGGATTTATGGAAGGTTCGTCGCGAGCATCTACGCGGTGTCTGTGCCAGCTGCAAGATCCAGCCCAACTATCGGGCGAGCTAAAAGACTTGCCGTGCCAGGTGATCGACCCCATCTCCAAACATCTCGGAGGCTGATTTGACCGACACCCCTGCCCCCATCACGCTATTATGCATCGGCGCGCATCCCGCCGATATTTTTGATCAATCCGGTGGAACGATGGCACATCACGTGGCTCGTGGCGATCGCGTCGCCGCCGCCGTGTTAACCCACGGGGCGCGCATCCATGACGCGGTGATTTCCGATGAGATGTTCAAACGCGACAGCGTGCCGGAAGCCGATGAACTCACGCAGCTGCTAAAGGAACGTGCCGACAACAAGGCAGAGGAAGTGCGGCAAGCATGCCGCGCCCTCGGATTCGACGAACTCTATTTCCTCGATCTCGACGATGGGA